>OBAS01000016.1_pt1 | contig 316427 bp, 268 predicted proteins | sample 1517591 | NCBI WGS metagenome assembly OBAS01 (sample SAMN04571700, study PRJEB22368) | human gut metagenome | biome: human gut; material: stool | host: Homo sapiens | place: Luxembourg | collected 2012-10-05
CCCTTACCGGCGCAGCCGTTGTGGCGCTCTCGCTGGCAGGCTGCGGCGGCGGGTCCTCCGCACCCGCAGTGCCCACCGGTAAGGAAGCCGAGCTGCTGGCAGCTATCAACAGGGTCTGGAAGAAAAAGTACGAAGAAAAGGCGGTTGTCCATGAGCAGCTGACCCTCAATCAGGATGCGGTGGATGCCATAAGGTGCTACGGACGTGTTTTTGAAGAGGTCAACGAGACACCGCATAAGCTGACATCCAGTGACTTTGGGATTGTTTTAGGGGAAAGCGGTGGGCTTGCGGAGAAACTGAAAAAGTATGGCGGCGAGGACAGTTTGGCAGGAGCTGCCGGCATCTCCGAACCGTCTACCGAGAAGGTGGTGGCTCTGGAAGATGAGTATTCTTGCGAGGATACTGCCGTTCGGGTTTTTGTAGATAAACTGCTGAACAATTCTAATAGCGCCAAGGCAGAGTTCATCAGCATCTATCTCCCGGTGGTTAAGAATGTGACCTACATGACCGCTGTTGTGTTCCGAAACAACAATCCATAAGATATAACAAGCCCCCTGTTTGCCCCGGGCACGGAAGCCTCACAACGTGCCCGGGGCTTTGTAAGTGAAAGGAGACAGCCATGAAACACAAATGTTTTGCTGCTGTGGTTCTGGCTGCGGCGCTGTTGCTGACCGGCTGCGGCGGCGCAGCTGCTCCCGCTGCCCCCGCAGGCTCCGGTGCAGCTTCCCAAAGCGGCGCAGCCGCAGCGGTGCAGACGGAGCAAAAGGAGCGCATCACCGACCAGTGGAGCCTTGAAAAGACGGTGCGGGGCGAGATGATCGGCGTGATGAAGCTGAGCATCCATGTGCCGCAGCTTGTGTGCGACAGCCCGGACGCCGCCGCTCTCAACGATGAACTTGCCGCTATGTATGCGGCGGAATACAAGGATTATGAAAGCTACCCGGACGCTGAGGTGCCGCAGGGCGAAGAGAGCCCACAGACCGAGATCATCAACTGGGACGCCTACTGGTACGGCGACTGCGTCAGTCTGGTGATACGCCGCCGCGATTACGACGACGCCCCGTGGTATTACAGCGGGTGGTGCTTCGATTTTGCCACTGGCAGGCAGATCACCACAGCCGAGATGCTGCAGCGCATGGGTCTGGACCCGGACGAAGTACAGGCGCAGGTGCAGCGGCAGGCCATGCAGGCCTTTGACCGGGAGATGGCGCAGGGCGCGTATTACGAGGGCCTGCGCAGCGGCGGGAACCTGTCGGAAATGCGGATGGGCACGCTGGAATACAATGCGCTGGAAAACCTGTGTCTGCTTTTGCCGAAGCAGGACCGACTGGTGCTCCGGGGCAAGTACTGCTCCGAGACCGACTGGGGCTGGCAGCAGCTGGATGTGGAGATCCCGCTGACCTCCGCCGCCCCCGCCGACACCCCGGTGCTGACCGACACCTACGACGGTGTGCAGGTGCAGCTGAAGGGAACGCAGGGCACCATCACCCTGAGCCCCGCGCCAAAGACCGACCAATGGGGCGACATTGGCATCCGGGTGGAACAGACGCGCACCTACCCCATCCTTGGCGCTTATAACGAGTATGTGGATGTGTGCATCGGGGAGCAGGAGGACGGCTTCTTCCGCCCGGTGGTCTATCTGCTGACCAAAGACGGCGTGGTGGAGTACGTGGACGTGCTGCGCTGCCTTATGTTCGGAGATGCCATGATTTGTCAGGACCCCATCTACTTTGCCAACAACGGTGTGGCGCTGGAACTCTGCGGCAGCGAGGTGAACCTGCGCCGGAAGGACGGCTCTGTGCTGGAGCTGGCTCCCCTGTCGGCAGAGTGGAGCGCGCAGGAGATTCCCTATTCCGTCACCGGTTCCTACAACTACACCTCTGAAACCGGCTGGAACTGGCTGGATCTGGGCAGCGACGGCAGCGTTCAGCTGGGCGTGCAGGACAACAGCCGCATCTATCGGGGCGATGCCGCGTATCTGGGCGTAGTGCCGGAGGGCATGGTGCTGGGCATCTCTGCCGACGAGGAGCTCGAATTTGTGGCGGCGTTCAAGAACGACCTGTACAACGAGAACCTGAGCGTTACCATGATCGCCGGGCAAAACCCCTTTGCCGAGGGCGAGACCCAGCTGCAAATGACCCGCAGCTACGGCTGAGAACACAGGAGAACGACCATGAAACACAAACGCCTTGCCGCTGCGGTGTTGGCGGCGGCGGTGGTGCTGGCTGGGTGCGGCAGCGCATCGGACGGTGCCGTTCCCGCAGGCTCCGGTGCAGCTGCCCAAAGCGCTGCAGACACGGCGGTGCAGACGGCACAAAATGACCGCATCACCGAGCAGTTCACACTGGAAAAGACCGTCCGGGACGAGTACGGCATCACCCAGAAGCTGAACATCCATGTGCCGCAGCTGGAATGCGACAGCCCGGATGCAGCCTATCTCAACGATGAACTTGCCGCCATGTATGCGGCAGAATATCGGGATTATGAAAGCTACCCGCAGGCTGAGGTGTCGCAGGACGAATGGTGCCCGCAGATCTACATCGATTGGGACGCCTACTGGTACGGCGACTGCGTAAGCCTTGTGGTGTTCCGCTACGACGGCGGTACCGACCCGGGGTATTCCCGGGGCTGGTGCTTCGATTTTGCCACCGGAAAGCAGGTCTCCGTGGCGGAAATGCTGCAGCGCATGGGGCTGGACCCGGATGCCGTGCAGCAGCAGATGCTGCGCGGGGCCATGCAGACCTTTGACCGGCGCATGGCGCAGGGCGGCTACTACGAGGGCCTGCTCAGCGGCGGCAATCTGGCAAGCATGCGGATGAACACGCTGGAAAACAACCAGCTGGATGACCTGTGCCTGCTGCTGCCGGAGCAGGACCGGCTGGTGCTCCGGGGCGGGTGCAGCTCCCCCGCCGGGTCGGGCTGGCGGCAGCTGGATGTGGAGATCCCGCTGCAGGCTGCTGACCCGCAGCCGCAGACGGTGCTGACCGATACCTACGGCAGCGCTTCGGTGCAGCTGGAAGGCACACAGGGCACCATCACCCTCCGCCGCACGCCGGAGACCGCCGCATGGGACGCGGATTACGGCATCCGGCTGGAACAGGACCGCACCTACCCCATCCTTGGTATCTATAATGAGTATATCGACCTGTGCATCGGAGAACTGGGCGCGTCCTTTCACCCGGTGGTCTATCTGCTGACCAAGGACGGCGTGGTGGAGTACGTGGACGTGCTGCACTGCCTCATGTTCGGCAGCGCTCTGGTCTGCCAGGACCCCATCTATATTGCCAACAACGGCGTGGCGCTGGAACGCAGCGGCAGAGAGGTGAACCTGCGCCGGGAGGATGGCTCTGTGCTGGAGCTGGCTCCCCTGACGGCAGAGTGGAACGCGCAGGAGATCCCCTCGGAGGCTGTCGGTGCCTTCAACGACATGTCAGACAACCAGTTTGACTGGATGGACGTGGAAAGCAATGGTTCCGTCCAGATGGGCGTGCAGGACAACAACGTTTTCTATCAGGGCTACGCCGACTATCTGGGCGTGGTGCCGGAGGGCATGGTGCTGGGCGTCTCTACCAGCGAGACGGCAGACGGGATGCCGGGCATCACCTTTGTGGCGGCGGTGAAGTACGACCTGTACAACGAGACCCTGAGCTTTACCATGATCGACGGGCAAAACCCCTTTGCCGAGGGAAAGACCCAGCTGCAGCTGATCCGCTGCCCGGATTACTGATTCCGGCACGACCATTGAGAACACAGGAGAACCACAATGAAACACAACGCGTTCCGCTGGTGGTGTCCCGCAGTTTCGGCTGACGAACAAGCAGGAGGTGCAAGATGAAACACATCGCTCTCTGCGGCGCGCTGGCAGTTTTGCTGGCAGCACTGCTGGCGGGCTGCGGGGCAAAGACCGCAGCCTCTGCCCACCCGGCTGGCAGCCGTGAGCTGAAATCGACCCCGCCGGATTCCATGCACGCCACCGCGGCGATCACCGAGCAGTACACCCTTGAAAAGGTGGTGCAGGCGGAAAACGGCGGCACCGTCCGACTGAACGTCCATCTGCCCCGGCTGGAAAGCGACAGCGCTGACGCCGCCCGCATCAACGCCGAGATCGCCCGGTACTACGAATACGATGTGCAGGAGTACGCAGACTGCCCGGAAGCAGCCGACCCGGAATCGTGGGACATCTGCATTGAGATGAACTGGAACGCCAGCTGGTACGGCGACTGCGTCAGCCTTGTGGTCAGCAGCTGCTACGGCAGTACGGATGCGCCCTTCCACAACGGCTGGTGCTTCGACTTTGAAAGCGGAAACCAGCTCACCGCCACCCAACTGCTGCAGCGCATGGGGGCAGACCCCGCCGCGCTGGAAGAAGCACTGTACCGCGACGTGAAGCGCCGGGATGAGCTGGACCGGCAGGCCGCCTGTGAGCGGGGGCTACTGCCCCCCGGCGAGGTGAAAGCGGGCAACACTGCATGGTGGGCCACGCTGGATGAATTGCCGCTTTCGTTTGACGAAACGGGGAACGTTTCCTTCGTGGTCAGGCGGTCCAGCGCGTCCGAGGGAGAGTATGTGAACGATGCCCCGGTCATCCCACTGGATGCACAGCCGCTGCCACCGGACTGGGAGTGGCAGGTGCTGGCCGAGTGGATGGCAGTCACGGCGGTGACGCAGGGTGAAAGCTATGCCCCCGCCGACCGCAACGAAAGCTTTACCCTGCGGCTGGAAAAGGCCGAGATCACCGGCACGGTGACCGTCTCCTTCATCCGGGAAACATACGTCAGCCCGCAGATCCAGTCCGCCGCCGAGACCCGTACCGGAGAGCTGAATGCCGGCGCTGTGACCGGCTGGGACGGGGAAAAAAGTCAGGGCTGGAACCTGAAATGTCTCAGCGAGGACGGCAGAAGCTGCTGGACCATCTCCATGATGGAGGACGGTTCGCTGCGGATGCAGTCCACCGGCCCCCAAAAGGGCAGTGAGGTCTGGTATGTTTTTCAGCGCACCGAGGCGTGGGACGACATCGGCTACACCGCCATCCCCCGCAGGCTGTGGGGCACTTACCGCGCCGGAGACGAGGCCGCAAAGGGCATCCGCTGGATGACCTTCCTGCCGGACGGCTGCTGCTGCATGAGCGTGGAATGGGACGGGTGGAACGGCACCCTGACCGGCACCGCCGAGGGAACACAGGGCCGCACCGAGGACGGCACCGAGCTGCACTTCACGCTGACCGACACGGACGGCAGACCCTGCGAGTTCTGGGCCATTCTGCTGAACGATGACGGCAGCCCCAGCGGCTGCAGCTTGAAATACCGCGCCGGAGAAGTGCTGTTTGACCGGGACACGCGTCCCGTTTACTGGAAAAACGACTCCCCGGATCTAACCCTTGTACCGTGACCGAAACCGAACGCAATGCGATGACAAAGCGTTGTCGCTTACACAAATAAAACATACAGGAGGAAATTACTATGGGTCTTATCAAAGCAGGTATGGGCGCACTGGGCGGAACCCTTGCAGACCAGTGGAAGGAATTTTTCTACTGCGATTCTCTGGACAAGGATGTGCTGATGGTAAAGGGCCAGAAGCGCACCTCCCGCCGCAGCTCCAACAACGGCGAGGACAACATCATCACCAACGGCAGCGGCATCGCCGTGGCAGATGGGCAGTGCATGCTCATTGTGGAGCAGGGCCGCGTGGTGGAGGTGTGCGCCGAACCGGGCGAATTCACCTTTGACGCATCCACCGAGCCCAGCGTGTTTACCGGCAACTTCGGCGACAGTCTGGCAGCTACCTTCCAGACCGTGGCCAAGCGCTTTACCTACGGCGGCGACACCGGCAAGGACCAGCGCGTGTACTACATCAACACCAAGGAGCTGGGCGAGATCCTGTACGGCACTGCCACCCCCATCCCCTTCCGGGTAGTGGTCAGCGAGGAGCGGGGCTACAAGCTCTCGGTGAACCTGCGGTGCAACGGCAGCTTTACCTACCGCATCTGCGACCCGCTGCTGTTCTACACCAACGTGTGCAGCAACGTCTCCTCCCAGTATGACGCATCCGAGATCGCACCCCGGCTGAAGAGCGAGCTGATGAACGCCCTGCAGCCTGCCCTTGCCACCCTTTCGGCCAACAAGGTGCAGTATTACGAGATCCCCGCCCACACGCTGGAGATCTCCGAGGCCCTCAACGAGCAGCTGTCCAATGTCTGGCGCAAAAAGCGCGGTATTGAAGTGTTCTCCTTCAACATCAACTCCCTGTCCATCCCGGAGGAGCAGCAGAAGAAGATCACCGAATGGGAAGAAAACGCCATGACCACCGACCCCACCACCGCCGCAGCTCGTCTGGTGGGCGGCCAGATCGACGCCATGAAGACCGCCGCCGGCAACACCGCCGGTGCCATGACCGGCTTTATGGGCATGGGCATGGCAGCCGGTGCAGGCGGCATGGGCGGCATGAGCGCCCAGAACCTGTTTGCTATGGGCCAGCAGGCTCGTCCGGACAGCGTGGACGCGCCCCAGCAGGTCAGCCGCCCCGCACCCGCCCCGGCAGACAGCTGGAAGTGCAGCTGCGGCGCTACCGTTACCGGCAAATTCTGCCCGGAATGTGGCAGCAAAAAGCCGGAGCCGAAGCCCGCTGCGGACAGCTGGACCTGCAGCTGTGGTGCTACCGTTACGGGTAAGTTCTGCCCGGAGTGCGGCAAGCCTCGCCCGGCGGCAGCAGAAGGCTGGACTTGCAGCTGCGGCGCGGTGAACAAAGGCAAGTTCTGCTCCGAGTGCGGCAAACCCAAGCCCGCCGGTACGCCCAAATATAAGTGCGACAAATGCGGCTGGGAGCCGGCAGACCCCGCTCACCCGCCCAAGTTCTGCCCGGAGTGCGGCGACCCCTTTGACGACAGCGACCAGACCTGATCTGACAAATACAGAGCAATGAAAGGAGCATACCATGATGGGATTCTTTTCCAACCTGTTCGCAAAACAGAACTGCGCCGTCTGCGGCAAGGAGTGCGGCACCCTGCACCGCTCCAAGCTGCGGGACGGACAGTTCCTCTGCGATGACTGCGGCAACAAGTGCTCCAAATATATCCGGCTCAGCGAGCTGACGCTGGACGAGGCCAAGGAGCACATGGAGTATATGGCCCGGATGAAGCGGGTGTTCGACGAGGTGTTCGACAAGACCGAGTTCCGGGTCAACGCATACCCCTCCACCCCGACGCAAATGGGGCTGGTGTTCTGCGATGAGCTTGGAATGCTGTACATCGACGATCGCACCGGCGGACGGGGCAAGATGCCGGAGCTGATCCGCTACGACCAGATCGCCAGCTATGAGGAGTATCTGGACGAGACCCCCGCCAAGGAGCCGGGCCAGGAACCCACCCTCAACGGCGGCGGCCTGAAGCTGAAGCTGGTGCAGCCCCGCAGCATCACCGAGGCCCAGACCCAGCGGGGCATGCATCCCCACCCCTACATCAAGCAGGAGCTGGTCATCTGCTTCAGCAAGCGGGACCGGCGGGAGATCGGCTATGCCCACATCGCACGGCAGCATCTGGATCACATCTTCGGAGTCCACGACAACGAGACCAGTATGTTCGGCCGCCGGATGTCCAAGGCCGAGGAACGGGAGCTGAAGGGCCAGATGGGCATGATCGGTGCCATGGGTGCCGTGGCATCTGCCGCCATGAAGGGCGGGCAGCTCTCTGAGCAGGAAAAGGCCCGCTTTGTGGAGAACATCAATCTGGCAAACGACGCCCAGACCGGCGGCATGGCATTGTACAGCCGCCGTGCTGACGAAGCCTTTGCAAAAGTGCAGTGACCCCAAAAGGAGGAACGGATATGAGAAAGATCCAGCGCAGAGATTTCCTCAAGGCCATGGGCCTTGCCACCGCCGCCCTCGGGCTGACCGCCTGCGGCGGCTCCGGTGCCGCCAGCGCATCCAGCGTTTCCAGTGCACCGGCTTCCAGCAGCAGTGCCCCGTCCGCTTCGGCACAGCCGGAATCAGCAGTGGACAAAGCCGCCCCTGCAGGGGCCCCTGTGCCCCAGTTCCAGACCGGGGAGCTGACCATCGGCGAATACACCTTCAAGGCGCAGTACATCCCCTTTGACGTCCGCCGGGAACTGGACGGAGCGCATCACTGCATCCATGCGGACAGCTACCGGGGCAATTACTTCTTCAGCTTCTACAACGAGGACGATGAAGAGCAGTCTGCTAAAATCTTCGAGTATGCCATCAAGGACGACCGGATGACCCCGGTGGCAGAGTACAACATTGACGGAAGCAACGCCCTCAGCATCGACCGCAATGGCATCCTGTACGCCATGGATCCCTTTGATGTCTACTGCTACGATCTGAACAGCAGCGACCCGGAAGAGCCCGGCGACGCACTGGACTACATGGGCAGCTGCTATTCCTCCAAGGATCGGGATCTGACCGTAATCTACTGGACCGACTCCGCACCGGTGCTGGTGCAGGACGGCGAGTACACTGAGCTGACGCTGGAGGGCGACAACGAGATCGGCCCCTTCTGCAGCATGCCCTCCCTGAACCTCAGCGGAGACGAGCTGCTGACGGTGGGCGAGCCGGACTCCAGCGGAGACTACTACTTTGCCGCCTTTGATCTGGACGGCAATGAGCTGGCCCGCAGCTCGCAGCCGGTGGGCAGCTTTGACGCCGTGATGATGAAGCGCCCCAACGGCTATCTGCTGGACACAGGCTATATGTGGGAGCTGTACACGCCGGACGGCACTTTTTTGGAAAAGTCCCTTCCCGTGGGTGAGCGCGAGACCCTGTGCCAGCTGTGCGGCGACTTCTGCACCTTTGATGTTTTCCTGCCGCTGGAAGAAAACGCTTTCTTGGCAGTGGGCCACCACGGCAAAGCCACCGAGCCGGACGAGCCGGTGGTGTTCCGCATCACTACGGATTTCTGAGCCGACCGCTTCGGCGGGAAGACCAACGCAAAAACAGCGGGGCCGGGGAAAAGCCCTCGGCCCCCTTTGGAACAACAGGAGGAAACGCTATGGCAGGAATGCTGGAATACAAGTGCCCCTGCTGCGATGGCGCCATCCAATTTGACAGCGCCACCCAGAAGATGAAATGCCCCTACTGCGACACCGAGTTCGACGTGGATACCCTCAAGGGCTATGACGAGGAGCTGAAGGACGAAAAGCCCAGCGAGATGGAGTGGACCACCCCCGGCGGCAGCTGGGCAGAAGGGGAGACCGCCAGTCTGCATACTTACAGCTGCAAGAGCTGCGGCGGCGAGATCGTGGGCGACGACACCATGGCGGCGTCCGCCTGCCCCTTCTGCGGCAACCCCATCGTCCTCACCGGACAGTTTGCTGGGGCCCTGCGGCCCGACCTCATCATCCCCTTCAAGCTGGACAAAAAGGCCGCCAAGGCAAAGCTGCAGGAGCATCTCAAGGGCAAGACCCTGCTGCCCCGGGTGTTCCGCAGCCAGAACCACATCGACGAGATCAAGGGCGTGTATGTGCCCTTCTGGCTCTTCGACAGCGATGCCGACGCTCAGCTGCGGTTCACCGCCACCCGGACCCGCTGCTGGTCGGACAGCAAATACGACTATACCGAGACCAATTACTACTCCGTCCGGCGGGACGGCACCCTGGGTTTTGACGCAGTGCCGGTGGACGGCTCGTCCAAGATCGAGGACGACCTGATGGAGTCCATCGAGCCTTTTGCCATGCAGGATGCCATCCCCTTCCAGACCGCCTATCTGGCCGGCTATGTGGCGGACAAATACGATGTGAACGCCGAGGACAGCATCGAGCGGGCCAACAAGCGCATCCGCCGCTCCACTGAGGAGACGTTCCAGCAGACCGTTACCGGCTACGATTCGGTCAAGGTGGAAAACAGCAGCATCCAGCTGCACGGCGGCAAGGCAAAGTACGCGCTGTTCCCGGTCTGGCTGCTGAGCACCAGCTGGCGGGGTGAAAACTACCTGTTTGCCATGAATGGTCAGACCGGCAAATTCGTGGGTGACCTGCCCGTGGACAAGGGCGCTGCCCGCAAGTGGATGCTGGGCCTTACGGCTGCCCTTTCCGCCGCGTCCTACGGCGTGATGTGGCTGCTGTGGCTGGCACGGATCCTGTAAAGGAGGGACGAACGATGAAAAAGACTTCCAACCGACTGCACTCCCTCTTTGCGGCGCTGGCAGCACTGATTCTTGCGGCGGCGCTGGCTGTTCCGGCCTTTGCGGTAGAGGGCGGCTTTGCCGACCTGTACTACCGCATGTTCGACGACGCTGAGGTGCTGACCGAGGACGAGGACAACGAGCTGGAGGACGCACTGGAAGAGCTGAGCCTGCGCCAGAGCTTCGATGTGACCATTGCCACCATCGAGTCGATGGAAAGCGTTGGTGCCGACAGCATGGAGCAGTTTGCCGATGATCTGTATGACTACTGCCAGTACGGCTACGGCCCCGATATGGACGGCGTGCTGCTGCTGGTGAGCGTAGGCGACCGCAAGTGGCACATCTCCACCTGCGGCTACGGCATCACCGCCTTTACGGATGCCGGCATCCAGTACCTTGGCCAGCAGATGACCCCCTTCATGGCCGATGGAGACTACGCCGGTGCCTTCCGCACCTTTGTCCAATGGTCGGATACTTACATCGATGCTGCCCGGGCGGGCCACCCCTACGATGTGAATAACCTGCCCCGGGAGCCGCTGTCTCTCATGTACCTGTTCCTTGCGCTGGGCATCGGCCTTGTGCTGGCATGGGTCGTCGTCAGCGTAATGAAAAGCCAGCTGCGCAGCGTGGCGTTCCAGGAGAATGCCGCCAGCTATGTGCGGGAGGGCAGCATGAACCTGACCAACAGCCGGGAGCTGTTCCTGTACCGGGATGTGCAGCGCACGGAGCATGTGGAGGCAAAGGACTCCGACAGCTCCGGCGGCAGCTCCACCCACACCTCCTCCAGCGGCACGACCCACGGCGGCGGAGGCGGTTCGTTCTGAAAGGAGCATGTTTATGAACCCTTATCTTTCGGAAAAAGCCCGCGGCGAGATCCCCCGTGTCCTCAAATGGCTGCGGAATGCGGGGCTTGCCTTCTGCGTGTTCTGCTCTGTCGGCGGGCTGTATACCCTCTGCCTGGACCTGCAGGTCAAGGACACCTCCCACGTTGTCGGGTATGTGTTCTGGATCGTGGTGGGCGCAGTGCCCCTTGTTCTGTTCGCACGCAACGAAAAACGCCGCTACCATGCAAGAACCATCGCCCGCAGGGTGGAGAGCTACTCCGGGCCGGAGGTGCCCCTGCGGTGGCTGTGCAACAGCGTTGGCATGGACACAAAGGACCTTGCATGGTATTTTGAAAACGGTTATTTTGTAAACCTCAGTCTGGATCTGAACCAGAAGATCGTTCGCAGGCGGACTGTGCCCCGCCATGACCCGAACCGGAGCTGAACCCTCACAGCTGAAACAGAAAGGAGTATTTTCATGGGACTTTTTGATAAGATGAAGCAGGCCGCCGCAAATGTTTCCGGCAACCAGACCGTCACCTTTACCTTTCAGGCTCTGCCGGAAAGCCTTGCCCAGATGCAGGCACTGCCGGAGGCCAGTCTGGACACCCCCTTTAAGACCGCAGCTCTCACCGTCTGCGCACTGTGCGCCTACGGTGCCGATAAAAACATCGGAAAGGAGATGCTCAACTGGCTGCGCGGCCCCCGTCCGCTGAACGGGCAGGATATCTCCTTTTTGAACGACCGCTTCCGGGACGGCAAGAGCTACATCCCCTTCTCCTACTTTGTGGGTGCATCGCCGGAAAACGGCTATACCCCCCGCCAGCCCTTCACCCTGCTGGTGGGCAGCAATCACACCTCCAACGTGGAGGAGGGCTATTGCAAGCTGTTCATCCCCTGCGGCGGTGCCGATGATCCCCGCCCCATCAAGCTGCGCCGCAAGGGCAACGGACAGTGGTTTCTGTGGGAGCAGTACCTGATGACCGGCATCCGCATCCCCACGTCTGCCGACCCGTGGGCGTAAGATGAAAGGCCTGACCATGAAGCTGTTTGCCGCCCTGCTGGCGCTGACCCTGAGCCTTGCGGGCTGCGGGCCGGTGGACGGCGACCCCATCCGCTCCGGCGCGGCAGCTTCGGACAGTGCTTCCCGGCCGGACGCTGTGACCGTAGCGCAGCTGCGGCAGCAGGCCGAACAGAACGGCAGCCTTGCCGCAGTGCTCTATCTGGGCAGCGTCCCGGAGCGCACCGCCGATGTGGACGCTGCGCTGGACAGCCTGCAGGAACAGCCGTGGCAGTTTGTTGCGGATATCCCGGCAGACCACCGGGTCACAGCACCGGGCGGCGGGCGGGAGCTATACTGCATCTTTGCCGTCCGCAGCCGGGACACCCTGTTCCTCTACGAAAAGCAGGACCCCCAGTACCCGCACCAGACGGGCCGGGAGCTTTATTGCAAGCAGGATGGCCAGCCCATTCTGCTGCTGTGCAACGGCACCCCTGACACCCCCGACATCACGGCGGTGGTCTACTGCACCACCGGCCGCGCGCTGGACTGGTCGCCCCGGCTTTCTGCCGGGACCAGCAGCCCTGTGCCGGTGGAGGGCGTAGACGATTTTTCCAACCACCCAACGCCCGGCGCTGCCCTCTGAGGCGCGCCCCGGCAGGGCATGAGAAAGGAGAACCTATGAAAAACCTGAAGCTTCTGGCCGCCCTGCTGGCGCTGGCCATCGGTCTGGCGGGCTGCGGCAAAGGCAGCAGCGCGTCCAGCTCCAAGCCCGAAAAAATGCTGGACGGAGACAACATGATCGCATCGCCCTCCGCCAAACAGGAGTACACCGAGCCGGAGGACGTGACCTACATGCGCCTTCTGGCAGGGGAGGACGAATACCGCGCCTGCGTGCTCTATCTGGGCGGCTCCTATGAGATCACTACCGATGTGCAGAAGGTGCTGGACAGCCAGCAGGGCCTGCGGGAGCTGTGGGGCTTCGTCTACGACATCCCGCAGGATCACTGGGTCGTGGCACCGGAGGGCGGGTGCGACCTGTACTGCATCTTCCCGCAGGAGGCGCAGGCCACCCTGTTCGTCTACGAGACGAGCCTGACAGACGATGCCGAAAAACCGCTCCAGCGCGGTAAACAGCTCTATTACAGTGAGGACGGTCAGCCCATCCTGCTGCTGTGCAACATCAGCGATATCGTCCCCAACACCGAGGTGGAACTGTACCCCAGCACCGGCGAAGAGCTGGTATTCAGCCCCTTCCTTTCCGGCGAGAACGGCCATGTGGTGGAAGCCGAGGGCGTGTGCGATTTTACCATCTACCCGGAAGGGGACGACTGGGAGACCGACACCAGCCCCTGGTCGCTGGAGGGCAACTGGCTGGAGATCTACCGCGACACCGACGAGGGCGTTTTTGACACTGCCCCGGAGGACGCTGATCGGATGTGTTTTTTGCCCACCGACGCCGACACCGAGGGCAGCCAGCTGCCCTTCACCGCCAGCTACATCACCCCCTATCCGGAGCTGAACGTGGAGGAAGCCGACCTGTTCTATCAGGAGGGCACCCCGGAGGTGCCCTTCCAGACCAATCAGGAGTGGTACGCTACCTTTACCGGAGAGGACGGCTCCCGCTACGCCGTCATGCTGGAGGACGAGGACACCCTTGCCCTCAAGGTCTATCTGGAGGGCCAGGAGAGCTACCTGAGCCTTGTCAACACCGTCTATTTTGCACGGCAGGAGGCCATGGGTTGACCGACGCGCACACCAACACCGGGAGGAATGCACCATGAAACAGACCAAAAAGATCACCATCCTCCACTCCAATGATCTGCACGGAGACTTTCTGGCAGAGCAGGTGGACGAAAAACTGGTGGGCGGCGTCTCCATGCTGTCCGGCTACATCGAAAAGGTGCGGGCCGAAGAGCCCAACACCATCTACGCCATTGCAGGTGATATGTTCCGGGGCTCGGTCATTGATTCGGAGTACAAGGGCCTTTCCACCATTGAGATCATGAACGCCCTTGCCCCGGACATCGTCACCATCGGCAACCACGAGGTGGACTACGGCATCGCGCATCTGCTGTTCATCGAAAAATGCGCACGCTTTCCCATCATCAACGCAAACCTCTACATCAAGAACACCTCCACACGGCTGTTCACCCCCTACAAGATCCTGCGGGTGGACGGCATGAACATCCTCTTCATCGGCATCATCACCCAGGACGTCATCAACCAGACCAAGTCCGAGTCGCTGGTGGGGTCCTTTGTGGACACCGCTGCCGCCGCTGCCGAGGTGGGCAAGATCTGCAACGCCCACAACAGCATCGACATCGACTTTACCGTGCTGCTGACCCACATCGGCTTTGAGGAGGACAAACATCTGGCGCGCCAGCTGGACCCGGCGTGGGGAGTGGACCTGATCATCGGCGGGCACAGCCACACCCTGCCGGAGCACGCGGTGGAGGAAAACGGCGTGGTCATTGCGCAGGCGGGCACCGGCACCGACCAGATCGGACGCTTTGACATCATCGTGGACACGGACAACAACTGCATCGATTCCTACACATGGCGCACCGTGCCCATTTGCGCCGAGACCTGCCCCCGCAACCCCGCCATGGAGCAGGTGCTGCACCGCTTCACCAGTCAGGTGGACGAAAAGTACAGCCACATCGTAGGGCGCTTCCGCCGGGAGCTGACCCACCCGGAGCGCACCCGGGAGACCGAGCTGGGCAACCTGTTTGCGGATATCTTCACCCGCAGCCTTGGGGTGGATGTGATGCTGATCGGCTCCGGCAGCATCCGGGCCGAAAAGCTTGGCCCCATCGTCACCTACGGCGACCTTATCGAGGGCTTCCCCTACGATGACGGCGTATTCATGTTCAAGGTGACGGGGCGGCAGCTGCGCCAGATGCTGCGCTACATGCTGCGGGAGGAAGCCTACGCCGGGCACACCGAGTTCTACCAGCTGCCCTCCACCCTGCGGCTGCGCTACGACCGCGCCAAGGGCGACTTTGATTACTTTACCTACTGCGGCAAGGAGGTGGGCAAGGAGATCGGCGACGATGCCCTGTTCACCGTGGGCTTGCAGAACTACCACTTCAAAAACATCGAGAGCTTTTTCAACATCTCCTACGAAACCATCTGCAAGCTGCAGAAGCCCCGCAGCGTGGCAACCTCCTGTCAGGATATCCTGATGGAGTATTTCCGGGAGCACGAGATGCTGGATGCGGTGGTGGACGGGCGAATGACCATCCTGCCCTCTACCGCGCAGATCGGCTGAAACCCTTTACCGCACAGTAAAAACAATGCATAAAACGAAAGGAGCGCCCCATGAAACAGCGATTCTCAAAACGAACGCGTCTTGTCAGCGCCCTGTTGACGCTGGCAATGGTATTCACCTTTTTGCCCTTCAGCGCGTTTGCGGCAAACACGGCGAGCACAGAAATTGATAAGCTTAATTTCCCGGATTCGGAATTTCGGCGCTTTCTCAAAGAATGCTATGACACAGACGGCGATGGCAAGATCAATGTGGATATCAAGAGTATGAAGATTCCAACCAGTTATGCAATCAAAAGTCTTGAAGGAATCAGTTTCTTTGAAGATCTCGAAACGCTGGATTGCCACGGTATCGGTTTGACAACACTTAATGTTAGCAAGAATTTCAAACTGGAGGAGCTGAATTGTTCCGACAATCAACTGAAAGATTATCTTTATATTCTTTCATACAGACTGAAAAAACTGAATTGTTCCAATAATAAACTGACCCACATGAATCTGGGCATTCTCCTTGGGCTGAATCTTGAGGAGGTGAATTGCTCCAATAACAAAATAACGAATATCGTAATGGATAGCGTGGGGGAACTGGTCAAATTTGATTGTTCCAACAACGATCTGATGACGTTGGATGTCAGCCAATGCTTCAAGCTGAAAGAACTGAATTGCTCTGGAAATCAACTGATGGAGTTGGATGTCGGGAACCAGACGCAGCTGACACAGCTGGATTGTAGCAATAATAAATTGACAGAACTGAACGTGAAACAGAATGGCGGCTTGACATCTCTGATATGCAATGATAATCAACTGAAATCGCTGGACCTGAGCAAAAACAACAGTTTGAGCAATCTGAATTGTGCAAAGAATCGGTTGGCTTGTGTGGACTTTTCCCATATGATCGGAAGCACTATAAATGCTGATGGCAACAGGCGTCCCATTGCTGTCCGTACAGACGGAACGTTTGACTTGACCACACTGCCCGACTTTGACGTGAGCAAGGCAACCTTCTTGAACGGCGGCTCTGTTTCCGGCACGATGCTAAATGTGGATGCGGGCGCAAACGAGGTGAGCTACCAATACAATTGCGGCAATGGAGTAAACCCCACATTCATCTTTGAAACCAGTCTGCCCATCAATGAGGATAATTTCCCCGACGATAGCTTTAGAAATTACATCAAAACCCACAAAGCAGGTGGCAGAGATGTCCTCACGGTGGAAGAACGAAGCAAAGTCGAAACAATCGAAGTCGAAGGAAAGAACATCAGCAGGTTAGAAGGCATTGAGGCGTTCCCCAACCTGAAAGTGTTGAATTGCGGAAACAATTCTATCCAGAAATTGGACCTGAGACAGAATCCAAAGCTGGAAACGTTGAAATGCAATAAGAATCAACTGACCCAGCTGGAACTGAGCAAGAACCCGGCTATCAACTATCTGTATTGTTCCGAGAACCCGTTGGAACAGCTGGATGTGTCGCATCTGGAGTTGGAGTATCTCTATTGCTCGAACAATGATCTGGAGCAACTGGATGTCAAAAATAGTAAGTGGCTGAGAGAACTCGACTGTTCCTGGAATCGGTTGACAGGGCTGGACGTAGATGTGACCCATAAACCCAATCTGATAAGGGTAGAATGCCAAAACAACAAGCTGACATCGCTGATTCTGGGCGAAAATAAAGGGCTGGAGAAACTGAATTGCGCCAACAACAAGCTGACCCAGCTGAATTTGAACAATATGAGTGCCTTAAAGGAACTGAACTGCGCCAACAACCAGTTGACCCAGCTGAATTTGAAGAATATGATTTCCTTGAAGGAGCTGAGGTGCCAAAACAACCAGCTGACCGCGTTGGACGTCAGCAGCAGTCCAGACTTGACTACATTGGTGCTTAAGAATAACCATCTCACCAGCCTGAATTTGGACAACAACCCGAATCTCAATTTCAGTATTACGGATATTTACCATTCCGATTTTAATAATGTTTACACCGTTACCCTGAACCCTGACCGTACGTTTGACCTGAGCTCTCTGCCCGGGAACTTTGATGTAAACCGAGTTATAGGATGGGTGAATGGCGACGCCGACGGAAAGATTCTGACAGTCGATGAAGGCACAAACGTAGTGTACTACGCTTATAAGTGCAGAAGCGGTATGTTGGAAGTAAGTTTCAAACTGGATGTGGCTGGCACCGGCGGTTCCACTGGTGGCGGCTCTACCGGCGGTGGTTCCACCGGCGGCACCGTTCCCCCGGTGACGCCTCCCTCCGGCGGCGGTTCTACTGGTGGCGGCTCTACCGGCGGCGGTGACGGCGGAGCAGGCATCGCGGTGCTGGCTATTGGCGGCGTAGCGGTGGCGGGCCTTGTGGGCTACGGCGTGTACAGCTATGTGTCCGAGCAGCAGCTGAAAGCCCTGCTGCCGGAAGGCGTGGCTGTACCCGAAAACCGCGCCCAGACCGCGCTACTGCTTTGGAACACCGCAGGCCGTCCCGAGCCTGCAGCCCAGCCCGCTTTCCCCGATGTGGCGGACCCGGATACCGCCAAGGCAGCCCAGTGGTGCGTGGAGCAGGGGCTGATGAATCTGAAGTTCCGCGGCCGCTTCGCACCCGATGGCTCCTCCCCCGCCTATAAGACCCTCAATGCCTATCGGCAGCTGGTGGGATAAAACCTCTCAGTCTCGCTTTGCTCGACAGTTGCTCTACAAAGGGGAGCCAGGAACGCAGGCGTGTTCCGAAAAATGACATCAAAACGCAGCCGATACCCTGACTCTCCCATCAGGAGAGAGGGCGCGGCATAAAAAATAAGCATCCGCAGTGCACTGCGGATGCTTTTGTTGTGCGGCGGGGCACGCCGCCAAAAACAAAAAATCCGAACCCTTCTCTTTCGAGAAAAGGCTTGGATCTTCCTTGTCTGGTGCGGGTAGTGATACAAAAGAAAAGCAGCAGCGTTAAAATTACGCTGCTGCTAAAAGTGGACCTAGAGGGATTCGAACCCTTGACCTCTCGGATGCGAACCGAACGCTCTCCCAACTGAGCTATAGGCCCATGTGATGACCCTGTAAGTGTAACTCTGTTCGGGAAATTTGTCAAGTATTTTGGGCAGGGCCAAAAAGCATCGCTCAGCGGTTGCCTAGCTGCCAGAAAGCAACAGCGCTGGCAGCGGCAACGTTCAGGGAATCCACGCCGTGGGACATAGGGATTTTTACGGTGTAGTCACAGGCGGCAATGGTGCTGTGGGCAAGGCCGTCACCCTCTGTGCCCAGCACGATGGCGAGCTTCGGCTCGGCGGAAAGAGCGCTGTCGTCAATGCTTACGGAGCGGTCGCTCAGAGCCATGGCAGCAGTCTTGAAGCCAAGACTGTGCAGCTGAGCAATGCCGTTTTCCGGCCAGTCGGCAGGGCAGGTGCCGATCTGCGCCCAGGGCACCTGAAACACGGTGCCCATGCTCACACGCACGGCACGGCGGCACAGCGGGTCGCAGCAGGAAGGAGTAACGAGCACGGCATCCATGTTCAGTGCAGCGGCGCTGCGGAAGATCGCTCCCACATTGGTGGAGTCCACAATGCCCTCCAGAACGGCCACCCGGCGGGCATTGCGGCAGACCTCTTCCACGCTGCGCGGCAGCGGGCGGCGGAAGGCGCACAGCACGCCGCGGGTCAGCTCGAAGCCGGTCAGGCTGGCAAGGGTCTCGCGGTCGGCTGTGTACACCGGGGCATCACCGCAACGGGTCAGGATATCGGCAGCCGGGCCGGTGATCTGTTTGCGCTCCATGAGCAGGGAGAGCGGTGTGTATCCGGCATCCAGCGCGCGGGCGATCACCTTGGGGCTTTCGGCAATAAAGATGCCTTTTTCCGGTTCCAGACGATTGCGCAGCTGCGCCTGCGTCAGGCGGGCATAGACAGCCAGCTCCGGTGCGGAAAGGTCTGTGATCTCGACAATATTCGGCATAAGGAAGTTCTCCTTTGGAAAAGCTTTTTTCTTATTCTAACACAACCTGTGAGGGAATGCAAAGTGCGGGCCGTATTTTCGGCGCCGGCAGAGCGCAGGGATACACATGCCGGATATGTAAAACTGATATGGACCAAGCTGTAAAAATATATTATAATAGGGTACGAAAAGAGGGGAAAAGGTAATATGAAAACAAAACATCATGGGCAGATGTCAGAGTCCTTCCTGACGGCGGTGTTCCTTTCGCTTTCGGGCGGGCTGCAGGATGCCTATACGTATCTGTTCCGCGGTAAGGTGTTTGCAAATGCACAGACCGGCAACATCGTGCTGCTGAGTTCCAACATCATGGATGGTCAGTGGGATCGGGTGCTGCACTATCTGGTTCCTCTGTGTGCTTTTGCGCTGGGCGTACTGGTGGCAGAAAAGATGCGGGAGAGCTTTTGCAACATGCAGCGGCTTCACTGGCGGCAGCTGGTGGTGCTGGGCGAAGTGCTTCTGCTGTTCATTGTAGGTTTTTTACCGCAGGAGCAGAATCTGCTGGCAAACGCCATCGTTTCCTTCTCCTGCGCAATGCAGGTGCAGGCGTTCCGCAAGGTGAACGGCTATGCATTTGCCAGCACCATGTGCATTGGTGACCTGCGCAGCGGTGTGGAAGCATTCTGCATCTGGAGCAAGACCCATGAACCGAAAGTTAAGGATCGGATGATGCGTTATTTTGGCATCATTCTGTTGTTCGCGGTGGGTGCCGGTATTGGAAGCATGGGCGCAGCGCGGCTGGCAGGAAAGACCATCTGGATCTCCTGCGGGCTGCTGCTGGTAAGCTTTGCGCTCATGTTCATCCGGGAAGAAATCGAAGAAAACCCTGCGATCGAAAAGGATCTGGCTGAGATCCGGCAGGAGACACGGGAGATCGACCGGACTCTCAAGCAGGAACTGAAGGAAGAGCGCGAGGAACTGCATGAGGAATTACACGAGAAATTGAGATAAAGCACCGGACATCAAAAAAGGAGCCGCTGCGTGATGCAGCGACTCCTTTTGCTTGTCGAGAAAGAAAATTACTCAGAACGCAGGGCGGTGACGGGGTTGCACTTGGCTGCGCTGCGGGCGGGAATCAGACCGCCAAGGATCGTGAGCAGGGTAGCCAGAACGATCAGGACCAGTGCAGCCTTGGGCGGCAGCACAGCGGTGACGCTGGTGGTTCCTGCAATGGAGTGGATGAGCATGTTGCCGGGGATCAGCAGCAGCAGGCACAGGCCCACGCCGATCACGCCGGAGCACATTCCGATAATGAAGGTCTCGGCATTGAACACCTCGGAGACATTGTGCTTGGATGCACCGATGGCACGCAGAATACCGATTTCCTTGCGGCGTTCCAGCACGCTGATATAGGTGATGACACCGATCATGATGGAAGAAACCGCCAGCGAGATGGCAACAAAGGCCACCAGCACATTGCTGACCATATCCACGATCTTGGTCACGGCGCTCATCAGAGTGCCGACCGTATCCGAGAATACGATCACCTTGTCCTCTTCGCCCTGCGCACGCATGGCGGCGTTGTAGGCGTTCAGGCTGTCCACGATGCGGTTCTTGGCCTCAAAGCTCTTGGGGTAGATCCAGATGCTGCCGGGTTTGGCATAATCCGAATAGCCCAGTGCACCAAGAACACTGCTGTAGGAGGTGGTGCTGGACTGCAGGTTCATCTTGACCAGATCCACAAGGTCGTCGGTGCTCATGTTCACCTGCACGGCACTCTGGAACACGGTGGGGTCAATCTTCAGGGCATCTTCCACTTGACTGCTGAGCTGAGCGATGTTGTTCTGGATGGCGGACTGGATCTGCTGGCTGAACTGAGTGGTCAGCTGGGTCATCAGTTGCTGCATCACGGTGCTCATCTGGGTCTGAATGGCAGCGGTGAGTTTGGTCTGCAGAGCTTCGCCCAGCTTCTGGCTCAGCTGTTCCGAGTAGCTTTGCAGATAGCTCGTCATGATGCCCTGCAGGTTCTGCTGCAGCGAAGCGGTGAACTGCTCCTGCAGGCCGGTGGTGTCCAGCAGGTCGCCCATGGATTCGGACAGAAGCTGTTTGAACTGGTCGCTCTCCATATAGGAAGAGAAACCGATCTTATCCAGATTCAAGATGCCGTTGCTGATGATATAGCGCTTATAGCCATTCATGATCTTCTTCATCAGGCTCTGCAGCGCATCCTCCGAGACGGACAGGTCCATATCGGCAAACAGCTGGCTCAGATCCAGCGCGTCCATGTCCGGAAGCTCCACATCGCTCATGTCGATGTCGCTCAGGTCCAGATCGCTCAGATCCAGCTGGAATGCGGACGGATCAAGGATGGAGGAAAAGTCAAAGCTGCCATCCTGCAGATCAAATGCACCGCTCAGGTCAAACTGCAGCTTGCTTGCATCGAACTGGAAGGCATCCTTCAGCATATCGGTATCCACCGAGAACAGGGAAGAAATGTCAAGATCGGTTTCGCGCTGGTCGGCATCAAAGCGCTCGCCGGTCAGCACGTTCACTTCCGGATCGGCAAGCTGCTGCTTTACCACTTCACTTTCGGCTGCATGGTCGATGGCGTAGTAGGTGAGTGCATGGGTATAGGCAACGCCTATGGGCAGAATGGTGGAGCTGGCATCTGCGCGGGGCTGCACCACGCCCACGATGGTCAGATCCGGACTGTTTTCCACAAGCTGCTCCACATACGCTTCATCGTCGGAGCGGTTGCGCCAGATCTGGCGTTCTTCGTCATAAACGTAATAGTCCGAGCTGGTAACGATCTTATATTTCAGGCCCACAAAGGTATCGTAGGGGTAGGTGCCGTAGCCGGTGGGAGCCTGTGTGTTCTTGTTTTTTGCGTACTCCTGCAGAAAACGCATCATCACGCTGTCGTCCTCAATGCCCAGAATATAAAGAGCGTAATCGCTGATGCTGCCATCCGAATTCAGCACAAGAACGGCCTCGTTGTAGCTTTCCGGCCAGCGGCCTGCCTTGACATCGTACTGATCTTCGTACAGCGAAGGCTCTTCGGCCATCTCGGTAAACACGCTCTGGTTGGTCATGGAAGAGACGATGCCGGCGGCAGAGGTGGTGTTGTTCAGCGCAGAAAGGCTGCTGTCCGGGAAGATCTGGCGCACGGTGCCGTCCTTGTTCTGGCGGTAGATCAGCGGTGCGGTGCCGTAGGAATACTCGATGGAAGCAGCATCCTCCGAGATAGTGCACTCGTCGCTGTCCAGATATTTTTTCAGGGAGGCAAGGTCATTGACGGAGGAATTATCCTCGGTCAGCTGGCTCAGTAGTTCACGCACTGTGACCATGCCCTCCGGGGTGGAAGAAGCGCTGGTGGCGCCCACATTGGTGTTGTTGGCAACGGCGCTGGTGTAGCTTCCCGGGTCCAACAGGGCGGCAAGGTCTATGCCGGTGGTCGAGATCTGCAGCGGATATTCCGAAAGGGTGGAGCGTTCCATCTCCTGGATATAATTGCTCACACCGGCCGAGAGCGAAAGGATGAGCGCAATGCCGATGATGCCGATGGAACCCGCAAATGCGGTGAGCAGGGTGCGGGTCTTTTTGGTGAGCAGGTTGTTGAAGCTCAGCGCGAGAGCGGTGAGCGGCGACATGGAAGAATGGCCCAGATTTTTGTGCACCGGCGGCACCTGAGCGGAATCATCCGGCGCAAACGGTGCGGTGTCCGATTGGATCACGCCGTCCCGCAGGCGGACGATGCGGGTAGCATACTGCTCTGCAAGCTCCGGGTTATGGGTGACCATGACCACAAGGCGGTCTTTGGCCACCTCCTTCAGCAGCTCCATCACCTGAATGCTGGTGTCGCTGTCCAGTGCGCCGGTCGGCTCGTCGGCCAGCAGGATGTCGGGGTTGTTGACCAGTGCGCGGGCAATGGCCACACGCTGCATCTGGCCGCCGGACATTTCGCTGGGGTGCTTGTGCAGCTGGTCGCCCAGACCTACCTGCTCCAGCGCCTTGGTGGCCCGGCTGCGGCGCTCGGCACCGGAAATGCCGGAGATGGTCAGCGCCAGCTCCACATTGGAAAGCACTGTCTGGTGCGGGATGAGGTTATAGCTCTGGAACACAAAGCCAATGGTGTGGTTGCGGTAAGAGTCCCAGTCGCGGTCGGTATATTTTTTGGTGGAGATGCCGTTGATGATCAGATCACCGCTGTCGTAGCGGTCCAGACCGCCAATGACGTTCAGCAGGGTGGTCTTACCGGAACCGCTGGGGCCGAGAATGGCGACGAATTCGTTGTCCCGCAGGTTCAGGCTGACATCATCCAGTGCTTTCTGCACCAGATCGCCGGTTTTGTATTCTTTCTTGATGTGGTTGAGTTGGAGCATGTGTGAGCCTTTCCGGCGCATCCTCGCAGGAACGCTGCCGCTGTACATTATAATAAACTGCCCGGATACAGGACCCGCAGCAAGGCGTTATACACTTCTATTTTACCGAAACAATATGAAAAAACTGTGTATATTTCAACATAAATTTTGACCGGACCGGTATTTTTGGCTTTTGAGGCAGAAAAACAGGAAAATAAAGGAAAAATTGACGTGGAGGTTGAATTTGCGTCGCCGTCGTGCTATTTTAATAGCGGAAGATCCTGATAAAACAGAAAAGCATCGCGAAAGCAGAATTACACTGCCAATACGACGCAAAAAATCTGCGATGAACCGCAAGCACAAAATAAAATGTGTCGCGGCGCAGAAAAACACGACAAAAAAATGCAACGAATGTGATCTTGATGTTTTTAGACGCTTTTTCAGGATTGAACCAGCCCTCTCTGCTCTTTAAAATAAGATAAGAAAAACAAGGAATGCCTTGAAAACGTCGCAGGACCTTGTAGCAAGGGAGGAAAAATTATGGAACGTACATTTTCACCTATGATCCGTCAGTTTTCGGCAATCGACGGGTTGCAGAAAGCATATACGCTGGTATACTCAATGGATACAGGCAACGAAAACGGCTGCTGCCTGACGCTTTGCCGTACCGGGAACCGGCAGTACATGCAAAGCTGCTACATTGCGGCTGCACCAGAGTTCTGCTACCGGATCCTGCGCTATCTGTGTGAGAATGGCGTCCAGCCGGAGATCTGGCAGGATGTGGTAGAAGAACTGACCGATACAGAACAGCTCAGGCAGAAAGGCGGCGCGTTGCGTGGAGAGTGAGCACACAGCAAAAACGCTGCAGATCGCCCTTGGAAGCTACGACCGCAAGGAGCTGCGGGTGGAAAAGAACTACCTGCAGGAGCAAAGCCCTGCGTTGGAGTGCACCTGCTTCCAGAACGGCGGCCGTCTGCTGGAACAGCTGCGTCAGGGCCGTCAGTTTGATGTTGTGATCCTCTGCAGCCAGCTGGAAGATATGAGCGGGCTGGAGTTTTTAATGAATATCCGCAGCATGGATCCCAAACCGAATGTTGTTCTGTTTGATGAGGGCAGGCGGCAGAATACGAGTGCCATTTGTCTGGAATCGGGCGATGGATTCTGCTATGTGGGCCATGCCGAACTGAAGAACCTGCTGTGGGAGCTGTACCGCCTGCCGGGACGGCAGAGCCAGCGCATGGAACGCAAGTGTCAGGAACTGTACGAGGGCTGGGGCATCCAGCTGCCGGACGTGAACTGCAACTATCTTTCCTGTGCGGTGGGCGTGGTGTACGGCACCAGCCAGAAGCTGGCCATCCGCAAGGAGATCCTGCAGGCGGTGAGCGAGCAGTACGATGTGTCGGTCTCTGCTGTGGACAGCGGCATCCGGCGTATGATCGACCAGCTGGAAGCAAAGCCCTCGGCCAAGTGGCTGCGCTTCAAGGACGAAAGCGGATTTGCGGACGAGAAACCTACCACTGGTAAACTGATCTACACTGTCAAGAATTATCTTCAGCGTCAGAAGGACGACTGAGCATAAAACACAGGAGGCGCAAGGGTATGGAGCAGATGCGGCAGAACGAGGCGGGTGCACTGACCGCGCAGGCGATCCCGCAGAAGGATGTGGAACAGGCATGCTTCCATGCACTGGGCCTGATCGGACGCAATTGCGAATATCTGGACCAGCACCTTGCGCATGTGGGTGCCGACCAGCAGACCCGGCAGGCGGTGAACGATATCAGCGCTGCGTCGGCAAGGCTGGACCGCACTGTGAACGAAGTGATGTCGCTGCTGGATTTTCTGCGCACCGAGGAAGACCCGCGGCTCTATCCGCTGGACCTGTGCCAGCTGCTGCAGCAGGTCGCCGCACAGGCCGATATGGTGCAGGCACAGCTTGGGGTGGAACTGACGCTGGACTATGGCGGCTGGACAGCCTGCCGGGTCATGGCGGACCGCAATGATGCAGAACTGCTGTGCCTGCATCTGCTCTCGAATGCCTTGCGGGCCTGCAGTGCGGGCGGCAAAGTGCGGCTGATGCTGCGCCGCAGCGAAAGCTTCTGGCAGTTGACGGTGATGGATAATGGCTGCGGCCTGCCGGAAGCAGGCGAGGATGCATGGCTGGAGAACCGGCGCTGCTTTCTGGGCGGCGCAAAGCTGGGCCTGCTGCTCTGCCGCGAGTGCTGCCGCCGTATGGGCTGGGGCCTGCGGGTGGAGCGCGCACCGGAAAAGGGCACACAGGCAGTGGTGACCATTCCGCTGTGCACCGACCGCATAATGGAGCCGACGGTAGAGCTGCATACGGGCGGCGATACGGCACAGGCACAGCAGCATCAGTACCAGCTGCGCAATATGCTGGTGCGGGAGCTGCGTACCATGCCGGAGCGCGGCGACCCGGACGAGCTGTGATGCATGCTGCATGATTGCATTATAATAATGAATAAGGACTGCTGCGGGGGGAGATGCTCCTGTGCGGCAGTCCTTTTTTGTTGGCAAAGGTTAAAAAACTTTGCCGAGACACCGGTGCAGCCGCATAAAAAGCGACAAGTTCACAAAATGTTTAACTTTTTGAGCGGAAAATACTATTTTTTCTGTGTAAAATAAGGGACGCTGATTGATTGTGCTGCAAAATTGGATTATAATATATTTGTATGCGAATTGACAAAATGATTCGTTAACAAACTAATTTTTGGCAAAGAAATTGATTTTGCCGTCCACCGGGGGCTTTGCCTCCGGCATTTGTCCTTAGGAGGAAAAACAACGTGAGAGTAGGTCTTGACATCGGCAGTACCACCATCAAGTGTGTGGTGCTGGATGAACATGATGCGCTGCTGTATTCTACATACGAACGGCATTACAGCCATATTCTGGAAAAGGCGCAGGAGCTGCTGCGCCGCATCGATGCCGAGCAGCTGCACGGTCAGAAGGCGCTGCTGAGCATTTCCGGTTCGGCGGGCATGGGTCTGGCCGACAGCTGCGGCGTGCCCTTTGTGCAGGAGGTATTCTCCACCCGCGTGGCGGTCAAGCGCTTTGTGCCTGCCACCGACTGCGTGATCGAACTGGGCGGTGAGGATGCCAAGATCCTGTTTCTGACCAACGGTACCGAGGTGCGCATGAACGGCAGCTGTGCCGGCGGCACCGGTGCCTTTATCGACCAGATGGCCACCCTGCTGAAAATGGGTGCCGACGAGATGAACAAGGCAGCAGAGAACGCACAGCGCACCTACACCATTGCGTCCCGCTGCGGCGTGTTTGCCAAGAGCGACGTGCAGCCCCTGATCAATCAGGGTGCCCGCACCGAGGACATTGCTGCCAGCATTTATAAGGCCGTGGTCAACCAGACCATTGCAGGCCTTGCACAGGGCCGTCCCATCAAGGGCAATATCCTGTATCTGGGCGGCCCGCTCACCTTCAGCAGCGTGCTGCGCAAAAGCTTTGACGAAGCGCTGAACGTGACCGGCACCTGCCCGGAGAACAGCCTGCTGTATGTGGCACTGGGCGCTGCCCTCTATGCCGACAAGGCTTTCGTTCTGTCTGAGGTGGCCGATGCGCTGGACCAGTATGCTGCCACTGCCACCTACGCCAGCGAGCCGCCGCTGTTCGCCAGCAAGGAGGAGTATGAGGCGTTCCACGCCCGCCACATGTCCCACAGCGTGCCCCGCGTGCCCTTCAGTGCCCAGTGCGGCCCGGTGCATATCGGCATCGACTCCGGCTCCACCACCGTCAAGCTGGTGGTGGTGGACGAGAAAAGCCAGATCCTTTACACCAACTATCAACCGAACCTCGGCAACCCGCTGCCCCTCATCCGGGAGCAGCTGCTCAAAATTTACAAGGAGCACCCGGGCCTGCAGGTGGTCAGCGTGACCACCACCGGCTACGGCGAAGAGCTGGTGAAGAACGCATTCCGCTGCGATTACGGTCTGGTGGAAACGGTGGCGCACTTTACCGCTGCAAAATACTTTATGCCGGATGTGGATTTCATCATCGACATCGGCGGTCAGGATATGAAGTGCTTCAAGATCGAAGATGGTGCCATCAGCAACATCTTCCTGAACGAAGCATGTTCCTCCGGCTGTGGCAGTTTTTTGCAGACCTTTGCACAGGCACTGGGCTACGATGTGAAGAAATTTGCAAGCCTTGGCCTGTTCGCAGACCGCCCGGTGGATCTGGGCAGCCGCTGCACCGTGTTCATGAACAGCTCGGTCAAGCAGGCCCAGAAGGACGGCGCCAGCATCGAGAACATCTCGGCAGGCCTGTCCATCAGCGTGGTCAAGAACGCACTGTACAAGGTCATCCGCGCTTCCAGCCCGGAAGAGCTGGGCCGCAAGATCGTGGTGCAGGGCGGTACCTTTTATAATGAAGCCGTGCTGCGCGCCTTTGAAAAGGAGATGGGCGTGGAGGTCATCCGCCCGGACATTGCCGGCTTGATGGGCGCTTACGGTGCGGCTCTGTTCGGCCTGCGCCAGAGCCAGAAGGCCCACAAGACTGCTTCTGCCATGATGAACGAGCAGGAGCTGGAAGCCTTTGCACAGAAGGTGGTCAGCGTCAAGTGCGGCGGCTGCGGCAACCACTGCCAGCTCACCGTCAACACCTTTGCGGATGGCCGCAAGTACATCTCCGGCAACCGCTGCGATAAGCCCGTGACCGGCAAGAGTGCCGACGACAGTCTGAACCTCTACGCCTACAAGCAGCAGCTTCTGGCCGAGTACAAGCCGGTGGCCGGCAAGCGCGGCTCCATCGGCATCCCGCTGTGTCTGGGCTTCTACGAGCTGCTGCCCTTCTGGTGGGCCTTCTGGACAAAGCTTGGTTTTGCCGTGCACACCAGCCCGGTGTCCAGCCGCGGCCTGTACCTCGCCGGTCAGGCTACCATCCCCAGCGACACCGCCTGCTTCCCGGCAAAGCTGAGCCACGGCCACATCAAGGCCCTGAGCCAGATGCAGCTGGACGCTATTTTCTACCCCTGCCTGACCTACAATGTGGACGAGGGACTGGGCGACAACCACTATAACTGCCCGGTGGTGGCCTACTACCCCGAGGTTCTGGCAGGCAACTGCCCGGAGCTGGAGGGCACCAAGTTCATCTATGACTATGTGGGCATCCACCGCCCTAAGGACTTTGTGCACAAGATGGCAAAGAACATCCTGCCCAAGTACTTTGGCGGCATCTCTGAAAAAGAGGTGCAGGCCGCAGCGGATGCCGCCTATGCGGAATACGAGTCCCACATGGCAAAGATCCGCGTGAAGGGCAGCGAGATCATCGATGAAGCCCGCCGTCAGGGCAAGCGCATCATTGTGCTGGCAGGCCGCCCCTACCATGTGGACCCTGAGGTGAACCACGGCATCGACCGCCTCATCACCCGCCACGGTGCTGCCGTTGTTACCGAGGACAGCATTTCCAACCGGGTGCAGAAGTTCCCCACCAGTGTACTGAACCAGTGGACCTACCACAGCCGCCTGTATGCCGCCGCCAAGTACTGCACCACCCAGAAGGATATGGATCTGGTGCAGCTGGTGTCCTTCGGCTGCGGCGTGGACGCCATCACCACCGACGAGACCCGCGAAATTCTGCAGGAGGGCGGCAAGCTCTACACCCAGCTCAAGATCGACGAGATCACCAATCTGGGTGCCGTGAATATCCGCCTGCGCAGTCTGTTTGCTGCTCTGGACGAGCGCGATGAGGTGGCCGCAGAAAAGGCAGAATAAAATAGAGATAGAGCAAAAAGCTTTTTAAGAAAGCAACATAGGAGGAACCTATGGAATACAATTATCCCAAATTTACTCCGGAGATGAAGAAGACCCATACCATCCTCATCCCCAACATGGCCATTACCCAGTTCCGCCTGCTGGAGTACGCTCTGCGTTACGACGGCTACAAGTGCGAAATTCTGGGCAACTGCGGCAGTGCCGTGGCACAGCTGGGCCTGAAATACGTCCACAACGACACCTGCTACCCGGCTCTGCTGGTCATCGGTCAGTTTCTGGACGCGCTGAACAGCGGCAAGTACGATCTGGATCACACCGCGCTGCTCATCACCCAGACCGGCGGTGGCTGCCGTGCCTCCAATTACATTCATCTGCTGCGCAAGGCACTGGTGAAGGCGGGCTATCCGCAGATCCCGGTGGCCAGCCTGAACTTCTCGGGTCTGGAAAAGGACAGCGGCTTCCAGATGACCCTGCCGCTGGCCCGCCGTGCGCTGGCCTGCATCTTCTACGGCGATATGCTGTGCGCTTTGCGCAATCAGGTGGCACCTTACGAGAACGAGAAGGGGGCTGCCGATAAGATGGTAGACCTGTGGGTGGAACGCTTGGGCCGCGTGCTGCTGGCGGGCAAGGGCTACACCTCCAAGGAGATGAAGCACACCTTCCCCCTCATCGCAAAGGACTTTGCTGCCATCCCCGTTACCCGGGTGCCCAAGGTCAAGGTGGGCGTGGTTGGCGAAATTTACGTCAAGTACAGCCCGCTGGGCAACAACGACCTGCAGAAGTTCCTCGAAAGTCAGGACTGCGAGGTGAACTTCCCGGGCCTGATGGGATTTGTGCAGTACTGCGCCTTCAACATGGGCGAGGACCACGTCCTGTACGGCGGCAAGCTGGCTGTGAAGATCGGCATTGACCAGTTCCTGAACTGGCTGGACAGCATCGAGCGCGCCATGCTCAAGGCTGAGGCCGACGCAGGCTTCTACGCCCCCGGCCCCTTCAAGGAGCTGGTGGAAAAGCCCAAGGGCATCATTTCGCTGGGTGCCAAGATGGGCGAGGGCTGGCTGCTGACTGCCGAGATGATCGAGCTGGTGCAGGGCGGCTACGGCAACATCGTGTGCGCCCAGCCCTTCGGCTGCCTGCCCAACCACATCGTGGGCAAGGGTATGGTGAACAAGATCCGCGCCCTGTACCCCAGTGCCAACATCACCCCCATTGATTACGACCCCAGCGCCACCAAGGTCAATCAGGAAAACCGCATCAAGCTGATGCTGGCAGTGGCCAAAGAGCGCCTGAATACCCCGGTGGAGGCAAAGCCTCTGACGGCAGAGGAGATCGCAGGCGGCACACCCAAAGTCGGCGCAGTGGTCTGATGTTCTAAAGCGGAAAATACCGAAATGCAAAAAGCCCGTCCGGGCGTAAAACTCGGACGGGCTTTCATCATGCCTTGAGAAAAATCGATGCAGGAGAGATCACTTCTGATTCTTCATGTAGATGTGGTGGGGCAGACCAGCAATGTACAGCGGGGTCAGCTCGGCCTGGATCAGCGGGCGGGCATAAGCCAGGAACTCATCGGTCATCTGGGTGTGGTTGGCGTTCATCCAGCTCAGCGGCACCTTCTTTTCGAGGTTTGCAACTTCGCTGATGGGGTGCAGCTCGGTGGTGCACTGGTACGGGCTGTTGGAGATGCGCTTCAGGGCCACCATCTGGCCGGTAACGCCCTCAAAGGCAGCCTTGGCGGCAGCACCGCCCACCTGATAGGCTTCGGTGATGTCGGTGCGGCTGGTCAGATGGCCTGCGCAGCGCTGCAGGGTGGAAAGCTCGATGCAGCGGGTCTTGGTGTCCAGATTGCGGGCCACCACATTTGCCAGATACCGTGCGGTGCCGGTCAGGGCCTTATGGCCGAAAGCGTCCACTGCGTGCACATCGTCGGCCAGCTCACAGACGTAGCGGCCATCTTCCAGCTTCACGCCTTCGGAAACGGCGATCACAATGCTGGGCTTCTTCTCCTGCATCACGCGCACCTTTTCAATGAAGTGTTCCACATTGAAGGGCACTTCGGGCAGGCAGATCATGTCCACACCCTCGCAGTCGTCACTCTTTGCCAGAGCGGCGGCAGCGGTCAGCCAGCCGGCGTTGCGGCCCATGATCTCCACCACGGTGACGTACTTGGTGCCGTACACGGTGGCGTCGCGGATGATCTCCTTCATCACCACGCCGATGTACTTGGCAGCAGAGCCGTAGCCGGGGGTGTGGTCGGTGACCATCAGATCGTTGTCGATGGTCTTGGGCACACCCATAAAGCGGATGTCGCTCTGGATGCGCTCGCCGTACTCGGCCAGCTTGCCGATGGTGTCCATGGAGTCGTTGCCGCCGATGTAGAAGAAGTAGCCGATGTTCAGCTTTTCCAGAATGGCGAACAGCTTTTTGTAGACGGTCTCGTCCTCATGCCAGTCCGGCAGCTTGTAGCGGCAGCTGCCGAGGAAGCTGGACGGGGTGCGCTTGAGCAGCTCGATGTCCAGATCGTCCGTCAGCACGGTGGAAAGATCCACCACCCGCTCCTCCAGCAGACCGGCAACGCCATTGCACATACCGTAAACGATCTCTGCGCCGCGGCTCTTGCAGCTCTCAAAGACGCCCGCAAGGCTTGCATTGATGACGGAAGTAGGACCGCCAGACTGACCAACGATTGCATTTTTACCCATGATGATTTCTCCTTTTTTGTTTTTCTGTTTCGGCAATATAATATTACGTGCAGGATGCACGAAAACAGACGCGGGAAAAGGGATTACAGACGGATGTGGCGCGGGGTGCCGTTGACGTAAACGGGGGTCACCTCGTCCAGGATCAGCGGACGGGCATACTCCTCAAAGGCAGCAGTCACCTGCATCCCGTCGGGGCTGATCCAGTCCAGCGGCACCTTCTTTTCAAGGTTTGCCACCTGCTGCACATCCACCGACTCGGTGATGCACTGGTAGGGATAAGCGGAAATGCGCTTGAGCGCGATCATGCGGCCGGTCTCGCCCGCAAAGGCGGCGGCGGCTGCGGCACCGCCCACAGCGTAGGCTTCGTTCACATCCGTGCGGCTGGCCAGATGGCTGGCGCAGCGCTGCAGGGTGGAAAACTCGATGGCACGGCTCTTGCAGTTCAGCTTGTCGTGGATGAGGTCGGAGAGATAACGGCTGGTGCCGCTGAGCACGGCCTTGTGGCCAAAGGCATCCAGCTGGCCTGCGGTGGACACCAGATCACACAGATAGGTGCCGTCGGCGGTCTTTACGCCCTCGCTGGCCGCAATGATCACATTGGACTTGCGGCGCTGCAGCTCGTCCACCTTGGCAAGGAACTTGTCCTGATCGAAGGGCACCTCCGGCAGCAGGATCAGATCCGGGCCTTCGCAGTCGTCGCCGCCCGCAAGGCAGGCCGCACCGGCAAGCCAGCCCGCATGTCGGCCCATGATCTCGGCCACGGTCACGCTGCGGATGTCATACACGGAGGAATCCCGGATGACTTCCTTTAAAATAGTGGCAATGTACTTGGCGGCAGAGCCGTAGCCGGGGGTGTGGTCGGTCAGGCACAGGTCGTTGTCGATGGTTTTGGGCACACCGATGAACCGCACGCTGCTGCCCACGCGCTCACCGTAGCGGGAAAGCTTTGCGATGGTGTCCATGGAGTCGTTACCGCCAATGTAGAACACCGCGCAGATGTCGTACTTGTCAAACAGGGTGAACAGTTTGATGAAGGGTGTGGAGTCCACATCCGGGTCCGGCAGCTTGTAACGGCAGCTGCCAAGGTAGCTGGAAGGCGTGCGCTTGAGCAGTTCAATGCTCATGCGGTCGTCCAGCAGGACGTTCAGCTCCAGCATTTCTTCCTTGAGCAGACCTTCGATGCCGTATTTCATGCCGTACACCTTGTCTGCACCCAGGCTGCAGGCGGCTTTGTACACGCCTGCCAGACTGGAGTTGATCACGGCGGTAGGGCCGCCGCTCTGACCAATGATCACATTCTTGGCCATGAGTACCTCCTTTTGCAAATTTCATTCTTATCATTTGTACATCGCTGCAGGTTCCGGCTTCCGCGCCGCCAGAGTGGGGTTTGGTCTAAAGGCCCTGCACTGCCCGCAGACCGTGCGGCAAACAAACCGGATGCTGCAAGTGATACAAAAAAGTTTGCGGCATGTGCACACCCTTTTTGTAAAATGTGCAAAATTACCACATCCTTATTGTACCTGTTTTGCCTGTTGTATGCAAGACCTAATTGGTTGCACAGGCAAAAAAATTATGATAAAATAAAAAACGCACAGCCCCGGGCGGATAAAACCCCCTTCTGTGCGGGAAAAATGGAGAAAGCTGGAAAAACCATGGGCATTTCACACGAGTATCATTCTGCGCCGCGCCGGGCACGGCGCGGTACAGTCAGCGGCAAGCTGCGCTTTCTGGGCGCAGTGGTCGCCATTTTGCTGGTATCCTACGCCATCACGGCCATTCTGGAAAAGGGCGCAGAGGGCGCGGACGATACCCCGTCTACCAACGCCAGCGGCATTGCCGAGAACATTCTGGCACCGCTGCCCATGCAGGGCGAAGCGGATAGCAGCAGTGCTGCACAGGATGGCAGCATCGGTGAGCAGGCCGTCACACTGGAGAACTTTGGCCCTGCAAAGCAGAGCGCTGGGGCCTACACCGTCAAAGCCTATGATGCCAGCGTCATCCGCCAGCCCAGCTGCGGGCAGGTGGACCTGAGCTACTTCGCGGACGCAGCCTTTCTGGGTGACAGTCTGACGGTGGGCTTCTCGGATTACCAGATCAATCTGGACGGGGCACTCATCTGCGGCTATACAGGCGTTGGCCCGGATGCCATTGTGAACCGCAGCGCAGTCAAAAGCCCCACCCGCGGGCAGGAGGTAGCGCTGGATGTGCTGGCCGCTGCCCGGCCCAAGAAGCTGTATATCCTGCTGGGCACTAACACCCTCACCACGCTGGGCGCTTCGGATCGCTTCCTTGCCTACTATGGCCAGATGCTGGATATGCTGCGCGAGGCTTTGGGCGAGGACTGCGTGATCTACGTGCAGTCTATCCCGCCGGTGCGACCCTCGGCAGCTGCTGAAAAGCCCGGCCTTGCATCGGATGTGCTGCGCGGTGTGAACGAGCAGCTGGCTCAGCTGGCCGCCAGCAAGGGATGTGTTTACCTTGACCTGTGGGAGACCCTTGCCGACGGCGAGGGCAACCTGAAGGAGATGCTTGCAGCGCCGGATGGCGTGCATCTCTCTGCAGGCAACGGCTACGGCGCGTGGGTCACCTACCTGCGCAACCACGCCAAGTACAGCGCGGATAATTCCTGGACGATGGGCAGCATTTACAGTGCACAGTAACTTATGGTAAAAGGGAAAGGCTCTGCGAAATTTCTGCAGAGCCTTTCCCTTTGCTTATTCCTGTTTTTCCAATTCCAGAAGATACTGCTTCATCTCCACGCCATAGGCGTAGCCGGTGAGCTTGCCGGTGCTGCCCACCACCCGGTGGCAGGGCTGAAGGATGGCGATGGGGTTGCAGTGGCAGGCACCGCCCACGGCACGGCTGGCCTTGGGTTTGCCAACAGCGGCGGCCAGCTGGCCGTAGGTGCGGGTCTCACCGTAGGGAATGCGGCACATCTCGGCCCAGACGGCCTTCTGGAAGGGGGTGCCCTTGGGGGCCAGCGGCAGATCGAATTCCCTGCGCGCCCCGGCAAAATATTCGTTCAGCTGCTCCTCGGCTTCCTGTAAAAGCGGTGTCTCGCACACCTTGCGGGGCAGCGGTTCCAGTTCCGGTACGCCGTCCGGGCAGAGGGTCAGCCCGCAGATGGCATCATTTTCCTCTTCCAGCCGGAAGGTTCCCAGAATGCTGTTCACATACCAAACGTTCAAAAGTTGCGCTTCCTTTCCTGTGAGTTTGTGTTATACTGAAGCTATCTTAACACAAATGTACATCCGGCGAAAGGGGCGTTTTTTGTTATGGTACAGGCATTGGAAGAGATCATTGCCAAAAGCAGCAGCATCGTGTTCTTTGGCGGGGCGGGCGTTTCCACCGAGAGCGGCATCCCGGACTTCCGCAGCGTGGACGGACTTTATCATCAGAAGTACGCCTACCCGCCGGAAACCATCCTGAGCCATACCTTCTGGGAGGAGAATCCGGAGGAGTTTTACCGTTTTTACCGCGATAAGCTCATCGTGAAGGGGGCAAAGCCCAACGCGGCCCACCTGCGGCTGGCAAAGCTGGAACGGGAGGGCAGGCTGAAAGCGGTCGTCACCCAGAACATCGACGGCCTGCATCAGGCGGCGGGCAGCCGCACAGTGTACGAGCTGCACGGCAGCACCCTGCGCAACTACTGCACCCGCTGCGGTAAGTTCTACGATGTGGATTTCATTGCCAACAGCACCGGTGTGCCCCGCTGCACCGAGTGCGGCGGCATCGTCAAGCCGGATGTGGTGCTGTATGAAGAAGGGCTGGACGAGGAGGTGCTGTCCGGCGCGGTGAACGCCATCCGCCATGCGGATACCCTGATTATCGGCGGCACAAGCCTTGTGGTGTACCCGGCGGCAGGACTGATCCGGTACTTCCGGGGCGGCCATCTGGTGGTTATCAATATGCAGCCCACCGGGGCAGATGCGGAAGCCGACCTGTGCATTGCAAAGCCCATTGGTCAGGTGCTGAGCGAGGATGTAACGCTGGATCTGTAAAACAAAAAGAGCGGCCCTGTTTCGCGCCGATTCTCGCCCCCGGTCCGGTATGCTGGATGCATACTGAAAAAGAATGGGGGAAACCAAATGATCCAGGTTTGTGACCCGCCGCGCACGCGGCAGGTAAGGCGGCTTTCGGCGGAGGAATTCTGCCGGCTGGCGCAGAGCGAAGTGAGCAGTGTGTACCGTCCGCGCAGCGAGGTGCTGCGGATGCTGACGGTAGGCGAGGTGTGGGGCGTGTACAGTACACGCGGTGTGCCGGGAGCCGGGTGCATCCTGCTGCCCATGGATGCCGATGTGGCAGCGGCGGCTGCGCTGCGCCGATTTCTGGGCTGGAACCGCACGTCAGGCGGATATTTTTTGACCCCGGCAGCCGGGCCGGACGGCCATGCCGCCGAGACCCTTGCGCCGCTGCTGGCTGCGGCTGCTGCCCGGCAGGAGTTTCTTGCCCGGCAGCGGGCACGGTGGGCCGTGGTGGAATGTGCGGCAGAAGAGCTGATCCCGCTGTATCTGCGTCAGGGGTTTGCTTTGCGGGCTATCCGTCCGCTGGACAGTCTGGCACCGTGTTTCCTGCTGCAGGCCGGGTGCCTTGCGCAGAATGTGCCGCCGGTATGGCTCCCGCTGGCCGACCGGGTGCACATTGCCATCCTGCTGGCTCGAGGCTATGCCGCGCTGGAAAGCCGCGAAAGCCCGCAGGGCACCGTGCTGGCACTGTATCCCGTATGATGTGAAAGTGAGGAAGTTGAAATGAAAGCAGTGGTTCTGGAAGATTATGCCATACAGCAGGGAGATCTGGACTGGTCGGGTGTGAAGGCGCTTGTGCCGGACATCACCCGCTATGGGCGCACTGCGCAGGAAGAGGTGGTGCCGCGCATCGGGGATGCGGAGATCGTGTTCCTGAATAAGTGTCGCATCGACGAAGCCGTTCTGGCCCAGTGCCCGAAGCTCAGGTGGGTGGGCATCATTGCCACCGGCACGGATAACCTTGATCTGAAGGCCTGCCGCCGCCATGGCGTGCCGGTAGCCAACGTGCCGGGCTATTCTACTTACAGTGTGGCACAGATGACCTTCAGCCTGCTGCTGGCCATCTGCCAGTGCGCCGACCGTTACCATCGCCTTGTGCAGGACGGCCAATGGCGCACCGAGGAGCCTGCGGCCTACGGTCTGCTGCCGCAGGTGGAACTGCTGGGCAAGACCTTTGGCATCTATGGCTACGGCAGCATTGGCCGGCAGACCGCCCGCATTGCCAAGGCCTTTGGCATGGAGGTGTTGGTGTGCACCCGCACCGTTCGGCCGGAGTACAAAGCCGACGGTGTGGAGTTCGTGGATCTTGACACCCTGCTTGCCCGCAGCGATGTGCTCAGCCTGCACTGCCCGGCAACACCTGCAACACGGGGGCTGATCAACGCGGCCACCCTTGCAAAGGCAAAGCCCGGCATGATCTTGCTGAACACCGCCCGCGGTGCACTGGTGGACGAGCAGGCCGTGGCCGATGCGCTGAAAAACGGGAAGCTTGGCTTTTACGGTGCCGATGCCTTTGGCACTGAACCGCTGCCGCAGGCAAGCCCTTTGCGCGGCCTGCCGAATGCCCTGCTGACACCGCACATCGCGTGGGCCACCAACGAAGCCCTGCAGCGGCTGATGGATATTACTGCCAACAACCTGCGCACATGGCTGGATGGCGCGGGAGAGAATATTGTGAACGCATAAAAATAACGGGAACGCCGCATGGACGTTCCCGTTATTTTTTAGTTCAGGATACCGCTTGCCTTGATGGACTGCACCGCCTCGGCAATGCGCTCCGGCGGCAGGGTGAGGGCAAAGCGCACGTAGCCTTCGCCCAGCGGGCCAAAGCTGGAACCCGGCGTGCACAGCACACCGCTCTTTTCCACAAGGTCAAGACAGAAGTCCATGCTCTTTGCGTACTTTGCCGGGATGGGTGCCCACACGAACATGCTGCCGTGACTGTCCGGCACATTCCAGCCAATGGAACGCAGGCCGCCGCACAGAGCGTCGCGGCGCTGCTGGTACAGGCCGCACTGCGTTTTTACCATGTCCAGCGGGCCGGTCAGGGCGGCGATGGCCGCTTTCTGCACCGGCAGGAACATGCCGAAATCGATCTGACCGCGCAGCTTTTTAAAGGCGGCTACCACGTCCCTCCGGCCCACAAGAAAGCTGATGCGGGCACCGGTGACGTTGAAGCTTTTGGACAGGCTGAAGAACTCCACGCCCACATCCATGGCACCCGGCGTATTGAAGAAGCTGTTGCCCACGGCCCCGTCAAAGATAATGTCGCTGTAGGCGTTGTCGTGGATGATGAGAATGTCATACTTTTTGGCAAAGGCCACCAGTTCGGCGTACAGCTCCGGGGAGCCGACGCTGCCCACCGGGTTTGCGGGCAGGGAGACGATCATATACTTTGCCTTGCGGGCCACATCCTCCGGGATGTCCTTCACATAAGGCAGGAAGCCGTGCTCCTTGGTCAGCGGGTAATACCACGGCTTTGCGCCGCCCAGCAGACTGCCCGCGATGAACACCGGGTAGCAGGGAGTGGGCAGCAGCACGGTGTCGCCCTCGTCGCACAGCACCATACCAATGTGGCCCACGCCCTCCTGACTGCCCGCACAGCTGGCCACCTGATCCGGGGTGATCTCCACATGAAAGCGGCGTTTGTAGTAGCCGCACACGGCATCCAGCAGCTCAGGCAGGTCGCGCAGGCTGTACTTCCAGTTCTGCGGGTCGGCAGCGGCATCCATCATGGCCTTGCGGATGTGCTCGGCAGGCGCAAAGTCCGGCGTGCCGACGCTCAGATTATAAATGGTGCGGCCCTGTGCTTCCAGAGCTACCTTGCGTTCGTTCAGTGCGGCGAAGATCTCGTCGCCGAACAAGTCCAGTCGTTTGGAAAATTCCATGATACAATACCCCTCAAATCCTCTTGTTTTCAACATGAACCATTTTAATAATAGAGCTATTTTAGCACGTTTTTCCAAACCGCGCAACGAAAAGGGCAGATGGGGGAGAAAGTTTCAACTTTCGGTGATGGGAAGCGAAGGATGTTTCACGGGAAGAAAACCCTCTCAGTCACGGCTGACGCCGTGCCAGCTCTCCCGAAGGGCGAGCTTTATGAGTGCAAACCATCAGATGCAAAAGAGCTCCCCCTTTCGGGGGAGCTGGCGAGCGAAGCGAGACTGAGAGGGTTTATCAATCAATCGTCGTTTTTGTCCGTCCCACGCCGATGACGGCGGTGCTGATCTTTTTCCAGCTGCTGCAGCCGCACACACCGTCCACACGCAGGCTTGTGCGCCGCTGGAAGCCTTTCAGCGCTTCCTCCGTCCGGGCACCAAAGATGCCGTCGATGCGGCTTCCGGTCTGGTAGCCCAGCGTGGAAAGCGCGTCCTGCAGAATCATCACATAGCAGCCGCGGCTTCCCCGCCTCAGGGTAGGATACCCGGCGGTGGTGCCGCTGCAGGCGGGCGTGCCGTAGCGGCGGTCCATGTGCACCCATGTGGGGGTCTGGCTCAGCGGCTCCACATAGCCCCATGCCCCGGTGCCCCGGGCTGCGTTGTAGATGGCCGTGCGGGCGGTCTGGGTCAGGCTTTGGCCCACGTCAAAGGATACGCCCGCGTAGTGCTGGCTGCGGGTGCCGTGGCCGCCCTCCCAGATGCGGCGGAAGGCATACCCCACCGGGATGCCCTTGCCGTACTTGCGGCGGGTCAGGTTCCACGCTTCCATGGCCGCAATGGTGGTCCACAGGGTGGGGCTGGCGGATTTGCCACGGAATTCCCGCACCCGCAGGGTGGTGCCGGTGCTGTAGGGCATGGGGTCGTTCTCGTTCAGGTTTGCATAGGTGTATACCTTGTTCTCGTAGGCATCGTAGATCAGAAGTCGTGCCATCGCTCATTCCTCCTTGCTGCAGTGTGGGCAGCTCTGGGCCTGCAGCGCGGCCCATGTTCCGCGGTCCACGGTGCCGGTCACCAGCAGCCCGGCCCGCTGCTGTGCCAGCCGGACGGCGGCAGTCTCTTCCGGGCCGAAGCAGCGGTTCTCGGTCACATAGCCCTCGGTGCAGTACAGGCAGGAACGTCCGTTCAGCCATGTCTCCACCTGCGCCACGTCCGGCCCCACGCTGCCCGCGCCGATGGCCCGGCCCGGGTAGACCGGGCCATGCCCGATGCTGCGGTCGGGGTTGGGCATTTCGGCGGCGAGCTGCAGGCTCAGCGCTTCCACAGCTGTCCATGTGTCGGCATCCGCAATGCCGGTCTCGGGCAGGCCCAGCAGCTCCTGTGCGCTGCGGGTGGCGACGGCAGTCTCGTCGGTGTACTGGTCGGAGAGGGGCGGCTTCTCCACACTGGTAAAGTAGTAGGCAATGCGCTGCAAAAGCAGGCTGTAGTAGAGCACTGCACTGCCGGAAGACCCCACTGTGAGCGGGGTACCGGGGTAGGGCAGGCGTTTCAGGGTGACCACCGGCCCGGATGTCCGCAGGGTGGATGCCTTGTCGTACAGGCTGTTCCATGTGGTACGTCCCACGATGCCATCTACAGTCAGCCCCGCAAAGCGCTGGTAGGCCCGCACGGCAGCTTCGGTGGAAGCACCGAACTGTCCGTCGATGCCAATGGCCGGGATGCTGCTCTCGTAGGCGCTCATGAGGTAGAGGTAGAACTGCAGCTCCCGCACCGCTGTGCCGGAAGAGCCTTTGCGCAGCACGCCCGGGTACTCGCCGGGGCGCAGGCTGGACGACAGCAGCTTGTTGGCGATGTCGTTGTACACCTCGTATAGCTTGTTCCATGTCGTGCGGCCCACCACACCGTCGCTGGTCAGGCCAAAGTAGGTCTGGAACCGCTTGACTGCCGCTGTGGTGGCGCTGCCGAACTTGCCGTCCACCGTGATGTTGTTCAGGTTCGAGTACACCGTACGCGCGATCTTGAGCCAGAACTGCACCAGCCGCACATTCTGTCCACTTGCACCCTCCCGCAGGGCGGTGCCGGGGTAGGCATTGGGGGTGCCGTTGTCGGACTGGATGCTGCGGAACTGGTCGTACAGTGCGGTCCATGTGTCACGGCCCACCACGCCGTCCACGGTCAGGCCGTATTTGCGCTGGAAGGCCCGCACCGTGTTGGCCGTTCCAGTGCCGTAAACGCCGTCCACTGTTAACGATGGGATGGAAGACTCATACTGTGCCAGCGTATTCAGCCAGAACTGCAGCTGTTCCACTGCGCTGCCGGTGGAGCCGGTGCGCAGTACGGTGCCGCCCCATGTGCCGTCCGAGAGAGTGCCGCTGGACACCTCGCCCTCGCTGGTCAGCTCCGCAAGATCCTTGACCGACACATAGATATAGCTGATCTTGTACCATGCCTGTCGTCCGACTACGCCGTCGGCGGTCAGGTTGAACTGCTTCTGGAACGCCCTGACCGTGGCGGCCATCTTGGCCCCGAACACGCCGTCCACAGTCAGCAGGCCGAGGAAGGGATAGTCCTTGGTGATGCGGTTCAGCTGGCGTTGCAGGGTGAACACCGCTGTGCCGCTGTCGCCCTGCCGGATGGGCGAACCGGGGTAGCTCTGGGGGATGGACTGGATGTTCGAGGTGCGGATGATCTCGATGTCGTTGCCGTAGTAATACTTCAGGATCTGCAAGGCGTTACGGCCCTGATTGGCCAGCGTCACGGTGCCCCACTGCTTGAGACCCGGGCAGGTGACCGATTTACCGTCGCAGTATTCAGAGTAGTAGGGGTTTACGGTGCCGGTCTTGCGGATATAGGTGTTGAAGATGTCGTCGGTGATGCGCACCATCACATCGAACACCGTGCGTCCGTGAACGTAATACTGGTCGTAGCTGGTGGAGTTGGTGATGTTGAAGGTGTAGCCCTTGCTGGGGTACCACTCGGTGTAGATGCGGTTGAGTGCCAGCGAGATCTGGCAGTGGATGTTGGCCCGCAGGGCCTGCTCCGGCCAGGTAGGGTAGACTTCGCTGGATGCAACATTGGCGATATAATCCCGGAAGGAGACAGTCACATTGCGGGCGGATGCCGCAGGCTTGCCCAGATGCACCGTGATGTTTTTGGGAATGATGACTCTGTCCAGCACCCGGGGCACGCAGTTCTCCATGGGGTCCGGGCCGCTGCCGCCATCGCCGGTGAACAGTGAATGCTCCGGGATGACTATGGGCGGGTTTACCACGTCGCGATCCTCTTCGGTCTCAGGGATCATCTCCGGCTGGGCCAGTGTGACCTGCCCGGCAAAGATCTGCACACCCTGAATGCGCACGGTGCGGAAGCCTGCCTTTGCGGCAGTCAGGTCCACAACGGCATAGGGTCGGATGGTGTTGTCCTCCTGCAGGGACAGCGCACAGGAGGGGGCTTCAATGGAAAGGTCGGCAGCGGTGCCGGTCTCGTCGGTGATACGCTGAGCGGTAAAGCCGTTGCCGGACACGGTGACGAGAACACCCTCGATGGGCGAGGACTGACGGGCACCGAAAGCCTGAATGCGTAGAATGCCGGTGTTTTTCATAGGCGGATGCTCCTTTGCTGTAAAAGTGGTATCGCTTCTCTCACAGCGTATTCCGTCCGGCACCCGGGCGTGCATGGCAATGCACACCGCAAATAAAAAAGCCGCCCGAAGGCGGCAGGGGAGAAAGGTTTATTTGGCGCTGTCCTTGGCAAGGGCGGCGTCGATATTTTTTTGCAGAGCGGCAAGGTTTTCTTCCTTGTCGATGCCGCCAAGCAGGGGCTGCCCCACAACGTTGCCGTCCCGGTCAAAAACGTAAGTGGTGGGGAAGGCCATGATGTTCAGTGCAAACTTGCCGGCCTCACTGCCGGAGGCAAAGTAGATGTTGCGGTAGCTTGCGCCCGTTGTCTCCAGCAGTTTTTTGGCGGCATCAATGCCCTGCTGGTTGCCGTCCAGCGTCTCGGTGTTGATGCCGATGACCTCACCGCCCTGTGCCTTGACCTTCTCGTTCAGGGCGTTCAGGTCGTCCAACTCCTCCACGCAGGGCTTGCAGCCGTTGAACCAGAAATTCACCACCGTAAAGGCGTTGCCCGCAAACAGGCTGTTGTCCACCGGGTTGCCCTCTAAATCGCTGCCCTCAAACTTGGGGAAGGCGGTGCCCTGTGCGGCGGCACTGGAAGCGGCATCCTCTGCGGGGGCAAGAGCGGCGATCTGCTCCTCGATGGCACGAATCTTTTCGGCATCTGCGGTCAGGGTCTTGTACTCCTCGTCCGAGAACTGATCTTTGGCCTTTTCCACAGCGCTGAGCAGAAAATCGCCGTAGTTGGCGCTGATCGTGGTTTCGGTCACGTTTTTGTCCATGGATGAGAACACTTTCTCCCACAGAGCATCGTTTGCAGAAAGGATCTCGTTTTCCTCGGCCAGCAGCTGCTCCTCGGTTTTGCTTTCTGCTGCCGCAGAGGAAGCGGCAGAAGAGGATGCAGAAGATGCAGAAGATGCGCCCTGCCCGCAGGCGGCAAGGCTGAAAGCCAGCACAAGGCTGAGAAAAAGTGCGGCGATACGATGGATCTTCATGGTTTTACTCCTTTGTTGTTTCGGTATTTGATTGGTCCCCCAGCCCGAACTTGTATTGAATGGCGTCCGTGGGGCAGGCTTTCATGCACATCCCGCAGCGGATGCATTCGGCGTGGTTGGGGGTCTTGGTAATGTCTACGTCCATCTTGCAAGCCTTTGCACAGGCTCCGCAGGAGACGCATTTGTGGGTGTCTACGCGCATCTGGAACAGCGAGACCTTGTTCAGCAGCGCATAGAACGCGCCCAGCGGGCACAGCCACTTGCAGAAGGGGCGGTAGAACACCACGCTGCCCACGATGACCGCCAGCAGGATGCAGGCCTTCCATGTGAACAGCTTGCCCAGCGCAGCGCGGATGCCCGCATTGGTCAGGGAGAGGGGAATGGCACCCTCCAGCACGCCCTGCGGGCAGAGATACTTGCAGAAGAAGGGGTCGCCCATGCCCAGCTCATTGACCGCCAGCAAAGGCAGCAGCACCACCATGACCAGCAGCACCGCATACTTTAAATAGCGCAGCGGCTTCAGCTTTTTGGTGGAAAGCTTGGGGGATGGGATCTTGTGCAAAAGCTCCTGAAACCACCCGAATGGGCAGAGGAAACCGCAGATGAACCGCCCCAGCAGCACCCCAAAGAGGATGAGGATGCCGGTAATGTAGTAGGAAAAGCGGAACTTGGAAGAGCCCACCACCGCCTGGAATGCTCCCACCGGACAGGCACCGGCCGCGCCCGGGCAGGAATAGCAGTTCAGCCCCGGCACGCAGACGTATTTTCCGCCGCCCTGATACAGCGCTCCTTTTGCAAAATTGGGTAGGTGGAGATTGGTCAGCAGGGTAGCCCCGGCTTGTATAAAGCCCCGGAAGCGGGCAAGGGGAGAAAGCTTTTTCTTTTTCTTATCCAATGCCCACACACTCCATACACAGCCGGATGGCTTTTGAAAATACGGTGTCTGCCTCGCCCCGCCATAAGCCGAACAGCAGCATCAGAACCCCGGCGGCAAGCAAAAGCAACTGCGCCTGTTTTTTTGTCATGAACATCATAGCCTCCTGTTGTTTGATGGCATCAGTATACACCATGCGTGATAAAATCTCTGCTAAGAAAATCTTAACACGAATCTTAACACCGTCTGCTATAATCTGTTATAATGAAGAAAAAACGCAATTTTTATGGGAAAGGTGGAAAACAAAGATGCGCCTTTTGGTGGTAGAGGACGAGCACTCCCTGCGGGAGGATATTGCCCGAAAGCTGCGGCTGTCCGGGTACGAGGTGGATGCCTGTGCAGACGGCGAGGCCGCGCTGGAGGCACTGGCAGCAGAGCGGTACGACCTTGTACTGCTGGACCTCAACCTGCCCAAGGTGGACGGAATGCAGGTGCTGCGCACCCTGCGCCGGCACGACCTTGAGACCTGTGTGCTGATCTTGTCGGCACGCAGTGAAATCGCAGATAAAGTGGAGGGGCTGGATGCCGGGGCGAACGATTACCTTTCCAAGCCCTTTCACCTTGCAGAGCTGGAAGCCCGGGTGCGCAGCCTGACCCGGCGCAAATTTATTCAGCAAGACGTCTGTCTGTGCTGCGGACGGCTGAGCTTCAACACCCGCAGCCGCGTTGCTGCTGTGGACGGTCAGACCCTTGCTTTGACGCGGAAGGAGAGCGGCGTACTGGAATATCTGCTGCTGCATCAGGGACGCCCGGTCAGTCAGGAAGAACTCATCGAGCACGTCTGGGATGGCAGTGTAGACAGCTTCAGCAACTCCATCCGGGTGCATATCTCTGCCCTGCGCAAAAAGCTGCGGGCGGCGCTGGGCTACGACCCCATCCGCAACCGCATCGGGGAAGGCTACGAGATCGGAGGCGAGGTACAATGAAACATTTGTCCCTGCAATGGCGCATCACCCTGCTGACCGCGCTGCTCATCGCCTGCGCCTGCGTGTGCATGAACCTGCTTTTATACCGCACCGGCGTTACCGGCATGGATGCCCTCAACGGCTTTATGATGCAGTACCAGCCCGGCAGTGCGGATCCGTTGACCATCGAGATCCCGCAGGAGGAAATGTCCAGTCTGCTGGCGCATTTTTCGCAGGAAGTCTACGATGCAAAGGTGGTCTTTGGCCGCAAGGGCTGGTGCATCACCGTCGTGGTCACCATCGTCAGCGCTGCCATTGCTTATTTTGTCAGCGGCAGAGCGCTGAAACCGTTACAGCAGCTTGCGCAGCAGGCGCAGCAGGTCGATCAGGACAGCATCGCCACCACCCGTCTGGACGAAAACACTGTGCAGGAATTCGGGCAGTTGAGCCGGTCGGTGAACCGGATGCTGGATGGTCTGGCGCAGTCCTTTGAGTTGCAGCGGCAGTTTGCGGGCAATGCCGCCCACGAGCTGCGCACCCCGCTGGCTATTTTGCAGACGAAGCTGGAACTGTTTGCAGAGGAGCACCCGGCCATGGACGCCGAAACTGCCGGGCTGATCCGCTCTCTGCGGGAGCAGCTGGACCGCCTGACCGCTCTTGTGCGCACTTTATTAGAGATGAGCAATCTGCAATCAGTCTCCCGCACCGACCAGATCGCCCTTGCGCCGCTGGTGGAGGAGATCCTGACCGACCTGACCCCCCTTGCCCAGAAAAACAATATCTCTTTGCAGCAGGACTGCGAGGAACTTGGCATGGTGGGCAGCGATGCGCTGATCTACCGGCTGGTGTTCAATCTGGTGGAAAACGGCATCAAGTATAACCGCCCCGGCGGTGCGGTGCGCGTCACCCTGCAACAGGAAAAGCAGAACGCTGTACTGCGCGTTGCAGATACCGGCCCGGGTATCCCCGCAGACTGCCGGGAGAGCATCTTCCAGCCCTTTTTCCGGGTGGATAAATCCCGCAGCCGGGAGATGGGCGGCGTTGGGCTTGGCCTTGCCCTTGTGCGGGAGATCGCCGTGCTGCATGGCGGCAGTGTGACCGTGGAACGCAGCAGCGAAAACGGTACTACCTTTGCAGTCACCCTGCCGCTGGCACAGCCCTGCTGAAACTGGGCGGGACTTTATTTTTGGCACACGGGGGAGTATACTGGAAGCAGAAGACCCCGGAAAATAAGAAGGACAAAGGAGATACTGAAAATGCAGGCAACCATTCACAACGAATTTCTGACCCTGACCGTGGACACCCACGGTGCAGAGGCTGTCAGCCTGAAGAACGCCGCAGGCGAAGAGCTGCTTTGGCAGGCCGACCCGGCTGTGTGGAAGCGCCACGCTCCCATTCTGTTCCCGTGGACGGGCAAGCTGCCCGGCGGTACCTTTGAGGTGGACGGCAAAACGTACAAGGGCGGTCAGCACGGCTTTGCCCGCGACATGGAGCACACCCTGCTCAAGGCCGAGGGCGATACCATCCAGTTGGAGCTGCGCTCGGATGATGCCATCAAAGCCGAACGCTTCCCCTTTGATTTTGTGCTCACCAGCACCTTCCGTCTGGACGGCAAGACCGTGCACCATACGCTGACGGTGCGCAACCCCGGCACTGAAGAGCTGCGCTTTGGCATCGGTTATCACCCGGCGTTCAACATCCCCTTTGATGCACAGCACACCACCACGGATTACGAGTTCCGGTTCGACCAGCCGGAAAGCCCGGTCATTCTGGATGCCCGTCCGAACGGCCTGCTGTCTGGCAAGTGCTATTATCAGTGGAAGAACCAGCAGGCCATCCAGCTGACGGATGATCTGTTCGCAAACGACAGCTTCTGCATGGCGGGCCTGCGCACCAAGACCATTGGCATCTATGAGAAGGGCACCGGCCGCAAGATCACCTGCAATGTGGAAGGCTACCCCTACGCGCTCATCTGGTCGGCCCCTGCAAAGCCGGTGCGGTTTGTGTGCATTGAGCCGTGGCACAGTCTGCCCGCCGCCGAGACTGACCCGCAGCAGTGGAGCCAGCGTGCCGCTGCCGCCTGCCTTGCCCCGGGTGAAAGCTGGGAGACCACGTTGAGCACCACATTTGAACGATAAAAAAGCACGCAGAAACGAAGCTGCGTGCACTTGACAGAACCTTTGAAAATGAGTATACTGTAAACAGAAAAGGCACTGCGACAAGCGGTCAGCCTTTTTGATGAACAGTCTTAAAAACTAAGAACCGTCACCGGCCAGGGTGGCGGTTCTCGCTTTTTACTTTGATAGTAAATACCAATCCAAAGATATGGAATGTCAAAGTAATTGGCATGAGCTTCACCTCCTTTCGGAAGTGGGGCCGAACCGCCTGCCGTTGTATGCAGTGCCTTGCCGCCTGAAAGCGACAAATTCATAATAACACAAAAATTGTCAAAATACAAGAAAAAACGGAGCACCGAAGTGTTCCGTTTTTTCTTGTATTGTCAGTAAAAGGAAAGCTTAGTACGCCACGCCCCAGTAGACCATGGTCTTGGCAGGCTTGCCGCAGCAGGGGCACACATCGCTCAGGTGTTCCTGCTCAAACGGCATGCAGCGGCTGGACAGGCCGACTTCTTCCTTCATCTTCATCTCGCAGGCAAGGTCGCCGCACCACATGGTCTTGATGTAGCCGGTGTTTGCCTTGGCCAGCTCCTTCACCTCGTCCATGGTGGTGGCAGCCCAGGTGCGCTTCTCGCGGTTGGCAAGAGCACGCTCGTACAGATCCTTGCGCAGAGCTTCCAACTGTGCGGGGATCGCAGTCTCCAGCTCGTCCAGAGAGACGAAGACTTTTTCGCGGGTATCGCGGCGCACCAGCACGCACTGGTTCTTTTCCAGATCCTTGGGGCCGATCTCCAAACGCAGAGGCACGCCTTTCATCTCCCACTGGGAGAACTTCCAGCCCGGTGCGTTGTCGCTGTCATCCAGCTTCACGCGGGCATACTTGCTGATCTTCTCGGCCAGCTCGGCAGCCTTCTCGGAAACACCGGGCTTGTGGGCTGCGATGGGCACTACGACCACCTGAATGGGGGCCACTGCCGGGGGCAGGATCAGGCCGTCGTCGTCGCCGTGGGTCATGATGATAGCGCCCACCAGACGGGTGGAAACGCCCCAGCTGGTCTGGAACGGATGATGCAGCTGGTTGTCGCGGCCGGTAAAGGTCACGTCATAAGCCTTGCTGAACTTATCGCCAAAGTAGTGGCTGGTGCCGCTCTGCAGGGCCTTGCCGTCCTTCATCATAGCCTCGATGGTGTAGGTAGCCTCGGCACCGGCAAACTTTTCCTTGTCGGTCTTGCGGCCCTTCACCACGGGGATGGCCAGATCCTGCTCGCAGACATCTGCGTAGCAGTTCAGCTGCTGCTGGGTCTCAGCCTCAGCCTCGGCGGCAGTCTCGTGGATGGTGTGGCCTTCCTGCCACCAGAACTCGCGGCTGCGCAGGAAGGGGCGGGTGGTCTTTTCCCAGCGGACAACGCTGCACCACTGGTTGTACTTCATGGGAAGCTCACGGTAGCTGTGCAGCACGCGGGACCAGTGGTCGCAGAACATGGTCTCGCTGGTGGGACGCACGGCCAGACGCTCTTCCAGCTTGTCGGAACCGCCCATCGTGACCCACGCCACCTCCGGCGCGAAGCCATTGACCAGTTCGCCTTCCTTCTGCAGCAGGCTTTCCGGGATCAGCACGGGCATTGCCACGTTCTCATGGCCGGTGGCCTTGAAGCGGGCATCCATGTCCTTCTGGATCAGCTCCCAGATGGCCTGACCGTAGGGGCGCAGGATGATGAAACCCTTCACGCTGGAGTACTCCACCAGCTCTGCCTTCACGCAGATATCGGTGTACCACTGTGCGAAGTTCTCTTCCTGGCTGGTGATCGCCTGTACGAGCTTCTTTGAATCTTTTGCCATTTTTGCTTTTTCCTCCTAAGGCCGTGCGCCAAACGGCTTGCGTTCCGCACGAACCATATTAAAAGCCCCGTCCATGCAGTGCGGCCGGGTGCCGCACCAGAAGGCAGGGCTTTTTGACTGAATCAGTTCTGCGCGTGGCTGTCCACAAAGTTTACCACATCGCCCACGGTGCGCAGGGACTCGATGGCATCATCCGGCACCTCAATGCCAAACTCATCCTCCAGCGTCATCACCATATCCACGATATCCAGACTGTCGGCCTCAAAATCGCTCATGATGTCACTATCCATCGTGATCTTTGCCGGGTCAACATCCAGCTGCTCCGCCAGCAATGCACGGATTTTTTCAAAAGTATCCATTCCTGTGGTCTCCTTTTTGCAGTTGTTTTGCCTGTCCTGTACACCGGTGCCGTGCGTGCGGCTGCCGTGACGGATGCACCCGCAGATGCTGCGCGGCCCCGGACTGTACAAAACTCTCTCTTTTTTTATATCCCATGCCATGCGTATTGTCAAGCCCTGTTTTCCATTCTGACAGATTCCTTTGCGAAAAATTGCCGGAAAGGTGCATTTTCGCTTGACAGGAGCGCCCCGGTTTCTTATCATTATAGAGTAGCGAGTTTATAGGGACTGACCACAAGTCCCATGAAGGAGTTTTGAGCATGAAGCTTTCATTTACCAAAATGCAGGGCTGCGCTAACGATTATATCTATCTGGACTGCCGCAAAAGCGGTGTGCCGGAGAACATTGCAGCCCTTTCCGAAAAATTGTCCCGGCGGCATTTTTCCATTGGTGCGGACGGCATCATCTGCATCTGTGCTGCGCAGACGGCGGGTGCGGACGGCATGATGCGCATCTTCAACGCAGACGGCAGCGAGGGCAGGATGTGCGGCAACGGCATCCGCTGCGTGGCCGAATGGCTGTACACCCACGGCATTGCCAAAGAGACCCTTGCCATTGATACCCTCAGCGGCCTGAAGACCGTCACCCACAAGGGTGCGGGCCTGTGGCAGGTGGAGATGGGCGCTTACAGTGCCATGCCTGCCAGCCTGCCTGCTGTGAACATGGGCGAAGAACCGCTTGTGGACAAAGAACTGACCGTGGACGGCAAAACGTGGCATGTGACCTGCATCAGTGTGGGCAACCCCCACTGTGTGACCGTGGTGGAGGATGTGGACAGCCTGAAGCTGGAAGAGATCGGCCCGGCCTTTGAGCACCACGCAAACTTCCCGGAGCGCATCAACACCGAGTTCGTGCAGGTGGTGGATGCCACCCACCTGAAGATGCGGGTGTGGGAGCGCGGCAGTGGCGAGACATGGGCCTGCGGCACCGGCACCTGCGCCACCGTGGCGGCCCTGACCGAGCTTGGCATCTGCCCGGCAGGTGAGGACATCCATGTGCAGCTGCGCGGCGGTGTGCTGACCATCCGGGTATTGCCCGGCAGACAGCTGCTGATGACCGGCGCCGCCGAGACCGTGTGCGAAGGCACGACGGAAGTGTAAAGAAAACGAGAACCCTCTCAGTCGCCTGACGGCGACAGCTCTCCCGAAGGGCGAGCTTTTCCACATCAAGAGGAAAAGTTTTTCTTCACAACAAAAAAGCTCCCCCACTCGGGGGAGCTGGCATCGAGCGGACGCGAGATGACTGAGAGGGTCATACCAAAACAGAAGCGAGGGAAAGTACTATGAAGATGAACAAACACTATAACGAGCTGAAGGCAAGCTACCTGTTTGTGGACATTGCCCACAAGGTGGCCGCTTATCAGGAGGCACACCCGGAGAAGGAGATTATTCGTCTGGGCATTGGCGATGTGACCCAGCCGCTGGCAAAGTGTGTGGTCAAGGCCATGCACGATGCAGCCGATGAGATGGGCACCAAGGAAGGCTTCCACGGCTATGGCCCGGAGCAGGGCTACCCCTTCCTCAAGCAGGCCATTCAGAGCTACTACGCAGGCCGCGGCACCCAGCTGGCAGAGGATGAAATTTTCATCTCTGATGGTGCAAAGAGCGATCTGGCCAACGTACTGGGCCTGTTCGATGTGGACAACACCGTGCTGGTGCCGGACCCCGTTTATCCCACCTACGTGGACGATAACGTGACCGATGGCCGCAAGATCATCTACAGCCGCACCAGTCAGGAGAACGGCTTCCTGGGAATGCCGGATGAGAATGTGAAGGCTGACATCATCTATATCTGCAGCCCCAATAACCCCACCGGTGCCGCCTACACCCGCGACCAGCTCAAGGCATGGGTGGACTACGCCAAGAAGAACGATGCCATCATCCTGTACGATGCTGCATACGAGTGCTTTATCTCGGACGAGAACCTCGCCCGCAGCATCTTCGAGATCGAGGGTGCACGGGAGTGTGCCATTGAAATCTGCTCCTTCTCCAAGATCGCAGGCTTCACCGGCACCCGCTGCGGCTACACCGTGGTGCCCAAGGAGCTGGAGCGCGAGGGAATGAACATCAATAAGCTGTGGCTGCGCCGCCAGACCACCAAGTTCAACGGTGTGCCTTATGTGGTGCAGCGCGCCGCCGCTGCGGTGTTCACCGAGAGCGGCATGGCCGAGATCCAGCAGAATTTGGACTACTACCGCAAGAATGCCAAGGTCATCGCGGACGCACTGGATGAGTGCGGCGTGTGGTACTGCGGCGGCAAGAACAGCCCCTACATCTGGCTGCGCTGCCCCGGTAACATGAAGAGCTGGGAGTTCTTCGATTGGCTGCTGGAAAACTGCGGCGTGGTCGGTACCCCGGGCGTGGGCTTCGGCGAGTGCGGCGAGGGCTACTTCCGCCTGACCGCTTTCGGTGACGCCGAAAAGACCAAGATGGCCGCCGAGCGTATTAAGACCGCCATCAAGGCACTGTAAAACCTAAAAAATGCACCTGCTGTCCGTTTTGGACGGCGGGTGTATTTTTTTGCGTATTCTCTTGACAAATCCGTATTTACTGTATATACTGTGAATATACAGATAAAACACAAAAGCCAAAGGAGCAGCCGATGGAACTGTTTATCAACAACAAAAGCGGCGCGCCTATCTATGACCAGATCTACAACCAGATCAAGCAGCAGATCATCAGCGGGGCTTTGCAGCCGGACGAGGCCATGCCCTCCATCCGGGGGCTGGCACGGGATCTGCGCATCAGCGTCATTACCACAAAGCGCGCCTACGATGAACTGGAAAAAGAGGGCTTCCTTTACGCAGTACCGGCAAAGGGCTTTTTTGTAGCCCCTAAAAACACCGAGCTGCTGCGGGAAGAGAACCTGAAAAAAATTGAAGCGCACCTTACCGAAGCTGTGAAGCTGTCCGCATCCTGCGGGCTGAGCAGGGAAGAGCTGCGGGAGATGCTGGAACTGCTGTGGGAGGGCTGAACATGAACGCACTGGAACTGCGGGGACTTACTAAGCACTATAAGGACTTTACCCTCGGACCGCTGGATCTGACACTGCCCGGCGGCACCATCTGCGGCCTGATCGGCGAGAACGGCGCAGGCAAAAGCACCACCATCAAATTGATTCTGGACATGCTGCAGAGGGACGGCGGTACCGTGACCATTTTGGGCAGGGACAACCGCACCGACCTTGTACACACCAAGGAAGAAATCGGTGTGGTGCTGGGCAGCGATGGCATTCCCCTGTGCCTGAACGCTGTGGAGGTGGGCAAGGTGATGGCGGGCATCTACCGCAACTGGGACGCTGGTGACTACACGGCGTTTTGCCGGAAATTTGACCTGCCGCCGGACAAAAAGTATAAGGATTACTCCACCGGCATGAAGATGAAGCTGTGCATCGCCGTGGCACTGGCGCACCACCCGAAGCTGCTGCTGTTGGACGAAGCCACCAACGGACTGGACCCGGTGGTGCGGGACGAGGTGACCGACCTGCTGCTGGATTTTGCCCGGGATGAAGAACACTCCATCCTCATCTCCTCCCACATCGTCAGCGACTTGGAAAAGCTGTGCGATACCATTGCCTTCCTGCACAAGGGCAGGTTGCTGCTCTGTGAAGAAAAGGACGCCCTGCGGGAGGAATATGCCCTGTGGCATGGCACGGCAGCGCAGCTGGCGGCACTGGATGCACAGGTGTACGGTAAGCGTATCACTCCTTACGGCGCCGAGGCACTTGTGCGCCGGGATGCAATGCCCGCCGGGGCAGAGCTTACCCCGGTGAGCATCGAGGAACTGTTTGTGTTGATGGTGAAAGGGGAGAACGTGCAATGAAAGGTCTGTTATTGAAGGATGCCTATCAGCTGTGGAGCTACACCAGATGGATCATTCTGGCGTCGGTAGCCATGATGCTGATGGGAACGTTTTTCATGAAGGAAGGGTCTAATTCCTTTATGCTGTACGGCGGGCTTTTGCTGGGCATCCTGCCCATGACCTTGCTGGCTTACGACCAGAACGGCCGGTTCAGCGCTTACTGCGCTGCTCTGCCGGTGACAAAAGAGCAGATCGTGGGCGGCAAATACCTCATCGGACTGTGCGGTATGGTGCTGGCGGAGCTGCTGAGCATGGCAACTTTGGCGGCCGCACAGCTGCTCTGGGGTACGGTGACGGTGCAGATCACCGTGGCGACCCTGCTTCAGGTGGCGATGCTGACCCTGCTGGGCAACATTATTTTGCTGCCGCTGGCCTACCGCTTGGGCTACCAGAAAGCCCGGTATGCGTACTACCTGTGCATCGGTCTGCTTGCAAGCTTTATGGGATATTTCGTTTCTTCGGGGGACAGCGCTTTGGACAGCATCCTGCCCGCGCAGGGTTCGCTGCTGGTGCTGGTGGTCGTGCTGGCGGCGGCGCTGGCGCTGTATGCTCTCTCGTGGCGGCTGTCCGTTGCATGGTACGGAAAGGCAGAGCAGTAAGATGAAGAAAAGTCAGGTCGCAGGCATCCTGTTCGGCGTTGCCATGGGCGTTTTGTTCAGTGTGTCGATGGGGACAGTCGGTTTTGCGCTGGGCGCCGGTTTTGTCGGTCTGGGCATGGTGATGTTTGAAGGGCTGGATGACCCGCAGGATAAAAAATAAGGTGTAAAAATGCGCCGCCCCTGCCGGAAAAGCTTCTCCGGTAAGGGCGGCGCTGTATTTATTTCTCGGGATTTTCGGCGTTTTTCTGCGCGGCTTCCAGCTCGTCCACCCGCTTTTGCAGGGCGGTGATCTTATCGTCCATTTTGAGGAAGGTCCAGATCAGCACGGCAAGCACCAACGCGGGAGGAACGACCATCCAAAGAGACTGCTGGCACCAGAGCAGCAGCGAGTAGCCGCCGAACACGGTGAAGATGAACACGGCAAAGAGACATGCGGCGAGTACGGCTAGAAATCCCATGCGGATGTCCTCCTGTCAGTTTTCGGTCTGGTCGTCCGGCTCGTCCGGGTCCAGCTCAATGCTGAACACAGCCTTTTTCAGCTTGCCGCAGCCCTGCGCCTTCAGGCCGGATTTATAGGGCTCCCCGGCCAGATACAGCGCAAAGCGGCCCTCGCACAGCATCCCGGCGATGCTGGTGCCGGCGGTGCCCACGGTGGTGTCGGTGGCTTCGTCGGTGGGCTTTGTCGGGGTCAGCTCTGCAAGGCTCACCTCAAACAGCTCGCTGCCGTCCAGATCGGTCTCCAGCGTGATGTGGCTGTCGTGGCGCTGGAACAGCGCTTTATCGGAAGTCAGCGGTGTGACGGTGCTCACAGTGACCACAGCCTTTTCGCCGTCGATGCGGGTGCGTCCGGCGGGCAGGGTGGTGATGTCCCGCGCCATGATGTACTCAATGACGGTGTCGAGGTTGTCGCTCACGCCCAGATAGTTGGGCAGGTTGTTCAGGGTATCGTAGATCATAGAAGAACTCCTTTATCGTGCAAAACAAGGTTCACCGCCTGCATATAGCACAGACGGTGAACCGGAATTTTAAATTTTATTCTGCGTCCTTCGGGTCGGTCATCAGCTCTTTGATGCTGGGCACCACGCCGCCCAGATTCTGAAGCTCCGAAGGAATGATGATCTTGGTTGCCTTGCCGTTGGCCACCTTGGCCAGAGCTTCCAGACTGCGGATGGCCAGAACCTTATCGCTGGGCATGGCCTCGTTCAACAGGCGGATGGCATCGGCATTGGCCTTCTGCACGGCCAGAATGGCCTGTGCTTCGCCCTCGGCTTCCAGAATGCGCTGTTGCTTCACAGCATCCGCGCGCAGGATGGCGGCTTCCTTTTCGCCCTCAGCGGCGGTAATGGCGGCCTGCTTTTCACCGTCGGCTTTCAGGATGACGGCGCGCTTCTCGCGCTCAGCCTTCATCTGTTTCTCCATGGCTTCCTGAATTTCACGCGGCGGGATGATGTTCTTCACTTCCACGCGGTTCACCTTGATGCCCCACTTGTCGGTGGCTTCGTCCAGGATGGCGGTGATCTTGCCGTTGATGACATCGCGGCTGGTCAGGGTGTGGTCCAGCTCCATTTCGCCGATGATGTTGCGCAGGGTGGTGGCAGACAGGCTTTCGATTGCCGCAATGGGCTGGTTGACACCGTAGGTGTAGAGCTTGGCATCCATCACCTGAAAGAACACCACGGTATCGATCTGCATGGTAACGTTATCGCGGGTGATGACCGGCTGAGGGGGAAAGTCTGCCACCTGCTCCTTCAGGCTCACCTTTTTGGCGATGCGCTCGATGAAGGGAATCTTAATGTGCAGGCCTGCCGACCATGTGTCGGAGTAGCTGCCCAGCCGCTCAACGACATACACCTTGGACTGGGGCACGATGACGATATTGGTGATGATCACCAGCAGGACGACAAAGACCAGCGCGAGGATCAGAAAAAACATGACCATAGTGGTTCTCCTTTTTCAGATGGGTGCAACGTTTCAGCGCAGAACGCAGATCACGCTCTGCGGCTTTCGGTCAATACGGGCTCCACGATGAGCAGGGTGCTGTGCAGTTCGGTCACACGGCAGCGCTGCCCGGGGGTGAGAATGTCGCCGGGAGTGGCGCAGCGGGCATTCCAGTCCACGCCGTCCAGTCGCACACGGCCCGGCAGGTCGGCGGTGACGGTGGTCAGCACGGTGGCCTCCCGGCCAAGGTTTCGGTCGCCATTGGTGGGGGTGATTTTCTGGCGCAGCTTTGCAGCCAGCGGCCGGAACGCCAGCAGGCACAGAATGCTTACCACAATGAACACCAGGGCCTGCGCCCGGAACGAATCCGTGAACAGGCAGGTGAGCAGGGCGGCAGCTGCGCCGACGGCGAACCAGACAGAGGTCATGCTGAAGGTGGAAGCCTCCAACAGCAAAAAGCCCACCACGGCAGCCAGCCAGAGAAATGGAACAGGGTTCATGGTTCTCCCTCCTTATGCCCCTATTATAGAGTATCCCCCGGGTGGAAGGTCAAGCGTTTTTTACTGGAACGTTGCGCAGAAAACGAAATAAAGAACAAAATAAATGAAAAGCAGTGCAAGATGTAGTTTGCGGATACGGCCCTTTGCGTGAAAATGCAACAACGGGCGGCCCGCAGGCTGCCCGTTGTTGCGAAAATAAAAGATAAAAATTCCTCTGAATGTGCCCAGAGCGAACGCGGCGGGCATTCAAATCGTTTTTACTTGATATCGTAATAGCTGTGGTTCGGGTTATGCCCGTTCTCTTCCACCACGATGGTAAAGCCCATGGGGTTCACCTCCGTGTGCTTGCCGGAAGCCAGCGGCTCCACGATGATGTGCTCCGAGCGGTTCACGATGATCTCGGCGGTTTCCGCTTCGCCTACGCGCTGGTAGTGCAGGATGCCGTCCTGCGCCCGGAGCACCCGCAGCTCACCGGTGCGGAAGGCCTCGCAGGTGTGGCGCAGCTGCGCCAGCTGTGCCAGCACCGGCTTCAGGCGCTTTTCGTGGCTGTCCCAGCAGAAGAAGGCACGGTTGAAGGGGTCGCGGTAGCCCTGCATCCCGATCTCGTCGCCGTAGTACAGGCAGGGCACGCCGGGCAGCGTGTAGATGATGGCATAGGCCATGCGCAGGCGCAGCATCCCTTCCTCGTAGGCCTCGCCGGTCACACAGCGGCCGCTCTGCCACTCGCGGCCACGGCCGTTGGCGGGCTCGTCCGCGATTACGGTGAGGGCGCGTTCGGTGTCGTGGGTGGAGAGAAAGTTCAGCGCAGTGTCCATGGCAGGGGCGGGGTAGTGCTCACAGATGGACAGAATTTCGCCCATGGCCTGCTCGGCGGGCTTACCCTTTACAAAGTCCAGCACAGCGTTCTTGAAGGGGTAATTCATCACGCTGTCCAGCCCCTTGCCCAGCAGATAGGTGCGGCGCTGGCCAAAGCCGTATTTGGTGGTGGCATCCTCCCACACCTCGCCCAGCAGGAACTTCTCCGGGCTGACCCGCTTGACAGCGGCGCGGATCTTTTCAATAAAGTCGTCCGGCAGCTCGTCGGCCACATCCAGACGGAAGCCTGCGGCACCGCGCCGCAGCCATGTGTCAATGACACCGCCCTCGCCGGTGATGAACTCCACATAGGAGGGGTTCTCTTCGTTCACCTCGGGCAGGGTCTCGAAGCCCCACCAGCTGCGGTAGCCGCCCTTATACTTGGGGTCAAAATCGTACCAGCTGCGGTAGGGAGAGTTGGGGTCGCGGTAAGCGCCGCCGTCACCATAGCGGCCTTCGCGGTTGAAATAGCGGCTGTCGGAACCGGTGTGGCTGAACACACCGTCCAGCACGATGCCAATGCCGTACTTAGCGGCCTCGCGGCAGAGCACCTCGAACTCCTCGTTGGTGCCCAGCAGCGGGTCTACGTTGAGATAGTCGGCGGTGTTGTAGCGGTGGTTGGAGTGCGCCTCAAAGATGGGGTTGAGGTAAAGGTAGTCCACCCCCATCTCCCGCAGATAGGGCAGCTTGATGCGGATGCCTTCCAAGTCGCCGCCGAAATAGTCCTCGTTCAGGTGGCCGCCGGTCTCGTTGGGCTGCCAGAAGGGTTCGGCGTGTTTGTCGGCCTGATACAGCCGGTCCGGGAAAGGCATGGGCTTGTTCTCAATGCCCTCGCAGAACCGGTCCGGGAAGATCTGATAGAACACCTTGCCCTTGATGCACTCCGGGGTCTGGAAACCGGCATCGTAGACGGTGATCTGCCACTTTTCGCCTTCCTGCCAGCTGACAACGCCGCAGTTGTCCGGCCCGCGGTAGATGCGGCGAAAGTCGGTGTAGAGGTCGAAGTAGTAGAAGTACAGGCCCGGGTCGTTCAGCGGCAGCTCCACGGAAAAGTGGTTCTGCTGGGGGGTCTGGCCGTCGAACTTCATGCGGTAGTGCACCGGCACGTCATATTTTCCCTCTTTCTGGAGCACCAGATGAGGATCGACATAGCCCAGCTCTTCCGGGATGCAAAGGGTCAGGCGTACGGTCTGACCGGCCCGCAGTGCGCCAAAGGGCTGCTTGAAATAGGGGTCGTAGCTATTGAACAGACAAGACAAAGCAGGGTCGTCCTTTCTCAAAAAAGCCCCGGCGGGCCAAACGCCGCCGGGGCAGATGGATTTTTTAAGGGAAAATTACTTGCCCATGGGCACCGGGGAAGCGTACCAGATGTCGTGTGCGTAATCCAGCACAGAGCGGTCGGCGCTGAAGATGCCGCTGTTGGCAATGTTCTTCAGGCTCATGTGTGCCCACTTTTCGCGGTCGGCATACAGCTTCTGCAGGTCGGCCTGTGCGCGGCGGTAATCCTTGAAGTCGGCCATGACCATATACGGGTCGCTGCTGCGCAGGTTCTCGGTCACTTCGTGGAAGTTCTCGCCGTTCCAGCCGCGCTCCAGGAAGTTCAGAGCGTTGTTGGCAACATCGTCGCCCATGATGAAAGCGTTGGGATGGTAGCCCACCTGCTTGAGGTTGTTCACCTCGGGGGTCAGCATACCGAAGATCAGCTCGTTCTCCTTGCCGGCAGCGTCTGCGATCTCCACGTTTGCGCCGTCCAGAGTGCCCAGAGTGATAGCGCCGTTCAGCATGAACTTCATGTTACCGGTACCGGAAGCCTCAGTGCCGGCCAGAGAGATCTGCTCAGAGACCTCGGCGGCGGGCATCAGGTGCTCGCTCAGAGAGACGCAGTACTCTTCCAGATAGACCACGCGCAGCTTGTCGCGCACAGCGGGGTCGTTGTTAATGAGGTCGCCCAGCTTGCAGATCATGCGGATCATCTGCTTTGCCATGTAGTAGCCGGGAGCAGCCTTTGCACCGAAGATATAGGTCTTGGGGATGAAGTCGGCGTTGGGGTTCTCCTTCAGGTACAGGTACTGGGCAGCAATGTTCAGCGCGTTCAGGTGCTGGCGCTTATACTCGTGCATACGCTTGACCTGACAGTCAAAAATGGAGTTCGGGTCGATGACCTGACCGGTGCTTTTGGACAGATAGTTGGCAAAGTTCTTCTTGTTTTCCAGCTTGATCTCGTTCAGGCGCTTGAGAACGGTCTTGTCGTTCTCGAACTTGTTCAGCTTGGACAGATCGGAAGCATCATGCTTGTAGCCGTCGCCGATGGTCTCGTCCAGCAGCTTGCACAGGCCGGGGTTAGAGGCCAGCAGCCAGCGGCGGTAAGCGATGCCGTTGGTCACGTTCTTGAAGGCCTGCGGCTTGAACAGGTAGTAATCGTGGAAGACGCTGTCCTTGATGATCTGGCTGTGCAGCTTGGACACGCCGTTGATGCTGTTGGCGGTGTAGGCGCAGATGTTTGCCATGCGCACCTGATTGTCACCGATCAGTGCCATATAGTCGATCTTGCCCTTGTCGCCGGGGAAGACCTTCTCCAGCTCTGCGCGGGCGCGGCGGTCCATCTCCACCACGATCTGGTAGATACGGGGCAGGGTCATCTTGAAGATGTCCACGTTCCACTTTTCCAGAGCCTCAGCCATGACGGTGTGGTTGGTGTAGGAGAAGACCTTCTGGCAGATGTCGAATGCCTTGTCCCAGCCAAAGCCGCACTCATCCAGCAGAATGCGCATCATCTCGGGGATGGCGAGGGTGGGGTGGGTGTCGTTCAGCTGGATGGCCACCTTGTCGGGCAGATTCTCGAGGGTCGCATAGCTGGACAGGTGGTTCTGGACGATATCGCCGATGGATGCGGCAGACAGGAAGTACTGCTGGCGCAGGCGCAGGATCTTGCCCTCAACATGGTTATCGTTGGGGTACAGCACCTTGGAGATCAGCTCTGCATTGGCGTTCTTGCTCATTGCAGTGTTGTAGTTGCCCAGAGAGAAGCTGGACATATCAAAGTCCGGGGCCTTTGCCTGCCACAGGCGCAGCTTTGCAACGCCCTTGCCGTCGTAGCCCTGCACATACATATCAGAGGGAACAGCCATGACGCTGTTGTAGTTGGTGTGCTGGATATAGTGGAAGCCGTTGTCCCAGTTCTCGTGGATCTCGCCGTCAAAGCGCACTTCCACAGCCTGATCGGGGTGGCTCTTCAGCCAGACCTGACCGCCGGGCAGCCAGTTGTCGGCACGCTCCTGCTGCCAGCCGTCCACGATCTTCTGCTTGAAGATGCCGTACTCGTACAGGATGGAGTAGCCGGTGCCGCAGATGCCGGTGGTGGCCATGCCGTCCAGATAGCAGGCAGCCAGACGGCCCAGACCGCCGTTGCCCAGACCTGCATCCGGCTCTTCCTCAAAGATGCTGTCAATGCTGATATCAGCGTCGGACAGGTCCTTTTTTGCCACCTCGTCCAGACCCAGGTTCAGCAGGCTGGTCTTCAGGCTGCGGCCCATCAGGAACTCCATGCACAGATAATACACCTGCTTGGTGCCGGTGCCAATGGCCTTGGACTGGAACTTCTTGTGGTTCTCACTCATCATCTGGCGGCAGATCAGAGCCAGAGAGCGGTAGATCTGCTGGTTGGAAGCAACGCTCAGCTCTACGCCGTACTCGCTGGTGAGCTTGTCCTGAAGAAGTTTACCGAATTCTTTCGATGTCATAAAGGTACTCCTATCCGCATAAGTTTTCAGCTTTGCTAAAATAATTGAAATAATTGGCGCCTGCAGGCACTTTCCCTCACTTGCTCTGCCGCCAACATAACAAAGATATTATAATATGGCAGAATGACAAATGCAAGGAATCAGGGGATTTTTTCCGTAACTGACATTTTTTTATTGAACTTTCTGATAAATATGCCAAAATTTCAAAAAATACACTTTTTCTTGATGCTTATTTATATTATAATAGGGAGAGAAAGCTGTGTTCCGAAACATTTTCGGGGACAAACTCCGGGAGAAATGTGCCGGGTAACTCGCCCGGCGGGTGACAAGACACCAAAACGGTACCGGGAACGGTTCCGTTTCCCGGCAAAAATCAGAAGATCACTGCCCGCTGCGGGCAGAAAAGGATAAAAAGGGGAAACAGATATGGTCAACAAGGTACGGGTGAACATTGCAGGTACGCCGTATGCCATTGCTACGACGGACCCGGAAAAATATATTTTGTCGCTGGCGAAAAAGCTGGATGAAGACATCACCAAGCTTTTGGACGATAATGCGAATCTTTCGGTGACGAAGGCGGCGGTGTTCTGCGCCATGGATTATCTGGACGAATACCGCAAGAGCACCGGCAGTGCTGAGAATATGCGCAGCCAGATCCAGGATTACATTGCGGATGCTACCCGCGCAAAGCTGGCGGAAGATAAGGTCAAAGCAGAGAATGAGGTGCTGCGGCGGGAAGCTGCCGCCCTGCGCGAACAGCTGGAAAAGATGCGCAATAAGGAAGCCCGGCGCGAGGAGCGCGCCCAGCAGGCGGCACAGCAGTCTGCTGCCGAGGGCGAAGCGGACAAGGCGGAATAAGCCGTTTACAGGATAAAGGAGAAGTATGTCAAAGATCGAGATCCTTGCCCCGGTGGGCAACGAAGAAATGCTGCGTGCCGCTGTGTTCAGCGGTGCCGACGCAGTGTATCTGGGTTTTTCGGGTTTCAATGCCCGCACCAGTGCCAACAATTTTAACGCGGATACGCTGAAAGATGCGGTCGCCTTCTGCCATGCGCGGGGCGTGGCTGTGCATGTGGCGCTGAACACCACCGTCTATGGCGGCGAGCTGCCCGCGCTGGAACAGGCCATCCGTGCCGTTGCAGCCAGCGGTGCCGATGCGGTCATCTGTCAGGATCTGGCAGTGGCAACGCTGATCGGTAAAATTGCACCGCAGCTGCCGCGCCACGGCTCCACCCAGATGAGCGTGCACAGCCTGCAGGGTGCGCTGGAGCTCAAGGAGCTGGGCTTCACCCGCGTGGTGCTGGCCCGTGAGCTGAGTATGCCCGAGGTGGAGCATATCACAAAGCACTGCGGCATCGAGACCGAGTGCTTCGTGCACGGCGCGCTGTGCATGTGCGTCAGCGGCCAGTGCTACATGTCGGCCTTTCTGGGCGGACGCAGCGGCAACCGCGGTTCCTGTGCCGGCCCGTGCCGACTGCCGTTTGAGGCAAATGCCCTGCCGGAGGGCAAGCCGGGCCGTCTGCACCACCTGTCCTTAAAGGATAATTCGGTCATTGATAAGCTGGACAAGCTGCAGGCGCTTGGCGTGGCATCGGCAAAAATCGAGGGCCGTCTGCGCACGCCGGAGTATGTGGCGGCGGCAGTCGGCGCCTGTCTTGCAGGCCGCGAGGGCCGCGCCTACGACCGCGACCTGTTGAAGAATGCTTTCAGCCGTTCCGGCTTCACCTCCGGCTATCTGGATGGAAAGATCGACGGCACCATGTTCGGCGTGCGCAGTGAAGCAGATGCCGAGCAGACCAAAAAGACCCTGCCCATGCTGCGGGAGCTTTACCGCCGTGAGCGCAGCCGCGTGCCGGTAAAGATGAAGCTGGAAATTGAAGAGGGCGGCGAAAAGCTCACTGTCACCGATGCAGACGGCAGCAAGGCCTTTGCCTATGGGGATGCAGAGCCGCAGCCTGCCCGTACTGATCCCACCGAAAGCCTGCACCGCAGCCTTGCCAAGACCGGCGGCACGCCTTTTGCGGTGGAGGATCAGGATATTACCGTGGAAATGGACGGCGGGCCGTGGTTTATCCCGGGTGGTGCGGTGAATGAGCTGCGCCGCGAAGCGCTGGATGCCCTGCTCAAAAAGCGGGAAGTGCTGCGCCCGTGGCCCACCACCGAGGAGCATGTGCCTGCCCTGCCGCTGCGCACCCTGCCGCCTCACCGTACCCTGCGTGCCCGGTTTGAGAGCTGGGAGCAGGTGCCGGAGCGGGCGCTTGACGGCATCGAGTATCTCATCCTGCCCATTGCGCAGGCCGACCGCGTGCCCCGGGAATGGCGGGCAAAGACCCTTTTGGAACTGCCCCGGGTCATGTTTGGCAAGCTGGAAGAAGATACCGCCCGCCGCATCGCGGCCACGCAGGACGCCGGTTTTGCAGGCTATGAGGTGAGCAATATCGCCCACCTGCGCCTGTGCCGGGGCCTGCCCATGAGCGGAAGCTTTGGCCTGAACATCACGAACCAGCTGGCCGCGCAGTTCTACGCGGACAACGGCCTTGGCTCCATGCTCATCCTGCCCGAGGTGAAGGACAGCGACATCAGCACCATTGCGCCCACCCATAACGGCAGGCCGGTGCCCACCGGCGTGCTGGTGTACGGCCATATGCCGCTGATGATCACCCGTGCCTGCCCGCTGCAGAACATCCACGACTGCGCCCACTGCGACAAGACCGGCGTGCTGACCGACCGCAAGGCCAAGAAGTTCCCAGTGCGGTGCGGCCTCGGTGTGCGCACCATCTATAACCCTGTACCTATTTATATGGGGGATAAGCCGGGCGCTTTGACGGTGGACTACGGTGTGGCTTACTTCACGCTGGAAAGCCGGGAGGAAGCGGCCAAAATTCTGGAGATGATCCGCACCCATGCACCCTTTGAAGGTGATTTTACCCGTGGGTTGTATTTTAAAGGTACGAACTGAAACTCCTTCCGTCATTGCTGACGCAATGCCACCTCCCTGAGGGAGATGGCGAGCGTATGCGAGACTGAAGGAGTTGCTATAAAATCAAAACGAGGTATACTATGGAACCCATCACAGTAAAATATAAGGTATTGGACACCCGTGCCAAGGTGCCCTCTTACGCAACCCCCGGCTCTGCTGCCGCCGACCTGTGCGCCGTACTGGACGCGCCGCTCACCCTTGCCCCCATGGAGCGGGCACTGGTGCCCACCGGCCTTGCCATCGAGCTGCCCGGCCCCCACAGCGTGGCACTGGTGTACGCACGCAGCGGCCTTTCCATCAAGCACGGCCTGTGCATGGCCAACGGCGTGGGTGTGGTGGACAGCGATTACCGCGGCGAGCTGAAGGTGCCTATGGTCAATCTGGGCAGGGAAGCCTACACCATTCAGCCCGGTGAGCGTGTGGCCCAGCTGTGCATCGCACCGGTGTACACCGCTGCCTTTGTGCCTGCCGAAGAGCTGGGCGATACCCAGCGCGGCGAGGGCGGCTTTGGCTCTACCGGAAAGTGAGATGGAATCATGAACCTGATCTTAGCTTCCGGCAGCCCGCGCAGGCGGGAGCTGCTCTCCTTATATACCACCAATTTCACCGTCTGCGTCAGTGACTTTGACGAAAGTGCGGTGCAGGCCGCTACGCCTGCCCATCTGGTGGAACAGCTGGCCCGGGGCAAGTGCCTTGCTGTTTCGGCCCAGCACCCGGGCGCTGTGGTCATCGGCTGTGATACGGTGGTGGATGTGAACGGCGAGGTGTTCGGCAAGCCACACAGCGAAGAGGACGCAAAGCGGATGCTGCGCGCCCTTTCCGGTGCCACCCACGAGGTGCACACCGGCGTGTGCATCTCGGACGGTGCGCGCACTGAAAGCTTTGTGGACAGCTGCCGCGTTACCTTCTTCCCGCTGGGTGAAGAGGAGATCGACTTCTACGCTTCCACCGCCGAACCCTACGATAAAGCCGGTGCCTATGCCATTCAGGGACGGGCGGCCCTCTGGCTGGACCGTATTGAGGGCGACTACTACACCATCATGGGTCTGCCGGTGAGCCGCACCGTACAGCTGCTGGCACATTTTGTGTGATAAAACTGGAAAAAACGAAGAAAACTTGCGCAAACGCTTGAGAAATCATTGCCTTGCGGCTATAATAGAACCGTGTTATTCTGCGCAAAGGCGGCACAAAAGGGCTGCCGGATGTTCTGGCGCTATAGATAAAATGGGAAGCATAAGGAGAATTTTTACAATGGGCCTGTTTTCTAAAGATGTAGGTATCGATCTGGGTACCGCAAATACTCTGGTATATATGAAGGGCAAGGGCATCATCATGCGGGAGCCTTCGGTCGTGGCTGTGGATACCAAGACCGACGAGGTACGCTGTGTGGGTGCCGAGGCAAAGGCTGTCATTGGCCGTACCCCCGGCAGCATCGTGGCTGTGCGTCCGCTGAAGGATGGCGTGATCGCTGACTTTGACATCACCACCAACATGCTGGAAAATTTCCTCAAGAAGGCATGCGGCAACAGCATGTTCTCCCGCCCCCGCGTGGTCATCTGCATCCCGTCCGGCGTTACCGAGGTGGAGCGCCGCGCTGTGCGCGAGGCTACCCTGAAGGCCGGTGCCCGTCAGGTGTCCGTCATTGAGGAACCCATGGCAGCAGCCATCGGTGCGGGCCTGCCCATCAGCGAGCCTACCGGCAGCATGATCGTGGATATCGGCGGCGGCACGGCTGAGATCGCTGTGATCTCTCTGGGCGGCATCGTGGCCTCCCGCAGCGTGCGCATGGCAGGTGATATGTTCGATCAGGCCATCATCGCCTTCATCAAGCGCAAGTACAACCTGCTGATCGGTGAGCGCACCGCAGAGCAGATCAAGATCGAGATCGGCTCCGCCTATGCGCTGGACCCCGAAATGACCATGGAGATCAAGGGCCGTAACCTCGTGGACGGCCTGCCCAAGAACATCGTCGTCCACTCGGAGGATGTGCGCGAAGCTCTGCTGGAATGCCTGGTCAAGATCACCAGCGCCATCAAGGAAACGCTGGAGCGCACCCCGCCGGAGCTGAGTGCGGATATCATCGACCGCGGCATCACCCTGACCGGCGGCGGCGCACTGCTGCGCGGTCTGGATCAGCTGATCCAAAGCGAGACCGGCATCGACGTACACATTGCGGAAGACCCGCTGGACTGCGTGGCTAAGGGTGCCGGTGCGGTGCTGGATCATGTGGATGTCCTGCATGACGTGCTGGACACCGACGGCGGCCACATGTAACACGGGAAAGGCCCACACTTGCGGAAAAAGGCTCTTTTGCGCAGCGTCTGCGCTGATTTCCGCTGCAAACAATGTCTCTTGCGCGGATGGCAGGGCTGTCCGCGCTTTTCTTATGGCATGGCATCCACCCGAAACAGGAGGGTACTCCCTTGAAGGATTTTTTTGACACATGGAAATTTAAGATACTGGTAGCCGTGGCGGTGTTTCTGGTGGGCATTATGGCCTATGCCGGTGCCAACGGACGGCTGACTGCTGCCCCGCAGGAACTGCTGGGCGTGGTGCTGATGCCGCTCCAGAAGGTCACATCGGCACTGAGCGGCGGCATTGGCTCGGTGTGGGAAAAATACACCAGCATCGATGAGGTCATGGAACAGAACGAACAGCTGGAAGCGGAGAATGCTGAGCTGCGCCAGCAGATAGTGGACTATGACCGCATCAAGGCGGAGAACGAAGCCTACAAGGCACTGGCCCGCATTCAGGATTCCAACACCGAAGCAAGCTATATTTCTGCCTTTGTGATCGGCCGCGACCCGCTGGATGAGTTCGGAGGCTTTACGCTGGACTGCGGCACGGTGAACGGCGCAGCCGTGAACGATGCCGTGATCAGCGATAAGGGCTATCTGATCGGCATGGTGGTGGAAGCCGACACCACCAGCTGCAAGGTGATGACCATTCTGCACCCCAGCTTCAGCGCTGCGGGCGTGGTATCCCGCACGCGGGAAAACGGCATTATCAATGGCAGCACCGATTATGCCGGTGACGGCCTGTGCGTGCTGACCAATCTGGAACGCGCCACTGAGACGAAGATGGGCGATCAGGTGATCACCACCGGTCTTGGAGGAGTGTTCCCGCCGGATCTGCTGGTGGGAACCGTGCAGAAGGTGGAGCCGGAAGTCAGCGGCAAATCTTCCATTGCAGTGGTGCGCCCGGGTGCAGACCCGCGCACGGTCAAGCACGTATTCGTTATTACCGACTATTAAGGGGGCGCATTTGTATGGAATCACGCCGCATGCGCAGCCGCAGCCAGATCCTGAAATGGGTCTGCTACGCGGTGGCACTGTTTGTGTGCGCGGCACTGCAGACGACCCCCGGCCTGCTCCAGCTGGGGCAGGCAAAGCCGCTGTTCATTCTGCCGCTGTGTCTGGCTGTGGCCGTGTATGAAGGCGAGTTTGCAGGTGCGCTGTTTGGTGCCGTGAGCGGCCTTTTGTGGGACTACACCGCCGGGCGCACCGTGGGTATGCTGGCGCTGGAACTGCTGTTGCTCTGCTTTGCGCTTTCGGTGCTGGTTCAGGTGTATCTGCAGGGCAGCACATGGAACTTTGCGCTCATCAGCACCGGCACGGCCCTTGTGGTGCTCTCGCTGGACTGGCTGTTCTTCTACTACATGCCCGGCTACAGCTGGGCGCTGAGCCGCTGGCTGACCTTTGTGCTGCCTTCGGCCATGATGACGCTGGTGCCGTCGCTGATGCTGTTCAGTCTGGTGCGGCACATTTACAGTGCATTCAAAATCGACAACGGCGTAGTCTGAACCGCCGGAGGAAACGCGGATGAACCAAAACGAACGAAAAACCGTTGCGCGCCGGATGATCCTGCTCATTGCAGTGGCATGTGTTATCATGGGCCTGTACGTGATGCGGCTGATCTTTCTGCAGCTGGTCAACGGCGACGACTTCAAGGCCAAGGCCACCAATACCACCGACTATAACTTTACGGTCACGGCGGCCCGCGGCGATATCGTGGACAGCGCCGGGCGGCGCATTGCCACCACAACCACCAGCTACAATGTGGTCCTCAACAAACTGCTGATGGGCGACCGGGATCTGGACACCATGCTGCAGCAGATCGTGGAGCTGCTGCGTGCGAATGGCGAGAGCTGGAATGATACGTTGCTGATCGGTCAGGCGGACGCAGCAGGCAATTACGCCTTTACGGACGATGACACGTCCACCAGCGACCAGAAGCAGCTGGCAGACATGAAGGAAACGCTTGGTCTGCAGCAGTACGCCACCGCCAACGATGTAATGGAAATGCTGGTGGAAAAGAACGATCTGCAGGATTTTTCGCCGGAATGGCAGCGTGTGCTGGCCGGCATCCACTACGAGATGGACCGGCAGGCGTTCTCCAATGTGAACAATTTTGTCATGGCGGAGAACGTGAGCACCCTCGCGGTGGCCACCATCAAGGAGCACAGCCTGCAGCTGCCAGGTGTGGAGATCGTGGAAACCAGCGCCCGCAGCTACGACCAGAGCGATATCATCCCGGCGGTGCTGGGCCGTGTGGGCAAGATCACGGCGGAAAAGTGGAAGGTGACTGATTCCAACGGCCAGGTGACCTATCCGTTGCGGGAAAAAGGCTATAACATGAACGATGTTCTGGGCATTTCTGGTCTGGAATCCGTTTATGAGGACGAGCTGCGCGGCAAGGACGGCGTGAAGACCATCACCCGCAATTCGGACGGCGTGATCGTGGATACAAAGCTCACCACTGTGCCGGAGCCGGGCCATACCGTGCAGCTGACCATTGACAGCAACTTCCAGCGTGCTGTGGACAAGGCACTGGCAGAGAACATCGACATGATCAACCGCGTGTACAACACCGGCACCATGAAAGCTGCCGCCGGTGCGGTGGTGGTGCTGGATGTGAAGGACGGCAGCGTGATGGCAGCATCCAATTACCCCAGCTATGACCAGAACCTGTATGCCGCTAACTACAGCGAGTACAGCTCCGACCCGAGCCTGCCGCTGTTCAACCGCGCATTGCAGGGCCTGTATACGCCGGGTTCTACCTTCAAGCCCGCCGTGGCGGTGGCTGCACTGGACAGCGGCCTCATCAACCAGTATTCTACTGTTTACTGCAACGGCGTGTACAACTACTTCAAGGATTACCACCCCCGCTGTACCCGCCATGGCCACAGCGGCAACATCGATGTGGTAACGGCCATCAAGTGGAGCTGCAACATCTTCTTCTATGATGTTGGCCGCCGCACCACCAGCGATGTCTACGACGCCTACGCCTACAAGATGGGCCTTGGTACCCGCACCGGCGTGGAGGTCAATGAGGCCACCGGCCGCCTGACCACAAAGAACGACTCCAACTACACCGCTTCTCTGGACATCCAGGCTGCTATCGGTCAGGGCAACACCGTCGTCACCCCCGTCCAGCTGGCAACTTACGCCGGCACGCTAGCCAACCGGGGCGTGCGCTACCGCACCCACTTCGTCAAGGCCATCCTCGACACCAACACCGGCAAAGTCCTGCAGGAGACCCAGCCCGAGGTGATGGACGTCATCGAGGACCGGGGCGACACCTTCGACCTCGTGCGGCAGGGTATGATCGGAGTGTCGGAGACGATGTCGGGCCTGAAAAACTACCCCGTCACCATCGCCTGCAAGACCGGCACCCCTCAGCGCAGCGAGACGTACTACGTCGGCAGCACCCGCAAGCATTACACCAACACCACGATGATCGCCTACGGCCCGGCAGAGGACGCTGAGATCGCCCTCGGCATCGTCATTGAGTACGGCGGCGGCGGCGCCCGCGCCGGCAACCTCGTGGCCGACATCTTCGACGCCTACTACGCCATGAAGGACGGCAGCCTGACGCTGGACGAGACAGGAGCAGGCGAGACGGCGGACACGACAGCCGACGGGCAGGATGCTGTGCCGGAGACTGTGGAAAACAACGACGCCCTTGCAGACGACACCGCTCCCGCAGAACAGCCCGCCGTCTGAGCGATGGTGCGTGGATTTGGCAGAAATCTATGAAAAATTGGAACTTTTGCCCGAAAAACAGTTGTAAAAAGACAGAAACTGTGATACTATGATATGTGCAAGATGATTGCCCCGGACAGGGGCGTGGGAAAAGGAGAGGTTGACCGATGACGATTGCACTGATTGCGCATGACTCCAAAAAAGAGCTGATGGTACAGTTCTGTACGGCGTACTGCCGGATTTTGAGCCAGCATAAATTGGTGGCAACCGGTACGACCGGCAAGATGATCGCCGAAGCCACCGGCCTGCAGGTGCAGCGCTTTCTGGCGGGCGTACAGGGCGGCGACCAGCAGATCGCGTCCCGCATCGCCTGCAATGAGATCGACCTGTTGCTGTTCTTCCGTGATCCCATCAACGCAAAGCCCAGCGAACCCAACGAAATGACGCTGCTGCGCCTGTGCGATGTGCACAACATCCCCATGGCCACCAACATTGCCACGGCAGAAGTGCTCATCCACGGCTTGGAGCGCGGCGATCTGGATTGGCGCGATATCGTGCATCCCCAGAACTGACAAAACGATTTGGAATGGCTCTGCGTGCGCTGCGCCATATTCAGCGGAAACTATATTGATAATGCGAAAATCGGGAGCATCTGCGGATGTTCCCGATTTTCATTTTCACGGGAATGGGGTCCGGACCGCAGAATGCATTTCTGCCGCCGTGCGGCTGTTTCCGCAGGAAGCAAAAACAGCAGATGCCGTGTGCCGCAGCGGCCTTGCCTGTGAAAAAAGAATTCCGGAAAATCCGCAGATTTTCCGGAATTCTAATATAAAAATAATGTTTCCGCTGAATATGGCCAGAGTGCAACGGAGGCCATTTGAAACGTACGGTTAAACTTTAAAATCCTCGGCCATCTCCGCCACATCTTCCGGGGCAAAATCGCCCAGCGGCAAGATCAGCCGTGCCAGCGTTTCCTGCGGCAGAGCTGCAAGAATCGTGCTGTCATCACTGCCGGTGCCTGCGGGCGGGCAGACGGTGTGCACGCCGTCTGCACCGGTCTCCACCCGGGCACGGTGAGCGGTTGCCACATATTGCATCCCAAGCTTGTCTGCAGCCGTCAGCAGAGCGGCAAACAGCGGCGTGCCGCCTTCGCCCAGAACGTCTGCGTCCTGCCCGGCCAGTGCTTCGGCGTTCAGCACGATGCACTCGATGCCAAGGGCCTCTGCTGCCTTTTTGGCGCTTTCCGCATCGGCGGTCTGTTCTGCTGCCAGCCGCACGGCAGCGCCCGCCACGGCAAAGCCCTGCTGCTGTAAAATGCGCACAGCTACGGCGCATTCTCTGCTGCCGTCCATCTGCACCAGAACCTTATCCTGACTCTCGTAGGTGTCGAACCCACTGCCGGGCAAAAATGTGTCGCTCATGTTCCCTGCCTCCCGCCATGTGCTTTGCTTTGTGCCACGGCCAGCTGGTCGCAGCGTTCGTTCTCCGGGTGGCCTGCGTGGCCCTTGACCCAGACATAGGTGATCTTGTGCCGGGCTTCCTGCTCCAGTGCCTGTGCCCAGAGGTCCGGGTTCAGGGCGGGGGAGCCATCTGCTTTTTTCCAGCCCCGGCGCTGCCAGTTTTTGGCCCAGCCCTTCTGAAGCCCGTTGATGACATACTGGCTGTCGGAGCACAGCCGTACCTCGCACGGCTCCTTGAGCTGGCGCAGTGCTTCGATAAAGGCTGTCAGCTCCATGCGGTTGTTGGTGGTGCTGTCGTCGCCGCCGCTCAGCTCTTTTTCGTAAACTTTGCCGTTAAAACGGTAGCGCAGCACGGCACCCCAGCCGCCCGGGCCGGGATTGCCGCTGCATGCGCCGTCGGTGTACACTTCGACCTGCTTCATGCGGTTCTCCTTCTAAAATGAGTTGCTTCTATTTAGCGCTATTTTCCGGCTTCTGTCAAGTGCGAATGTATATTCCGTGCCGGAGCTGCCAAACCTTGGAATTGACAAAAACGCCGGGAAATACTATACTTATCCTAACAAAATGCGTATAGGGGCGCACCGCAGGCGTGTGCCCGGGCGTTCCAACAGAAAAGCCACGGTCGCATCGAGCAGATGGACCTATCTGGCACAAAACCTCTTACGGAACAGGCAGCGGTTTGCAAAAAACACGCTGAGAAATAAATTCTATACGGTGCATCCAACGGAAGCCGATGCGATTTTTCAAGGTGCTTCCCATGCACAGCGCGGCTGTTTCCACAAGCGGGGACGGCCTGCGCTGTAATTATTTTGGAGGTCAGAATGGCACAGTCGAAAGAAAATACCAATAATTCCGCACGCAGCAAGGCAGCAGCAGCTGCTCAGAGCACCGGCGCACCCGCCGCGCAGACGGGCGAAAAGCGCCCCCGCACCACCCGCCGCCCTTATTATAACCGTCGGCCTCGCCGCCCGCAGCAGCCCAGAGAGGCTGCGGTGCCCATCCACATCTACCCGCTGGGCGGTCTGGGCGAAGTGGGCAAGAACATGACCGTGTACGAGTGCAACGGCGACATGATTATCGTGGACTGCGGCCTTGTGTTCCCGGACAGCGACATGTACGGCGTGGACATGGTCATCCCGGACTTCACCTTTGTGGTGCAGAACAAGGATAAGATCAAGGGCCTGCTCATCACCCACGGCCACGAAGACCACATCGGCAGCATCCCGTATCTGCTGCAGAAACTTGACCTGCCCATCTATGGCACTCGCCTGACCTGCGGCCTGATCCGCAACAAGCTGGAGGAGTTCGGTCTGGCAGGCAAGACCAAGTTCGTGGAGATCACCCCCAGACAGAAGATCAAGCTGGGCTGCTTTACCATTGAGCCCATCCATGTGAACCACTCCATCCCGGATGCGGTGGCCTTTGCCATCGACAGTCCGGCGGGCACCATCATCCAGACCGGCGACTTCAAGATCGATTACACTCCGCTGGCCTGCGGCGTCACCGACCTGTCCACACTGGCCGAGTACGGTCAGCGCGGCGTGCTGGCCCTGCTGAGTGATTCCACCAACTCCGAGCGCCCGGGCTTTACCGCCACCGAGCAGAAGGTGGCTGCAGGCGTGCGCAATCTGTTCGCCCGTGCCCGCAACAAGCGGATCATCATTGCCACCTTTGCTTCCAACATCTACCGCGTGCAGCAGATCATCGATCTGGCTGTGGAGGATGGCCGCAAGGTGGCATTCAGCGGCCGCAGCATGGTGAACAACACCGCCATGGCGCAGGAGCTGGGCTATATGCACATCCCGGAGGGCACCCTCATCAGCGTGGATGAGCTGAACCAGTATCCTCCGGAGCAGGTAGTGCTCATTACCACCGGCAGCCAGGGCGAACCCTTGAGTGCCCTTTCCCGTATGGCATCCTGCAGCCACCGTCAAGTGCGCGTGGGCCCCGGCGACTTCATTATCATTTCGGCAAATCCCATTCCCGGCAACGAGAAGAGCGTGACCAAAATCGTCAACGGTCTGCTGCTGCTGGGTGCAGAGGTCATTTACGAGAGCATGTACGATGTGCATGTTTCCGGCCACGCCTGTCAGGAAGAGCAGAAGCTCATGCTCACCCTGACGAAGCCCAAGTACTTCCTGCCGGTGCACGGCGAGTACAAGCAGCTCAAAAAGCACGCCCTCACCGCTGCCAGCCTTGGCATCCCTACCAGCAACATTCTGATCGCGGAGAACGGTTCCAATGTCATTCTCAGCCAGGACGAGATAAAGCTGGGCGAGCCTGTCACCGCCGGTGCAGTGATGGTGGACGGCCTTGGCGTGGGCGACGTGGGAAATGTAGTCCTGCGCGACCGCAAGCACCTGTCCGAGGACGGTCTGGTCATCATTGTGGCCACCGTGGACAGCAAGACCGGCAAGGTGCTGGCCGGCCCGGACCTTGTGAGCCGCGGCTTTGTGTATGTGCGTGAGAACGAGAGCCTGATGGACGGTGCACAGAGCATCGTGGAAAATGCGCTGGACCGCTGCGTGGATGAACATGTGCGCGACTGGAACAGCGTCAAGACCCGCGTGCGCGAGGCACTGAGCAGCTATATCTATCGGCGCACCAAGCGCAGCCCGATGATCCTTCCCATCCTGATGGAGGTCTGATCCGGGCACGCTGCCGCAAACAATGCGGCGGAAGGCAGGAGATTTGATGAAACAAAAACCAAGATGGACATTGGAGATGCTCACCGCCAGTCTGGCCGTGCTGTGCGGCCTGCTGGTGCTGGTGCTGCTGATCCAGCGGCCCACGGCATGGCCGGCGCTGCTGGCACTGGTGGTGCTGTGGGGCGTTGTGGTGGTGCTGTTCCGCTGCCAGCTGCGCAAGTGGGTGGCCCGGTGGATGTGCGGCGGCAGCTTTGAAGGCTCCAAGCTGCAGTTCAGTCTGGAGCCGCTCTCTCAGCCGGCCGCGCTGCTTTCCGGTGAGACGGTGCTGTGGTACAATGCACAGTTCCGCACCCGCCTGTTGAACGGGCAGGATGCGCTGGTGAACCGCGTGCAGAAGGTGCTGCCAGGCCTTGATCTGCAGCAGTGCCGCAAGCAGGAGGGCCAGCTGCTGACCCTCGCGGACGGCATGTGGAGCGTACACAGCTCCACGGTGCCCGGCGATGCGGAGAGCATGACCCTGCTGGTGCTGAACGAGGAGACCGCCCTGCGCAAGGTGGAGGCGGAATACAAAGCCAGCCGTCCGGGCTATCTGGTGTTTCTGGTGGACGGCTACGACGATGTGTTCGGTGACATGCTGGACAGCGAGCGTGCCCGCCTGCTGGAAGGCATCAACCGCACGCTGGAGGATATGATCGGCCGGGGCAGCGGCTTTTTGCGCCGTGTGGCCAGCGGCCGCTATATCGCTGTGGTGGAAGAGCGCCAGATGGAGCAGTTCGCCAACCGCGGCTACGATGTGCTGGACAAGATCCGTGCGCTGGATCCCAGCGTGAACCTTTCGCTGTCCATCGGCATTGGCCGCGGGGCCAAGACCCTGCGGGAAGCCCAGGATATGGCCGTGCAGGCGCTGGATATGGCGCAGGGCCGCGGCGGCGATCAGGCCGCTGAAATGACACCGGACGGTTTTACGTTCTACGGCGGCGTGAGCCACGGCGTGGAAAAGCGCAGCAAGGTGCGCAGCCGCATCGTGGCCGATCAGTTGGTGAAGCTGATCAAGGAAGCAGATCATGTAGTCATTATGGGCCACCGCATGAGCGATCTGGATGCCATCGGCTCCGCCGAGGGTGTGCTGCGCATCTGCAAAATATGCGATGTCCCGGCGGTGATCGCGGTGCGGCGTGACGCTACCCTTGCGGGCAGCCTGATCGATGCATTGTGCCGTGCAGGCCAGAAGGACGACTTTATCGACCCGAAGGACGCACTGCCCATCATCTCCAAGCGCACTTTGTGCATCGTGGTGGATACATATCAGGTGGGCCTTGTGGAAAGCAAGGATATTCTGGAAAAATGCGGCAAGGTAGCCGTGATCGACCACCACCGCAAGGGCGTGGGCTACATCGAGAACCCGGCGCTGGTCTGCCATGAGCCGTATTCTTCCTCGGCCAGTGAGCTGGTCACGGAGCTTTTGCAGTACGTGGGCGAGCGCGACGACAAGCCCAACCGTGTGGAGGCCGAGGGCCTTTTGTCCGGCATCATGCTGGATACCCGCGATTTTACCCTGCACACCGGTGTGCGTACCTTTGAAGCTGCCGCTGCGCTGCGCCGCTATGGCGCGGAGACGGAGCGGGTGCGCCAGCTGTTCGATGTGACCATGGTGGAGTACAATGCCAAGGCAGATCTGGTGGAAAAAGCACGCATGTACAAAAATTGCGCGATCTCCGTCAGCGGCGAGGTGGCACCGGAGGCCCGCGTGGCCATTGCACAGGCGGCAAACGATCTGCTGACCATTCAGGGCGTTGATGCCAGCTTTGTGGCAGTGCAGGTGGGCACAGGCGTGAACATTTCGGCCCGCAGTCTGGGTGCCGTGAACGTGCAGGTGATCATGGAATCTTTGGGCGGCGGCGGCCACCAGACCATGGCAGCAGCACAGCTCAAGCATATCACGCCGGAAGCAGCCCATGCCCGCATCGAAGGTGCCATCGACAAATACTATGCATCGCAGAAAAAGGGCGATGTAGAAGGAAAATAAACGGAACAGAGAGGATCACACCCATGAAACAGTACGATTACCTGATCGTTGGTGCCGGCCTTTACGGCGCGGTCTTTGCACAGGAAGCAAAAAAGGCAGGCAAGAAGTGCCTTGTGATCGATAAGCGCAGCCACATTGCAGGCAATATCTACACGGAGCCGGTGGAGGGCATCAACGTCCACCGCTACGGTGCACATATCTTCCACACCAACAACAAGGCTGTGTGGCAGTATGTGAACCAGTTTGCAGAGTTCAACCGCTACACCAACAGCCCGGTGGCAAACTACCACGGCGAGATCTACAACCTGCCCTTCAATATGAACACCTTTAATAAGATGTGGGGCGTTGTTACCCCTGCTGAAGCCAAGGCCAAGATCGAAGAGCAGAAGAAGGAAGCAGGCATCACCGACCCGCAGAATCTGGAAGAGCAGGCCATCAGCCTTGTGGGCACCGATATCTACGAAAAGCTTATCAAGGGCTACACTGGCAAGCAGTGGGGCCGCCCCTGCACCGAACTGCCGGCCTTCATTATCAAGCGTCTGCCGGTGCGCTTCACCTACGACGACAACTATTTCAACGCACTGTATCAGGGCATTCCCAATGGCGGCTACACCGCCATGGTGGAAAAGATGCTGGACGGCACCGAGGTGCGGCTGAATGTGGACTATCTGGCCGACCGCGAAAATCTGAACGCTCTGGCCGAGAAGGTGGTCTACACCGGCCCGGTGGATGCCTACTTTGGCTACAGGCTGGGTGCTCTGCAGTACCGCAGCGTCCGCTTTGAGACCGAGGTGCTGGACACCGACAACTATCAGGGCAACGCGGTGGTCAACTATACCGATGCGGAAACTCCCTACACCCGCATCATCGAGCACAAGCACTTTGAGTTCGGCACCCAGCCCAAAACGGTCATCAGCCGCGAGTACAGCGCCGAATGGAAGAAGGGCGACGAGCCGTACTACCCCGTCAATGACGAGAAGAACGGTGCCCTGTATGCCGAGTACAAGAAGCTGGCCGATGCGGAGCCGGACGTGATCTTTGGCGGCCGTCTGGGCGAGTATAAGTACTATGACATGGACAAGGTCATTGAGGTGGCTCTGGACGTGGCTGCAAAGGAACTGAAATAAGAAAACTCCTTCAGTCATCACTTGCGTGATGCCAGCTGTTCCCCTTCTGGCACTTTGTGCCACCTCCCCCGGCCGGGGGAGTCTGTCTCAAAGAAGGAGCCTCTGGCGAAAAGGACAAGCCTTCGGTTTTGCCAAAGGCCCCATCTCAGAGGGGGCTGTCTGCGAAGCAGACTGGGGGAGAGTTCACTTGAGGATAATGTTGCAATGCGCGCTTCCTCTTGCTCAAAAGCGACAAATGCGCTATACTATAAACACAACAACTGCACCGGTTTTCCGGTGAGAAGTGAGGGATAACATCATGAAAGTGATTCTCAAGCAGGATATCAAGGGCATTGGCAAGAAGGACGAGATCCACGAGGTCTCCGACGGCTACGCCCGCAACTATCTGTTCCCGCGCAAGCTGGCCGCTGTGGCAGATGCCAGCGCTGTGAACGTTGCCCGCAGCAAGGAAGCTGCTGCCGATTTCCACGAGGCTGAGACCGTAGCTGCTGCCAAGGATCTGGCCGCAAAGATCGAGGGCAAGACCGTGACCATCAAGGCCAAGGGCGGTGCATCCGGTCGTCTGCACGGCAAAGTCACCGGCAAGGAAGTTGCCGATGCGTTGGCTCAGCTGGCAGGCGCACCCATCGATAAGAAGAAGATCGAGCTGGAGACCAAGGACATCAAGGATGCCGGTGTGTTCAACGGCAAGGTCCGTCTGCACGTTGGTGTGGTCGCTTCTTTCAAGATCATGGTGGAAGTGGAACAGGCCTGATTTTTCTGCCATCTGCGCCCCCTCACAGCAGGGGGCGCTTTTTGGCTTTTCAGCGAAATGATGCAAAAGGATAAACTACCATGCCGAACGAACGACATTATTCCAATGAACTGAATCTGGAAAGCGTGGGCATCAACCTGCCCTACAACATGCAGGCAGAGCAGAGCGTGCTGGGTGCGGTGCTGCTCAAACCGGAAACGCTCACCGACTTGGTGGAGATCATCCGGCCGGAGATGTTCTACACCCGGCAGAATGCGCAGATCTACTCCGAAATGCTGCGCCTGTTCACCGCCGACCAGACCATCGACTTTGTGACGTTGCTGGACGCTGTTATCTCGGACGGCGTGTTCCCCAGTGCCGACGAAGCAAAGGTGTACCTGACCGGCCTTGCCGAGACGGTGCCCAGCATCTCCAATGTGAAGGCCTATGCCCAGATCGTGCAGGAAAAGTATCTGGTGCGCCAGCTGATGGGCGTTGCAAAGGACATCCTGCAGGATGCCGGAGATGAGCCGGATGCCGACCTGCTGCTGGAAAACGCGGAGCAGCGCATTTATGAGATCCGCTCCGGCCGCGATTCCAGCGCACTGACACCGCTTTCCTCCAGCATGGTGGAGACCCTGACCAACCTGCAGAAGATCAGCGGCCCGGATGCAGACAAATACAAGGGCATCCCCACAGGCTTCCGCCTGCTGGATACGGTGCTCACCGGCCTTGGCCGCGGCGACCTCATCATCCTTGCGGCCCGCCCCGGTATGGGCAAGACCAGCTTTGCGCTGAACATCGCCACCCGCGTGGCCATGCAGCAGAAGGTGCCGGTGGCCATTTTCAGCTTGGAAATGACCAAGGAACAGCTCACGAACCGCATCCTTTCTGCTGAGGCCGGCATCGACAGTCAGGCATTCCGCACCGGTGCCCTGCGCGCCGAGGACTGGGAATATCTGGCCCTTGCCACCGAAAAGCTGCACGATGCACCCATCTATATGGACGATACCTCCGGCATCACCATCACCGAGATGAAGGCGAAGATCCGCCGGGTGAATCAGGACCCCACCCGCCCGAATGTGGGCCTCATCGTCATCGACTATCTGCAGCTGATGACCACCGGCCAGCGCAGCGAAAACCGCGTGCAGGAGATCAGCTCCATCACCCGAAACCTCAAGATCATGGCAAAGGAAATGAATGTGCCCATCATCGCACTTTCTCAGCTGTCCCGTGCGGTGGAAAAGCAGGGCAACAATTCCAGCCACCGGCCCCAGCTTTCCGACCTGCGCGATTCTGGTTCTATCGAGCAGGATGCCGACTGCGTTCTGTTCCTGTACCGCGATTCCTACTATGCCAGCCAGAACCCGGACGGCGCTGAGGTGGATGCTGATACGGCAGAGTGCATCGTGGCGAAGAACCGTCACGGCGAGACCAGCACGGTGCCGCTGGGCTGGGATGGTGCCCACACCCGCTTTATGGATGTGGACTTTAAACGCTGATGAACAATGAAAAAATTCTGGCGCATGTGCGCATGTTTGTTCTGCGAGAAAAGCTGCTTTGTCCGGGTGAGCCGCTGCACTTGGCTGCAGCAGTGTCCGGCGGGGCGGACAGCATGGCACTGCTGCGCATCCTGCTGGCCCTGCAGCCGGAATTCGGGTTTGTGCTTTCGGCCTGCCATGTGAACCACGGCCTGCGCGGTGAGAGCGCTGACCGGGACGAAGCCTTTGTGCGGGCGGAATGCGCCCGGCTGGGTGTGCCGCTGCGGGTGTTCCATGCTGCAGAGATGGCCGACGAAGTGGGCCTGCCGTCGGAACATGCCGGGGAGGACTGGGCGCGCCGCCTGCGCTATGCCTGCTTTGCGCGTTTGTGCGGGGAGGGGATAGATGTCGTTGCAACGGCCCATACTGCAAATGATCAGGCTGAGACCCTGCTGCTGCGGCTGGCCCGGGGCACGGGGCTGCACGGTGCGGCAGGCATCCGGCCAAAGCGCGGGTGCTACCTGCGGCCATTGCTGGCTCTTACCCGGCAGGATACCGAAAGCTTCTGCCGTGCAGCCGGGCAGGCATGGGTCACAGATGAGACGAACGCGACCGATGCCTATGCCCGCAACCGGGTGCGCCGTGCGGCACTGCCTGCACTGCAGAGCACCAACGGCGCAGCGGTGGAAAACCTTGCCCGCTTCTGCGAGAAGGCAGCCCGCGCGGATGCCTATTTTGCCCGGAAGGCCGAAGAGTTGCTTTCTGCTGCACGTCTGGATGCGGCACAGGCTGCCATCAAAAGCCCGGAAGCCTGCACGGTGTGGCGGCTGGGCCCGCTTTCCGCTGCGGATGCGCTTATTTTGGAAGCAGCCATGCATTCGCTGACGGCTCCCGTGCGTGACGCAGAGGAAAAATATGTGCAGCTGCTGTGCGGCCTTGTGCGGCGCGGCAGCGGTGCGGTACAGCTGACTGACCGGGTGCGCTTTTGTGCCAAAGACGGATGCTTCTGGCAGGAGATTGTGCCGGAACGGCCCCGGCAGCAGGAAGACAAACGGCCGGAAAGCCAGCCCTTTCATCCGGAAAAACAGGCAGAATACTGCCTTGCGGGCGGCTGGAAGGTGACTGCAGGGCTTTTTACGGCTGATTTTGAAGAAAAAATACAAGTCGTTCATAAAAAAGACTTAAAAAATCAGGCGGATTATGCTAGAATAACTACGTTGTATGCTGGTCTTGTCCTGCGCACCCGCCAGCCGGGAGATGTCTACCGCCCGGCGGGGCGAAGTGTACACAACCGGCTGCGCAAGTGGATGAACGAAACGGGCATCCCGGCCAGCCAGCGCGATCAGCTGCCGCTGCTGGCGGCGGGCAGCGAAGTACTGTGGGTCTGCGGTGCGGGCTTTGCCGAGGGCCTTGCCCCGGATGCAGACACTGCGCAGGTGCTGCAGATGGAAATGGAACATAGGGAGGAAATAACATGAGTATGCATGATGATATCAAGACTGTTCTGGTCAGTGAAGAAGAGTTAAAGGCAAAGGTTGCTGAGCTGGGTGCCCAGATCAGCAAGGATTACGAGGGCAAGAACCTTGTTCTGGTGTCCATCCTCAAGGGCTCGGTGGTGTTTATGGCCGACCTGATGCGTGCGGTGAGCATTCCCTGCAGCATCGATTTTATGGTGGTGTCCAGCTACGGTGGCAGCAACACTGTTACCAGCGGCCTTGTAAAGATCATCAAGGATCTGGACGGTGATCTGTCCGGCAAGGATGTGCTGATCGTGGAGGATATTCTGGATACCGGCGTCACCCTCTCGAATCTGGTGCCCATGCTCAAGATGCGCAACCCCAACTCGGTAAAGATCTGCACCATTCTGGACAAGCCCAGCCGCCGCAAGGCCGATATCCAGCCTGACTACGAGGGCTTCCAGGTGCCGGACGAGTTCGTGGTGGGCTACGGTCTGGACTACGATGAAAAATACCGCAACCTGCCTTATGTGGGTGTGCTCAAGCCTGAAGTCTACGAGAAGTGATTTCTCACACTATAATTCATCCAAGAACTGGAGTTGATTTTTTTGCAATCCAAAAGACCCCGTTTCAATCCGCTGATCCTTGCTCTGGCGCTGGCGGCGGTGCTGATGGTCTGGTCGGTGCTGGGCGGCACCGGCGCTGCCAGCAGCTCTTCCATGGAATATTCCACGGTGGTGCATTATTTTGAAAGCCTGCAGGTCACGCAGTTCTCGCTGGACCTGAACACCGGTGTCATCACCATGAACCTCAAGGAAGGCGGCAAGAACAACCTGCCCCTGCCCGATACCACGTCCCAGAGCACCACGCAGGCCACCGGCGGACTGCTGAGCGGTATGCTGTCCTCCTCGGATGAGGATACTGCTGCGCAGAAGAACAGCGACGGCACTGTGACTGTGCGCTACAAGCTGCCCTATGCATCTATGTTCGTCAAGTATGTGGGCGACTACATTGCCGCCTATGACGAAGCAAACCCGGATGCTCCCATGGTGTACGATTATACCCCTGTCAAGGAAAACATCCCATGGATGGAGATCTTGTTCTATCTGGCAATGCTGGGCTGCACCGGCTTCCTGCTGTTCTCCATGATGCGCGGCGGTGCTGGCGGCGGCGGGATCATGAACGTTGGCAAAGCCAAGGTGAAGGACGAGCACGAGAACCAAAAGACAGCCACCTTTGCCGATGTTGCCGGTGAGGACGAGGAAAAGGAAGAGCTGAAAGAGGTCGTGGAGTTCCTGAAAAGCCCGGAGAAGTTCAACACTCTGGGCGCACGCATTCCCCACGGCGTGCTGCTGGTAGGCCCTCCGGGCACCGGCAAGACCCTGCTGGCCCGCGCCTGCGCAGGCGAGGCCGGTGTGCCCTTCTATTCCATTTCCGGCTCTGACTTTGTGGAAATGTACGTTGGCGTGGGTGCATCCCGCGTGCGTGACCTGTTCGATAAGGCAAAGAAGTCCATGCCCTGCATCATCTTCATTGATGAGATCGATGCTGTGGGCCGTCAGCGCGGTGCCGGTCTGGGCGGCGGCCACGATGAACGCGAGCAGACCCTGAACCAGCTGCTGGTGGAAATGGACGGCTTTGAGGCCAACGACGGCATCATCGTCATGGCGGCCACCAACCGTGCCGACATTCTGGATAAGGCCCTGCTGCGTCCGGGCCGCTTTGATCGTCAGGTCTATGTGGGCCTGCCGGATGTCAAGGGCCGTGAGGAGATCCTCAAGGTCCACACCAAAAAGAAGCCGCTGGCCCCGGATGTCTCTCTCAGGGTCATTGCACAGCGCACCGCAGGCTTTGCGGGCGCAGACCTTGAGAACCTTGTCAACGAAGCGGCTCTGCTGGCTGCACGCCGCAACCGCAAGGCCATTACCATGGAGGATATCGAGGAAGCTTCCATGAAGGTGATGGCTGGCCCGGAGAAGAAGAGCCGCGTTGTGACCCCGGAGGAAAAGAAGCTGACTGCTTACCACGAGGCAGGCCACGCGGTGGCGGGCTTCTACTGCAAGCATCACCCCCGTGTGCACGAGATCACCATTATCCCGCGTGGTCAGGCTGGCGGCTACACCATGTACCTGCCCGAGAAAGACCGCAGCTACGTGACAAAGGGCGAAATGTTCGAGGATATCGTTTCCAGTCTGGGCGGCCGCGTGGCCGAACAGCTGATCCTGGAGGATATCTCCACCGGTGCTTCCAATGATCTGCAGCAGGCCACCAACATTGCCCGCCAGATGATTACCAAGTACGGCTTCTCGGAGCGGCTTGGCCCTGTGGTGTACGGTACCTCGCAGGAGGAGACCTTCCTGGGCCGCGATCTGGGTCAGGGCAAGGGCTACAGCGAGACCACCGCTGCCGAGATCGACGGCGAGATGCGGGATATCATCGATGAAGCCTACGAGACCTGCCGCCGCACCCTGACCGAGCACATCGATCAGCTGCACGCGCTGGCACAGGCCCTGATGGAACGCGAGAAGCTCAACGAGCAGGAGTTCAACACCATTATGGCGGGCGGCACACTGCCCCCGCGTGAAGGCGATGAACCGAAGCCGGAACAGCCTGCTCAGACCGTGCAGGCTGCCCCTGCAGAGACTGCTCAGCAGGCCGAAACTGCTGAACCTGCAGAGACCGCTGAGCCTGCCGAACAGGCCGAAACGGCCCAGCCGCTGCCGGAGACCGCTGCACCGGAAACGCCGGATGCACAGGACCCGCAGAACTGATTTGATCCAAACGGAAAGGAGCGAGTGTCGTGGAGGAAAATTTTAACCCGGTCGCACGGACCCGCGCAAACTATTACACCCCCGGCAGCCCGGTGCAGTTCGTCTGCGTGGAGCTGCTCAAGGGTGATGTCAGCGGGGAGCACGCGGTCTGCCTGACCTTCAAGAATATTTCCAAGGTGACCCTGACCGCGCTGGAGATCCACTTCAAGTGCAAGGGCGTGGACGGCGTGATCCTGTGCGAGGACCGGTTCGAGTACCGTGACTTGGAAGTAAAGCCCGGCGAACTGTTTGGCATGGACGATGCGGTGTTCGTTACCGCAAAGGCCATCACCAGCGTGGATGTTTCGCTGTGCAACGTGTACAACGGCAAGCGGGTGGTGCATCTGGACGGCATCAAGCGCGTGCGCCTGCCTGCCCCCAAGCGCCTGTCTGCTGAGCTGGAAAAGGCGCTGGAGACCCGCATGAACCGCCCGGAGCTGAAGTATCAGCCGCAGGTGTTTGAAAATGGCTGGTACTGCGCCTGCGGTGCCTTCCACCCAAAGGAGGAGGATACCGTGTACTGCTCGGAGTGCGGCTGCGACCGCATCCTGCTGCAGAACGCGCTGAACACCCTGCTGCAGCCGGAACAGCCTGCCCAGACCGAGCCGGAACTGGAAACGCCTCTTGCCCCGCAGGCCGAAGAGCCTACCCGCATTATGGGCGCAGCGCCCGTGCAGGAGGAGCCGACCCGGATCATGGGTGCACCGTGCCGTGAAGCAGAACCACAGCCGGAAGAACCTGCTGCAGAGCAGACCCGTGTACTGGATGCCGGAATGCGGACACAGTTCCCGGGCAGGGCATCTCATGCAGCTGCGGACGAAGGCACCCGTGTGATGCCTGCTGCAGCCCGCCGTGCACAGCCGGTATCTCAGCAGCCGGAGCCTGCCTATGACGACGAGGAAGAATACGAGGACGAGCGCGACAGCGTGGCCGAAGCGCTGATCCGCTGGGTGCCGCCCATCACTGCCATTGTCTGTGCAGCAGTGGCACTGTGCGGCTTCGTGTATTACCAGTTCGTGCTGTAACACAAACAGCAGCGGAGAGGGCGGTATGCCTTCTCCGCTTTTTTGTATGCCAGAAGAAGGGAGAACCATTATGCCGGAAGAAGCCTTACAGGCTGCCTTTGAGATCAAAACTGCCTGCGATGAGATCAGCCGCCGCCTGCTGCGCTGGCACTGGGAGCACAAACCCGGTGCGCACAGCTTGGGTGCACTGCTGGATCACGTTGCACAGCGCCAGCAGGAAAGCCCGGACTACTACGACCGTATGCCGGATCTTTCCGGCAAAAACAGCTGGCAGCAGCTGGATACCACCATTTGTATGCGGGTTCTGCTGGACCCGGAAAAGGATGCCGCCAAACCGCTGGACCTGCTGGGCAATACCAGCAATCCGGGTGCGGCCCGCCGCGCCTGCAACGCTGTGCGCACCGCCCGCAACGAAGCCGCCCACGCCACCGATCACACCGATGCCGCTCAGGCGGCGATCCTGTTCAACGAGGCGGTGGAGAGCTTGGAAGACGGCTATGTGGGCACGGCTTTCCGCGAGAATGAACTTGCCCGCTATTACCGCGACGCAGAAAATTATCTGGCACGCTGCGGCGCAAAGGAGCCGATCGCATCCAGCCGTGCGCCGGAAGAAAAAACGGCTGCGCACGAGCCAGCCCGCCAGAGCACAAAGCAGGGCCAGAACCGCAGCACCCAGAGCCGCAAAACGGCCGGCAGCCGTTCCTCCGGCAGCAGAAGCACCACAGCGCGCAGCAGCTCGGCCAAAAGCCGCAGCACGGCAGGCCGCAAAAAGAAACAGAGAAGAACTGGCAATAAAACCGTGTTCATCGTTCTGCTGGTGGTCTTGCTGCTGGGACTTGCCGTGCGTGCATGGAGCATGGGCGCAGCCTGACCGTCTGTAATGCCCTGCTTCTCAGAAAAAGCCGTCTTTTGTACACAGTTGCCAGAAAAACAAAAATGCGTTCGGAATAAACCGGGAAAAGCGCATCTTGCGGGATGGGTGAAAGCGGTTTATAATAAGCATGAAAACGTTTACACATAACAATGCATCCCAAAAGAGAGAAGTACTGCAAATGACCATCAGTGATATTGCAAAAATGGCGGGTGTATCCAGTGCGGCGGTCAGCCGCTACCTGAACGGAGGCCCCCTGAGCGAACAGAAGAGGGCTGTCATCCACGAGGTAGTGGAAAAGACCGGCTACCGCCCGGATACCGCCGCCCAGACTCTGCGCACCGGAAAAGTGAATCAGGTTGGGGTGATCGCTCCCAGCATCGGCTCCCAGTCGGTGGGGCAGATCACGGCAGGCATTGCCAGTGAGCTGGATGCAAAGAGCTATCTGATGCTGCTGGGAAACACCGAGCTGGATGCCCAGCGGGAATTGGGCTATCTGACTGCCATGCAGCGCAACCACGTGGCGGGCATCATCCTGCTGGGCAGCTATTATACTCCTCAGCTGGCGCAGGCGCTGAAAAACTGCCGTGTGCCGGTGGTGGTAACAGGCCAGCGTTTTCAGGATGTGGCCTGCGTGTACAACGACGACCGCACTGCAGCCCGGGAACTTGCCCAGCGGATGCTGGACCATGGCCGCAGAAGGATCGTTTATATTGGCGGTACAGAGCGGGACGATGCCACCGGCGTGCAGCGCCGTGAGGGCGTGCAGGATGCGTTGAACGCTGCCGGACTGAACGGCGAACAGATGCCCCGCATCTGCTGCAACGCCTTTACCATGGAGGAGGGCCAGCGCTGTATGCAGGAACTGCTGGTGCGCTGCCCGGATCTGGACGGTGTGGTCTGCGTGACTGACACGGTGGCCTTTGGCGCCATGCGTGCCCTGCGGGAAGCAGGACGGCATGTGGGGCAGGATGTGGGTCTTGCAGGCGTTGGCGACAGCTGGGCTGGCAGCATGATGGAACCGGGGCTGGCAACGGTGCGCTTTTACCAGAAGCAGGTGGGGCAGGAGGCTGCCCGGATCCTGCTGCAGATGCTGGAAGAGAATGGGAGCAGCGGGCCTGTGCGTCAGGTGACGCTGGGCTATCAGATCGTGGAGCGAGGCTCCCTTTGATGATAAAGGATAAAAGTATGGGTCGTAAGCTGATTTTTCTGGATATTGACGGCACGCTGCTGCCGCCGGGTGATATGCTCATCCCGGAAAGCACTCTGGCTGCACTGGATCGCGCCAGAGCAAACGGACACAAACTGTTTTTGTGCACCGGCCGCAACCACCGCATGACCGAACCGCTGCTGCGGCACGACTGCTTTGCGGGCGCAGTGTGCAGCGCCGGCGGCTATGTGCTGTGCGATGGCAAGACTCTGGTGGATATCCCCATGGAGCCGCAGCAGGCTGAAGGCGTGCGCGCGGCGCTGGAACGCAATGGCGTGGAGTGCACGCTGGAAGCCCGGGATGCCACCTTTGGCGGAAGCAAGATGGCTGAGAGGTGGAACTTTATCCACAAAAAGAACGATGCACCGCTGAACAGCGAAGCAGAACGCTGGCGCAAAGCCATGGAAGAGGGCATGTCCATCCTGCCGCTTTCCGATTACAAAGGGGAACCGCTGTATAAGATCGTGTTCATTGCCGACCACGAGAGCGACCTTGCCGAGGCAAAGCAGCTCTATGCCGACCAGTTCGTGTTCTGCGAGAGCAAGCTGGACAGCCTGACCGATGGCTTTGTGAATGGTGAGCTCATCAACCGCAAATTTGATAAGGGCACCGGAATCAAGGCCATCTGTGATCATCTGGGCTGCACGCTGGCGGATACCATCGGCTTTGGTGACAGCGATAATGACCTGCAGATGACCGATGTGGCGGGCATCAGTGTGTGTATGGCCAATGGCTCCGAAAACCTGAAAAAGCGGTGCGACCGCATTGCTCCCTCGGTATACGAGGACGGCATTGCAAAGGAGTTCAAGGCGCTGGGTCTGATCTGAAAAAACAACAAAGGCTGCGGCAGGGATAAGACCCGGGCCGCAGCTTTTTGCTGCCACAGGGTTTTATAAAACGGAAAAACGTGGTAGAATAAACCAGAATGCCGGGTTCAAAGCCCGGCAAAAAGGGAGGAATTGAAATGCGTTCCGTTCTGGAAGTATGTGTGGACAGCACTGCCAGTGCACTGGCAGCAAAGCGCGGCGGTGCCAGCAGGCTGGAACTGTGTGCCGACCTGATCGTGGGCGGTACAACGCCCAGCCTTGCGCTGGTGCGTCAGGTCAAGGCGGAGACCGGCCTGCCGGTGCGTGCTCTGCTGCGGCCCCGGTTCGGAGATTTCTGTTACGACAGCTACGAGCTTGCCCAGATGGAACAGCTGGCCGCAGAGCTGGTGGAGGCCGGGGCGGATGGTATCGTGACCGGTGTGCTGACCCCGGAAGGGCAGCTGGATGCGGAGGCCATGCGGCCCATTTATGCGGCGGCGCGCAGGGCAGCGGAAAAGGCAGGCCGTCCGGTGGCGTGTACCCTGCACCGTGCCTTTGATGTCAGCGCCGACCCCTTTGCGGCACTGGAAACGGTCCGGAGCATGGGCCTTTGTACCATCCTCACCAGCGGGCAGGCGGCGAGTGCCCCAGAGGGAGCGAAGCTTCTCGGCCGACTGGTGGAGCGGGCAGGGGACAGCGTGGAAATTCTGGTAGGTGCCGGTGTCACGGCACAAAACATCCCGACACTGGCCGCACAGACCGGGGCACATGCGTTCCACCTTTCTGGCAAGCAGGTGCTGCAAAGCCGCATGACCTTCCGCCGCGAGGGTGTGCCCATGGGGCTGCCGGGCTTTTCAGAGTTTGAGGTATGGCAGACGGGTGAAGAAAATATCCGTGCTGCACGGCAGGCACTGGATGCGATCAAGAACAACTAAAACGAAAGCGCTCTCCCAACGGAAACCCGGTGGGAGAGCGCTTTTTTATGATGATGAATTTGAAGGGTGAAGATAGCTTAGTAATGCAGCTCGTCGCCGGTCAGTGCTTCCAGCACCGGCAGCATGGCAGCGGCCTCGGCCTTGGCAGCGGGCAGATCCATATCGCGGTAGTTGCCGCACTCCACTTCGCTGGCCCCGGGCACAGCGCCCTCAAAGCCAGCCATGAAGCGGAAGGATTCCACCGTCAGCTCCAGTGCCTCGGCGGGAGTCAGGCCGCGGGTGAGCAGATAGAAGCCGGTGCGGCAGCCCATGGGGCCAACGTAGATCACGCTGTCCTGAAAGGCGCTGTTACGTGCATAGGTGGCAAACAGATGCTCCAGCGTATGGGCGGCACCGGTGGACAGGTAATCGCCGTGATTGGGCCTTTTCATGCGGATGTCCCATGTGAGAACATCGCCGTCCTGACGGCTCAGATACATGCCGCGGTCCAGTTTGGTATGGTCAACACAGAAGCTTGCAATGCGTTCCATGAGTTTTTCTCCTTTGGCTTATGCCTGCAGGCGCTGCACGCTGCCGTGCGCGCAGTCCACAGCGATCATCAGGCCGTCACGGATGTGGCTGGTAGCACCGGCGGCACCCACAACGGTAGGCTTGAGCAGGGCCTTGCCGGCAATGGCGGCATGGCTGTTCAGGCCCGGCTCTTCCACCACCAGAGCGGCGGCATCACGCACGTAACTCAGCATTTCGTTGCTGGTGGAGGGCACCACCAGAACCATGCCGGGCTTGAACTTTGCACGCACCTCTTCCAGCGTGCGGCAGACGCAGGCCTTGCCGGTGGCGCTGGTCACGTCGGCATTCTCGCGGCCAACGCCCACACCGGTAGCCAGACAGTTGCCCACCATGTGGATCTTGATCATGTTGGTGGTGCCGGACACGCCCACAGGCACGCCTGCGGTCACAACGGCCAGCTCACCGTTGTGCAGGTAGCCGTTCTCCTTGGCCAGAGAGGTGGACATCTCGATCAGCTCATCGGTGCTGTGTGCCAGAGGCATCATCAGCGGGGTGATGCCCCAGCTCAGGGCCAGCTGACGCTGCACCTGCTCCTTCATCACGCAGGCGATGATGGGCTGCTCCGGGCGGTACTTGCTCAGCAGACGGGCGGTGTTGCCGGACTCGGACACGGTGACGATGGCGGCAGCGTTCACGTCCTTGGCGGTCAGGCAGGCAGCGTGTGCAGTTGCATCGCTCACACTGATCTTGCCAGTGTTCTCGGCGAGGGGAACAAAGCGGGCGTGGTTCTCCTGCTCGGTGCGCTCAGCAATGGCAGACATGGTCTTGAGAGCATCCACCGGATAAGCACCGGCAGCAGTCTCGCCGGAAAGCATGATGGCAGAGGTGCCGTCGTAGATGGCATTTGCCACGTCGGAGATCTCGGCGCGGGTGGGGCGGGGGTTCACGATCATGCTGTCCAGCATCTGGGTAGCGGTGACGATGGGCTTGCCAAAGGAGAAGGAGCGCTCGATGATATTCTTCTGAATGCCGGGCAGCTCGGTAAAGTCAATCTCAACGCCCAGATCGCCGCGGGCCACCATGACAGCATCGGCTGCAGCCAGAATGCTGTCGATGTTGTTCACGCCCTCACGGTTCTCGATCTTGGCGATGATGCGGATATCGGAATCATACTCGTTGAGCAGGTTGCGGATATCGTACACATCCTGTGCGGTGCGCACGAAGGAAGCAGCGATGAAGTCAAAGCCCTGCTGTGCGCCAAAGATGATATCGTCGCGGTCGCGCTGGCTCATATACGGCATGGACAGATGCACGCCGGGCACATTGACACCCTTCTTGTTCTTGATCTTGCCGTTGTTCAGCACCTTGCACACGATGTCGGTGTCGTTCACGGTGACGATCTGCAGCTTGATCAGGCCGTCGTCCAGCATGATGGTGCCGCCGGGCTGCACATCCTGCGGCAGGTCCTTATAGGTGATGGAGCAGATCTCCTTGGTGCCTTCCACCTCGCGGGTGGTCAGGGTGAAGGTCTGGCCGGCTTCCAGCATTTCAGTGCCGTTCTTGAAGTCCTTCAGGCGGATCTCGGGGCCCTTGGTGTCCAGCAGGGCAGCGACCGGCTTGCCCAGCTCTTCACGGATGGCCTTCAGCTTTTCAAAGCGGCCCAGATGCTCCTCGTGAGAGCCGTGGGAAAAATTAAAACGGGCAACATTCATGCCGTTGGCGACCAGCTCGCGCAGAACGCCTTCCTGATCGGTGGACGGGCCCAGAGTGCAGATGATCTTTGTTTTTCTCATATACTTTTACTACCTCCAACTACAACTTCACATTCTCTATTTTGCGGCAGGCTGTCCGCTGTCATACAGGCAGCTGCACGCGGCCAACGGGAAAAATCCCATGCTGTGGTACAAAAGCAGAAAAGTTCTGCTGTTCAAAACTTTTTCCATTTACTATTATATCCGCTTGGATACAATAGGGCAAGAAAAAATTCAAGCTGCGCTGCAATTTTTTTGGCAGCTAAGATGCCTTTGTCACGAAATAACGCAGCAACGAATAAAAACGCAAAAACACTTCGTCGGATTGTGAACGAAATGACGAACATTTTGGTGAAAATGACGGATATTTGCGGCACAGCAAAAACGCTTGCATCCGGCACAGGATTTGCTTATAATGATAAGTAAAGATAGTATCACTTATCCGGGGCAGGTCCCCGGAAGAAATGGAGAAAAAACGATATGGAAAAGCGTGTTTTTCTGATCGTCCTCGACAGCTTTGGAATCGGTGCAGAGCCGGATGCCGCCGCCTTTGGCGACGAGGGCACCAACACCCTGGGCGCCATTGCAAAACACCCCAACTTCAACTGCCCCAACCTGCAAAAGATGGGCATGTTCAACATTGATGGCGTGACCGCAGGCGAAAAGACCGCAGCGCCCATCGGCTCCTTTGCCCGCCTGCAGGAGCAGAGCATGGGCAAGGATACCACCATTGGCCACTGGGAGATCGCCGGTGTGGTAAGCCCCAAGCCGCTGCCCACCTTCCCGAACGGCTTCCCGGATGAGCTGATCCACGAGTTTGAGGAAAAGACCGGCCACAAGGTGCTGTGCAACAAGCCTTACTCCGGCACGCAGGTGCTGAAGGATTACGGCGAGCAGGCCATGAAAGAAAACGCTCTTATCGTCTACACCAGTGCCGACAGCGTATTTCAGGTGGCTGCCAACGAAGAGCTGGTGCCGGTGCATGAGCTGTACCGCTACTGCGAGATCGCCCGCGAGATGCTCAAGGGCGAGTACGGCGTGGGCCGCGTGATCGCACGCCCCTTCCTGGGCCACACTGCGGATACCTTCTACCGCACCACCAACCGCCACGACCTGAGCCTCAAGCCGCCCCGCGCTACCATGCTGGATCTGCTGAAAGATGCTGGCAGGGATGTGATCGCTGTTGGTAAGATCTTTGACATCTTCGACGGTGAGGGTGTGACCGAGAAAATCAAAACCACTGGCAATACCAACGGCATCGCCTTTACCAAGGCCCTGCAGACCCGCGACTTTGAGGGCCTTGCCTTTGTAAATCTGGTGGACTTCGATATGCTCTACGGACACCGCCGCGATGTAGCAGGCTATGCCGCCGCTGCCACCGAGTTTGACAAGTTCGTGGCCGACTTCATCCCCGGAATGCGGGAGGGCGATCTCCTCATGGTCACCGCCGACCATGGCTGCGACCCGTCCTATACCAAGACCACCGACCACACCCGCGAGTATGTGCCGTACCTGATCTGCGGCAAGGGCGTGAAGCCTGGCGTTGACCTTGGCACCCGTCTGTGCTTTGGCACCATCGCCCAGACCATCTGCGAGTATCTTGATGTGGATGCTTCCTCTCTGGACGGCAAGAGCGTCTGGAACGAGATCAAGGCATAATTATTTTATAGAATGAGAAAGCCGCCTGCATTGGTTCAAGATGCAGGCGGCATTTTTATGCAGTTTATCGGCACGGACTTTCTGGTGAAAAAGCAAAACAGGAAACGACCGCAGTTGTTTCCTGTTTTGCAAATAAAATAATATTTCCGCGATAGAGCCCGGAGCTTGCGCGGAGGACATTTTAAATCGTCACGCGGCTTCGTTCTGCTGCGAAGCGGCATCCTGAATGGCACCCCAGATGGAGGAAGCCGCATTATAAATAGAGGATGCAGCCTGTTCCACCTCTTCCTGTGTGGGCAGGGAGATGGACGGTGCTTCTCCGGCCGTATCACCGCTGCCGGTCTCGCCCTCGGCGGGAACTTCCGGCTCCTGCGGCTGGGTGTCGGCAGGCTGCTCTGCAGGCTGGTCAGCCGGGACGGTCTCTTCCGGCAGGCTGTCGGCGGGCACTTCCTCGGGAACGCTCTCCGCAGGCACCTCCGAAACAGCGGCGTTCGGGTCGGTGGTGGGGGTGAACACCTCGGTCTTTTCCGGCTTCTGGGTGGTGTCGGCAACAGTGCCCTCACCGCCCAGCACGGACGCGACCATTTCCTTGGCCTTGCTCACAGAAGCATCATCCGGTTTCATGACGTAGAGCTTCTGTCCCTTGGCAGAGTAGCACTTGGTGCTGCTGGAGCTTGTGCCGGTGACGGTATAGCTTTCAATATCCCACTCGGCAAAGTCGCTCAGCTGCATCCGCACCAGCGCACTGATCTGATCCTGTGAAAAGCTGGTGACGAAGCAGTCGGCTGCGGCATCCATGATCTTGGAAAAGCCCATCAGCAGGGCAGGGGACTTGATCTTGTTCAGCATGGCATCGATCACCTTCATCTGGTTGATGCCGCGTTGGATATCGCCGGATGCAAAGGCGTGACGCTCACGGGCAAAGGCCAGAGCGGCCTTGCCGTCCAGATGGTTCCAGCCCTCCACAAAGGTGGTGGGGTCATAGTAGCCGGGGCTGCCCACAGAAGTGAACGCCTGATCGGAGTAGACATCCACGCCGCCCAGCGCATCGATGATGCTGATGAAGCCCGCAAAGTTGATGCGGATGTAATGGTCCACATTGACGCCGTACAGATTGCCCAGTGTGGCCATGCTGGTTTCCACGCCGTACAGACCGGCGTGAGTCAGCTTATCCTTGCTGTCAGTGCCGGCAAGGTCTACGTAGTAGTCGCGCGGGGTGTTGACGAGGGCCACCCTCTTGGTGACAGGGTTCACGGCAGCAAGGATATTCACGTCGCTGCGGGCATTTTCGGTCAACTCGCCGCGGGTGTCCACGCCGCTGAGGTAGATCACAAACGGCTCCTTGGTGATCTTGCTGGCCTCGGCACCGGTGAGCAGGCCAGAGGTCATGCTGCCTAGGGCAGAAAGGCCCTGCTGGGCCCAGAAGCAGCCCAGCGCCATGGCAGCGCACAGGAACACCGAGAATACCCGGGCCACCTTGCCGGGAACATTGTACTCCTGACAGCGCTTTACCAGCAGCCACAAAAGCGCCAGCAGCGCGGCCAGAATGACCAGATACAGCACCGGCAGCATCTGGGTGCGCCACAGCTGCACCAGTGCCAGAATGCTTAAAATACCTTGTAAGATCAGCAAAATTTTCCCCCACTTAGAAGGTACTGCCACGGCTCCATCCATGGGCGGCTGGGCCTTGGGCGGTACGGGTGTGTTGTGGCCGCTGCGCGGCGGCTTCTGGGGAGGCTGGGCCGGAGGCGGTGTGCTGGGCTGTTCCGGCGGCAGCTCGGAAAAAAACGCCGAGCTGTCTACCTCGATGGGCGCAGTATCCTCAGAGCCTTCCTTGCGGCTGATGTGCCGCAGAGAACGGTAATCTTCGTGGGAACGATCGTTTTCATCCATCATTCAAAACCACTCCTTTTTTGTCAGGAAACAGGTACAATGGTCAGCACTGCACGGGCCGGAAGGCAGGTGGCGGTCTGGTCTTCGTTGGAAAGCCAGCCAAAGCCTTCACAGATGTGATCCGGGCAGGGCGAATCCACGAACCGGGCTGCACCGTCCTTGATCTGAATGTGGACGGTATAGTAACCGGTGTCCACATCATAGGTCTCATCCACGTCCAGCGGCAGGTTCATGGTGGTGTTGTTGTCGCCGTAGATCAGCTCGGCCCGTAGCCCGGAGCCGGAAGCGTGCACGCGGCGCACCACCAGCAGCACAGCGGCAATGGCCAGAATGACCACGGCAAACAGAAGATTGGTAAGCAGCTTTTTGTTTTTCATGCGTTAATCCTTGATCTGCAATTGTTCCAGCTCGGCCAGCCACAGTGCGGCACAGGCATCGCTGGGCATCCGCCAGTCGCCGCGGGGCGAAAGGGTCACGCTGCCCACCTTGGGGCCGTCGGGCAGGCAGCTGCGCTTGAACTGTTGGGCAAAGAACCGCCAGTAGAAGTTGCGCAGCCACTTGTACAGCACGCTGTCCGGGTACTCCGGCCGGCCTGCGAATGCAGCCTTTGCCAGCCGGAAGATCTTGGCCGGGCCAAAGCCGAAGCGCAGCACCTGATACAGGTAGAAATCGTGCAGCTCGTAGGGTCCCACAAGGTCCTCGGTCTTCTGCGCGATCTCGCCGTCCTTGGCAGGCAGCAGCTCCGGGGAGACGGGCGTATCCAGAATATCCAGCAGCACCGTGCGCAGAGCATCGGTGGCGGCAATGTCGGCTTCGTAGCGCACAAGGTGGCGCACCAGCGTTTTGGGCACACCGGCGTTCACACCGTACATGCTCATGTGGTCGCCGTTGTAGGTGGCCCAGCCCAGCGCCAGCTCCGAAAGGTCGCCGGTGCCCACTACAAGGCCTCCGGTGCGGTTGGCGGTGTCCATCAGCTCCAACGTGCGCACGCGGGCCTGTCCGTTTTCAAAGGTGACATCCAGCACGCTCTCGTCCTGACCGATGTCCGCAAAATGGCTGTGCACGGTGTTGGCGATATCGATCTCTTTAAAGGAGACCTGCAGCTCATCGCACAGGATCTCTGCATTGCTGCGGGTGCGCTTCGTGGTGCCAAAGCAGGGCATGGTCACAGCCAGCACATCCCGGGCGGGGCGGCCCAGCTGCTTCATGGCACGCACGGCCACCAGCAGCGCAAGACAGCTGTCCAAGCCGCCGGAAATGCCGATAACGGCGGTCTTTGCGTGGGCGTGTTCCAGCCGCTTTGCAAGGCCGTCGGCCTGCATTTTCAGAATCAGCTCACAGCGCTCGGCGCGGCGCTTGGGGTCGCCGGGCACAAAGGGTGCGGGGTCGATCCAGCGGGTCAGCGTGGTCTCTGCCGGTTCCAGATCGAACTCCACGGTCTGATAGCCCTCGCCGCTCAGCTCAAAACTGGTGTTGCGGGCACGCTCGGCTTCCATGCGCTGGCAGTCGATCTCAGTCTCGGCACAGCCGCCGTCAAAGGGGGCGTTCTCAGAGAGGATGGTGCCGTTCTCGGCGATCAGGTCGTGGCCGGCGAACACCATGTCCTGCGTGCTCTCACCGTGCCCGGCGGAAGCATACAGGTAGCCGCACAGCAGGCGGGCAGACTGGTTGGACACCAGTGCCCGGCGGTACTCGGCCTTGCCGACGGTCTCATCGCTGGCGGAAAGATTTGCGATCACGGTCGCACCGGCCAGCGCGTGGAAGGTGGAGGGCGGCAGGGCGCTCCACAGATCCTCGCAGATCTCCACGCCCAGCACAAAGCTGGGCATCTGGCGGCAGCGGAACAGCAGGGAGGTGCCAAAGGGCACCTGCTGACCACACACCTCCACCAGCTCCACCTCGGTACTGCCCGGGGTGAACTGGCGCTTCTCGTAGAACTCGCCGTAGTTGGGCAGATAGGTCTTGGGCACAAGACCCAGAATGCGGCCATGGCATAGCACGGCGGCGCAGTTGTACAGCTTGCCGTGCACCAGCAGCGGCAGGCCCACCAGCGTGACAACGTCCAGTGCTTTTGTTTCATCAAGCAGGGTGCTCAGGGCATCCAGTGCACCGGTCTGCAGCGTGCGCTGCAGAAACAGGTCGCCGCAGGTATAGCCGGTCAGGCAGAACTCGGGGAACACGGCCAGCTTTACGCCGCGGGCTGCAGCTTTGCGCAAAGCATCCGTGATCTGCCGGACATTATAGGCGCAGTCGGCCACCCGCAGTGCGGGAGAAAGGGCGGCTGCTTTCAAAAAACCATCTTTCATCGGAGGATTTCACATCCTGTCTTTCTTAGTTGACTGCAATTTCCTGCAGTGCACATAGTATACCACAAACAGACCCAAACGGGAAGTAAAAGAACAATGACAAAAACAAAACAGCCGCGTTCTCGCCATCTCGCACTGCCCGACGGAGAAAGCGGGCAAGACAAAAAATAAAAAATCCCACACAAAAATGTGCGGGAATCAAAGACTGAAAAATGGAAAACGAGATAGACCGTAAGCCGGGTTCTGTATTAAACGACGATCTGTCTAGACCTGCCATTGCTGACAGGTTCGTGCCGCCTTCGGGACACGCGAGCAGCGCTGTACGTCCCATATAGGCGTTGCTTCCGGTAGGGTTTACAAAGCCGCATGGTCACCCATGCGCTGGTGAGCTCTTACCTCGCCGTTTCATCCTTACCGCATTGCTGCGGCGGTTTGTTTTCTGTTGCACTTTCCCTAAGGTCACCCTCGGCTGCCGTTAGCAGTTACCGTGCTCTGTGAGGCCCGGACTTTCCTCAGAGCGGTCAAAGCCGCCCCGCCGCCGTATGTTCCACTCGTTTTCCGTTCCTCATGATACCATAAAAAAGCAGGATTTGCAAGTGGAAGCCTTTTTTGATATAATATCTTATATATTTTTATGTTTTTTTGCACAGGAGGTGGGTGCATATGCGGCTGTTTTTTACGGTGCCCGATACGCCGCAGACCCAAAACGGAGTGCTTCTGCGCAATTTTCTGCGCCAGTGTGCCGTTTCTACCGACCTTGCCCGTGCAGTCAAGTTCCGGGGCAGCGGCTTTTTTGCGGATGGAGAGCCTGTCCTTGCCAACCGCAGGGTGTACCCGGGGCAGACGGTCAGCTTTGAGCTGCCGCCGGAAGGGGAAGGCGTGGCCCCGCAGCCGGAGATCCCGGTAAACGTGATCTATGAGGATGCCTTTGCAGTGGTGCTGGAAAAGCCGCCGCATCTGGCCGTGCACCCCACCCTGAACTACCCCTACGATACCCTTGCCAACGGGTATGCGGCATGGGCTGCGCAGCAGGGCATCAGCCCGGTGTTCCGCCCGGTGAACCGCATCGATAAGGACACCAGCGGCCTTGTTCTGGCTGCAAAGCACGCCTATGCTGCGCCGCTGCTGGCCCGGAATGTGGAAAAACTCTACTATGCCGTTGTGGAGGGAGAGCTGCCGCTGGGTCCGGGCGTGATCGACGCGCCCATTGGCCGCCAGGCGGAGAGCATCATTGGCCGCTGCGTGACCCCGGACGGCAAGCCCAGCCGTACCGAGTATACCATATTAAAGACAGAAAACGGCCTGAGCCTTGCAGCCTGTGTGCCGGTAACGGGCCGCACCCATCAGATCCGGGTGCATTTTGCGTCCATCGGCCACCCGCTGGCTGGGGATGACCTTTACGGCGGGAGCCGGGAGCGCATTGGGCGGCAGGCGCTGCACTGTGCAAGGCAGAGCTTCCGGGTGCCGGTGTACACCCCGGTGGAGGGCGGAATCCGGGTGGAATGCCCGGCAAATGGAAATAACTGGAAGACTACTGCGGCGGAAAGCCCGCTGCCGCAGGATATGAAACAGCTTTTTGGTGAAAAGTAAGTGAAAGAACCGCCCAAATTTTGTGACAATGCTTGTTTCAAAGACGGCAGGGTGTATAATAAAATAAGAATGTTGTGTGCATGAGCCTGCTGGAAAGGGCATGTGCGCCCAAGACCGCCGCCGTCTTATCCCGGCACCGTGTGTGCATTGGCGGCAAGGAAGGAGAAAACCCTTTTGATCGAAGACAAGACAAAGGAGCAGCAGCCCGCTTCACCGGTAAAACCGAAACGCGGCCAGAGGCTGCGCTCCCTTTGGGCACAGCTGCAATGCATGGGGCTTTTGCACCGGCACCGGCTGCGCCGTAAAACCCAGAATCATGTGAATGATTTTGGCAGAAAGCTTGCCCAGAATTCTGCCGTGCCAGTCATCGGGGAGACGCTGTATGCACTGGGCTATTCTACAGAGTATGGATTCGTCCGCGTTGGGCGCGGCCTGCGCAGCGGCTGGCTGTGGCTGTGGCAGGCATTTACGACACTGCTGGCAAATGCTGCGGCAATGGCGTTCCCGGGGGCAGCGCAGATGTTCCGGGACCTGTTCGGCCCGATCTGGCTGTTCTTCCGGGGCTGCGGTTCGCTGCTGGTGCACGCCCAACGGGTGCGGAAAGAAAAAGGCTTTGCCGCAGCCTGCAAAGCCAGCGTACATTATCTGGCCAGCGGCGTGCGCCGCAACCTGAAAACACTGCCGCGCATGGCCATGTATGTGCTGCCGGTGTGCGCACTGGCCGTTATGGTGACCGTGTTCAACCATACCGTCCGCCAGCCTTATGCGCTGGAGGTGCAGGTGAACGGTCAGACCGTCGGCTATGTGGCCAATGAGGATGTGTTCAACTCGGCCCGCGAGGCGGTGCAGGAGCGTATCAACTACGCAGACACCGACCATGCAAAGTGGACCGTGGAGCCTACCTACACCGTTACCGTGGCCCACAAGACCATGGATGAAAACGAGATGGCGGACGCGATCCTGAAGAGCGCCAGCGACGAGATCAGCGAGGGCACGGCCCTGTATCTGGATGGTGAGCTGACCGCAGTATGCAGCGATGGTGTCAGCCTGCAGAGCTACCTGAGCAGCCTGCTGGAACCCTATGAGGACCCTGAGAACTCCAACGTGACCGTGGGCTTCAACAAGGAAGTCACGCTGGAAAACGGCATCTACTTCAACGACAGCTTTCAGGACGAAGCGGATGTGGAAAAGGAACTTTCCGGTGTGCAGCAGCAGGAAAAGATCTACACAGTGGGCACAGGCGACACGCTATGGAGCATCGCCCAGAAAAACGACCTCACCTTCCGTGAGCTGTGCGAACTGAATACCAATTTCAAGGGCGCGCCCCTGAACGAGAAATCTAACATTCAGGCCGGTGATGAGCTGATCGTGACCAAGCAGGAAGCTACGCTGGAAGTGCGCATCACCAAGGTGGAAACCTGGCAGGAGGAGATCCCCTATACCACCGAGACCACCACCTCCAACGAGTACACGGTGGGTACCAAGAAAACGGTGCAGAACGGTGTGAACGGCCTGCGTCAGATCACGGCGCAGCGTGTTTATAACACCGATGGCATCCAGCTTTCCCAGAAGATCCTGAGCACGGAAGTGGTGCAGGAGCCTGTCACGGAAAAGATCGTGAAGGGCACCAAAAAGGTGACCAGCAGCACCAGCTACATCACCGGCAGCGGTCAGTTCATCTGGCCGGTGCCCGGCTATCGCGACTGCTCACGCTGGTACGGCGGCAGCCACAAGGGTGTGGATATCTGTGCGGCTGCCGGTACGCCCATCTACGCATCGGCGGGCGGCACCGTGACCAAGGCCGGCTACAACAAGGCCGGTGCCGGTACGGGTTATGGCTACTCCATCATCATCAGCCACGGCAGCGGCTACACCACGGTGTATGCGCACTGTCTGTCGCTGGCGGTGCACTCTGGTCAGACCGTCAAGCAGGGCCAGCTGATCGGCTATGTGGGCAGCACCGGACGCTCCAGCGGCAACCACTGCCACTTTGAGATCCGCCGCAACGGCAGCTACATCGCGCCGCAGAATGTGTTCAACCGCAGAAAGTATAGGTAAAGGTAAGTTTGCAGAGGGCTTTTTCTCCGGAGAAGGCCCATCTGCTGTATTATGTAACAGAAAAGGAGAGATGATCTTATGTCTACCCCTCACATCAGTGCTGAAAAAGGCGATTTTGCAAAGACCGTCCTGATGCCGGGCGATCCTCTGCGTGCAAAATTCATTGCGGACACCTTCCTCAAGGATGTGCGTCAGGTGACCGGCGTGCGCGGCATGCTTGGCTTTACCGGCACTTACGAGGGCCGTCCCATCAGCGTGATGGGCAGCGGCATGGGCATGCCGTCCATTGGCATTTATTCCTATGAGCTGTTCAAGTTCTACGATGTAGAGAACATCATCCGCATCGGCTCTGCCGGCAGCTATACCGACAAGGCCAAACTGTTTGACGTGGTGCTGGCCGCCGGTGCTGTGAGTGAAAGCAACTATGCCCGTGTGCAGAGCGGCTTTGAAGGGGACATCACGCTGCCCAGCCAGAGCCTGAACGACAAGCTGCGCGCTTCTGCCGCAAAGCAGGGCATCCCCCTCATCGAGGGAAACATCCACTCTTCGGATGTGTTCTACCGTCAGCCCTCCGATGCAAAGCCCACCTACTGGGAAAAGCTGCGCGACGAGCGCGGCTGCCTGTGCGTGGAGATGGAGAGCTTTGCCCTGTTTGCCAATGCACAGGTGCTGGGCAAGAACGCTGCCTGCCTGCTGACCATTTCCGACAGCTTTGTTTCGCCGGAAATCACCACGGCAGAACAGCGCCAGAAGAGCTTTACCGATATGATGAAGGTAGCACTGGGTGCAGAATACTAAGCGTTAAAAACGCATTTCAGCGCGGTTTGCCTGCAAAAGGGCTTGCCGCGCTGTTTTCGACCCCTGAAAACCTAAAAAGGAGTGACGGATATGACAAACCTGACCCTGGAAGAAAAGAAGGAGCTCATCCGCATGGCACTGGCTGCACGGGAAAAAGCCTATGTGCCCTACAGCGATTTTATGGTGGGCGCTGCCCTGCGCGCCAAGGATGGCCGCATTTTTACCGGCTGCAACGTGGAGAACGCTGCCTTTACCCCCACCAGCTGTGCAGAGCGCACGGCTCTGTTCAAGGCGGTGGCCGAGGGTGTGACCGAGTTCACAGACATTGCTGTGGTGGGCAGCCGCCGCGGCGAGGTGAACGAGCAGATCACTTCTCCCTGCGGGGTGTGCCGCCAGGCTCTGTTTGAATTCGGCGGGCCGGAACTGAACGTTATCATGGCAAAGACACCGGAAGACTTTATCGAGCGCAGCATGGACGAACTGCTGCCCTTCGGTTTTGGCCCCTCCAATGTGGCGGGCAACCGTGCCGTGAAGTGACGGGATAAAAACGCAGAGGTGCACTGCAGGACAATAAAGTAACGGAAATACGTGCATTGTGTGCCAAAGCACAGAGAACGCACGGAACTACGGCAAATTTGTGCATAAATACTACTTTTGATAAAAACTTACAAAATTATTGTAAAGATTTTGTAATCGGAATTCGCTTGCATCTGACACGGCTTGCCGTTATACTTGAGCCAGTAAATGTGCAGTTCTGCGCATTTTATTTGTTTGACGCAATTTTATTAAAAATAAAAGGAGAGTTTGATTATGATGATTTCTCGTCGTAATTTCCTGGCTGTGGCTGGTGCCGCTGCCGCTGCCGCTGCTCTGACCGCTTGCGGCGGTTCTTCCGCTTCTTCTACCAGCACCGCTTCTTCCGCTGCTGCTTCTACTGCTTCCTCTGCTGCTGAGGGCGGTGAGAAGATCGTCAAGGTCGCTCTGACCTGCGATACCGGCACGATCGATGATGAGAGCTTCAACCAGGCATGCTGGACTGCTGTTTCCGGCTACATGGGCGATGACTGCCAGTACTACATTCCCGAGGCTGACGCTTCCGATGAGGACCGCGAGACCATGATCCGTCAGGCTGTCAACGACGGCGCTGATGTGATCGTCTGTGTCGGCTACCTGTACGGCGCTTCTCTGGCATGGGCTGCTGACCAGTATCCCGATGTCAAGTTCATCGCCATCGATGTGACTCAGGGCGATATCGGCACCGACGCTATCCCTGCTAACTGCTACTGCATCACCTTCAAGGAGGAGCAGGCAGGCTATCTGGCAGGCTACGCCATCGCAAAGGACGGCAAGACCAAGCTGGGCTTCCTGGGCGGCATGGCTGTTCCCGCTGTTATCCGTTACGGCTACGGCTTCGTGCAGGGCGCTGACGCCGCTGCTGCTGAGCTGGGCCAGAACATCGAGATCAACTACTTCTACGGCGGCCAGTTCTACGGCGATGCAAACATCACCTCCCGTATGGAGGGCTGGTACTCCAACGGCACTCAGGTCGTCTTTGCCTGCGGCGGCGGCATCTACACCTCCGCTGTTGAGGCTGCTCTGAAGAACAACGGCTACGTCATCGGTGTTGACGTTGACCAGAACTACATCGGTGCAAACGGCGTTGCAGATGGCACCTACGCTTATAACCCGTTCATCACCTCTGCTATGAAGGGCCTGTCCGAGGCTGTCAACACTGCTCTGGCTGATATCGATGCCGGCAGCTGGGACGACATCGCAGGTTCCAATGGCAACTTCGGTCTGGAGGACGGCGATTATATTGGCCTGCCCACCGATGCAGACAGCTGGAACTTCGAGTCCTTCACCACCGACGAGTACGAGGAAGTCAAGGGCAAGATCAAGAGCGGCGAGATCACTGTTGATAACAGCTCCGACGACGCTACCAAGCCCACCGTCAGCGAGTTCACCACCGTCAACTACATCCAGTAAGCTGTTGTCCGGCAGGCCTGCCTGCGGACGATCGATAGTTCTTTTCAAAGCGGGGCATCCTGTAACGGGGTGTCCCGCTTTTTTCTGTCTTCTATTGGCGTAATGCGGGAAAAATGCAGCGTACTCTTCGTGAAAAGAGTACAAAAGTAATACTATTATCTGTGCTTTCTGCCAAAAAGCAAAAAAGACATGTGCAAATTGCCGCAAATCAGGTATAATGGAACTTAAAGAAGTATCGGTGTCGAAACGACACGAAAGGAGAGTGAGCAGATTGGCAGAGGATTTTGTGATCGAAATGCTCCACATTACCAAGGAGTTCCCTGGAATCAAGGCAAACGACGATATCACCCTGCAGCTGCGCAAAGGCGAGGTACATGCCCTGCTGGGCGAGAACGGCGCCGGCAAAAGTACGCTGATGAGCGTGCTGTTTGGCCTGTACCAGCCGGAAGCTGGTCAGATCCGCAAAAACGGCAAGGAGGTTGTCATCCGCAACCCCAATGATGCAAACGCACTGGGCATCGGCATGGTGCACCAGCACTTCAAGCTGGTGGAATGCTTCAGCGTGCTGGACAACATCATTCTGGGGGTGGAACCCAACAAGATGGGCTTTTTGCAGAAGGCCGAGGCACGCAAAAAGGTGATGGCCCTGAGCGAAAAGTACGGCCTGCGCGTGGACCCGGATGCACTGATCAGCGATATCTCTGTTGGTATGCAGCAGCGCGTTGAGATCCTGAAGATGCTGTACCGCGACAACGAGATCCTGATCTTCGACGAGCCTACCGCAGTGCTGACCCCGCAGGAGATCGACGAACTGATGGAGATCATGCGCGGGTTCAAGAAGGAAGGCAAGTCCATCCTGTTCATCACCCACAAGCTCAACGAGATCATGGCGGTGGCAGACCGCTGCACCGTTCTGCGCAAGGGCAAGTATATGGGCACCGTGGACATCAAGGACACCACCAAGGAAGAGCTTTCCCGCATGATGGTTGGCCGTGATGTGCAGCTGCAGGTGGACAAAAAGCCCGCAGACCCCGGCAGGGTGGTGCTGGATGTGGAAAACGTTACCATGCACAGCGCCCAGCACAAGAAGGACGCAGTCCGGGATGTCTCTTTTCAGGTGCACGCCGGTGAGATCGTCTGTCTTGCCGGTATCGAGGGCAACGGTCAGACCGAGTTCGTCTACGGCCTGACCGGTCTGGAAAAGATCAGCAGCGGCAAGATCATGTTGGACGGCAAGGACATCACCAACGAGTCCATCCGTCAGCGCTCCAAGGACGGCATGAGCCATATCCCGGAGGACCGTCACAAGCACGGTCTGGTGCTGGACTACAGTCTGGAAAACAACATGGTGCTGCAGCGCTACTGGCAGCCCGAATTCCAGAAGGGCGGCTTTATCCGCAGCGATAAGGTGCGCGAATATTCCGATAAGCTCATTGCCCAGTACGATGTGCGCAGCGGTCAGGGCAGCCTGACCACCGTGCGCAGCATGTCCGGCGGCAACCAGCAGAAGGCCATCATTGCCCGCGAGATCGATAAGGACCCGAAGCTCTTGGTGGCAGTTCAGCCAACCCGCGGTCTGGACGTTGGTGCAATTGAATACATCCACCGTCAGATCGTGGCCGAGCGCGATAAGGGTACGGCCGTGCTGCTGGTCAGTCTGGAGCTGGACGAGGTGATGAACCTGTCCGACCGCATCCTTGTGATGTACGAGGGCGAGGTCGTGGGCGAATTTGACCCCAAGACCACCACCGTGCAGGAGCTGGGCCTGTATATGGCAGGCGCACGCAAGCAGGGAAAGGAGAGCAAATAACACATGAACAAGAAAAAACTTTCCCACAGCAGTCTGAACAGCTCCATCACCAGTGTGCTGGCTGCTCTGCTGTGCATCCTGATCGGCCTTGTGGTCGGTTTTCTGGTGCTGCTGGCCATCAACCCGGCCCACGCATGGGGCGACGGCTTTGTGCGCATCCTGAAGGGCGGCTTCCATGACGCACCCTACGGTGTCGGCAAGGAGCTGGCAAATGCGGCTCCCCTCATTATGACCGGTCTGTCTGTGGCGTTTGCCTTCAAGACCGGCCTGTTCAACATCGGTGCGGCGGGTCAGTACACGCTGGGCGCTTACGGCGCTCTGTACTGCGCCATCATGCTCAAGCTGCCGTGGTTCGTCTGTCTGATCGCAGCCACCATTCTGGGCGGCATCTGGGGTGCGATCCCCGGCTTCTTCAAGGCCTACTTCAACATCAACGAGGTCATTACCTCCATCATGTTCAACTGGATCGGCCTGTATCTGGTCAATGAGCTCATTTACCAGAACGGCACCGGCCCCATGTACGATGTGCGCAACACCCGTACCATGAACCTGAGCAAGAACGCCGATTACGCCCAGTCCATCATCCCGGATTTCGGCCTGAACAAGCTGTTCCAGACCAACAGCACCACCATTGCCATCTTCCTGGCGGCAGCAGTGGCAGTTCTGATCTGGGTGGTGCTGAACAAGACCACCTTCGGCTACGAGCTCAAGGCTGTGGGCCTGAACAAGAGCGCTGCCCGCTACGCCGGCATCAACGAGAAGAAGAACATCATCCTCTCCATGGCCATTGCCGGTGCGCTGGCCGGTTTTGGTGCGGGCCTGTACTATCTGTCCAATGTGTCCCAGTGGAACCCGCTGAACTCCACCAGCCTGCCGACAATGGGCTTCAACGGCATTTCCGTTGCACTGCTGGCGAGCTCCAACCCCATTGGCACCATTTTCTCGGCAATCTTCATTTCCCATATCTCGGTGGGCGGCTCCTTCCTTTCCACCAAGTATTACCCCACTGAGATCTCGGATCTGATCAGTGGTATCATCATCTACCTGTGTGCATTCTCCATGCTGTTCCGCGGCAAGATCCACGCACTGCTGTTCAAGAATGCCGATAAAACCAATGTGAACGCAGAGCCTGCTGCTCCTGCAAAATCTGCAACCGAAAAGGAGGGCAAGTGATATGCTGCTTCTGATCAAATATACGCTGCTGTATGGCATCGTTCTGATGCTGGTGGCACTGGGCGGTATGTTCAGTGAGCACTCCGGCATCATCAACATCGCACTGGAAGGCATCATGGTCATTGGCGGTGTGGCGGGTGTTCTCACCCTGACCATGCTGCCTGCCGAAATGCCGGTCTTCCTCGTGGTGCTGATCTCTGTTCTGGTGGCGGCACTGGCCGGTATGGTGTACAGTCTGCTGCTGGCCTTTGCCTCCATCAACCTGAAGGCGGATCAGACCATTGGCGGCACAGCCCTGAACCTGCTGGCTACTGCTATTGCGGTGGTCCTTGCCAAGAATTTCAGCGAGAGCGGCAGTGCAAAGCTGAACTACACCAACAAGCCCTTCCTGTTCAGCATCGGCGGGCTGGAGCTGAGCATTTTTGTGCCGCTGGGCATCATTCTGCTGATCATCAGCTATGTGGTGCTGTACAAGACCCGCTTTGGCCTGCGCCTGCGTGCCTGCGGCGAGCATCCGCAGGCAGCGGACTCTGTGGGCATCAATGTCTACAAGATGCGTTATGCCGGTGTTGTCATTTCCGGTGCACTGGGTGCGATCGGCGGTATGGCCTACATTGTGCCCCCGGTGCAGACCTGGAACTTTGAGGTGGGTGTGGCCGGCGCAGGCTTCCTTGCCATGGCTGTTATGATCTTTGGCCAGTGGAAGCCCTTCAACATCTTTGGCGCAGCCATGTTCTTTGCTGTGTTCAAGAGTCTGGCAAACATTGCAGACTCCACCTTCCTGGCACAGCTGCACTGGTCCAGCAACATCTACAACATGATGCCGTTCGTGGCGTCCATGATCATTCTTGCGTTTACCTCCAAGAACAGCATGGCACCCAAGGCAGAGGGCATCCCCTACGACAAGGGATCCCGCTAAAACGACGATTTGTGTTCCCAAAACAAGGGCGCAGCTGCTTTTTCGGGCGGCTGCGCCCTTTTTGACTTAAAATTGGGCAAAGTTTACAGAATGATACTTGCTTTTGTTTGGAATTTTGCTATACTATATCTTACAATGTCGTACTATTGAAAAAACGAGGAGCGTGATACGATGCGCGTTTATGATCTGATCGCAAAAAAGCGTGATGGCGGTACGCATAGCCGTGAGGAGCTGGAGCAGATCGTCAATGGCTATGTCAGCGGAGAAGTGACTGATTACCAGATGGCTGCATGGATGATGGCTGTCTATCTGCGCGGCATGACCGATGAGGAGACCGCAGAGCTGACCGATGTGATGGCTCACAGCGGTGTGATGGTGGATCTTTCGCCCATTCCGGGCATCAAGGTGGACAAGCACTCCACTGGCGGCGTGGGTGACAAGACCACGCTGGTCATTGCCCCCATCGTGGCGGCCTGCGGCGTGAAGATCGCCAAGATGAGCGGCCGGGGCCTTGGCCATACCGGCGGCACCATCGATAAGATGGAGAGCGTGCCCGGCACCAGAACCGCCCTCTCACAGGAGGAGTTCTTTGCGCAGGTGAACAGGATCGGCCTGTCGGTCATTGGCCAGAGCGAGGGCATTGCCATTGCCGACAAAAAGATGTACGCCCTGCGGGATGTGACCGCAACCGTCAGCTGCATCCCACTCATCGCATCCAGCATCATGTCCAAGAAACTGGCTTCCGGCTCGGATGCCATCCTGCTGGATGTGACCACCGGCACCGGAGCTTTTATGAAAACGGTAGACCAGAGCATTGAGCTGGCTAAGCTGATGGTATCCATTGGCACCCATCACGGCCGCCGGGTGGCTGCCATGATCACCGATATGGACACCCCGCTGGGCCATAACATTGGCAACAGTCTGGAAGTCATGGAAAGCATGGATGTGCTCAAGGGCCATGGCCCCGCCGACCTGACCGAGGTCTGCCTGCAGCTGGCGGCGAACATGCTGGTGCTGGCCGATAAGGGCACTCCTGCCGAGTGCCGCGCCATGGCCGAGGCGGTGATCGCCGACGGCTCTGCCTTTGCAAAGTGCAAGGAGATGTTTGCGGCACAGGGCGGTGATACCCGCGTGCTGGACGATTACAGCCTGTTTGAGCAGCCCGCGGCAAGCTTTGAGCTGCTGGCAGAGCAGGACGGTTACATTGTGGCGAACGATGCCGAGAAGATCGGCTCTGCCAGCGTGCTGCTGGGTGCGGGCCGACAGAAAAAGGGCGACCCGCTGGATTTTGCCGCCGGCATCACCCTGCATAAAAAGCGCGGCGACTACGTAAAGAAGGGCGAGAGTCTGGCTACCTTCTACGGCGCAGCCGATAAGTTTGAAGCTGCCGCCGCCGAGTACCGCAGCGGCCTTGGATACGGCCCTGAGAAGCCGGAGGAAGCCCCGCTGGTGTATGCCCTTGTAACGAAGGACGGCGTGGCGCGCTATTAAATGAAATAAAAGCTTCCGGGACGGTTTCTCCCGGGGCTTTTTTGCGTCATTTGGCAGGTTTTTGTTGCATAATGTGGAAAACAGTGGAACTTTGGCAGGAGATATGGTATACTATGATGGATTTGTGCTGTCCCGGCAGAAGGGACGCGGAAAGAGAAAGGACTTGTTATGAAGATCATTCTGGTGGGCGGCGGCAAGGTTGGTACTGCGCTGGCGCGGCAGCTCAGTGAGGAAGACCATAATGTGACCATTGTGGATACCAACAAAGCGCGTGTAGAGCACCTGACTGAAAGCTACGATGTGCTGGGCATCGTGGGCAACGGTTCCTCGATCACCACGCTGGCAGAGGCCGGCATTGAAGACGCGGATGTGTTCATTGCCGTGACCGGTTCGGATGAGCTAAACCTGCTGTGCTGCATGTTTGCCAAAAAGGCGGGCCACTGTCATGCAATTGCCCGTGTGCGCAACCCGTCCTACAGTCATGAGCTGGACTTTATCAAAAAGCAGATCGGCATTTCGGCCATCATCAATCCGGAAATGGCTGCAGCAAAGGAGATCTCCCATCTGCTGCGCTTCCCGGGTGCAAGCAAGATCGACACCTTTGCAGACGGCCGTGTGCGGCTGATCAAGTTTGCACTCACTGCAGAGCAGGGGCTGGATGGCGTGGCCATCCGCGAGATCCCCACCCGCCTGAAGAGCGACATTCTGGTGTGTGCAGTGGAGCGCAGCGGCGGCGTGATCATCCCGAACGGTAACTTTGTACTGCAGAACGGCGATCAGGTCACCTTCCTTGCAACACAGGAAAAGGCCCACGAGTTCTTCCAGCGCATCCACCTGCCGGTGCGCCCGGTGCGCAATGCCTTCATCGTGGGCGGCGGTGCCATCGCCTTCTATCTGAGCCAGGAGCTGCTGGAAAACCACGTGCGTGTGCGCATCGTGGAGCGCGACCCTGCCCGCTGCATGGAGCTGGCCGAGCAGCTGCCCGGCGCACAGATCCTGAACGAGGACGGCTCCAACCGCGAATTCCTACTCTCGGAGGGCATGGAGTCCACCGAGGCTTTTGTGGCCCTGACCAACATTGACGAGGAGAATGTGCTGCTGACCCTGTTTGCCAAAAAGCACTCCAAGGGCAAGCTGGTCACCAAAGTCAACCGTCTGGAATTTGATGATATTCTGGCCGGTCTGGATCTGGGCAGCGTGGTCTACCCCAAGTACATGACCTGCGATTACATCGTGCAGTATGTGCGTGCACTGCAGAACGAAGCGGGCAGCAACATCAAGACACTGTACCGCATTCTGGACGACCGCGTGGAAGCGCTGGAATTTACCGTCCACGAGAAGAGCGCTGCCACCGGTGTCCCCCTGAGCCAGCTGCACCTGAAAAAGAATCTGCTGCTGTGCTGCATCACCCGCGGCCATCAGATCCTGATCCCGCGCGGCGGCGACCAGATCCAGGTGGGCGACAACGTGATCGTGGTCACGCTGGAGCATGGTCTGCATGACCTGCGCGATATTCTGGACAAGGGCGCAGAGGGTTGACGGAGGCAGACTATGAATTATGCGATCGTTTTCCGTCTGCTGGGCTATGTCATGCTGATCGAGGGTGCGCTGCTGCTGCTGCCCGCAGCGGCCAGCTGGATCTACGGCGAATGGTTCGTGCTGGGCGTGTTTCTGATCACGGCGGCAGTCAGCGCCGCCATCGGCTACGCCCTGCGCGGCATCAAGCCTAAAAGCAAGATGTTCTATATGCGGGAGGGCTTTGCTGCTACCTCGCTGAGCTGGATCGTCATTTCCATCGTGGGCGCCGTTCCGTTTGTGGTGGCGGGCTGCATCCCGAACCCGGTGGACGCCCTGTTTGAGACGGTGTCCGGCTTTACCACCACCGGTGCCAGCATCCTGCCTGGGGTGGAGGATCTGCCCAAGGGCATCCTGTTCTGGCGCAGCTTCACCCACTGGATCGGCGGCATGGGCGTTCTGGTGTTCCTGCTCTCGCTGCTGCCCCTGACCGGCGGTTCCCACGTCAACCTGATGAAGGCAGAAAGCCCCGGCCCTCAGGTGGATAAGCTGGTGCCCAAGGTGCAGTCTACCGCAAAGATCCTGTACGGCATCTATTTTGCACTCACCGTGCTGGAGGTGGTATTCCTGCTGCTGGGCGGCATGCCGCTGTTTGAGTCCATGCTCACGGCCTTCGGTACGGCGGGCACCGGCGGCTTCGGCTTCAAGAACGACAGCTTTACCAGCTTTTCTCCCTACATCCAGTGGGTCGTGACCATCTTCATGATTCTGTTTGGTGTCAACTTCAATGCCTACTTCCTGCTGTTGCTGCGCAAATTCAACCGCGCCATCAGCGAGGAAGTGCGCGGCTACTTCGCCATTATTCTGGTGGCAATTGGCATTATCACGGCCAATATCTACAGCCTTTATAACAGCTTTGGCGAAGCGGTGCGTCAGGCAGCCTTTCAGGTGGGTTCCATCATTACGACCACTGGCTTTTCCAGCTGCGATTTTGACTTGTGGCCCACCCTCTCCAAAGAAATTCTGGTGGTGCTCATGTTCATTGGTGCCTGCGCAGGCAGCACCGGCGGCGGCATCAAGGTGAGCCGCCTCCTCATTCTGGGCAAGACCTTGGGCAAGGAGCTCAAGCAGGCACTGCACCCGCAGGTGGTGGCCCCCGTCCGCATGGACGGCAAGCTGCTCAACCACGAGACCATCCGCACCACCAATGTGTTTATGGGCGCGTATTTCTTCATCTTCGTGGTATCCTTCCTGCTCATCAGTCTGGATGGCTTTGATATGGTGACGAACTTCACAGCCATTGCAGCTACTTTGAACAACATCGGCCCGGGCCTTGCGCAGGTAGGCCCCATGATGAACTTTGGCAGCTTTACGAACCCCGCAAAGCTGGTGATGATCTTCGACATGCTGGCCGGCCGTCTGGAGATCTTCCCGATGCTGGTGCTGTTCCTGCCGGACACATGGCGCAGATTCTAAAAAGCAATTATAAAAAGCCATCTGTGATCTTCTGCTCGTATTGAGCATTTGGAAAGATACAGATGGCTTTTTTGCGCGTAACAGTAAGCTGCACAAACCCTTCCCTTTTCGGGGAAGGCGGATCTGCGAAGCAAAGACGAAGAAGTTTTTATACTTCCACTTTTTCCTGTGCCCGGTACTGCAGGGCTTCCAGCACACAGTCCTCATCCAGCAGCTGTTTGCCTGCCAGATCGGCCACCGTGCGGGCCACCCGCAGGATACGGTCATGGGCGCGGGCGGAAAGGCCCAAAGCGTCGTAGGAGGCACGCAGCAGCCGCTCGGCGGCGGGGGTCATGCGGCAGACGCGCCGCACCTGCCCGGCGGTGAGCTGGGCGTTGCAGAGTACACCCTCAAAACCCGGGGCGGCATAGCGCTTTGCCTGAATGGCCCGGGCGGCAAGCACCTGTTTGCGCAGATCGGCGCTGCTCTCGGAAGGGACGACGGCGTGCAGCTCGTCAAAGGCGATGGGGTCCATCTCCACGCACAGGTCGATGCGGTCCAGCAGCGGACCGGACACCCGGCTGCGGTATTGCCGCACGGCACTGGGTGAGCAGGTGCACTGCCGGGTGGGATGACCGTAGTAGCCGCATTTGCAGGGGTTCATGGCTGCCACCAGCTGGAAATGGCTGGGATAGGTGGCGCTGCCTGCCGCGCGGCTCACGGTGATCTGGCCGTCCTCCAGCGGCTGGCGCAGCACTTCCAGACTCTCGCGGGAGAACTCCGGCAATTCGTCTAAAAACAGCACACCGCAGTTGGCAAGGCTGCACTCGCCGGGCCGGAACTGTGCGCCGCCGCCAGCCAGAGCCGCGGCACTGGCCGAGTGGTGCGGGCTGCGGAAAGGCCGTGCAGAGATCAGGCCACGGCCCTGCGGCAGCTGCCCTGCAATGGAATAAATTTTAGTGGTCTCCACGGCTTCCTCACGGGTGAGCGGCGGCAGGATGCCGGGCAGACGCTTTGCCAGCATGGATTTGCCGGTGCCGGGTGCGCCAATGAGCAAAACATTGTGTCCGCCTGCGGCAGCAATGACCATAGCCCGCCGCGCCAGCGACTGGCCCATCACGTCCGCAAAATCCGGCACCTGTGCCCATGCGTCTGCAGGGTCAAAGGGAACAACAGCCGCCGGGGCAAGCGGGGAGATGCCGCGCAGGGCATCTACAACTTCGCGTGCCGTGTGGGCGGGGTAGACGGCCATGCTGTCGGCACAGGCCTCGGCTGCTTCGGCGGCATTCTCGGCAGGTACATACAGGGCGTGGATGCCATTTTCTGCTGCAGCCAGCGCCATGGGCAGCACGCCGGAAACCGGCCGCAGGGTGCCGTCCAGTGCCAGTTCGCCCAGAAATGCCGCGTCGGCAGGCACATCCTCCAGCTGGCCGCTGGCAGTGAGCACTGCCAGCAGAAGCGGCAGGTCGTACACCGGGCCGGTCTTGCGCACATCCGCCGGGGCAAGATTGATGGTAATGCGCCGGTCCGGGAACTTGAAGCCCAGATTTTTGATGGCGGCGCGCACACGGTCGGCGCTTTCACGCACAGCGGAATCCGGCAGGCCCACGATGGAAAAGGCGGGCAGACCGCCGGAAATGTCGGCCTCCACTGCCACGGCAAAGCCGCTCAGGCCGTTCAGACCAAAGCTTCTGGTAACAGAATACATGTTGTTCTCCCTTATCCCAGCGGATGATATGACGGAAAAGAATTGGCAAAAGTGGAAAATATTGGATGATTATGTCATACTTCGACACAAAAATGCTTCTGAATTCATTATAGTAAAGGGCAGGAAAGATGTCAATGCGATAGAGAGGAGAGAGTTTTCCATGATGAGCAAAGAATACTGCCGCTATATCCGTACATATTCAGAACTGGAAGGGCTGCAGCATGCCCACACCCTTGTATATTGCGGTGCCGCCGCTGCGCAGGGCGTTGTAATGGAGCTGCGGCAGGAGCAGGATGGCCGGGTGCGCCGCAGCGCGGTGCTGCTGCAGGACAGTTTTGCCCGGGCAATGCAGCTGCTGCGCTACCTGTGTGAAAACAGCGTCGGTTTGGAGCAGTGGCTGGACGTTCTGGACGATGCAGGCCAGAGTTATGAACTGCTGGAAAATGCAGGCGAGGCCGGGATGGTTCCCGACTTTACCGGGAAAAACTTGGAATTTTGTGCCATATGCCGGTTTTGAACTGCAAATCTTGTTGCAGATTACGCAATTGACACATGGATGCGGAGAGTTTATATTATAAGTAGGTTTAACCAAACCTGTTCTTTTTTGCGGAAAAATTTACAAAAGGTAAGGTGTGCAAGATGTATTTGGATGAATATAAGCGCTGGATGGCTGCAGAGCTGGAAGACGCTGATCTGAAGCCGGAGCTGGCCAAGATCGAGGGAAATGATGACGAGATCAAGGACCGCTTTGCTGTGGCTTTGAAGTTTGGCACCGCTGGTCTGCGCGGCGTTCTGGGCGCTGGCACCAACCGTATGAATATCTATGTTGTGCGTCAGGCCACGCAGGGTCTGGCAAACTGGGTCAAGACTCAGGGCGGCAGCCAGACTGTGGCGATCAGCTACGACAGCCGCCTGAAGAGCGATATCTTTGCCAAGACCGCCGCAGGCGTTCTGGCGGCAAACGGTATCAAGGTGCGCATTTACGATGCTCTGATGCCTGTGCCTGCACTGAGCTTTGCTACCCGTTACTACCAGTGCAATGCTGGTATCATGGTCACGGCTTCTCACAACCCGGCCAAGTACAACGGCTACAAGGCCTACGGCCCGGATGGCTGCCAGATGACCGATGATGCTGCCGCCATCGTGTACGATGAGATCCAGAAGACGGATGTGCTGACCGGTGCAAAGTACATCTCCTTTGCCGAGGGCGTGGAGCAGGGCCTGATCCGCTTTGTGGGCGACGACTGCAAGAAGGCACTGTATGATGCCATTGAGGCCCGTCAGGTGCGCCCGGGCCTGTGCAAGACTGCCGGCCTGAAGCTGGTGTACAGCCCGCTGAATGGTTCCGGTCTGGTGCCGGTCACCCACGTGCTGAACGATATGGGCATCACCGATATCACCATCGTGCCCGAGCAGGAGTACCCCAACGGCTACTTTACCACCTGCTCCTACCCGAACCCCGAAATTTTCGAGGCTCTGAAGCTGGGTCTGGAGCTGGCAACCAAGACTGGTGCCGATCTGATGCTGGCCACCGACCCCGATGCCGACCGCGTGGGCATTGCCATGAAGTGCCCGGATGGCAGCTATGAGCTGGTATCCGGCAACGAGATGGGCGCTCTGCTGCTGGATTACATCTGCGCAGGCCGCATCGAGAAGGGCACCATGCCCAAAAACCCGGTGGCCGTCAAGTCCATCGTATCCACTCCTCTGGCCGATGCCATTGCCGCACACTACGGCGTGGAAATGCGCAGCGTGCTGACCGGCTTCAAGTGGATCGGCGACCAGATCGCAAATCTGGAAGCTGCCGGTGAGGTGGACCGCTTCATCTTTGGCTTCGAGGAGAGCTACGGCTATCTGGCCGGCCCCTATGTACGCGATAAGGATGCCGTCATCGGTTCCATGCTGATCTGCGAAATGGCCGCTTACTACCGCAGCATCGGTTCCTCCATCAAGCAGCGTCTGGAAGAGATCTATAAACAGTATGGCCGCTACCTGAACAAGGTGGACAGCTTCGAGTTCCCCGGCCTGACCGGCATGGAGAAGATGGCTTCCATCATGCAGAAGCTGCGTGATAACCCGCCCGCCGAGCTGGCTGGCCACAAGGTGGTCAAGGTGACCGACTACAAGAAGCCCGAGGAGACCGGCCTGCCCGCTGCAAACGTGCTGATCTACGCACTGGAAAACGGTGCGACCGTTGTGGTGCGTCCCTCCGGCACTGAGCCGAAGATCAAGACCTACTTCACCACTCTGGGCAAGGATCTGGCTGAAGCACAGGCACAGAAGGATGCTCTGGCTGCTGCCATCGAGCCGATCCTGAAGTAAACTCCATCAAGAACAAGTTTGTGCCCCTCTGCTGTGTGCAGAGGGGCATTTTTGCTGTAGAATATTGGTTGCAGTTTGGGAAGTTATACGCTATAATAAAATATGGCTTACTATAGGAATCGGGCAGGTGAAGAAATTGGAAAAGAGAGTATCCGCAGTACTGGTGGCGGCGGGGTCTTCCACACGCATGGGCTTTGACAAGCTCAGCTTTGATCTGGGCGGCGAGACCGTGCTGCACCGCAGCATCCACGCGTTTGAACAGGATCCGCTTGTCACGGAGATCGTGCTGGTGGCCGGTAAGAACCGCGCCTTTGTGGAGCAGCAGGCAGCAGACTGCACAAAGCCTGTGCAGATCGTAACGGGCGGCACCACCCGCGCTGAGAGCGCAAAAAACGGCGTGCTGGCGGCAGCAGGGGAGCTTGTGGCAGTGCACGACGCGGCAAGACCCTTCGTCAGTCAGGCCGTCATCACAGCAGCGCTGGAAGCAGCGGCCCGGTGCGGCGCAGCTGCACCTGCCGTACCGGTAAAGGATACCATCAAGGCTGCAGCGCGCGGCAACGGAAAGACCGTGCCGGATGCCTGCCTTGTGTACACAACGCCCGACCGCAGCACCCTGTATGCGGTGCAGACCCCTCAGTGCTTTGATCGCGCAGAGTACCTTGCTGCGCTGGAAGAGCTGGATGCCGAAAAAGCCCGCCTTGTCACCGACGACTGCAGCCTGTTCGAGCTGACCGGCCGCGCCGTGCAGCTGACGCAGGGCGATTACGCCAATTATAAGATCACGACCCGCGAGGACTTGCCCCGCCCGGAACAGAAAGAGGAACACAAAATGCGCATTGGACATGGTTATGACGTGCACCGTCTGGTGGAAGGCCGCAAGCTGATCCTGGGCGGCGTGGAAGTGCCTTTTGAAAAAGGCCTGCTGGGCCACTCGGATGCAGATGTGCTGGCCCATGCGGTGATGGATGCTGTGCTGGGTGCCGCTGCGCTGGGGGATATCGGCCAGCATTTCCCGGACAATGACCCGGCTTACTCCGGTGCCGACAGCCTGAAGCTGGCCCGCCGTGTGGCCGAAATTTTAAAGGAGCACGGCTTCCGCATTGAAAATATCGACGCGACGCTGTTGTGTCAGCGGCCCAAGCTTGCGCCGTACATTCCGGCCATGCGCCAGAATCTGGCCGATGCCTTCGGCCTGCCGGTGGATGCCGTGAGCGTAAAGGCCACCACCGAGGAACATCTGGGCTTTACCGGCGAGGGGCTGGGCATTGCCGCCCACGCCGTTGCCCTGATCGAAACACTGTAAACGGGAGCGTGTACCAATGACTCTGAACGCGATCATTGCAAATTTCCAGACCTTCAAGCTGGTCGATCTGCTGGATATCATCATCATTTCCTTCCTGATTTACCAGCTGCTGGGCATTGTCAACCGCACCCGCGCCGGCCAGCTGTTCAAAGGTGCGCTGCTGGTGATGGCCGTCTATCTGGTGGCAGAAACGCTGAACATGCGTACCGTCACATGGCTGCTGAACTCACTGCTGCAGGTGGGCCTGCTGACGCTGGTGGTGCTGTTCCAGCCGGAGATCCGCCGTGCGCTGGAGCGCATGGGCCAGACCGACCAGTGGGCCGCCAAGCTGTTCAATGTCAAAGGCCGCTACAACGATCCCAGCCTGAAGGGTGCATGGCGCAGCGCCATCATTGCCATCTGCGATGCGGCAGAGCGCTTTTCTGAGACCAAGACCGGTGCACTGATCGTGCTGGAACGCCACACGAACCTTTCGGAGATCGTGCGCACCGGCACGCCGGTGAACAGTGCGGTCAATCTGGAAGTGCTGGGCACCATTTTCTACGAGGGCACGCCCCTGCACGATGGTGCTGCCATCATTGAGAATGGCCGCATCAAAGCCGCGGGCTGTGTGCTGCCGCTTTCCAACAATCTGGATCTTGGCAAGGATATGGGCACCCGTCACCGCGCCTGCCTTGGCATTGCCGAAAATTCCGACGCCATCGCCATCGTGGTCAGCGAGGAGACCGGTATCATCTCCATGGCAAAGAACGGCGTGCTGATCCGCCATTTTGACCGCCAGACCCTGTATACTCGTCTGGTGGATGAGATGATCCCCAAGGAGACCACCACCGAAAAGACGACGGTCAGCGGCTGGCGCGGTCAGCTGGACCGTCTGTGGAAATGGGTCAGCCAGAAGGAGGACGATGCGCAATGAACAACGAACCCAACAAGAAAAATGACGCAAAGCCGGCGGTCGCCCATAAGAAAAACATTCTGGACGACCGCCGCATCCGGCTGGCACTTTCGGTGCTGGGCGCCATCGTTGCATGGATGGTGGTCACCATCATCGTGCAGCCCGGCACCAGCAACACCATCTACAATGTGCCGGTGGATTATACCTACGATTCCGCTGCTTACACCTCCCGGGGCCTGAGCATCGTCAGCGCTGAGGATAAGACCGTGAACCTGAAAATCTCCGGCGACGGCTACACCATCGGCGGGCTGACGGCTTCCGATTTTGTGGTCTACCCGGATTTTTCCAGCGTACGTGACAGCGGCGAAAAGACCCTGCGCCTGCTGGTACGCGGTGCCAACGGCCTGCTGAACGGTGTGACCGTGACCATGGAAGGCAATGACAACACGGTGGATGTGGTGTTTGACGTGGTGGAGGAAAAGACCCTGCCCGTTACCATTACCACCAACTACCTGACCATCGCGGACGGCTATATCCTTTATAGTACGGATGTTTCCAAGGAGGATATCACCCTTTCCGGCCCCAGCAGTGAGCTGGATAAAGTTGCTACCTGCACAGCAGAGGTGACCTACAGCGGCGAACTGACCGAGTCCATCACGCTGAACACGCCGCTGCGCTTCTATACCTCCGGCGGCAAGGAAGTCAAGTTTGAGTACACGGAGCTGGAAGAGAACAGCGTGGATGTGACCTTGCAGGTGTACAAGATGGCAACGCTGCCGGTGGACGTGAATTTCATCAATGCACCGCGTGATTTTGATGACTCGATGCTGGTATATGCACTCAGCCGCAAGCAGCTCAAGGTGGCAGGTCCGGCAGCCAAGATCGATATGTTGTCCACGCTGCCCATCGGCAATATCGACCTTTCCACCTTTACACTGAACAAGAGCTATGAGCTGCCCATCGACCTGCCCGCAGACATCTATCTGCTGGATAACATTTCCACCATAACGGTCAGCTTTGACTGCTCCAATCTGGGAACCAAGACCATGAACCTGCCCAATACCTGCGTGCAGGTGGTCAACCTGCCCTCTACCTACCAGCTGACGGTGCAGACCGAACGCCTGATGAATGTAACGCTCTGCGGCCCCAAGGGCGCGATCGAAACGCTGACCCCGGAGCAGGTGGTCATTGAGATCGATGCCGAGGATTTCTCAGTGGCGACCGGCGAGCAGAACATTGCCTGCCGCCTGTATGTGCCCTCCAACGGCAAGATCTTTGCACTGGGCAGCTATGTGCTGCAGTGCCGCATCGAAAGCAACTGAAACAAAAAGGAACACACGATAACATGATTCTGGTTCGCAACATCCGTCTGCCGCTCTCCGCCGGAGAGCCGCAGGCATTTGAAAAAGCCCTGCACGCTGCCCGCATCCCGCGCGGAAAGGTGCAGCATCTGGGCGTGGCAAAGCTCTCGGTGGATGCCCGCCACGGCCAGCCCAAGCTGGTGTATACCGTGGCTGTCACCCTGAAAGAACCTGCCGAGGAAGCGGCTTTTGCAGCCCGCTGTGGTGATGCTTCTCTGCAGCAGAAGGTGGATTTTTCGGTGCAGAATGGCATCCAGCCACTGGCACATCGGCCTGTGGTGTGCGGCCTTGGCCCGGCGGGCCTGTTTGCAGCGCTGCTGCTGGCCCGGCAGGGCTATCAGCCCATTGTGCTGGAGCGCGGCCCGGCGCTGGACGAGCGCGTAAAGGCGGTGGAACATTTTTCTGCTACCGGCGAACTGGATGTGAATGCGAACATTCAATTTGGCGAGGGCGGTGCCGGTACCTTTTCGGATGGCAAGCTGACCACCCGCATCGGCGATGAGCTGTGCGGCTTTGTTACCGAGGTGTTCCTGCAGCACGGTGCGCCGGAGGAGATCGCCTGGAAGCAGAAGCCCCATGTGGGCACCGACCTGCTGCGCGGTGTGATCACATCTATCCGCAAGGAGATCGAAGCTCTGGGCGGTGAGGTGCATTTCAACACGGCCCTGACTGGCTTTGAACAGAAAAATGGTCAGCTCACCGGCATTTTTACCACAAATGGCACCTTTGCCTGCGAAGCTTTAGTGTTCGCGGTGGGCCACTCGGCCCGCGATACCTTCGGGATGCTGATGGACGGCGGCCTGCAGCTGGAATGCAAGCCGTTCAGTGTGGGCTTCCGCGCCGAGCATCTGCAGAGTGAGATCGAAAAGAGCTTATATCACGAGGCTGCCGGGCATCCGGCTCTGCCGCGGGGCGAGTATCAACTCTCCCAGCATGTGGGGGAGCGGTGCGTTTACACCTTCTGCATGTGCCCCGGCGGGCAGGTGGTGGCATCGGCCAGCGAGGAAGGCCGTGTAGTGACCAACGGCATGAGCTTCCACGCCCGCAATGGCAAAAATGCCAACGCGGCCGTGGTGGTGAGCGTGGGCGGCAAGGATTTTGCAGACGATCCGCGCCGGGCCATCGCGTTCCAGCGGGAGCTGGAAGCCAAAGCCTACGCCGCTGGGCGCAGTGCAGGGGAGTATGCCGCTCCGGCAGAGAACATCCAGAGCTTTCTGGAAGGGCGCGGCCAGCTGAACATTGGACGCGTGCAGCCTACCTATGACCGCGGCGTTGCTGCGGCAGACCTCGGCGCACTGCTGCCGCAGGAGCTGGCCGAAACGCTGCGGGCGGGCCTGCGCGCCTACGAGCGCAAAATTGCGGGTTATACCGCGCCGGAAGCGATCCTTACGGGTCTTGAGACCCGCACCAGCAGCCCGGTGCGGCTGAAGCGGGAAGAAAATTTTGAATGCACCCAGCTGGCAGGTCTGTATCCCTGCGGCGAGGGTGCCGGATATGCGGGCGGCATCATGAGCGCCGCCGTGGATGGCCTGCGGGTGGCCCGCGCCATCATCAGCCGGTATGCACCGGCAGAAGGGTGAGAAGAATTCGATGAACGATCGTGAAAACGATACAATGAGAGAGAATGAGGGCCGTCAGGTGCAGCAGGAGCTGGAAAACCAGCTGCGCGCCTTTGGCGATACCATGTCGGATGCCTTTGCCCATGGCTTTGAGGGCAAAGGGGAGGACATTGGTGACCGCGCCTATGGTGTGGGCCGTGCGGCGGTGAATGCTGCAAACTTTGGCCTTGGCGAAGCGGCAAAGGCGTTCCGCAGCAGCCGGGAGGAATACTATCGCAGCCGCCAGAATGCACAGAATACGAAAAAACAGGGCTTGAATGAGGACAATATCAACGCGCAGGCCGCAGGTGTTTCCGGCTGGTTCCGGCAGATGTTCGGCAAGGCAGAGACGACCCCGGCAGACGAGATCCGTGCCAGTGCCAAAAAGCGCTACAGCGCAGGCTGCGCATTGCTGGCAGTCGGCATCACGTTTACGGTGATCTTTGGCATCACGGCGGTTTCCTGTCTGGGTGCGGCGGGCCTGTTTACGCCCAATGCGGCGGTTCTGCAGGCTCTTCTGCAGGACAGCTTTATGGCTGAAAATGCTGCAGCCATGGGCAGCTTTGCGCTGGGGGCGGTGCGGATCACCGGCTGGTGCTTTGCGGCTGTCACCGCCGTGTTCGTGTGGATGATCACTGCCGGTGCATCTCGCCTGAAGGCCAGCAAGACGCTGCTCCGTCTGGCCGAGGCAGCAGAAGGCTTTGACTGCAAAAAGGGCCTGCCGCTGGAAGCCGTGGACGAGAAAAAGGCCCGTGCCCTCAAGCGGGTGCGCAGATTCATCTGCAATGGCTGGCTGAGTGCATGGGTGGACGAAAAAGCGGAAAAGCTTTACCTGACTGCTGAGGATTACCGTGCCGCGCAGGAAGCTGCCGCAGCCTCCAAGGCACCGCCGCAGCCGGAACCGGCGGCAGAAAAAACGGACGATGTGCCGCTCAATCTTGAGACGGCGCGCCGCTTTGCCGCCGTGCTGCAGCAGGAAAAACAGCTGATGCAGGATGCGCAGGGCCGCGAAGAGCTGGACCATATGCAGACCACCACCACTGCCATCTGTGACTGGCTGGAAGCACACCCGGAAAGCCTGCCCAAGGCCCGCCGCTTTGCGGAATACTATATCCCCACCACCCTCAAGCTGCTGCACACCTACAACGATGTGCAGGGCCAGCAGGGCGAAAACGCCGAGACCATCCGCCGCGATATCGCGGGCATCCTTCACACGCTGAATCAGGCCTACGACACCCTGTATGATACGCTGCTCTCGGATGTAGCGATGGATGTCTCTTCTGAGATCGCTGCCCTGCAGGGAATGCTGGCCAACGACGGCCTGACGGGAGGAAATTTTGAATGACCTACCGTGCATGGAATCTGAAGCCGCTGGACCGTGCCGCGCTGCGGGAGCTGACGCAGGCGATTGCGGAGCAGGCCACCGAAGAACTGGAATATAACGCACAGGACGACGAGCCGTGGAGCGAGCAAAAATATGCGGCCGCCCTTGCCGCCCAGCAGAAGGAAAATGCCCTGTTGGCGGGCGTGCTGACGGCCCGCGGCATTACCGACCCTACCGAAGCACTGACCCTGCTTGCCGGTGAGGAAGAATTGAGCGACCCTTCGCTGCTCACCGATATGGACAAGGCCTGTGAGCGCATCTGGCGGGCCATTGACGAGGGCGAGACCATTGTGGTGTTCGGCGATTATGACGTGGACGGCGTGACGGCCACGGCCCTGCTGTACCAGCATCTCAAGGGCATGGGGGCTACCGTAAAATGTATGCTGCCCAGCCGCGAGGGCGACGGCTACGGCCTTTCGCGCAATGCCATCCGTTCCATCCACGATAAGGGCTGCAAGCTGATCGTGACGGTGGATAACGGCATTTCTGCTGTGGAAGAAGCCGATTATGCCGCTGAACTGGGCATTGACCTGATCATTACCGACCATCATCTGCCGCCGGAAACTCTGCCCAAGGCCATTGCCGTGGTAGACCCCCGTCGTGAGGACGACACCAGTCCCTTCAAGGGCCTGTGCGGTGCGGGCGTGGCGTTCAAGCTGTGTGCCGCACTGGATGGCTGCCCGCCGGAAGAAATGCTGGACTACTGCGGCGACCTTGCCGCTGTGGGTACTGTGGCGGACGTGATGCCGCTTACCGGCGAAAACCGCACCCTTGTCAAGGCGGGCCTGCGCCAGCTGCAGAACACGGACCGTCCGGGTCTGGAAGCGTTGCTGGAAGAGGTGGGCCTTGCGGGCAAACCGGTCACCGCAGAAAATGTCAGCTACGCCATTGCGCCCCGCATCAATGCGGCTGGCCGCATGGACAACGCTGTTACGGCTTTGCAGCTGGTGATGTGTGAGGACCCGGACCGCGCCGCAGAGCTGGCCCATAAACTGAACGAGATCAATACAAAGCGTCAGGAGACAGAGCTGCAGATCTTCAAGGCCGCGCAGGAACTGCTGGAACAGGAACCGGAGCGGCTGGAAGACCGCGTGATGCTGCTGTGGGGCCGCGATTGGCACCCCGGTGTCATTGGCATCGTGGCATCCCGGCTGGTGGAACGCACCGGCCGGCCTGTGATCGTGGTGACGATCGACGAGCACGGCGAATGCAAGGGCAGCGGACGCAGCGTGCAGGGCTTCAATTTGCATGCCTGCATTGGTGCCTGCGCAGATCTGCTCATCCGCTACGGCGGCCATGCCATGGCTGCGGGCCTTTCGGTGCGGGAAGAAAATCTGCCCGCTCTGCGCCGCCGCCTGAACGACTGGGCAGCACGGAAATGCCCGGTGCTGCATACCACCCCGCTGGAGTGCGATCTGCCCATCCATCTGGACCGTGTGACCGTGGAAAGTGTGCGGAAGCTCGACCAGCTGGCTCCCTATGGGGCCGAGAACCCGACCCCGGTGTTCCTTTTGCAGAACGCCGTGCTGGATGGGGTATACCCGGTATCGGAGGGCAGGCACAGCCGCCTGCGCCTGCGGCAGGGCAATGCCAGCGTGTATGCCGTGTGGTTCGGTATGCCGCCGGAACAGCTGCCCTATGCCATGGGCGATGTGGTGGATGCTGCGCTGAACCTTTCGGTCTACGATTCGCCCCGGGGCGCACAGCTTTCGGGCCGCATTCTGGACCTGCATCCGGCAGGGCTGGGCACAACGCTTGCGGAGCAGGCTGCTTTTGTGGTGGCGCTGCGCCGCGGCACGCCCCTGACTGAGGAACAGAAAAAGCTTATTACGCCTGAGCGCAGTGATATCGTCACAGTGTACCGTGAGCTGCAGGCGCGCCGCTGGCACGCAGAAGATCTGCAGCCGCTGTGCGCAAAACTGGGCGAGGAAAATACAGGCAAAACGCTGGTGGCAGTGACGGCCTTGGAACAGGTGGGACTGATTGCCACGGTGGAAAAGGGCGGGGCAAAATATCTGGAGCTTGTGCCTGCGCAGGGCAAAAAGAACCTTGCCGATGCCCCGGTCCTGAAATGTTTGGAGGGAATGTAAAATGCCAGAGGGAAAGAAAGCTGCGGTCCCGGCACCCAAGCCGGTGCGGGAAGAGGATCTCTACTCCGCAAAGACCCACCTGCATCAGCCGGTACCGGTGCAGGAAACGGCTACCGTTTCTGCAACAGCACAGCTGGCCGATGCCCCGGAAGGCGCGCTGCCTTCGGAGGTGCGGCCGGAGATCGTTACCTGGGAAAAGCTGTGTGAGGCCATCAAGGCCAGCGGCCGCTCCTACAATATGGAGATGATCGAAAAGGCATATGACCTTGCCAACACTGCCCACAAGGGGGTGTGCCGCCGCAGCGGTGAGCCGTATATTTGCCATCCGCTGGCTGTGGCACGGCTGGTGCTGGATCTTGGCATGGACTCCGAGAGCATTGCTGCGGCCCTGCTGCACGATGTGGTGGAGGACACTCCCACTACGCTGGACGACCTGAAAGCCGCCTTTGGCGAGGAAGTTGCCCTGCTGGTGGACGGCGTGACCAAGCTGACCAAGATCCAGTTCTCTAACATTGAGGAACTGCAGGCTGAAAACCTGCGCAAGATGCTGCTGGCCATGAGCCGCGATGTGCGCGTGATGATCATTAAGCTGTGCGACCGGCTGCACAACATGCGCACCGGCGATGCATGGCCGGAACAGAAGCGCCGCGATAAAGCCCGCGAGACCATGGAGGTGTATGCCCCCATCGCCAACCGTCTGGGCATCCTGAACGTGAAGGAAGAGCTGGAGGACCGCAGCCTGCATTACCTTGACCCTGTGGGCTACGAGGAGATCAGCCGGATGCTCAGTGAGCGTGCAGGCGAGGAGTTCCTTGCAAAGGTGTCCGGTGTGATCGAGCGGCGGCTGGCCGAAAGCGGTATTGAGGGCGCTACCATCAAGCGCCGCGTCAAGAGCATTTACGGCATCTATCGCAAGACCATCATGCAGAACAAGTCCTTTGATGAGATCTACGATATCTATGCGGTGCGTGTCATTCTGGATACGCTGGCCGAGTGCTACAGCACTCTGGGCCTCATCCACGATATGTACCATCCGCTGCCCAACCGCTTCAAGGACTATATCTCCACTCCCAAGCCCAATGGCTACCAGAGCCTGCACACCACCGTCATCGGCCACGAGGGCATCCCCTTTGAGGTGCAGATCCGCACCCGCAAGATGGACGAGCAGGCCGAGTACGGCGTTGCGGCCCACTGGAAGTATAAAGAAGGTCTGGATGGCCACGACAAGCTGGACGAACGTCTGGCATGGGTGAGCCAGCTGTTGGAAAACCAGCGCGTCAGCGAGGATTCCGGCAATCTGCTGCACGACCTCAAGAGCGACCTGCTGCCGGAGGAAGTGTTTGCCTTTACCCCCAAGGGCGATGTCATCAACCTGCCCACCGGCGCTACCTGCATCGATTTTGCCTATGCGATCCATTCGGCGGTGGGCAACCGCATGGTGGGCTGCAAGGTGAACAACCGCATGGTGCCCATCGACCACATCGTTTCTACCGGCGAGATCATCGAAGTGATCCTTGGCCCGGCGGACAAAGGCCCCAGCCGCGACTGGCTCAAGATCGTGCGCACCAGCGAAGCGAAGAGTAAGATCCGAAACTGGTTCAAAAAGATGCGCCGCGAGGAAAATATCACGCAGGGACGTGATGCGCTGGCCCGTGAGCTGCGCAGGGAAATGATCATCCTTCCGGACGACCAGCTGGACGATTTTATCAACAGTTGTTCCCGCCGCCTGCGCCAGAACAATGCCGAGGAGCTTTATGCCGCCATCGGCTACGGCGGCATGACCATTGCCAACTGCCTGCCCAAGCTCAAGGAGGAGTGGCAGAAACTGAAAGCTTCGGAGGAAAAGGCCGGGGAAGACCTGCCCAAGGTGGACCTGAGCCGTGTGCACGCTACCGACGGCGTGGTGGTGGAAGGCTTCGATAACACCCCCATCAAGTTTGCCAAGTGCTGCAGCCCGCTGCCGGGCGACCCCATCGTAGGCTTTATCACCCGCGGCTTTGGCGTTTCCATCCACAAGCAGAGCTGCGTGAACGCCATTTCCAGCATGAAGGATCCCACCAACGCCCCCCGCTGGGTCAAGGCGTACTGGGCCGACAGCGTCAAGGACAGCTATAAGGCCGGCATTGAGATCATTGCGCTGAACCGCAACGAGCTGCTGCAGGATGTGCTGGCTGCGCTGGCGGATATCCGGGTGCCCATCTATGCGGTGAACGCCCGTCAGGTGGAAAACAACTGTGCCATGGTCAGCCTGACCATCGGCATCAACAATACCGAGCACCTCAACCGTGTGGTCGCAAGACTTTCCAAGGTGAAGGACGTGCTCAAGGTGACAAGGAGCTAAAACATGCGTGCAGTCATTCAGGCGGTGTCTTCCGCCAGTGTGCGGGTAAACGGCGGTGAGCCGCGGGCCATCGGGCCGGGCCTTATGATCCTGCTGGGTGTCAGGGATACCGACAGTCTGGACATCGTGCCCAAGCTTGCCGATAAATGCGCGGGCCTGCGCATCTTTCCGGACGCAGAGGGCAAGCTGAATCTCAGCGCAAAGGATCTTGGCTATTCGGCTCTGGTGGTGAGCCAGTTCACCCTTTACGGCGACACGAAAAAAGGCTACCGGCCCAGCTTTATCAAGGCTGCAAAGCCGCCGCTCTCCGTGGATGCTTACGAGCTGTTCCTTGCAGAGATGAACAAACAGGGCCTGAAGGATGTTCAGCACGGCGAGTTTGGCGCGGACATGCAGGTGGCTCTTGTGAACGAAGGACCCTGCACCATTATCATCGATACCGACGAGTGGAAGAAAAAGGAGTGACCGCTATGCAGGCTTTTCATATTCCGGGCGCTGCGCCGCTGTATACCAATACCTTCCTGCTCATTTCCGACGCAGGCCATGCCGTGGTCATTGATCCGGCGGCAGATGCGCAGACCTACGATAAAATTTTAAAGGAAAACAATGCGCAGCTCACCACCATCCTGTGCACCCACGGCCACTACGACCATGTGGGCAGCGCCGAAGTCTTGCGCACCGAGTGGAACGCAAAGCTCTACTGTGAGGCTGCCGACCTTGCAGGCGACCGCATGTATCCGCTGAGCGCAGCGGACTGCGGCTACGCAGAAGGGGAGACTGTCTCGGTAGACGAGCTGCAGTTCACGGTCTGGCACACGCCCGGCCATACGCCCGGCGGCGTGGTGCTGCTGTGCGGCGAGTATCTCTTCTGCGGCGATACCCTGTTTGCAGGCAGCATCGGCCGTACCGATCTGGAGGGCGGCAGCAGTGCACAGATGGCCGAGAGTCTGCGTAAACTGGCAAAGCTGCCCATCCCGCGCGGCACGCAGGTGCTGCCCGGCCATGGCGAGTTCTCCACCTTTGGCGATGAACTGGACAACAATTACTTTATCCGCAGCGCTGTGCGCGGCAACAATGATTTATTTTAAAGAGTGAACAACATGAAGATTTATATTACCGGCCTGCCTTCCGGCTACGAAGTGGAGCATCTGGTGCGTTTGTTTTACCCCATGGCACCGCTCACCCTCACCCCGCCGGAGAACGCCGAGGACTGCGTCTGGGCAGAAAAAACTCCGGACGGCCTGCATACACTGGTGCGTCAGGACGGCAGAAGTGCTGAACGACACGCACCGCTGCCCGTACCTGTGGAACAGGGCGGCGAGACCCCGGAATTCAGCCTTGCCAGCCTGACCTATGATCTGCTGCGGGATTGGACCGGCATCCGCCCGCCATGGGGCAAAATGACCGGTGTGCGCCCGGTGCGGCTCATCCATGACAAGCGCGCCGCAGGCTGGACGGAAGCGGAGATCGACCACTTTTTCCTTGACCGGTTCGACTGCTCCCAGCAGAAATACCAGATGGCCAAGGCCATTGCCGACCTGCAGGAGCCGATTTTGAAAGTGGGCAATGAACCCGGGACCTACAGCCTGTACATCGGCATCCCGTTCTGCCCGTCCCGGTGCAGCTACTGCAGCTTTGTCAGCTGCAATCTGGACCGCGACCGCAAGATGGTGCAGCCTTATGTGGACTGTCTGTGCCGAGAGGTGGAAGAGATCCGCATTCAGGCAGAAAAGGCGGGGCTTACCCTTTGCAGCATCTACATCGGCGGCGGCACGCCCACCAGCCTGTCTGCCGACCAGCTGCGGCAGCTGATGGGCACGGTCCGGGCGAATTTTGACCTCTCGAAGGTCGTGGAATATACGGTGGAGGCAGGCCGTCCGGACTGCACGGATGCCGAAAAGCTGGCGGTCATCAAGGAATACGGCGCTACCCGCATCTCCATCAACCCGCAGACCTTCTCGGACGAGGTGCTGGCGGGCATTGGGCGCAAGCACTCGGCGCAGGACATTCTGGACTGCTATGCCGAAGCGCGCAAGGCCGGTCATGATGATATCAACATGGACCTGATCGCCGGCCTGCCCGGCGACACGGTGGAAAGTTTTGAGCGCAGCCTGCGGCAGGCCATCGCGCTGGACCCGGAGAACATCACCGTGCACACCCTCACCCTCAAGCGCGCTTCCCGCATCGTCATTGAGGACCAGAAGGAGAACGACTACGCCGACGTCGCCGCCATGCTGGAAAAGTGCAATCTGCTGGCCGAGGCGGGTTACCGGCCCTACTACCTCTACCGCCAGAAGAATACTCTGCAGAACCTGGAAAACGTGGGCTGGTGCAAGCCGGGCCACGAGGGATATTACAACATCTATATCATGGAGGAAGTCCAGACCATCCTCTCCGCCGGTGCAGGCGGCAGCACCAAGCTGGTGGCCGACGGCGGAAAACGGATGCAGCGCATTTTCAATTTTAAGTATCCGAACGAATATATCCAGCGTTTTGCGGAGGTGCTGGAACGCAAAAAAGGAGTGGCTGATTTTTATGATCACGATTTGGGTACCCAAACGTCTGGTTGAGATCGATCTGTACAATGTGGCAGCCCGCAGCCCGCAGGCACTTGCCGACCTGAGTGAGCAGAGCTATGCCCAAAGGGTAGATTACGCCGCCCAGAAAGTGCAGCTTTCCGGCGCAAAGATCGTCATGCTCACCGGCCCGTCGGCCAGCGGCAAGACCACCAGCGCCCACTGTCTGGCAAAGGCTCTGCAAAAGCGCGGGACCCCGGCGCAGGTGGTCAGTCTGGATAATTTCTTCAAAGGCGCAGAGTTCTATCCGCGCCTGCCGGACGGCACGCTGGACTACGAGAACCCCGATACGCTGGATCTGCCTCTCATCAAGCAGTGCCTGCGGGAGCTGAGCGAGATGGGCAAGACCGTTCTGCCCATCTACGATTTCTCTGCCGAAAAGCGCTCGGCAGAGGTGGAGCCCATCGACTTGCAGGGCGGTGTATGCATCGTGGAGGGCATCCATGCGCTGAACCCGGAGCTGACAGGCCTTGTAAAGGGCGACGACATCTACCGCATCTATGCAGGCCTGCGGGAGGAATACTGCATCGATGGCCGCCGCGTCATCAACACGCAGGATATCCGCCTGTGCCGCCGCACCCTGCGGGACGCTGCAGCGCGCGGCCGCAGCCCGGAAAAGACCCTTGCCATGTGGGACCGCGTGCTGGACGGTGAGACGCGGTATATCAAGGGCTTCAAAACCACGGCAGACTTTTTGCTGGATACCTCCTTTACCTACGAGCTGGGCCTGATCTCCAAGCTGCTGGGCGTGGTGCGCCGTCAGTTCACGCTGGAAGGCCACAACGCAGAGCTGTGGGACGAGACAGCCCGCCGCTTTGAGCATGTGGCACCGCTGGAGCTGGAGCTGCTGCCGGAGGACAGCATGCTGCGGGAATTCTACGGCGGTGCAGCCGACCGCAGGGCACAGAATGCCGATGTGTGAAATTATCGTGTGAATTTAGGCCGAATGCGAAAAAATTGTTTCCAAACCGGCACCAAACTGTAAAAAATGCGGTCCGTTCATTGCAAACGAGCGGCCTGTGCGCTATAATGGAGATAACATCCGCACATGGCCCACGATAAACAGGCCGATAGTAAGAGAGGTGTCTTTTATGGATTTCAACAAGATCAAGGAAATGGGTCTGGAATATGCCGAAAAAGGCAAGAACGCTGCGCTGGACCTGGCCGAAAAGGGCAAGACTCAGGCTTTGATCGTAAATGAGCAGGGCAAGCTGCTCAAGGCACAGCGCCAGTTGGGCGCACTGGTGTACAGTCTGGCCAAGGGCAAGGAAGAAAACCAGCCGCTGGTGGATAAGTATATCGAGATGATCGATAACATCGAGCAGGAGATCGCCCGCCTGAAAGCATCCCTGACCCCGGCGGAAGCTGCCGAGGCGGAATATGTGGTGCACGAGGAAGTTCCTGCTGACCAACCGGAAGAGCACAAAGTCTGCCCGCAGTGCGGTGCTCCCGTCTCGGACGATGCACTGTTCTGCAACAAGTGCGGTGCACAGCTGTAATAAAACGGTTCAGCAACAGGGCGGCGCTCCCCACAGGGCACCGTCCTGTTTTTGCGAGCGGAAAATGCAGGCGAAATGCGGGAAATTTGCGCACTTTGTCTTGCAAAACTGCATGAGATGCGATACAATATACAGTATCTTTTACAAGGCAGGTGAACGCTGTGCTGGACTGGCAGCCAAAGGCACCCTATACGGCAGAGCAGCTGCTGGAAATTCTGCGTATCCTGCGGGACCCGGAGAACGGCTGTCCGTGGGATAAGGTACAGACCCATGTTTCCATCCGGAAGAACTTTCTGGAAGAAACCTGCGAAGCGCTGGAGGCCATTGATGCTGACGATCCGCAGTTGATGCAGGAAGAGCTGGGCGATGTGCTGATGCAGGTGGCGTTCCACGCGGTGATCGAAGAAGAGCGCGGGCGCTTTACTTTTGAGGATGTCTGCCGTGAGGTGTGCGAGAAGCTGGTGTTCCGGCATCCGAACATCTTTGCGTCCTCGGCGGCACAAAATGCGGGTATAAACGGCTGGGATGCGCTCAAAAATAAGGAAAAGGGCCGCACCACTCTGGCTGATGAGCTGGGCACAGTGCCGGTTACGCTGCCTGCTTTGATGCGTGCCCAGAAGCTGCAGAAGCGTGCCGACCGCTGCGGGGCAGAGCAGTCTGCGCCGGAAACGGCACGGCAGGCTTTGCGGGCAGCACTGGACGGCTGGAACCGGGAACAGGACGCACAGGCGGCGGGAGAACTGCTGTTTGCTGCGGCCAATGCCATGCGGCTGGCTGGTGTGGACGCGGAGGAAGCGCTGACCTTTGCATCCAAGCGCTATTGTGCAGAACTGCTGGCGCAGAAAGAACAAAGCGGTACTCAGGTCGAGTGACCTGCTCCGATAGAGAAAAAAGAACACCAAGTAACAAATCTGGAGGGTATTTTTATGACGAAGACCGATCTGATCGCACAGGTTGCTGCGAACACTGAGATGAGCAAGAAGAGCGCTGAGCAGGCTGTCAATGCTGTGTTTGAAGCACTGAGCAAGGCCATGTCTGAGGGCGAAAAGATCACCATTTCCGGCTTTGGCACCTTTGAGATGCGTGAGCGCGCCGAGCGTCAGGGCATCAACCCCCGCACCCGTGAGCCGATCACCATTGCCGCTTCCCGCAGCATCGTGTTCAAGCCCGGCAAGTCCCTGAAGGACACCCTGTAAGCTGTATCTGCTTTGCCGCCGCTGCCTGCAAGAGGGTGCGGCGGCTTTTTTTGTGACAGGAGGAAGAACCATGCGTCTGGATAAATATTTGAAAGTTTCGCGTCTGATCAAGCGCCGCACCGTGGCAAACGAGGTGGCCGATGCAGGCCGCATCCTCATCAACGGCAAGATCGCCAAGGCCAGTCAGGCCGTCAAGGCGGGCGACATCATCGAGGTGACCTTCGGCAACCGGCCCATCAAGGTAAAGGTGCTCTCGGATGTGGAGCCGCGCACCAAGGATGTGGCCCGCGAGATGTACGAGATCATTGCAGAGGGCGAGCAGGCATAAAAGCCCCGGTCCGGTGCATAGGATGCACCAGAAAAGGGGAGACGAACCATGCCGGAAAAAACACCCAGAGATCCGCAGCCCGCGCCGCACGATCTGATCTTGGAAAGCCGCGCCCGCCTGACGGTGACCGGTGTGCAGAAGGTACTGCACTGCAATGCCGACAGCGCTGCCATGGAAACGGGCAAGGGCACGCTGCACCTGACCGGGGCGCAGCTGAACATGGCGGCGCTGGATCTGGAGACCGGGGAGGCGAAGTTCACCGGCCGCATCGACACGCTGGAATATACGGCCAGCGCACCGGCGGGCGGTTTTCTGCGCCGCCTGCTGCGATGATCCCGGTACTGCCGCCTGCAGCCCTTGGGCAGGAGATCGCTGCCTGCACGGTGCTGGGAGCCAGTATCGGCGCACTGCGGGCTGTATTCCCGGCCAGAGGGCGTGCAGCTTTTGTGCCGGATCTGGTGTGGATGGGTGCTGTGCTGGCTGCTGTGCAGAGCTACGCAGCAGGGCAGAGCAGTGCCGGTGTTCTGCGCTGGTACATGGCTGCGGCAGCCTTTGCCGGTGCCGGTGCAGCAGCCTTTGTGCTGGGTGCACCGCTGCGTGCAGCGGGAGGCGTTTTACAGCGCCGGGTACTCCGGCCGGCAGAGCGGCGGCGCGCCCGGCGGAGAAAGGCGCGCAAACTACGCCGCAGCGCAAAAAGAACTGCAAAAAAGCGCAAAAAGAACTTGCCAAACCAGCGCCGCATGATGTATAATTCATATGTGTTAAAGTAAGAGTCAAATGCAACGGGGGCAGAAGAGATCATGGCAGCACCGGACCGCAGAAAACGCAAGAAGAAAGTGGTCGTTAAAACGCTTGTACGGGTGTTTTTTGTCCTGCTGCTGCTGAGTATGCTGGCAGCATACATTTCCAATCAGGTCACCATCAGCTCCAAACGTGCGGAGCTGGACACGCTGAACGAGCAGATCGCTCAGCAAAAGACTGAAAACGAGGAGATGCAGCGCATTCTCAGCGGCGATGCAGACCAGATCACCGAGTGGGTCGCGCGGGATTCTTACAATTACGCTGCACCCAACGAGCGCATCTTTGTGGATGTGACCGGCAGCTGAATTGCTGCCCATTCTATGGAAAACAAGGAGTATTGAGTTTTGGCAATTGAGGTAGGAAACGTATTCGAGGGCCGCGTCACCGGTGTAAAGCCGTTTGGCGCTTTTGTCGCACTGCCGGAGGGCCGTGTAGGCATGGTCCATATTTCCGAGGTGTCCAACGAGTTCGTGCAGGACATTGCAGCTGTTCTGCACGATGGTGATATCGTCAAGGTGCAGGTGATCAACATTGCACCGGATGGCAAGATCGCGCTGTCCATCAAGCGCCTGCTGCCGCCGCCTCCGCGCCCGGCGCGTGAGGCCAGAGGCCCTGCAGGCGGTCCGCGCTCTGGTGGTCCCCGTCCGGGCGGCCCCCGCGAGGGTGGTCATTTTGGTGCAGGCCGCGGCGGCGCTGGCCGCCCCCCGCGTGAGGGCGGCAGAGGCCCTGCCCGCGACAGCGCACCCCGTGTATGGCAGCCCAAGGCTCCCGTCCGTTCCGATAACATGAGTTTTGAGGACATGATGAGCCGCTTCAAGAGCCAGAGCGAAGAGAAGATGGCCGATCTTGATCACGAGACCAATAACCGCCGCGGCGGTGGTTATGCGCCTCGCGGCCGCGGTGGCCGCCGCTGAGCGGAAAGGCCTGCGCTTTTTAAGCCTGATCAAAATAACGGAAACAGACCTGTCTCATTTGATCGGGCAGGTCTGTTTTTTCCGTAATAAAAGAAAGGAACCACAATGCCTGCAAAATTTGAACTGATCGCGCCCTGCTTTTTTGGGTGTGAATCCACTGCAAAATTTGAGCTGACCCGCATCGGCGCAGAGAATATCCGCGTGGACGATGGCCGTCTGAGCTTTGCCGGCGGTGCAGAGATGATCGCTGCTGCAAACCTCAATTTGCGCACGGTGGAGCGCGTGATGCTGCTGCTGGCCCGCTACAGGGCCGCCACCTTTGATGACCTGTTCGACGGCGTGTACGATATCCCGTGGGAGGAGCTGCTGCCCGCAGACGCAGCCTTTCCGGTCACCGGCTCTTCGCTGAACAGCCAGCTGTCCAGTGTGCCTGCCTGCCAGAGCATCATCAAAAAAGCTGTGGTCAAGCGCCTGATGGCAAAGCACCACACCTCTGTGCTGCCGGAGACCGGCGCGGAGTACAAGATCCGCTTCATGCTGCGCAAGGATCAGTGTGAGATCATGCTGGACACCACCGGCGACGGCCTGCACAAGCGCGGCTACCGCCGCAACGCCATGGAGGCACCCATCCGCGAGACTTTGGCGGCTACCATTGCAGACCTTGGCCGTGTGCGCCGCGACAGTCTGGTGGAGGACCCCTTCTGCGGCAGCGGCACGCTGCTGATCGAAGCTGCTCAGAAAGCCATGAACATTGCCCCCGGCCTGAAGCGCCGCTTTGCCGCCGAGCGCTATGGCTTTGTGCCGGCAGCCATCTGGGCCGAGCAGCGTCAGAAGGCACTGGCCGAGGCCAAGCTGGATGTGGGCTTTGAAGCCTTTGGCTATGATATCGACCCTGCCGCTGTGGCTCTGGCCAACGCCAATGCAAAGCTGGCCGGTGTGGAAAAGCGCTGCCACTTTGAAGTGGCTGATGTGGCCGACTTTGCCGCGAAGCAGGAGGCCATCGTGCTGACGAATCCCCCGTATGGCGAGCGCATGAGCACCATTGAAGGTGCTGCAAAGCTGGCCCGCACGCTGGGCCGGCAGATGGAAGCACACCCCTGTGCAGGCGTGTATGCGATCACTGCCGATATGGATTTTGAGACCCATTACGGCAAGCGTGCCAACAAGCGCCGCAAGATGTACAACGGCATGATCCCCTGCCAGCTGTATATGTACTACAGCGCGCCCAAGCTTGAGCACACTGCAAAGCCGATGCCGAAGTCCGGCTTTGATGGCAAGCGCACTGCACCGAACCGCTTTAACAAGAAGTAATTGAAAAATGTTACCTGCCGCACCGGAGCTGTCCAGTGCGGCTTTTTACATTGCAGCCGGTAATTACCGGAAAAAAACAAAGCGGGGCCTGAATTGGCAGGAGATGGAAATGGACGCAAATACAGGAAGTTTTACGCTGTGTTCCGTGCCATGTGCGGCAAAGATGAGACAAATTCATGCTCTTTTTACAAAGGATGGTTGAACCCGGGCTGAAAATGGATTATACTTACCTTATTATTCTGCGGTTCTTCCGAGGAGGAAAAGGTGCGTATGAAGGGTAGGATGCGGCCATATCTGCCGGAGCTCACCATCCGGGATTACAATATCTACCTGCGCTATCTGCGCGGGGTGCGACGTCAGCTGTACGAGGCGTACGGATTATATTCCTGCCATCTGCTGCGGAGCAACGGCGTGCTGTTTGCCATCCTTTCGGACAGTCTGGCCGGGCGGCAGGCCACTTGCCAGCGCAAGCGGGTCCCGGGCACACTGGCCTGGCGCAGGCTCATGTGCCAGACCCAGGGCATCCGGTTGGCCGCACAGGTGGAGGTGCTGCTGGGCTGGCACAACCTGCAGGACCGCAAATACAGCGAGCTGCGGCCGCTCAAGCGCCTGCGCCGTGCGGTGGACCGTCTGCTGCTGCGCCGCGCCTATGAGCGTGCCGTGCAGGAGAACCCGGCGCTGGAACGGCTGTTCGTGCAGGAGCGGGATCAGGCCGTGGTGCAGATGAACCTGAGCGCCAAGAACTACTCTCTTGCCGCTGAACCCATGAGCAACATTTACGGTGCACTGTATTCCACCCTTGCCACCGACGACCCCAGCCAGCGCAAGAGCATGCGCTACATCGGCAGCAGCATCGGCCGCATTTTTTACCTGCTGGATAAGGCTGAGCGCTTTGAGATGGACAAGAGCAGCGGCCGCTACAACGTGTTCGTAGTCAACGACCTGCGGGGACAAGCTGCGGCGGTGGAGAATGCCCGCCGTCAGGCACTGGCTGCCGCCAACGATCTGATCCGCGTGTACAGTATGCTGGACATCAAATTGAACCGCGGCCTGCTGGATAACATCATGCTGCTTGGCCTGCACCATGCGGTGGAACCGCTGGAAGCCGGTGCTGAGCGCGAAAACTGGGAGATCCCATGAAGCAAAACCATCAAAAAAGCTGGGCCATGGCTTACTGCGGCATTGTGGCGGCGCTGTGCGTCGCACTGATGCTGCTGGGAGCTGTGATCCCCATTGCCATGTTCATTGCGCCTGCAGTGGCAGGCTTCCTTGTTGCCACGGTGTGCGTGGAGTGCGGGATGCAGCTGGCTTTGACGGCCTATGCGGCAGTCAGCCTGCTGGCACTGCTGTTCGTGCCGGATAAGGAAGTAGCGCTGATCTTTGTGTTTTTGCTGGGGTATTACCCGCTGGCAAAGCCGAAGTTTGAGCGCATCCGCCCTGCGGTTCTGCGCATTGTCTGCAAGCTGCTGCTGTGCAACGGCACAGTGCTGGCCATGTACGGGCTGGTATTTCTGCTGGTGCCGGCGGGCAGCATTTCGCAGGAGCTGCGCACCACTGCGCTGGCTGTCTCGCTGGCAACGCTGGTCATGGGCAATGTTGCCTTTGTGCTGTACGACCGGGCATTGCATAACATGCTCATGATGTACCGGCTGGTCTGGCGGCCGAAACTTCATAAAACTTTGGGCTGGCGCTGAGCCAGCCTTTGTGCTATAATGGGGCATCAGAAAGGGGAGAGCGCAGCACACAGGTAACGCAAAGCGCCGGGCCACGCGGGTGACAGCCGCGAGGGTGACGAGGAGAGGAATCATCGAAAGATTCGGCGGATGTTTCTCCGGCTGAGGGCTAGACCAGCCGCAGAGAAGGGCAAAAAACGGCAGCAATACCGCAACAGATCCCTTCAAAGAAAGCCATACAAGAACATAAACTGTACTAGGAAGCTGACTGGATATCACTGCGCCTTTTTGCGCGGGAACGGTCGGTATGGAGGTGTTTTGTATGTGCGGCATTGTTGGTTATGTCGGTAAGCGCAGTGCGCAGGACGTGCTGCTGGATGGTCTGGAAAAGCTGGAGTATCGCGGGTACGACTCCGCCGGTGTGGCGCTTGCGCTGGACGGCGGCATCCGCGTGGTAAAAAGCAAAGGACGGCTCACCGCCCTGCGGGAAAAGCTGGCGGCGCAGCAGCTGGCACAAAGCTTCTGCGGCATCGGCCACACCCGCTGGGCCACCCATGGCGAGCCCAGCGATGTGAACAGCCACCCGCATTCGACCCCGCGTGTGAGCATTGTGCACAATGGCATCATTGAAAATTACGGCCTGCTCAAGGAGCGCTTGGCCGCAAAAGGCTATACCTTCCAGAGTGAGACGGACACCGAAGTGCTGGTAAAGTTGATCGACAGCTGCTATACCGGTGACCCGCTGCGTGCATTGCAGCAGGCGCTTGCCAAGGTGCGCGGCAGCTATGCGCTGGCCGTGCTGTTCCGGGATTACCCGGACACCATTTTTGCAGTCAAGCGGGAAAGCCCGCTGATCGTCGGCTGGGGCGAGGGCGAAAACTTTGTGGCTTCGGATATTCCGGCACTGCTCAAGTATACCCGGAAATACAGCGTGCTGGAAGAAGGGGATATGGCCGTCTGCACCACAGAGGGCATCCGCTTCTACAACGAATTTGGTGAGCCGGTAGAGCGCCAGCAGCTGACGGCGGACTGGGATATGGAAGCTGCCGAAAAGGGCGGCTATCCCCACTTTATGCTCAAGGAGATCAACGAGCAGCCTGCGGCCATTATGGCCACGGTCAGCCCCCGTGTAGAGGACGGACTGCCGGTGCTGCGCATCCCGGAGCTGACCGATGAAGTGCTGCGCGGTATTGGCCGGGTGCATCTGGTGGGCTGCGGTACGGCTATGCATGCCGGTATGGTGGGCAAATCTGCCATCGAAACGTTGGCCCGTGTGCCCGCCGAGGTGGACATTGCCAGCGAGTTCCGTTACCGGGATCCCATTCTGGAAAAGAACGATCTGGTCATCATCATCAGCCAGTCCGGCGAGACCAGCGACACGTTGGCAGCGCTCAAGCTGGCCAAGAGCCGCGGCGTGCCGGTGCTGGCCATCGTGAATGTGGTGGGCAGCTCCATTGCACGTGCCGCAGATTATGTAATGTACACCTACGCCGGGCCGGAGATCGCGGTAGCATCCACCAAGGCGTATATGGTGCAGATGTGCGTGCTGTATCTGTTTGCACTGCGGCTGGCCTATGCGCGCGGACGGCTGAGCGAGGCAGAGACCCGCCGCTATACGGCCCAGCTGCTGCGCGCACCGGAGGTCATCAAGCCGCGCCTTGCAGATTGTGAGCAGATCAAGTACCTTGCCAGCCGCTATGTGAACACCCAGAGCTGCTTCTTCATTGGGCGCGGGTTCGACTATGCGCTCTCGCTGGAGGGCAGCCTGAAACTCAAGGAGATCAGCTATGTGCACTCGGATGCCTATGCAGCCGGTGAACTGAAACATGGTACCATCAGCCTGATCACCGATGGCGTGCCGGTGATCGCACTGGCCACCCAGAAACAGGTGTACGAAAAGACCATTTCCAATGCCAAGGAGACCCGCAGCCGCGGTGCAAGGGTGCTGCTGTTTACCACAAAGGATGCTGTGGTGCCGGAAGGCGTGGCAGATGCCGTGATCCGGCTGGATGAGTATGAGGATATCCTGATGCCGCTGCAGCTCATTGTGCCGTTACAGCTGTTTGCCTATTATATGGCTGTTCTGCGCGGCTGTGACGTGGATAAGCCGCGTAATCTGGCCAAGAGCGTGACCGTGGAGTGACGGCACAAAACGCAGCCAGAAAGCCCTGCACAAAACAGAAATAACAAAACAGGACCCGTGCTGAATCACTGAAGTGCATTCTGTCAAGTAGAAAAAAATAATATAAGGTTTTTGTTCGCCGTTTCCACAAGGAGACGGCGAATTTTTTGTGCAAAATCGGTATCAGGCAGCTCGGTTCATGGCACCGACATGAGCCTGCATCGGCATCTGGATGAACAGACGGTGCTGGTAACGGCGGCTGTTGCAGCAGTCAATAGTGATTGTTCTTTCTTGACATGAAAATACCCCCAGAGTACTCAGAGCTTTTGTCTCTGTCTACTCTAGGGGTAGCGTATCACATGGAATGCCGGGGCATTGTGATTTATAGATTATTTGTTTCGACAGGAGGTGCTTCCGATGCAGACGTTTCTACCGGAACATCGTCCTCCGGGTCACCGAAGCTGTCGTGGTAAGTCTGCAGCAGGTCGATCTCCTTGTTGTGCTTCAGGCCGTGGATGACCAGCTTTTTGATCACATCATAGATGACTGCAAACAGCGGCACACCCACGATCATGCCCACAAAACCCCACAGACCGCCGAACAGCAGGATGGCGAACAGTACCCAGAAACTGGAAAGACCGGTGGTGTTGCCCAGGATCTTGGGGCCGATCACGTTTCCGTCCAGCTGCTGCAGCACCAGAACGAACAGGACGAACCACAGCGCCTTGATGGGGTTCTGAATGAGGATCAGCAGGGTGGCGGGCACGGCACCGATGAACGGGCCGAAGAAGGGGATCACATTGGTCACGCCGATGATCACGGAAACCAGAAGGGCACTGGGGAACTTGAAGATCAGGCAGCCGATATAGCACAGCACGCCGATGATGGCGGAATCCATGATCTTGCCGTTGATGAAGCCGCCGAACATCTTATCGGCGTACTTCACTTCTTCCTTGATCAGCTCTGCCCAGCGGGGCTTGAAGATGCTGTAGAGCACCAGCTTGGCCTGCTGCACAAAGCGCTTGCGGCTGGCCAGCATATACACGGCCACGATGATGCCGATGATCAGGTTCTTGGCCATGGTCACTACGTTCAGCACACCCACTGCGGCACCGCTGACGATGTTCTGCATGGAGGGCAGGAGCCGGGTCTTGATCAGATCGTCGATATTGGTGCTGACGGTAGCATAAGCAGAGTTGAGCATGTCCATGATCTGCTGGTTGTTCTCAATGAACTCCACATGATTCGCCCACTGCACGAACTTTGCAAGGTTGCGCTGCGCAGTGTAGTACAGGGTGGTCACGCTGGTAATGAGCTGCGGAATGATCATCATGCACAAAGCGTAGATGAGGAGCAGGCCGAACAGGATGGTCAGCGTAACGGACAGCACATTGACCAGACCATGCATCTTTTCCGGGATGAACCGGCGCAGAAAGCTCTCGATGGTGTTGCATACAGGTTTGAGCAGGTAGGCGATGACGGCACCGTAGATGAATGGCATCAGAATGCCGGTCAGCGTGGAGATGGCATCACCAAAGCCATCGAAGCGGTAGATCAGGAAAAAGAAGATAATGCTCAGGGAGATCGCTCCAAATCCTGCCAACATCCCGTAGAGATAAGGCTTGATGTGCGGCTTTTTGTCCATCATGATAGACTCCATTTCAGCCGCGGACAGCAGGAATCTCCGCGGCACTTATCAGATTTTGTTGCTCCTGCGCCAGATGTGCATTTTTTCGGCTTCCTTGATCAGGTCTTCACGGAAGTCGGGATGTGCTACGCTGATCAGAGCTTCGGCCTTTTCCCAGGTGGTCAGGCCCTTCAGGTTCACGCAGCCGTACTCGGTGCACAGGTAGTGGATGTTGGCACGAGTATCGGTGACGATGCTGCCGTTTTCCAGAGTGGGACGGATGCGGCTCTCCAGCTGGCCGGTCTTCTTATTAAAGAAGGTAGAGGACAGGCAGATAAAGCTCTTGCCGCCCTTGGAAAGGTATGCGCCCAGAACGAAGTCCAGCTGACCGCCGGCACCGGAGATGTGCTTGAGGCCTGCAGTCTCGGCGTTCACCTGACCGAACAGGTCGATGTCCACAGCGTTGTTGATGGAAATAAAGTTATCCAGTGCGGAGATGCTGCGGATATCGTTGGTGTAGTCCACGGGTGCAGACATGCACTCCGGGTTATCGTTCAGGTAATCGTACATTTTCTGGGTGCCGGCACCGAAGGCGTAGACCTGACGGCCCTTGTCCAGCTGCTTGCATGCACCGGTGATCTTGCCGGCCTTGGCGATATCCACAAAGGCATCCACATACATTTCGGTGTGCACGCCCAGATCCTTCAAATCGCTCTGTGCGATCAGGCTGCCGATGGCATTGGGCATACCGCCGATGCCCAGCTGCAGGCAGGCACCGTTGGGGATCTGAGGAACGATCAGGTTGGCAACCTTCAGATCCACTTCGGTAGCAGCACCGGGAGCGGCCATCTGGCCGATGGGCGGGTTCTCGCCTTCCACGATGCCGGTGACCTGAGAAATGTGGATGCAGTTCTCCATGCCGCCAAGGCAGCGGGGCATGTTCTTGTTGACCTCAACGATGATCTTCTTGGCTTTTTCGCACACAGCACCCAGATGAGATGCACTGGGGCCGAAGTTGAAGTAGCCATGCTCGTCCATGGGGGTCACCTGGAACACCGCCACATCCAGCGGATCCGGGCTTTCGCGGTAGTAGCGGGGCAGCTCGGAATAACGGATGGGGGAGTAGAAGGAGAAGCCCTGTGCAATGGCCTTGCGCTCAATGCCGCCCATATGCCAGCTGTTCCATGTCATGTGTGCAGCGGGATCGTCGATCTGGAAGATCGCGGGCACCCACATCAGGATGCCGCCGCGGAAGTTGACACCTTCCAGCTCAGGCAGACGCTTTGCGATCTCGGCATCCACCGCCACAGGGGTGTTCACAGCCCAGCCGTAATCCACCCAGTCACCGCTTTTGACCAGTGCGGCAGCCTGAGCGGCGGTCATTTTCTTCTGAGCATACAGTTCCGTAAAATCCATTATAAACCATCCTCTCCTATAATAACATAAAGGAATTGTAAATTTATCATTTACTCTTCCTGCACGGACAAATCTTTGCAGGATGTTTACCACCTGTTGGCAATTTGAACACAGCTCTGACACAGGCGGATGATATCCTGATAACCAGCAGAAGGCAGCTGTCGGACAGGGCAGCAGATCTGCACAACTTAGTTATAACATTAACAATGTGTAGAATCAATAGTTTATCGAGAAAATTTTGACCGACTGGCAATATGGACAAAATTCGAGGAGTTTTTGGACGATTGTTTGGTACTGGAAAACCAAAATCTTTGCAAAAGGACTTGATAAAATTTTGACGATATGGTTTACTTATAGCGTAGCAAGCAGCTGCGATGCAGCACGACATTGATTGTTTAAATTTTAACGATAAAACGTACAGCTTGCACAAAAATCTTGCACCCAAGACTGGAAAGTGCTATCATGGCAGAACCAAAACGCGCTTTTCACAGCGCTCAAGGAGGACACCAGACGATGGCAACAGCAGTTTATCCCGGTTCGTTCGATCCGGTCACAAAAGGGCATCTCGATGTCATTAAGCGTGCGGCAAAGATCAACGATCATCTGATCGTGGCGGTGCTCATCAACAGCGCAAAGAATCCGCTGTTCACCGTGGAGGAACGCGTGGAGCTTCTAAAGGAATGCTGCAAGGGCATCCAGAATGTTTCGGTGGAGAGCTTCGACGGCCTGACCGTGGAGTTCGCCAAGAAACGGCACGCTTCGGTGATGGTGCGGGGCCTGCGGGCGGTGACGGATTTTGAAAACGAGATCCAGCTTGCGCAGACCAATCACGCACTGATGCCCGGCATCGAGACCATGTTTCTGGCAACGAGCATCAAGTGGAGCTACCTTTCTTCCACCATTGTAAAAGAGGCAGCTTACTACGGCAGCGACATCAGCAAGTTCGTCACACCCAATGTGGAAAAGGCGGTCAACGAAAAGTATGCGCTGATCCGGCAGAAAAAAGACCCCGAGACCTAATTTGTAAAAGCGCTTACGGGCGTTTTGATAAAAATGGCTTACGAAAAGTAACACATACACAATTCAGGAGGCTATTCACATGAAAAAGATCGTTATCGCATCTGCATGCCGTACCGCTATTGGCAAGTTCGGCGGCACTCTGGCAAACGTTCCCGCAGTTGAGCTGGGCTCCATCGTCATCAAGGAAGCTCTGAACCGTGCAAACGTCGCTCCCGAGCAGGTCGATCATGTCTACATGGGTTGCGTCATTCAGGCCGGTCTGGGCCAGAACGTCGCTCGTCAGGCTGCTCTGAAGGCTGGCCTGCCCATCGAGACCCCGGCTGTCACTGTCAACGTGGTGTGCGGCTCCGGTCTGAACTGCGTCAATATGGCTGCTCAGATGATCGAGGCTGGCGATGCTGATATCGTGGTCGCAGGCGGCATGGAGAACATGGACATGGCTCCCTTCGCACTGCAGAAGGCTCGTTACGGCTACCGCATGGGCGCTCCTATGGGCAAGAGCGAGATCGTGGATACCATGGTCAACGATGCTCTGTGGGATGCCTGCGGCTTCAACAAGCACATGGGCATGACCGCTGAGAACGTCTGCACCAACGAGACCTATCAGAAGAAGTACGGCTACAGCCCCATCACCCGTGAGATGCTGGACGAGTTCTCATACAACAGCCAGCTGAAGGCTGACAAGGCCATCAAGGACGGCGCTTTCAAGGACGAGATCGTTCCCGTTGTGATCAAGGGCAAGAAGGGCGACACCGTGTTCGATACTGATGAAGGCCCCCGTCTGAGCGCTCCTGAAGTGCTGGCAAAGCTGAAGCCCGCTTTCACCAAGGACGGCATCGTGACCGCCGGCAACTCTTCCGCCATCAATGACGGCGCTGCTGCTCTGGTCATCATGAGCGAGGAGAAGGCTAAGGAGCTGGGCGTGAAGCCTCTGGCTACCTGGGTCGCAGGTGCTTTGGCTGGCGTTGAGCCGGAAGTCATGGGTCTGGGCCCCATCGCTGCTACCAAGAAGGTCATGGCTAAGACCGGCATGAGCGTTGCTGACATGGATCTGATCGAGGCCAACGAGGCATTTGCTGCTCAGTCTGTGGCTGTCAGCCAGGCTCTGAACTTTGATATGAGCAAGGTGAACGTCAACGGCGGCGCAATTGCTCTGGGCCACCCGGTCGGCGCTTCCGGCGCTCGTATCCTGGTCACCCTGCTGTATGCTATGAAGCATCGCGGTGCTCACAAGGGTCTGGCTACCCTGTGCATCGGCGGCGGCATGGGCTGCGCTACCATCGTTGAGATGGACTAAGTTCCACCTCTTGGAATCCTGACTGAATGACAGACCCGGACGGGGAAGGGAACCGGAGAGCCTTTCCTCCGTCCGGGGGCTGTTTGTGATAATTGATAAGATTTGAATAGGAGGTTTTCACAATGGCATTTGTAAAAACCGAGGTGCAGGGTGCAGTTGAGATCATTACCATCGACCGCCCCAAGGCACTGAATGCCCTGAATCCCGAAGTTCTGGCAGACCTGAAGGCAGCTTTTGAGGCTGTGGATCAGGAGACTGTCCGCTGCATCGTTCTGACCGGCGAAGGCGACAAGAGCTTCGTGGCAGGTGCAGATATCGGTTCCATGAGCACCATGACCAAGGCAGAGGGCGAGGCCTTCGGCAAGCTGGGCAATGATGTGTTCCTGATGATTGAGAGCTTCCCCATCCCCGTTATTGCAGCCGTGAACGGCTTTGCACTGGGCGGCGGCAACGAGCTGGCTATGAGCTGCGACATCCGCATCTGCTCTGACAACGCTGTGTTCGGCCAGCCGGAAGTGGGTCTGGGCATCACCCCGGGCTTCGGCGGCACCCAGCGTCTGGCACGTCTGGTCGGCATGGGTATGGCAAAGCAGCTGGTCTACTCTGCACTGAACATCAAGGCGGACGAGGCTCTGCGCATTGGTCTGGTGAACGCTGTGTATCCTCAGGCTGAACTGATGGAGAACGTGCTGAAGCTGGCCGGCAAGATCGCAAAGAATGCACCCATCGCTGTACGCAACTGCAAGAAGGCAATCAACGGCGGCATCAGCCTGCCCATCGAGAAGGCTGTTGAGGTCGAGGAAAAGCTGTTCGGCAGCTGCTTCGAGACCCACGACCAGAAGGAAGGCATGGCCTGCTTCCTGAGTCGTGAGAAGCCGAAGCCCAAGGCAGTGTTCACCAACAACTAATCCATTACTACATAATTTTTGATATTAAAGGAGAGGTTTCCTATGAAGATCGGTGTTATCGGCGCTGGCACCATGGGCCAGGGCATCGCAAAGGCATTTGCACAGGTTGAGGGCAACACCGTTGCTCTGTGCGACATCAAGCAGGAGTGGGCCGAGAATGGTCTGGCAAAGATCAAGAAGGGCTACGAGAAGCTGGTTGCCAAGGGAAAGATGACGCAGGAAAAGGCAGACGCTATCGTTGCTGCCATCACCCCGGGCCTGAAGGAAGACCTGTGCGCTGACTGCGATCTGGTCGTTGAGGCTGCTTTTGAGGATATGAAGGTCAAGCAGACCACCTTCGGCGAGCTGGATAAGATCTGCAAGCCCGAGTGCATCTTCGCTTCCAACACTTCTTCTCTGTCCATCACCGAGATCGGCAAGGGCGTTAGCCGTCCGCTGGTCGGCATGCACTTCTTTAACCCCGCAGACCGCATGAAGCTGATCGAGGTCATCGCAGGCTGCAACACTCCCGCTGAGACCGTTGAGAAGATCAAGGAGATCTCTGTTGCCATCGGCAAGCAGCCGGTTCAGGTCAATGAGGCTGCAGGCTTCGTCGTCAACCGCATCCTGATCCCCATGATCAACGAAGCTGCTTTCATCAAGATGGAAGGCGTTTCCGATATCGCCGGCATCGACACCGCTATGAAGCTGGGTGCCAACCACCCCATGGGTCCCCTGGAGCTGGGCGACTTCATCGGCCTGGATATCTGCCTGGCCATCATGGATGTGCTGTACAAGGAGACCGGCGACAGCAAGTATCGTGCCTGCCCGCTGATCCGTAAGATGGTCCGTGGCGGCAACCTGGGCTGCAAGAGCGGCAAGGGCTTCTACGTTTACAACGCAGACCGCACCAAGACCCCTGTTGACCAGCTGTAAATTCTGATAAACGTTTCTCCCGACCGTGGAAACGCGGCCGGGAGGAATTTGTTTGCACCGGGCAATTCCGGTAAATGAAAAAGACCCGTTAGGAGGATATAGCGATGGATTTTACTCTGTCCAAGCAGCAGCAGATGGTACAGAAAATGTACCGCGAGTTTGCTGAGAACGAAGTCAAGCCCCTGGCAAAGAAGGTTGATGCGGAAGAGTACTTCCCCAAAGAGACCGTCGAAAAGATGGGCAAGCTCGGCATGATGGGCATTTATTTCCCGACTGAGGTCGGCGGTGCAGGCGGCGATGTGCTGTCCTACGTCATGGCAGTGGAAGAGCTGAGCAAGGTCTGCGGCACCACCGGTGTCATCGTCTCTGCTCACACCAGCCTGTGTGCTGCTCCTATTTATGAAAATGGTACTCCCGAGCAGAAGGCAAAGTATCTGCCCAAGCTGTGCAGCGGTGAGTGGCTGGGTGCTTTCGGCCTGACTGAGCCGGGTGCCGGCACCGATGCACAGGGTCAGCAGACCTTTGCAAAGCAGGACCCCGAGACCGGTGATTGGATCCTGAACGGTTCCAAGATCTTCATCACCAACGCCGGCTACGCAAACGTCTTTATCGTTATTGCTGTCACCGATATCGTGCCCGACAAGAAGGGCCGTCCCACCAAGCAGTGCTCCGCCTTTATCGTGGAGCGCACCGACCCGGGCTTCTCCGTCGGTAAGGCTGAGGACAAGATGGGCATCCGCGGTTCTTCCACCTGCGAGCTGATCTTTGAGGACTGCCGCATCCCTGCTGACCGTATGCTGGGTGTGCGTGGCCGCGGCTTCCAGCTGGCTATGGCTACTCTGGACGGTGGCCGTATCGGTATCGCATCTCAGGCTCTGGGCATTGCCGAGGGCGCTCTGGAAGAGACCGTTGCTTACGTCAAGGAGCGCAAGCAGTTCGGCCGCAGCATTTCCGCATTCCAGAACACCCAGTTCGAGCTGGCTGAGATGAAGGCACGCGTTGAGGCTGCAAAGTATCTGGTCTACGCTGCTGCTCTGAAGAAGCAGGAGGCTATGGATGGCAAGAAGGTCCGTTACAGCGTTGAGGCTGCTCAGGCAAAGCTGATCGCAGCCCGCACCGCAAGCGATGTGACCCGCCGCTGCCTGCAGCTGTTCGGCGGTTACGGCTACACCCGTGACTATCCCATCGAGCGCATGATGCGTGATGCCAAGATCACCGAGATCTACGAGGGCACCAGCGAAGTGCAGATGATGGTCATTTCCGGCGCGCTGCTGAAGTAAGGGAGGCAAGAGTTACAATGAAAGCAATTGTTTGTGTAAAGCAGGTTCCTGATACCTCCGGCAAGGTGTCCGTCAAGCCCGATGGCACTCTGGACCGTGCTTCGATGGCTACCATCACCAACCCTGATGACCTGAACGCTCTGGAGGCTGCTCTGAAGCTCAAGGACGCTACCGGCTGCGAAGTCGTTGTTGTTACCATGGGTCCCCCGCCGGCAGAAGGCATGCTGCGTGAGCTGCTGGCCCGCGGCGCTGATAAGGCTGTTCTGGTCTCCGGCCGTGAGTTCGGCGGCTCCGATACCTTTGCAACCAGCCAGATCCTGGCTGCTGCTGTCAACAAGATCGGCGTTGGCCCCGAGGACGTTGTGTTCTGCGGCCGTCAGGCAATCGATGGCGATACCGCACAGGTCGGCCCGCAGATCGCTGAAAAGCTGCATCTGCCTCAGGTCACCTACGTGGCAGACATCCAGAAGGATGGCAACACCCTGACCGTGAAGCGTATGCTGGAAGACGGCTACATGATGGTCAAGGTGCAGACTCCCTGCCTGCTGACCTGCATCAAGGAGCTGAACCAGCCCCGTTACATGAGCGTGAACGGCATCTTCACCTGCTACGACAAGCCGATGGAAGTGTTTGATTACAACGCACTGAAGGACGATCCGCTGATCGAGGTTGATACCATCGGTCTGAAGGGTTCTCCGACGAACGTCTTTAAGTCCTTCACTCCTCCGCAGAAGGGCGCAGGCACCATGCTCAAGGGCGACGATACTGCCGCACAGCTGGCTGGTATCCTGGCCAAGAAGCACCTGATCTGATGAAAGGAGCATAGGATTACAATGGCTGATTTTAACGAATACAAGGGCGTATGGGTCTTCTGCGAGCAGCGCCAGGGCGCATTGATGCCCACTGATTTCGAGCTGGTGAGCGAGGCCCGCAAGCTGGCTGATGAGCTGGGCTGCGAGGTCACCGGTCTGCTGCTGGGCGACAACGTGGAAGGCATTGCCAAGGAGCTGGGCGGCTATGGTGCCGATAAGGTCATGGTCTGCGACAGCCCCCTGCTGAAGGATTACACCACCGATGCATACGCTAAGGTCGTGTGCGACATGGTCAACGAGTACAAGCCCGAAGTCCTGCTGATCGGTGCAACCAACATCGGCCGCGATCTGGGCCCCCGCTGCGCAGCTCGTCTGCACACCGGCCTGACCGCTGATGCTACCCATCTGGACATCGACACTGCAAAGTACATCGATTTCCTGAAGGAGAGCTCCACCATCGACCTGTCCAAGCAGAAGTTCGATATGGAAGACCGCAACCTGAAGATGACCCGTCCCGCATTCGGCGGCCATCTGATGGCTACCATCATCTGCCCCCGCTTCCGTCCGCAGATGTCCACCGTGCGTCCCGGCGTTATGAAGAAGGCTCCCTTCGATCAGGCCAAGGCTGATGCCTGCCAGATCGTGAAGCCCGCATTCGCTCTGGCTGCTGAGGACATCAAGACCGAGGTCCTGAGCGTTGAGAAGGCCGCTGAGAAGCTGGTCGATCTGATCGGCGCAGACGTGATCGTCTCTGTCGGCCGCGGCATCAGCAAGGATGTCCAGAAGGGCATTGAGCTGGCTGAGCAGCTGGCAGCTGCTCTGGGCGGCGGCGTTGTGGGTGCTTCCCGTGCCGTCACCGATGCAGGCTGGATGACTGCTGACCATCAGGTTGGTCAGACCGGCAAGACCGTGCACCCCAAGATCTATGTTGCTCTGGGCATTTCCGGCGCTATCCAGCACACTGCTGGTATGCAGGACTCCGAGTGCATCATCGCTGTCAACAAGAATGAGGGCGCACCCATCTTCGGCGTGGCTGACTACGGCATCGTGGGCGATCTGTTCAAGGTCGTGCCCGAGCTGATCAAGCAGATCGAGGCAGCAAAGGCTGCTCAGTGATCGACTGACGCGAGATCTTTTTATAGCATAGCCTGAATTGTGGGAGGGCGGCTCTTCGGAGCCGCTCTTCTTTTTATATAAGGAATACGGCACAGCACAGATGGCCCTGAAAAGGCTGCCTGTGCTGTTTTTTGTTGCAGAAAGTACAGCCAAAGGCCGGCTGCAGCCCAGAAAAGGGCTGCGGGAGGGGAGTGGAACGGAAAAGCGCACACAAAAGTCTGTTACACTTTGAAATATGCATATAAATAAATAAACATACAGAAAAATGCATGAAAAACATTGCAGAAAAGGTGTAGAAAAATAAAATGCAACACGTTAAGTGTGACGAAACAATCCTGAAAACGGTGAAGTGCAACACAGACGTAACAAATTTACGGTATCTTGGATGAACCTGTTGCGCTTGTGAAACGATTTCAGAACGGGAAATTTTGACTTTTTTGCATTTTCTCTCAAAAAATCGACAGAAACCCCTTGACGATGAGATACTATTGTGATACTTTTGTTGCACAAAAGCAACACATTTGAAACGGAAGAGTTGCAAATGTGTTGCAGTACGCATTCACATGAATGCAAAAAAGCTTTTATATACAAAAGCTTACGGAGGATGTCTTATGAAACTCGAGATGCGCACCCTGAAGAATATCGCAGCAGCAGCTATGACTCTGGCTGTGGTTTTTGGTGCTGCATCTCTCAAGCCCGTTACTGCAAACGCAGCTGAGGCTTCGGTTTCTGCCTCCATCGAAGAAGAAAATTCCTACATCAGCTTTCAGGACGAAGCTTATCAGAACGAGTTCCTGCGCCGCGTAAACAACGAGCGCGTAAAGGCTGGCCTGAAGCCCGTTCAGCTGGGCGACAGCAGCCACAATAGTGCCGCTCAGGAGCGCGCTAAGGAACTGGCCTCTTCTTATTCCTACGTTCGTCCCAATGGCCAGCGCGATTTTACCATCTTCGCCGAGAATGGTATCAACGATGCGTCCGTTGGCGAAAACTACATAGCTGGCGTTTCTACCCCCGATGCAGCGGTGGATCAGTGGATGAACATTGATTTCGCACGTGAGCGCATGCTGAATGCGGATGTGACCACCATGAGTGTGGGCCACTACGAAGGCGGCGTTTACAACAACTACTGGGTGCTGATCTTCTCTTGCCCCGAAAACTCTTACACCAGCAACTACCGTCAGGAAGTTCTGAATCTGGTCAATGCCGAGCGTGCAAAGTACGGCCTGCAGCCCCTGGTCATGGGCGATGCAAAGCTCACCGCAGCTGCTCAGCAGCGCGCCGAAGAGATCGCAACCGTCAATTCTCACGTTCGTCCCAATGGTACCAAGTGGTACACTGTTCTCAGCGAGTACGGCGTGACGGATGCCGCTGCTGGCGAGAATGCCGCATGGGGCAGCGTTTCTCCTGAAGAAGTCGTGAATGCCTGGATGAACTCCGAAGGCCATCGCGCAAACATTCTGGATCCCGAAGCTCGTGCAATGGGTGTTGGCTACTACTACAACAGCTCCAGCACTTGGGGCCATCAGTGGATCCAGCTCTTTACGAAGTGATCATCTGCTTTCTTCTAACAAAAGATCGGCTGAGCTGCAAGGCTTAGCCGATTTTTTGTTGCGCTTTTTTCTGGCAGAGGACATGCGGGCAGCAGTACAGGGAGCTGGCCTTGACACAAAAACGTATGCGGCAGTGGTTGCACAACGGACGATTTATGTTATACTTGTTTTGAATAACATGCAGGAGGAACCACAGTGGAGGATTACCGCACCATCCATGGCACGGCCACAGGAGAATACGAAGAAAAGAAGAGCCGCTTCATTGCGGCGCTGTCATTTGCGGACAGCGAAGAAGCTGCCGTTGCATTTCTGGAACAGGTGCGTGCGGCCAACCGCACCGCCCGCCACAATGTGTATGCCTACCGCCTGCGGGAAGGCAACCGGGAACGCTATTCAGATGATGGTGAACCGGCCAAGACGGCGGGCACACCAGCGCTGGAGGTGCTGCAGCACAGCGGCCTGACGGATCTGATCGTGGTGGTGACCCGTTACTTTGGCGGCGTGCTGCTGGGCACCGGCGGCTTGGTGCGTGCATACACCACGGCTACGGCCCGTGCACTGGAAAATGCCGAGGTGGTCACGGTGCGCAGCGTGGTGGAGCTGAGCGTGACGGTGGATTACTCCCTTTATGAGCGTGCATCGCTGCTGATCGATGCGGCGGGAGCAAAACAGGCCGCGCCGCAGTTCACGGATCGCGTGACCCTGTGCTGGCAGATGCCGGAACACACCGAAGGCCCGCTGCTGGAACAGCTGCGGGAGCTGACGCGCGGCAGCGCGCAGGTGACGGTATCCGACCCGTTCTACGCACCGTTCTGAACCCGGAAGCGGCAAAAATAAAAAAGCAAGCATTATTTTGCGAACCGACAGGCTTTTTCCCCCTTCGACAAAGCGGGTGTGCTACAATTGCCGCAGACGCAGCAATTGGGATCGGCTGTGCCGAAACAGAGAGGGGGAATGGCGACAAAAAGGGAGGGCGACTTTGTATGGATGTACGTCAGCGCACAGAAGAGATCGAACATATGACCTTCGCGCCGTGGGCTACCTTCAGCGACCAGAGCCGCGGCCGCATGCTGCCGGAAGAGCAGGACCTGATCCGGCCGGTGTTCCAGCGTGACCGTGACCGGGTGCTGCACTGCAAGGCGTTCCGACGGCTCAAACAAAAGACGCAGGTGTTCCTCTCGCCGGAGGGAGACCTGTACCGCACCCGACTGACCCATACGCTGGAGGTCTCGCAGATCGCGCGGACCATTGCCCGCGCCCTGCGGCTGAACGAAGATCTGACCGAAGCGATCAGCCTTGCCCATGATCTGGGCCACACGCCGTTTGGCCATGCCGGGGAGCGCGCGCTGAATGAGCTGTGCCCGGACGGCTTCAAGCACTACATGCAGAGCCTGCGTGTGGTGGACAAGCTGGAAAAGGACGGCCGGGGCCTGAACCTGACGTGGGAGGTACGCAACGGCATCGTGACCCACACAAAGGGCACCTGGGCGGCAACGCCGGAAGGGCGCATCGTGCGCATGGCGGATCAGATCGCCTATGTGAACCACGACATTGAGGACGCGGTGCGCGCCGGTGTGCTGGACCCAGCCACCCTGCCGAAAGAATGCACCGCCGTGCTGGGCCAGACAAAATCTGCCCGCATCACCACCATGATCAACAGTATCCTTGCCAACAGCGATGGGGATGTGAAGGTGGGCGCAGAGGAAAGCGAAGCCTTCCTTGCGCTGCGGGATTTCATGTACGCCACCGTGTACGTGGACAAGACCGCCAAGCGGGAAGAGCAGAAGGTGGACAAGGTGATCGGGGAACTGTACGATTACTACCTGAATCATGTGGACCGGATGTCCAATTTTTACATCCAGCTGGCTTATCAGGAGGGCAGAGAACGCGCAGTGACTGATTACATCAGTGGCATGAGCGACGAATTTGCCATCCGCACTTTTGAGGAATTGTTTGTGCCCCGGAAGTGGCATGTCCTATAAATCCGAAAGGTCGTTTGAAAGATCCATGATCCCACACGAATACATTGAAGAACTGACCCGCCGCACCGACATTGTGGAGCTGGTGGGCAGCTATGTGCAGCTCAAGCGCAAGGGACGTTTGTATGGCGGCCTGTGCCCCTTTCACAGCGAAAAAACGCCCTCATTCTACGTCTACCCGGACACCCAGAGCTTTTACTGCTTTGGCTGCGGCGCAGGCGGCGATGCCATTACCTTTACGAAAAAGATCAACAGCATCGATTACCCGGAGGCCGTTAAGCTGCTGGCAGCGCGGGCCGGTATGCCGGAACCGCAGGAGGACGACAAAACAGGCCGGATGCGCAGCCGCATCCTCTCCATGAACAAGGAAGCGGCACGGTTTTTCCACGCCTGCCTGAACTCCACCGTGGAGGAAGCCCGTCAGGCCCGTGCCTACTGGCGGCGGCGCGGTCTGGACGACAAGACTATCGTCCGGTTCGGGCTGGGCTATGCGCCCAACGACGGACAGGCGCTGTATCAGTTCCTGCGCGATAAGGGCTACAATCAGCAGGAGCTGGATGCCAGCGGCCTGTTCAAGCGCAGTGCGTCCGGCCGCATCTACTGCCTGTTCTGGAAGCGGGTGATGACCCCCATCTTTGACCTGCGCGGCAACATCATTGCGTTTGGTGGGCGCGTGCTGGACGATTCCAAACCGAAATATGTCAACAGCCCGGAAACGCTGGTGTACCACAAATCAGAGACGGTGTTTGCGCTGCAGATCGCAAAGCGCAGCGCGGTGCGCCGGTTCGTGCTGTGCGAGGGCTACATGGACGTGATCAGTATGCATCAGGCAGGCATCGACACAGCCGTGTGCGCCTGCGGCACGGCCCTGACCCCGGAGCAGGTGCGGCTCATCAGCGAGTATGCTGACGAGGTGATCCTGAGCTACGATTCGGACGAAGCAGGCCAGAAGGCCACGCTGCGCTCGCTGGAACTGTTCCGCAACAGCCCGGTAAAGGTGGGCGTGCTGCAGATCCCCGGTGCAAAGGACCCGGACGAGTACATCAAAAAGTATGGCGCAGAGCGATTCAAAGCCCTGCTGGATGGTGTGGGCAATGCACTGGACTTCCGGCTGGGCCGTCTGCGCAGCCAGTATGATCTGGCACAGGATGCCCAGCGGCTGGAATACGTGAAGGAAGCTGTGAATATGCTGGCAGAGCGCTCCAACCCTACCGAGCAGGAAGTGTATGCGGGGCGTCTGGCTGAGGAGACCAACATCTCCAAAACAGCTATCATGACCCAGCTGGAGACCGCCGTGAAGAGGGCGGGCAGCAAGCACCGCTGGGAGAAAAAGCAGCAGGCGCTCAAGTCCGGTGAGATGAATCAGATCAACGTGCCGTACAGTGCAGGCGGCAGTCAGGCGCTGGGCATTGCCAGTGCACAGCAGCGGCTGCTGGCGGCGATCCTGCGGGAGCCGAACTATATCGATCTGGTGCAGGGGCAGCTGACCGCAGAACAGTTCGTGCTGCCGCAGCAGAAGGAGCTGTTTGAAGCCATGCTGCGCTGCCGACAGGAGGGCATTGAGATCAGCCTGACCACGCTGCGCGCTTTTGTAAGCGAAGAAGCGCTGAATGAACTGAGCCATCTTGCGGCACAATACAGCGATGTGAATTGTACGCCGGATGATATCCGGCTGTATCTGGACCGCATTGCCCGGGGGATGCCCATGGCAGGCAAGGCGGCGCATATGTCCAATGAGGAACTGAGTGATTACCTCCAGTCGATGCGCGAAAAGAAGCAGGGAAATGTGCCTGTAGAAGAATGATCCCCCGCTTTCCCCTCCGGCTGGAGCAGGAGAGGAAAGGAGCAGGAACCATGCAGAAATTGTCGCAAACGGAGGAATTGGCCAGAACATTGGCTGCGCGGGCACGCCACCATGCCCTGACACCGGAGCAGATCAGCTGTGCCATGGATGAACAGGATTACGATGTGGCGCAGCTGGACGAGCTGTATACGGCACTGGAGGACCGCGGCGTGCACCTGACCGAAGAGGAAGCGGACCTGCCTGCGTTGGATGAAACGCAGATCGGCAGGCTGGAACATGAGCTTTCGGCAGAGGGGGTGGCGCTGGACGACCCGGTAAAGGCCTATTTGAAGGAGATCGGCCGGGTGCCGCTGCTGACGGCAGAACAGGAAACGGAGCTTGCCCGTGCCGCGCAGGCCGGGGACGAGGATGCCCGGCGGAAGCTCAGCGAAGCGAACCTGCGGCTGGTGGTGTCGGTGGCAAAGCGCTATGCAGGGCGGGGCCTGCCGTTTCTGGATCTCATTCAGGAAGGCAATCTCGGTCTGATGAAGGCGGCGGAAAAGTTTGAGCCGGAGCGCGGCTTCAAATTTTCCACCTATGCCACGTGGTGGATCCGTCAGTCCATCACCCGCGCCATTGCAGATCAGGGGAGGACCATCCGCATCCCGGTACACCTTGTGGAGAGCATCAACCGGGTCAAAAAGACGACTGGCGACCTGCTGCGGAAAAATGGCCGGGAGCCTACCGCGGAAGAGATCGCTGTTCAGCTGGACATGGAGCCGGACCGTGTGCGGGAATTGCTGCAGCTGGCGCAGGACCCCATCAGCTTGGAAACGCCGGTGGGCGAGGAAGAGGATGCCCACCTTGAAGATTTTATTCAGGACGAGGATGCAGGCGTCCCGGTGGATGAAGCCGGGCGGCAGCTGCTGCGGCGGGAACTGTTCAGCGTGCTCAAAAGCCTGACACCGAGGGAAGAGCGGGTGATCGCACTGCGCTTCGGGCTGGAGGATGGCCGGGCGCATACGCTGGAAGAGCTGGGTAAGGAGTTCAATGTGACCCGGGAGCGGGTGCGGCAGATCGAAGCCAAGGCCCTGCGCAAGCTGCGGCATCCCAGCCGTGCAAAACGCCTGCGGGATTATCTGGATGAGTGAACGATTATAATTGCCGCCGCTTGCGCTCTGGCAATATTAGAGGAAACATTATTTTTATATTTGCAGCTCAGAAAAGCCTGCGAGCTTTTCTGAGCTGCTTTTTCACAAAAAGGGCCGCAAGGGAAAACGGGCATATCCGACTGTAAAAGTAATACTCCAAAACACAAGGGCAAAGATAGACAAATTGCACAAGGGGATTATGAACAGGAACGTGCAAAATAAAAAAATCAAGCCCTAAAACAGCAAAACACAACACGCTGCCGGGCGTGCGAAAATAAAAGAAAAAATAAATTTGTTTTGGCAAAAATCTGAAAAATGGCTTGACAGCAAGGCTTTTAGGGTGTATACTGCATTAGTATCACATAATGGACTAGTGCGCCAAAAAGAGGAATACGCAGGCGGCGGCTGGACGGGTCAAACCGAAAAGTTTGTGAAAAACGCCGAAACGTTCCCTTCGACGCGGGTCGAATTATGTGTGTCTGCTCAAATTTGACCCGTGTATACGACATCCCGTAGAGTATAAAAGTAAGGAGTGGTTGATTTTATGATGAAAGTCAAGCCCGTAAAGCTCGGCAAAACCGAGCGCATGAGCTTCTCCCACATCGACGAAGTCATCAGTATGCCGAACCTGATCGAGGTCCAGAAGAACTCTTATCAGTGGTTCCTGGACGAGGGCCTGAAAGAGGTCTTCCACGATATCGGCACCATTGAGGACTACACCGGCAATCTGGCACTGAGCTTTGTGGACTTCCGCCTGGATAAGGAGCCGAAGTACAGCATCAAGGAGTGCAAGGAACGCGACGTGACCTATGCAGCACCCCTGCGCGTCACCGCCCGTCTGCTGAACAAGGAGACCGGCGAAGTGAAGGATCAGGAGATCTTCATGGGCGATTTCCCGCTGATGACCGATGCCGGCACCTTTGTGATCAACGGTGCAGAGCGTGCTATCGTCAGCCAGCTGGTGCGTTCTCCTGGCGTGTTCTACGGCGATGCCAAGGATAAGGTGGGCAACGACCTGTACAGCGCTACCATGAACCCCAACCGCGGTGCATGGCTGGAGTACGAGACCGATGCTTCCGATGTGTTCTATGTCCGTATCGATAAGAACCGCAAGCTGCCTGTCACCGTGCTGTGCCGTGCACTGGGCCTGTCCACCAACGAGGACATCCTGAACTTCTTTGGCGACGATGAGCGCATCCTCGCTACTCTGGAAAAGGATACCACCAAGAATCAGGAAGAGGGCCTGCTGGAAGTTTACCGCAAGCTGCGCCCCGGCGAGCCTCCCACGGTGGAGTCTGCTACCAGCCAGATCAACATGCTGTTCTTCGACCCGCGCCGTTATGACCTGTCTCGTTTCGGCCGTTATAAGATGAACAAGAAGCTGTCTCTGGCACGCCGCATCACCGGTCAGGTGGCTGCTGAGAATGTGGTCGCTCCGCTGACCGGCGAGATCCTGATCGAGGCTGGTGCCAAGATCACCCGCGAGCTGGCTGAGAAGGCTGACAATGCCGGTGTGAATCTGGTCGTGCTGAAGCTCGACGATCCCATGAAGGAAGAGAGCCGGAAGATCAAGGTCATCACCAACGGCTGTGTGGATGCACAGGGCTTCTTCTCCTTCGACGTGAAGGAGTGCGGCATCAACGAGCGCTGCTCCTTCGATGAGATCAAGAAGATCCTCGACACCACCTCTGATGTGGAAGAGCAGAAGGAGATGCTGCGCCGCAACCACGACCAGCTGATCGGCCGCACCGTTACGGTCGCCGATATTCTGGCTTCCATCAACTACCTGAACGGTCTGGGCCACAATATTGGCACCACCGATGATATCGACCATCTGGGCAACCGCCGCATCCGCAGCGTGGGCGAGCTGCTGCAGAACCAGTTCCGCATCGGCTTCTCCCGCATGGAGCGCGTCATCCGTGAGCGCATGACCCTGCAGAGCCAGGATCAGAGCGTCATCACCCCGCAGGCCCTCATCAACATCCGTCCGGTGGTGGCAGCCATCAAGGAGTTCTTCGGTTCTTCTCCGCTGTCCCAGTTCATGGATCAGAACAACCCGCTGGCTGAGCTGACCCACAAGCGCCGCCTGTCTGCTCTGGGCCCCGGCGGTCTGAGCCGTGACCGCGCAGGTTTCGAGGTCCGCGACGTTCACTACAGCCACTACGGCCGTATGTGCCCCATCGAGACTCCTGAAGGCCCCAACATCGGTCTGATCTCCTATCTGGCATCTTACGCCAAGATCAACGAGTACGGCTTCGTGGAAGCTCCGTACCGCAAGGTCAAGAAGATCTATGACGAGAACGGCAACCTGAAGGAACAGGTCGTCACCGACGAGGTCGAGTATATGACCGCTGATGTCGAGGACGAGTACGTTGTGGCACAGGCCAACGAGCCGCTGGATGAGGGCAAGCACTTCATCCGTCCCCGCGTTTCTGCCCGCCGCCGCGACGAGATCCTTGAAATTGATGCAGAGAAAGTCGATTACATGGACGTTTCTCCGCGAATGATGGTCTCTGTTGCTACCGCCTGCATCCCCTTCCTGGAGAACGATGACTGTAACCGTGCTCTGATGGGTTCCAACATGCAGCGTCAGGCAGTGCCTCTGATGGTCACCCAGCAGCCCATCGTTGCTACCGGTATGGAGTACAAGGCTGCTACCGACTCCGGCACCGCTGTTCTGGCAAAGAATGACGGTATCGTTGAGAAGATGGATGCCGACCATGTTGTTGTGCGCAACAACAAGGGCGAGCTGGAGGATTATCCTCTGGTCAAGTTCGCACGCTCCAACGCAGGCACCTGCATCAACCAGCGTCCCATCGTGGAGGTCGGCGAGAGCGTCAAGGCCGGTCAGGTGCTGGCCGACGGCCCTGCAATGCGCAACGGCGAAATTTCTCTGGGTAAGAACGCTCTGATCGGCTTCATGACCTGGGAAGGCTACAACTACGAGGATGCCGTTCTGCTGAACGAGAAGATCGTGCGCGAGGACGTGTACACCTCCATTCATATTGAAGAGTACGAGACCGAGAGCCGCGACACCAAGCTGGGACCCGAAGAGATCACCCGTGATATCCCCAACGTTTCTGAGGATGCACTGAAGGATCTGGACGAGCGCGGCATCATCCGCATCGGTGCCGAGGTCAAGAGCGGCGACATTCTGGTCGGTAAGGTCACCCCGAAGGGCGAGACCGAGCTGACCGCTGAAGAGCGCCTGCTGCGCGCCATCTTCGGCGAGAAGGCACGCGAAGTGCGTGATACTTCTCTGCGCGTGCCCCATGGTGCATACGGCATCATCGTGGACGTCAAGGTGTTCACCCCGGAAAACAGCGACGAACTGCAGCCCGGCGTGCGCGAGGTCGTCCGCTGCTATATTGCCCAGAAGCGCAAGATCAGCGTTGGCGATAAGATGGCAGGCCGTCACGGCAACAAGGGTGTCGTTTCCCGCATTCTGCCGCAGGAGGACATGCCCTACCTGCCCGACGGCACCCCGCTGGACATCGTGCTGAACCCTCTGGGCGTGCCTTCCCGTATGAACATCGGTCAGGTGCTGGAAGTCAACCTGGGCTACGCTGCCAAGGCATGCGGCATCAAGGTCATGACTCCCGTCTTCGACTCTGCTCGTGAGAACGACATCGGCGATACCTTTGATACCGCCCGCGAGATGTGGCATGGTGAGAATGCTCCTGCATATCCCACGAAGCTCCCCAAGATCATGGGCGAGAAGGGACACATCATCGACTTCTCCAAGATCGAGCTGGACCGCGATGGCAAGACCACCGTTTACGATGGCCGCACCGGCGAAAAGTTCGATAACCGCGTTACCGTCGGTTATATGTACTACCTGAAGCTGCATCACCTGGTCGATGATAAGATCCATGCACGTTCTACCGGCCCCTACTCTCTGGTCACTCAGCAGCCTCTGGGCGGCAAGGCCCAGTTCGGCGGCCAGCGCTTTGGCGAAATGGAAGTCTGGGCACTGGAAGCTTACGGCGCTGCTTACACTCTGCAGGAGATCCTGACCGTCAAGTCCGACGACGTGGAGGGCCGTGTGAAGACCTACGAGGCCATCGTTAAGGGTGAGCCGATCCCGCAGCCCGGCATCCCCGAGTCCTTCCGCGTTATGCTGAAGGAACTGCAGTCTCTGGGTCTGGACGTTGTTGTTCAGGACAAGGACGGCAACGAGATCGACATGCGTCAGAACTTCGACGACGAAGAGACCGGCTTTGATATGCGCGATGTTGCCGGCACTGAGAACGTCGTGCAGGAGAGCGAACTGCTCAACGATTATAATATTAAGGATGCCGATGCCGGTTTCGATGATCCTTCTGTGCTGGAGGACAATAACTCCGGTGCCGAAGCTCCCGCTTCTTCTGACGAAGTAGATTTCTGATCAGACAAAGAACACAAGCCTCAAGCCCCCTGTTCCGCGTGCTGCGGCAGGGGAGAGGGGCCTGTGGTCTGAACAAGAAAGCCGCCTGTATCATCGAGACAACTAGAGATTAAGAAAGGGTTCGTTTCATGGAAAACAACGTTTTCGATTCCATCAAGATCGGCCTTGCCTCCCCGGAGCAGATCCGCAACTGGAGCTACGGCGAGGTCAAAAAGCCTGAGACCATCAACTACCGTACCCTGAAGCCGGAGCGCGACGGCTTGTACTGTGAGCGCATTTTTGGACCTACCAAGGACTGGGAGTGCCACTGCGGTAAGTATAAGCGCATCCGCTACAAGGGCAAGATCTGCGACCGCTGCGGCGTTGAAGTGACCAAGGCTAAGGTCCGCCGTGAGCGCATGGGCCACATTGAGCTGGCCGCTCCCGTCAGCCACATCTGGTACTTCAAGGGCATCCCCAGCCGCATCGGCCTGATGCTGGACATCAGCCCCCGCCTGCTGGAGAAGGTGCTGTACTTTGCAAGCTATATCGTCACTGATCCGGGCGCTACCCGTCTGGAAAAGAAGCAGCTGCTCACCGAGAGCGAGTATCGTGAGATGCGCGACCACTACGGTGATGAGTTCGAGGCTGCTATGGGCGCTGAGGCCATTCAGGATCTGCTGAAGGAGATCGATCTGGATCAGCTGAGTGAAGAACTGACTGCCGAGGTGGAAAAGTCCTCCGGCCAGAAGCGCGTGCGCATCCTCAAGCGTCTGGAAGTAGTTGAGGCATTCCGCATTTCCGGCAACCGTCCTGAATGGATGGTCATGGATGTGCTGCCTGTTCTGCCGCCTGACCTGCGCCCCATGGTCCAGCTGGACGGCGGCCGTTTTGCCACCTCCGACCTGAACGACCTGTACCGCCGCGTGATCAACCGCAACAACCGTCTGCGCCGTCTGCTGGAGCTGGGCGCTCCCGACATCATCGTGCGCAACGAGAAGCGTATGCTGCAGGAAGCAGTGGACAGCCTGATCGACAACGGCCGCCGCGGCCGTCCGGTCACCGGCCCCAACAACCGCGCACTGAAGAGCCTTTCCGATATGCTGAAGGGCAAGCAGGGCCGCTTCCGTCAGAACCTGCTGGGCAAGCGTGTTGACTACTCCGGTCGTTCTGTTATCGTCGTCGGCCCTGAGCTGAAGATGGATCAGTGCGGTCTGCCCAAGGAAATGGCTCTGGAGCTGTTCAAGCCCTTTGTCATGAAGGATCTGGTGGAGAAGGGTATTGCCAACAACATCAAGTCCGCCCGCAAGATGGTGGAGCGCGCTAAGCCCGAAGTGTGGGACAGCCTGGAGACCGTGATCAAGGGCCACCCCGTTCTGCTGAACCGTGCACCTACCCTGCACCGTCTGGGCATTCAGGCTTTCAACCCAGTGCTGGTGGAGGGCCGTGCAATCAAGCTGCACCCGCTGGCATGTACCGCATTCAACGCCGACTTCGACGGTGACCAGATGGCAGTGCATCTGCCTCTGGGCGAGGATGCCTGCCGTGAGGCCAAGATGCTGATGCTGGCTTCCGGCAACCTGCTGAAGCCCTCTGACGGCGCACCTGTTACCGTGCCTACGCAGGATATGATCCTGGGCAGCTACTACCTGACCACCGTTCGTGAAAATGACGAGGGCGCAGGCAAGGTGTTCCGCGATGAGAACGAAGCCCTGATGGCTTATGCAGAGCACATCGTTACCCTGCACGCACCCATCAAGGTGCGCCGCACCATGACCATTGACGGCGTGGAGCGCACCGGTCTGGTGGAAGCCACCGTCGGCCGCATCATCTTCAATAACCCTGTTCCTCAGAATCTGGGTTATATCGACCGTACTGATCCCGAGCACTGGCTGGAGTACGAGGTCAGCTTCCGCGTGACCAAGAAGACTCTGCCCGACATCATTTCCCGCTGCATGACCCGCAACGGCACCCGCAAGTGTGCAAAGATGCTGGATGCCATCAAGGCGCAGGGCTACAAGTACTCCACTCTGTCTGCGATCTCCGTCGCTGTGTGCGACGCTGTGATCCCGCCGCAGAAGCAGGAACTGATCGCTGAGGCTGACCAGCAGATCGCAAAGGTCGGCAGACTGTTCAACCGCGGCCTGATTTCCGACAACGAGCGTTACAACCAGACCATCGCCATCTGGCAGGCTACCACCGATAAGGTCTCCAAGGCTCTGGCAGACAACCTGCCCAAGGATAATGAGATCTATATGATGGCTGACTCCGGTGCTCGTGGTTCTATGAACCAGATCAAGCAGCTGGCCGGCATGCGCGGCCTGCTGGCAAACACCGCCGGCCACACCATCGAGATGCCCATTCGTGCCAACTACCGTGAAGGTCTGAATATTCTGGAATATTTCGTTTCTGCTCGTGGCGCTCGTAAGGGTCTGGCCGATACCGCTCTGCGTACCGCTGACTCCGGTTACCTGACCCGCCGCATGGTCGATGTCTCTCAGGATGTCATCGTGCGCGAGATCGACTGCGGCACCACCGACGGCCTGTGGGTGTCTGAGATCCACGAGGGCAAGGAGAAGATCGAGAGCTTCCGTGAGCGTTTGATCGGCCGCTTTGCTGTGGGCGATGTGGTCAACCCCGTCACCGGCAAGGTGATCGTGCCGGAAGGCAAGATGATCGACCTGTACGATGCAAACGAGATCGAGGCTGCTGGCATTACCAAGCTGAAGATCCGCAGCCTGCTGACCTGCCGTGCAAAGACCGGTGTCTGCGCACGCTGCTACGGTTCCGATATGGCAAACGGCGAGCCGGTCCGTCTGGGCGAGTCTGTCGGCGTTATCGCCGCAGAGTCCATCGGCGAGCCTGGTACTCAGCTGACCATGCGTACCTTCCATACCGGCGGTATCGCATCTGCTGAAGATATCACGCAGGGTCTTCCCCGTGTTGAAGAGCTGTTCGAGAGCCGCCGTCCCAAGAGCATGGCCATCATGAGCGAGATCTCTGGTGTCGTTTCTCAGGACGATACCAAGAAGAATGTCGTTATCAAGGTGACCGGCAAGGACGAGAACGGTGCCGAGGTCGTAAAGAGCTACTCCATCCCGTTCACCCAGCATTCCCGCGTGATGCCGGGTGACCGTGTGGAGAAGGGCGACATCATCACCCGTGAAGGTGTTCTGTATCCGCAGGATATTCTGGCAATCAAGGGTCTGGAGGATGTCCAGAACTACCTGATCAACGAAGTTCAGAAGGTCTACCGTCTGCAGGGCGTTGAGATCAACGATAAGCATATCGAAGTCATCGTCCGTCAGATGTGCCGCAAGGTGCGCGTGACTGATTCCGGTTCTTCCAACCTGATCGGCGGTGCACTGGCAAGCCGTCTGGAAGTGGAGAGCATCAACGCCGATCTGCAGCAGCGCATCGACGCTGGTGAAGAGGGCCTGAAGCTGGTCGAGTACCAGCAGGTGCTGCTGGGCATCACCAAGGCTGCTCTGGCAAACGACTCCTTCCTGTCCGCTGCATCCTTCCAGGAGACCACCCGCGTGCTGACCGAAGCTGCCATCAAGGGCAAGGTTGACCCGCTGGCCGGCCTGAAGGAGAACGTCATCATTGGTAAGCTGATCCCCGCAGGTACCGGTCTGCCGGAAGTCCGTGAGGATCTGAAGAACCGTGAGGCTGAGCGCGATGCTGAGATCGCTGCCGAACAGGCAGCTGCTGTACAGTAAGCAAAGCTCCTTCTTCTGAAATAAAACAATGGACCGCTCTGTGGGCATCCGCCTGCAGGGCGGTTTTTATATGCCCGGAAAAGCGGAAACAGGGGAGAAAACCATGCGTTTTGCGTCGAAAAAATGTTGAAAGAAAAAATCTGGAATAAATGCAAAAAACTTTGCAAAAACTGTTGACATCCGCCTGTAAAGCGAGTATTATATAACTGTTGCGCATCCCTCATGGGGATAGTGCGGCAAAAAAGTCGGAAAAAGTCCGATGTGCATTATTAAGAAAGGAGAAACAAAATGCCTACTTTTAACCAGCTTGTACGCAAGGGCCGTCAGGTTCTGGCTACCAAGAGCACCGCTCCCGCACTGCTGAAGAGCTACAATTCTCAGAAGAAACAGTATTCTGATCTGAACAGCCCCCAGAAGCGTGGTGTCTGCACTGCTGTTCGTACCATGACCCCCAAGAAGCCCAACTCTGCTCTGCGTAAGGTTGCTCGTGTCCGCCTCACGAATGGTATCGAGGTCACCTCTTACATTCCCGGTATCGGCCATAACCTGCAGGAGCACTCCGTCGTGCTGATCCGTGGCGGTCGTGTTAAGGACCTGCCCGGTGTGCGTTACCACATCATCCGTGGTACCCTGGATACTCAGGGTGTGGCAGGCCGTAATCAGGCCCGCTCCAAGTACGGCGCAAAGCGTCCTAAGGCCGGTGCTGCAAAGAAGTAATTGAGGACAACCGCCATAAACGGCTTTCCATTATATAAATAACAAGTCCGCTTGCAAAGCGGAGGGCAACAGTTTATGTAAAGGTCAGCTCTTTGTGACACAACGGGAGTTTTATTACTTTCGAGTACCGATGATATCATTCTGTGAAGGAGGGAAGAAAGATGCCTAGAAGAGGTAACATTGCTAAGCGCGATGTCTTAGCTGATCCTATTTACAATTCCAAGATGGTCACTCGTCTGGTCAACAGCGTTATGCTGGATGGCAAGAAGGGCGTCGCTCAGAAGATCGTTTACGAAGCTTTCTCCATGATTCAGGAGAAGACCGGCAACGATCCTCTGGAGACTTTCGAGAAGGCGATGGAGAACATCATGCCCAGCCTCGAGTGCAAGACCCGCCGCGTTGGCGGTGCTAACTACCAGGTTCCTCTGGAAGTCAGCCCGGCTCGCCGCGAGACCCTGGGTCTGCGCTGGCTGACTGCCTACAGCCGCAGCCGTGGTGAGAAGACCATGGCTCAGCGTCTGGCTGCTGAAATCATGGATGCTGCCAACAACACTGGTAACGCCGTGAAGAAGCGTGAGGATACTCACAAGATGGCAGAGGCTAACAAGGCTTTCGCTCATTTCCGTTATTGATCTGTTCTGTAGGAGGTTAATTTCATGGCTACACCCAGAGAAGTTTCTCTTCAGATGACGAGAAATATCGGCATTATGGCCCACATTGATGCTGGTAAAACTACTACTACCGAGCGTATTCTGTACTACACCGGTATCAACCACAAGATCGGCGAAGTTCATGATGGCGGCGCTACCATGGACTGGATGGTTCAGGAGCAGGAGCGTGGTATCACCATCACTTCCGCTGCTACCACCTGCTACTGGAGCCACTCTGAGACCCAGAAGGATCCGGTTGCATTCAAGAAGAACCGTCACCGCATCAACATCATCGACACCCCGGGCCACGTGGACTTCACTGTTGAGGTCCAGCGTTCCCTGCGCGTGCTGGACGGTTCTGTGACCGTTCTGGCTGCAAAGGGCGGTGTTGAGCCGCAGTCTGAGACCGTTTGGCGTCAGGCTGACGAGTACAAGGTTCCCCGTATGGTGTACGTTAACAAGATGGACACCATGGGTGCCGACTTCTTCCGCTGCATCAAGATGCTGCACGATCGTCTGCACGCAAACGGCGTGGCGATCCAGCTGCCTATCGGTCAGGAGGATACCTTCCGCGGTATCGTTGACCTGGTCGATATGAACGCTGAGGTCTACTACGACGATATGGGCAACGACATGCGCACTGAGCCCATCCCCGAGGATATGCGTGAGCAGGCTGAGGAGTACCACAACATTCTGATCGAGGCTGTTGCTGAGAACGACGAAGAGTTGATGGAGAAGTACCTCGAGGGCGAGGAGATCACCCGTGCCGAGCTGAAGGCTGCGATCCGCAAGGAGACCATCGCCAACACTCTGGTGCCTGTGACCTGCGGCTCTTCCTATAAGAACCGCGGCGTGCAGAAGCTGCTGGACGCTATCGTTGACTATATGCCCGCTCCTACCGATGTCCCTGACATCAAGGGCGTGAATCCCGAGACTGAAGAAGAGGAGACCCGTCCGTCTTCCGACGACGCTCCCTTCGCAGCTCTGGCCTTCAAGATCGCTACCGACCCGTTCGTTGGTAAGCTGGCATACTTCCGTGTTTACTCCGGTAAGGTTGAGGCAGGTACCACTGTCTACAACTCCGTGAAGGACAGCAAGGAGCGTATGGGCCGCATCCTGCAGATGCATTCTAACCACCGCAAGGATATCGACTGCTGCTACGCAGGTGATATCGCTGCTGTTGTCGGTCTGAAGAACACCACTACCGGTGACACTCTGTGTGATGAGAATCATCCCATCATTCTGGAGTCCATGAAGTTCCCCGAGCCTGTTATCCGCGTTGCCATCGAGCCTAAGACCAAGGCCGGCAACGAGAAGATGGGCATCGCGCTGGCAAAGCTGGCCGAAGAGGATCCGACCTTCAAGACCTACACTGACGAAGAGACCGGTCAGACCATCATCGCCGGTATGGGCGAGCTGCACCTGGAGATCATCGTTGACCGTCTGCTGCGTGAGTTCAAGGTTGAAGCAAACGTGGGTGCACCTCAGGTTGCTTACCGTGAGACCATCCGCAAAGAGGCCAACCAGGAGACCAAGTACGCACGTCAGTCCGGTGGTAAGGGCCAGTACGGTCATGTTAAGATCAAGATCGAGCCCAACGAGCCCGGCAAGGGTTACGAGTTCGTCAACGCCATCGTTGGCGGTGCCATCCCGAAGGAATACATCCCGGCTATCGACAACGGTATCCAGGGTGCTATGAAGTCCGGTGTTCTGGCTGGCTATCCTGTCGTTGATGTCAAGGTTACCCTGTGGGATGGTTCTTATCATGAGGTCGACTCCTCTGAAATGGCCTTCTCCATTGCTGGTTCTATGGCGTTCAAGGATGCTATGCGCAAGGCTGATCCTATCATCACTGAGCCTATCATGAAGGTTGCAGTTATCGTTCCCGATGAGTATCTGGGCGATGTTATCGGCGACCTGAATGCACGCCGTGGTCAGATCCAGGGCATGGAAGCTATGGCTGGTACTCAGCGCGTCAATGCATTTGTGCCTCTGGCTCAGATGTTCGGCTACGCTACCGACCTGCGTTCCAAGACTCAGGGCCGTGGCCAGTATGTCATGGAGCCGTCTCACTACGAGCCGGTGCCCAAGAACATTGCTGACCAGATCATTGCTGGCCGCACCAAGGGCTGATCGCCTTAAATTTAAAGTGAATTTTGCCGGGGTAGTGTAGCCTCGGCAAAATTTCCTGTAAAAGCACTTGATTTTACAGGGCAAATTTAGTAGAATAGCCTTGCAATGCAATGTCTGCATCTTGCAGGGTTGTTGTAACCAAATATCAAAACCTAAATTAAGGGAGGATATTCCAATGGCTGAAAAGGCAAAGTTCGACCGTTCTAAGCCGCATGTGAACATCGGCACCATCGGTCACGTTGACCACGGCAAGACCACTCTGACCGCCGCTATCACCAAGTACCTGGCACTGAAGGGCGACGCAGACTTCATGGATTATGCCAACATCGATAAGGCTCCTGAGGAGCGTGCTCGTGGTATCACGATCAACTCCGCTCACGTTGAGTATCAGACCGACGCTCGTCACTATGCTCACGTTGACTGCCCGGGCCATGCTGACTACGTTAAGAACATGATCACTGGTGCTGCTCAGATGGACGGCGCTATTCTGGTCGTTGCTGCTACCGATGGTCCCATGCCCCAGACCCGTGAGCACATCCTGCTGGCTCGTCAGGTCGGCGTGCCCTATATCGTTGTGTTCATGAACAAGTGCGATATGGTCGACGACGAAGAGCTGCTGGATCTGGTCGAGATGGAGATCCGTGAGCTGCTGACCGAGTACGACTTCCCCGGCGACGACACCCCGATCATTCGTGGTTCCGCTCTGAAGGCTCTGGAGTCTACCTCCACTGATCCCAATGCTCCCGAGTATGCTTGCATCAAGGAGCTGATGGACGCTGTTGACACCTATATCCCCAACCCCGATCGTGAGGAAGACAAGCCCTTCCTGATGCCCATCGAGGATGTCATGACCATTTCTGGCCGTGGTACTGTTGCAACCGGTCGTGTTGAGCGTGGTATTGCTAAGGTTGGCGATGCTATGGAGATCGTCGGCATCAAGCCCGATCGTCTGAGCACCACCATCACCGGTCTGGAGATGTTCCGTAAGTCTCTGGACTTCGCTGAGGCTGGCGATAACATCGGCGCTCTGCTGCGTGGTGTTGATCGTACCCAGATCGAGCGTGGTCAGGTTCTGGCTAAGCCCGGTTCCGTGCACCCCCACAAGACCTTCGAGTCTCAGGTGTACGTTCTGACCAAGGACGAAGGCGGCCGTCACACCCCGTTCTTCTCCAACTATCGTCCTCAGTTCTACTTCCGCACCACCGACGTGACCGGTATCATCACTCTGCCCGAAGGCACTGAGATGTGCATGCCCGGCGATAACGTCATGATGCACGTTGAGCTGCTGACCCCTGTTGCTATGGAAGAGGGCCTGCGTTTCGCTATCCGTGAGGGTGGCCGTACCGTTGGTTCTGGCGTTGTTGGCAAGATCATTGAGTGATTTTGACCCTTCGCGCCTTTCCTAAGGCTAAAGGTTAAACTTACGAGAGACCTTCCCATTCCGGAGAGTGGGAAGGTCTCTTTTTGCTTTAGATCTTCTGTCCGTAAGGGCAGGGGTGTATGCCGGATTTTTCAGAGACACGCTTCCACCACGAAATTTATCTGAGTGATCCTCGCCGCGCTGCACCGGGAACACTGAAAACAGTTCTGCGGCATCCCATACGTGAAAAATAAAAACAGGAAAATTCACAAATGATGTCGCTTTTATTTGGCAGATGTGCTATACTGGTTTTATCTGTAGAAACACATTGAATGGATAAGGGAGGAGAGAACTTCATGCAGCATGAAACTGTCATCGTGCTGGACTTTGGCGGCCAGTACAATCAGCTGATCGCGCGCCGCGTCCGCGAGAACAATGTCTACTGTGAAATCTATTCCTATAAAACCGATCTGTCGGTTATCAAGGCAAAGAACCCCAAGGGCATCATCTTTACCGGTGGCCCCAACAGCGTTTATCTGGAGGATTCCCCCACGATCGACCCTGAGATCTTCAACTGGGGTGTGCCTGTGCTGGGCATCTGTTACGGCAGCCAGCTGATGATGCATCTGCTGGGCGGCCATGTCTGCCGCGCACCGGAGCGCGAGTACGGCAAGACTGAGGTGTTCGTGGACACGAACAGCAAGATGTTCACCGATGTGCAGCCCTCCACCATTTGCTGGATGAGCCACAACGACTATATTGAGCAGGCAGCGCCCGGCTTTAAGATCACTGCTCACACGGTCAACTGCCCGGTAGCTGCGGCAGAGAACGCCGAGAAGGGCCTGTACGCGGTCCAGTTCCATCCGGAAGTGCTGCACACTGCGGAAGGCAAGAAGATGCTGCGCAACTTCGTGTACAACGTCTGCGGCTGCACCGGCGACTGGAAGATGGACTCCTTTGTGGAGAACAACGTCAAGGCCCTGCGTGAGCGCATCGGCGATGGCAAGGTGCTGTGCGCCTTGTCCGGCGGCGTGGATTCCTCCGTTCTGGCAGCTATGCTGGCTAAGGCCATCGGCAAGCAGCTGACCTGCGTGTTCGTGGATCACGGTCTGCTGCGTAAGAACGAGAAGGAAGAGGTCTGCTCTGTATTCGGCCCGGGCAATGCCAACGGCTTTGATATCAACTTTATCTGTGTGGATGCCCGCGAACGCTACTTTGCAAAACTGGCTGGTGTCACCGAGCCGGAGCGCAAGCGCAAGATCATCGGCGAAGAGTTCATCCGTGTGTTTGAAGAGCAGGCCAAGAAGATCGGCAAGGTGGATTTCCTGGCACAGGGTACCATTTACCCGGATGTCGTTGAGAGCGGTCTGGGCGGTGAGTCCACTGTTATCAAGAGCCACCACAACGTTGGCGGTCTGCCCGACACCGTGGACTTCAAGGAGTTGGTGGAGCCGCTGCGCAACCTGTTCAAAGACGAGGTGCGTCAGGCTGGCCGTGAGCTGGGCCTGCCCGAATATCTGGTCAGCCGTCAGCCGTTCCCCGGCCCCGGTCTTGGCATCCGCATCATCGGTGAAGTGACCCCTGAGAAGGTGGCAATCGTGCAGGATGCCGACGCGATCTGGCGTGAGGAGATCGCAAAGGCGGGTCTGGATAAGGAGATCAGCCAGTACTATGCAGCCTTGACCAACATGCACAGTGTGGGCGTCATGGGCGACGAGCGCACCTATGATTACGCTGTGGCGCTGCGTGCTGTGACCACCACCGACTTCATGACTGCAGAGAGCTATAATATGCCTTGGGATGTTCTGGGCACTGTCACCAGCCGCATCGTCAATGAGGTCAAGCATGTGAACCGCGTGTTCTATGATTGCACCGGTAAGCCGCCGGCAACCATTGAGCTCGAATAATGGAATGAAGCGAAATTTTAACGTAGCATCAAATAAAATTTGCTAAAAATTTGCTCTGTGACATTAGTTTGACACTAAGCCGCGGAAAACTTCATTGTGGAGCCACCCGGATTACTGGTTCGGTTTAACATTTGAGAATAATTTGAAAGCCCCGGAAAGTTACGAGTTTACGTTTCTTTCCGGGGCTTTTTGACATTATTGACATTAAGAAAATGCCCTGACATTATCGAAAATAGATGATACTGAATCGACAGTAAGGTGGCATCATACATATACTCCTTTTATGATTTTTGTAAGTTTGCATTCAATGTCTTAATCCGCAAAATATAAACCTCTTATGAAATCCTCTTGACAAAGTTGGAACGGGCAGTATAATAAAAATGAACATTGTTCATATTGAGGGTGACCACATGAATACAATCGTAACCTCCAAGGAAGATATCTTAAAAAACAGCCGTGAGCTTATCCGGGAAAAGGGCTGGGCGGCGGTCAGTATCCGTTCTGTCGCCTCGGCATGCGGGGTCTCGGTCGGCTCGATCTACAACTATTATGACTCCAAGGCTGAGCTTATCAGCGCCACGGTCGAGAGCGTCTGGTGCGAAATTTTCCACCGCCCGCAGGACGAGGCTGTATTTCAGGATGTGCAGACCTGTGTCAAATGGATGTACGAGCGCATGGCCTACGGCTGTGAGCAGTATCCTGGATTCTTCACACTGCACTCTCTTGGCTTTATGCAGGAGGACAAGGCCGATGGCAAACGGCACATGCAGCAAATCTGGCACCATATCTTAAATGGTCTGTGTACGGTGCTGCAACAGGATACTAAAATCCGTCCGGACGCTTTTAACGCGCAATTCACCGTTGAAAAATTTGCCGATGTTCTATTTTCGCTGATGCTGTCTGCCTTGCTGCGGCAGGACTACGACCCCGCCGCTGTGCTGGAAATCGTGCGCAGAACCTTATATTGACTGCATTTTTTTCCCACACTGCTGTGGGAATTTTATAATGTCCAAAATGAACAGTGTTCACTCAAGGGAGACACTCATAGGAAAGTTCATCGCAATATCCTGTTGCTGCTCGCCTGTCTTGTGTGGAGGAATGCAAGCTTCAACATCCTGCGCTTTGGATGCAACTTTGCCGAGCAAGCCCTTGATGACCGTAAAAACGAAGTCGGCCCTGCAAAAAATGCAGTGTTACAATCAATTTAATCTATCAACAAGGAGCAATCAACTATGCAAGCAATCGTAGAAACTGTTTTTGATGCTGTGTATCTGGTATCCGTCATCACCATCGGTATCCTGATGATTTGTGGCTGCAAGGGCAACCACCAGTTCAAGCTGTTCGGTCTGATGGCTGTCGTTCTGGGTGCCGGCGACTCGTTCCATCTGATTCCCCGTGCTCTGGCTCTGTGCACCACGGGCTTTGAAAACTTTACCGTTCCTCTGGGTCTGGGTAAGTGGGTCACCTCTGTGACAATGACTGTCTTTTATGTGCTGCTGTACTATGTCTGGCGTGAGCGCTACCGGGTCAAGGGCAACAATGGCCTGACTGCCGCCGTCTACGGTCTGGCTGCCGTGCGTGTCATCCTGTGCATGATGCCGCAGAACCAGTGGCTGAGCGCCGAATCCCCGCTGTCCTGGGGCATTTACCGTAACATTCCTTTTGCACTGATGGGCCTGCTGATCATCGTGCTGTTCTACCGCAGCGCCAAGGAGCATAACGACGCGGCTTTCCGCTGGATGTGGCTGACCATCGTGCTGAGCTTCGGGTTCTACATTCCCGTTGTTCTTTGGGCCAATACCGTCCCCATGATCGGTATGCTGATGATCCCCAAGACCTGTGCCTATGTGTGGACCGTTCTCATCGGTTATTCTGCTATGAAGAAGGAATGTAAGTGATTTGTTCACAGTACCGATTTATGAAATAAATTGCTTCGTAAAGATCCAAGCTTACCGAATTGGAATGATCTTTCTTGATAAAACTGGATCAGGTAAACTTGTAAGCCCCCTGCCGGTGATGAACTGGCAGGGGGCTTTTTATGTGTGTACGGGTAGTTTAACAGAATACTTGATGTTTGCCGCGATTACGACGCATCCAGCAATTCGTCCGGGTCCTCGATGGCTTCTTCGATGGTCTCTTCCTCAGGAGTGGGTTCATCGACATCGGACGGAGCGAACAGGTCACAGATGAAGTCGCGCAGGAGGACGAGGCTGTTGTCAAGGTCGGCATCCTCGCTCAGCAGCTGCTGGATCATATCCGGCTTATCGGTGATCAGGTCGTCCACGCCGATGCTCAGCAGTTCGCTGGCATCCTCTTCGCGGTTGACGGTCCATGCGGAGATCGTCTTGCTGCGCTTATGGATCTGCTGTACCATACCGGAGGTGATAAAGGTGGACTGTACGCTGAAGAAATCTGCGGCAGGCAGATCGTAATAACTGCCCACGCCCAGTGCAAGGATATAGCCGGTCCGGATCTCCGGTGCCAGCTCCTTGACCTTGCAGAGGGTCTCATAACTCTGCGAGGTGATGGTGCAGTCCTGCGCAAAGCCTTTTTCGCGGATGATGCGGATGGTTTCCGCTTCCAGCTCCGGGGTGGCGGCATTGGGCTTGATCTCAATGTTCAGCTGGATCTTACCTTTGCACAGGTCCAGCACTTCTTCCAGTGTGGGAACTTTGGCACCAGTGTACTTCTGGCCGAACCAGCGCCCGGCATCCAGCTTGCGAACCTCGTTACAGGTCAGGTCGTAGATGTTCTCGTTGCGGCCGGTGCAGCGGCGCAGGCTGGTATCGTGGGTCACCATGACCACGCCGTCCCTGGTCATCTGCACATCCAGCTCGGCCCACTCGCAGCCCTGATCGATGGCCAGCTGGAAAGCGGGCAGGGTGTTTTCCGGTGCGGCAGCGGAGTAGCCGCGGTGCGCGGTGACTACCGGCGCAACGCCGCCCAGCATGGAGAGCAGCTCGTCGTCTCTGGGTAGGGCAAGGTAACAGAATGCCAGCGCAAAGGTGAGCAGAGTAGCACCCGCAACCGATGCACCCAGAAGCAGCCTGCCGGTGGAACGGTGATGCTTTCCGCTCTGGACCGGCTCCGGCTCAGAGGGGAGAGATTCCCGCAGGCGGCAGTACAGCATGGCGAGGATCGTGCACTGCGCCATGGTGATGGCGCAGTCGATCAGGAACTGGAAGAAAGGCATCTCAATGGCCAGCGCCGCGCGGGACAGTGCAAACATGGCCTGTGTGCTCTGCAGCCCGACCGCAATGATGATGCCGTACAGCGGCACGGCAACCGCTGCCGTCAGCAGCAGGGAACGCAGGACGACCGAGAGGTTCCAGCGCAGCAGCAAAAGAAAAGCACGGAAGACGCGCCTGCGGATGCAGCAAAAGCTTTCCTTTACCGACTGCCACAGGCTTTTGCGCTCCAGCACGAACAGCGGCAGCACCAGCACCCAGCTGACACAGAGGAACAGCAGGGCGGCACCGACAGCCAGATAGAGCAGGTAATACCGGCTGTTTGCCTGGATGACACCCATGATGTATTCCGGCACGGCAAGCTGCGTGATATAGTTGTAGGCGAGGAAAAAATTGGTGAACGGGATCAGCACGGCACTGTAGACCAGAACGAGCCAGTTCTGCGGCAGGAATGCGTGGCGGATATCTGCAAGAGAGGTGCGCAGCAGGGCAGGCAGGCGGATCGTTTCGCCCTTGCGGGCAAGATCCAGCCCATGCAGCAGGACGGAAAACTCATACAGCGCCCAGAACGCGGTCAGGATGGCAATGAGCGTGATGCACAGGATGATCGCAGGGGAGGAAAAGATATCGGAAGCGTTGTTGTTGCTCAGGTAGTGCATGGGTGCGAACCGCAGCGTGAGCGACCAGAGCTGCTGCATCAGGGGGACGAACAGCAGGTTCGTTGCAGCCTTATACAGGACGATGACCGCGAGCAGGGGGATCTCGGCGCGGCGGATGATAGCCCGGGCGGAGTGCTTCATGGAGTTGTAGGTTTCGTTGGAGGCGCGGAGTGAAGTGAGCAGATCTTTCAATTTGACATGGCCTTCCTTTTATATTCTGCAAAATGACCCGCCCCGAAGCTTCCCGGCGGGCTGTTCTGCGAAAAAAATTTACATATTAAATATAGTGTAACATAACTTCTTATAAAATAAAATGCAGCAGGGACAGACAGAATCCACAAAATTGAAAGAGAATTTTCGGCAGCTGAGTGTGCGGCGCAAAATGCCCGCAAAAAGGCGAGAAAGCGGAGAAACGATGAATCGTTAAAAAATTGTAGAACTTTGCGCGACAGATGTTGATTCGCATGGACTTTTATAGAATCTCTTGCATTTTTATGGAAAATTCAGTATAATAAAACTAATTTTGAAAGCTCACACAGACAACCAGGAGGTCTTACCATGGCTTCAAAGATCAATAAGGGAGAAATCCTCGCCAAGTTTTTTGATGACGGGGAATACACTGCACTGTTTGCTGACGGTGCAGTGAGCGCTGCCTGCGGCTATGCGGCAGGTCAGCAGGCTTACGCTGTTTACCAGAACGGCGAAGCTGTTACCGTAAAGGATGTTGAAAAGAACATCAAGGTTCTGGAGATGGCAGCTCAGACTGGCTGCCCGGTCGTCACCTTCTATAACTCCGTCGGCGCAAAGCTGGCTGAGGGTCTGGACGTACTGACCGCCAGCGCAAAGCTGAATGCGCAGATCGCAAAGGTTTCCGGCGTGATCCCGCAGGTGGCTGTTGTTCTGGGTGTCTGCGGCGGCACCAGCGCACTGAGCGCTGCCAATGCAGATGTCTGCATCATGGCTGAGGGCGCAGAGCTGTTCTTCACCGCTCCGTTCACCTCTGCTGCCAAGGGCGACAAGGTGGCCGATGCCGGCACCGCAGCCGCCGCTGCAAAGGCTGGCGTGGCCGCCATTGTGGCACCCACTGCTGAGGAAGCTGCCGAGAAGGCTGCTCACATCGTGGGCCTGCTGCCGGCCAACAACCTGACCGGCCCTGCGATCTTTGAGTTCGAGCAGCCCACTGCTGCTCTGGCTGCCGGTGCAGAGCCTGCAAAGGCTGCTGCTGCCGTGGTCGATAAGGACAGCGCTGTGGAGCTGTATGCAGGCTTTGGCAAGTCTGTTTACACTGCATTTGCCACCGTGGGCGGCAACGCCGTGGGCGTTGTGGCCACCGGCAAGACCCTGTGCCACAACTGCGTGGCCAAGGCTTCCCGCTTTGTGCGCCTGTGCGATGCCTTCAGCGTGCCGGTGATCACCATTGTGGATACCGAGGGCTTTGTGCCCAGCGCAACCGACGACATTGCAGGCGGCATCCGTGAGGCTGCCCGTCTGGCTGCTACCTATGCCGACGCTACCACCGCAAAGGTGGCTGTGCTGGCTGGCAAGGCCGTCGGCCCTGTTTACACCGCTCTGGCTGCTGCCGATCTGCGCATTGCCGTGGCTGGCTGCACCGTCAGCGCACTGGAACCCAGCGCAGCGGTCAGCGTCCTGTACAAGGAAGAGATCGATGCTTCCGACAACATCATTGCAGCCACCAACGCAAAGGCTGCTGCTTACACCGCCGAGGTGTGCAGCGCAGCAAATGCAGTTGCCTGCGGCGCTGCTGACCTGACCTGCGATGCAGCCAATGTGCGTGCAAGCGTTGTTGCCGCACTGGAACTGCTGAGCACCAAGCGTGCTGCCCGCCTGCCCAAGAAGCACGGCAACATGGCTCTGTAATCGTCTGTATAAATCTTTTTGATACGATTTTGATTTGGAGGATCCTTCCATGAAGTACTACAATATTACCGTCAATGGCGTTGCTTACAGCGTCTCCGTGGAGGAGACTGCCGCTGGTGCTGCTCCGGTTGCTGCTGCAGCTCCTGCCGCACCCGCTGCTCCTAAGGCTGCTCCGGCTCCCGCTGCTGCTCCCAAGGCTGCTGCAGGCGCTGCTGGTGCCGTTGCCGTCAAGGCTCCCATGCCCGGCAACATTCTGGATGTCAAGGTCAAGGCCGGTGCATCCGTGAAGGCTGGCGACGTGCTGGTGATCCTGGAGGCCATGAAGATGGAGAACGAGATCGTTGCTCCGCAGGATGGCACTGTGGCTTCCATCAACGTCAACAAGGGCGACACCGTCAACTCCGGTGACGTTCTGGTTTCCATGAACTAAGGGAGAGGTGACAATCATGGCCAAAAAGCCGATCAAGGTTACTGAGGTCGTCCTGCGCGATGCCCACCAGTCTCTGCTGGCCACCCGCATGACCATGGATGAGATGCGTCCCATCCTGCCGGAAATGGATAAGATCAACTACTTCTCCGTGGAGTGCTGGGGCGGCGCTACGTTCGACAGCTGCATCCGCTTTCTGGACGAAGACCCGTGGGAGCGCCTGCGCATCCTGCGCAAGGAGCTGCCCCACCAGAAGCTGCAGATGCTGTTCCGCGGCCAGAACATGCTGGGCTACCGCCCCTACGCAGACGATGCCGTTGAGTACTTTGTGCAGAAGTCTGTTGCAAACGGCATCGACGTGATCCGTATTTTCGATGCACTGAACGATCCGCGCAACCTGCAGACCGCCATCAAGGCAGCCAACAAGGAAGGCGCTCATGTGCAGGGCTGCATCAGCTACACCCTCAGCCCCGTGCACAACAACGAGTACTTTGCAGCCTACGCCAAGACCCTGGAAGAGATGGGCGCAAACTCCATCTGCATCAAGGATATGGCCGGTCTGCTGACCCCCTATACCTGCTACGATCTGGTGAAGAAGCTGAAGGAGACCGTCAGCATCCCTGTTGACATCCACAGCCACTACACCGCAGGTCTGGCTTCCATGTCCATCCTGAAGGGCATCGAGGCAGGTGCCGACATCATCGATACCGCCATGAGCCCCCTGAGCCTGGGCACCAGCCACATGCCCACCGAGAGTCTGGTCGCTGCCCTGCAGGGCACCGATTACGACACCGGTCTGGATCTGAAGCAGCTGAACGTTGTGCGCGCATACTTTGCAAAGCTGCGCGAGAAGTACATTGCCAACGGCCAGATCAGCCCGAAGAGCCTCGGCGTGGATGCAAACACCCTGCTGTATCAGGTGCCGGGCGGCATGTTCTCCAACATGCTCAAACAGCTGAAGGATGCCGGCAAGGAAGATAAGCTGGACGAAGTGCTGGCAGAGATCCCCCGCGTCCGCGAGGATGCAGGCTATCCGCCGCTGGTCACCCCCACCAGCCAGATCGTTGGTACGCAGGCTGTGTTCAACGTGATTCTGGGCGAGCGCTACAAGATGGTCACCAAGGAGTTCAAGGGTCTGGTCCACGGCGATTACGGCAAGACTCCCGCTCCCATCAAGCCCGAGTTCACCAAGAAGATCCTGGGCGACGAGCAGCCCATTACCTGCCGCTTTGCTGATACTCTGGCTCCTGAGATGGACAAGCTGAAGGCAGAAGCTGCCAAGTGGGCAACGCAGGAAGAGGATGTGCTGACCTACGCAATGTTCCCGCAGGTGGCACCCAAGTTCTTTGAAAAGCGCAATGCCAAGAAGCAGGGCGTGGACGGCGACCATGTGGACTACACCAATCAGTCTCATCCCGTCTGATCTTTCATAACGGATTCCGGAGCTTCCCGCTTTTGCGGCGGGAGGCTCCTTTTGTGTTTTGCACCGGATCTGGCCCCCAAAATGGGCGGCGGCTCATTGACATGAAAATCCATCCATTTTATAATGAATCAAAATGGATGCAGCCGACACCCGGGCATCCCCGGAAAAAGAAGAGGTGATCTGCATGAGAAGCATCACGGTACAGCGCCTTGCGGAATTTACAGAGCAGGATTATGAATTTACCTTCGGCATCACCCGGAAGGAATTTGCCCAGATGCTGGAAGCACTGAATGCGGCTTATTGCAAGGAGCACCGGCGCAGGCCGCATTTTACCAAGATCACAATGCAGGATAAGCTGGTGCTGACTTTGCTCTACCGCCGCGAGTACCGCAGCATGGAGAACATTGCGGCAGAATACGGTGTCTCCCGCGATACCATTGCGGACAATATCCACTGGGTGGAGCGCGCACTGCTGAACGCAAATCTGCTGCAGAACAGCGTGACCTGCGTATATAAAACCAACTGAAACAGGCTCTGATACAGGATCGGAAGATTTTGTATCAGAGCTTTTTTGCTTTGCACCGTGTATTGCGGCCGGTTTTGGCGGCGGCACGCAACAGTGCACCTTGAATTTTGGGCCGAAGAATAGTAAAATGAAACTATATGTATCGTAACATGGGTTTGTGTACCCAAAGGCGGATACGTATACCGAAACTTGTAAGCTGAAACACTGAAAATGTAAGAACAGGAGAGCGTTATGATCTTAAGCATGACCGGCTTTGGCCGGGGGACTGCTGTGCGCAATGGCCGTGAGATCACGGTGGAGCTGCGCAGCGTGAATTCCCGCTACTTTGAGTATTCTTCGCGCATCCCGCGCACCTGCAGCTATCTGGACAGCCGCTTGAAAAAGCAGCTCAACGAGCGCATTTCCCGCGGCAAGGTGGAGCTGAGCATGACCGTGCAGAATGTGGACGCTGCCGATACGGTGGTGGCCGTCAACATGGAGCTGGCACGCAGCTACCAGCAGGCCATGCGGGATATTTCGGAACAGCTGGGTGTCAAGAACGATATCTCTGCGGGCGTGCTGACCCGCTTCCCGGATGTGCTCACCACCCGCCACGCGGATGTGGACGAGGAACAGCTGTGGGAAGATGTTTCTGCCGTTACCGCACAGGCGCTGGACCGCTTTGTGGAGATGCGCGCCGCCGAGGGTGCCAAGATGAAGGCAGACGTGGAAAACCGTCTGAACTTCCTCGAGGAGTGCGTGGGCAGGGTGGAGACTTTGAGCGCAGGCCGCGTGGAAGCCTACACCAACCGCCTGTACGAGAAGCTCAAGGTCATTCTGGAGGACCGCGATATCGACGATGCCCGCGTGCTGACCGAGGCCGCTATTTTTGGTGATAAGACCGCTGTGGATGAAGAGACGGTGCGCCTGCGCAGCCACATTGCGCAGTACCGCGATATCCTCAAGCTGGACGAGCCGGTGGGCCGCAAGTTGGACTTTTTGACGCAGGAGCTGAACCGCGAGACCAATACCATCGGCTCCAAGTGTCAGGATCTGGATATCACCCGCATCGTGGTGGATATGAAGGCGGAGATCGAAAAGATCCGCGAACAGATCCAGAATCTGGAGTGATACAGAAAATTCGGAGGGGTTTATGAAGCTCATCAACATCGGGTTTGGCAATATGGTCAGTGCAGGCCGTGTGGTGGCAGTGGTCAGCCCGGATTCCGCCCCGGTCAAGCGCCTTGTAAAGGAAGCGCGGGAGCGCGGAATGCTGATCGATGCATCCTATGGCCGCAGCACCCGTGCAGTGCTTATCATGGACTCCGATCATGTGGTGCTCTCGGCGCTTCAGCCGGAAACGGTGGCCAACCGTGCGGCAGGGCAGGAGGGCAAAACACCAACAGAGGAGGAACAGACCCATGGCGAACGATAAATATTTGTTTGTGGTCTCCGGCGCGGCCGGTACCGGCAAGGACAGCGTGGTGAAGGCACTGCGCGAAGCACACCCGGAGATCGAAAAGACTGTTTCCGCCACCACCCGCGCACCGCGTCCCGGTGAGCAGGAGGGCGTGGATTATTATTACCGCACCCGGGAGCAGTTCCAGCAGCTGATCGAGAACGATCAGGTGGTGGAGCACAACTTCTACAACGGCAACTACTACGGTACCCTGCGCGAGGAAGTGGACAAGCGCCTTGCAGCCCGGAAGGTGGTCGTTCTGGTCATCGATGTGCACGGCGCAGCGAACATCCGCCGCATGTTCCCGGGCGCGACCACCGTGTTCCTGCTGCCGCCGTCGGTGGAGGAGCTGGAGCGCCGTCTGCGGGGCCGCGGCACCGAGACCGAGGACAGCATTCAGGAGCGTCTTGCCACCGCCCGGCAGGAGCTGGCCCAGCAGGATAAATTCACTCTGAAGCTGGTCAACGACCAGGTCGATACCTGCGCCGATGCACTGTATCAGGCCATCTGCCAGCGCATTGGTGCCGCAGAATAACATTTTGAAGGAGCTGGACGAATGCCCAAAACGGTAGGCGTTGCCGTCAGCAATGCGACCTTCCACTTTGATAAGCTTTATACCTATGCCGTCATGCCGGATCAGCAGAATGCGGTAAAACTTGGCAGCATGGTGCTGGTGCCCTTTGGCCGCGGCAGCCGCGCCCGCATGGGCGTGGTGCTGGCCTGCGATGCCGAACCGGAAAGCGCGAAGCTGAAATATCTTTTCGACGTGGCCCCGGCATCCGCCTGCCTGACCCCGGAACTGCTGCGGCTGGTGCACTTTTTGAAGGAGCGCACCTTCTGCACCTATTACGAAGCGGTCAAGGCGGTCATTCCCTATGGTGCACAGTACAAGCCTGCCGTGGCGGCGGACGGCGTAACGCCGGTGCTGCAAAAGCAGCTCACCCGCCACACCGAGAACTCCTACCGCCTTGTGGGCGGGCTGCCGCCAAAGCCGAAGCCGACAGCCAAGCAATTGGCGGCAGTGGCGCTGCTGGGCGGTGGGCCGCGCACCCTGAACGAACTGGAAGACAAGGGCATCAGCCGTGCCGTGCTGGATAACCTGTGCGCCAAAGGCGTGCTGGAATGCAGCAAGGTGAATAAATCCATCGACCTGTATTCGTCCATTCCGCTGAAAAACGAGCCGATCACCCTCACGCAGGAGCAGCAGGCGGCTTACGATGCTCTGCTGCCAAAGCTGGAAGATGATGCACCCCACTCGGCGCTGCTCTACGGCGTGACCGGCAGCGGCAAAACGCTGGTGTTTTTAAAGCTCATTGCCCGCTGTCTGGAGCAGGGCAGGCGTGCGCTGGTGCTGGTGCCGGAGATCAGCCTGACCCCGCAGATGATCCTGCGGCTCAAGAGCCAGTTTGGCCGCCGGGTGGCGGTGCAGCACTCTGCCCTCAACCACACCGAACGCCTTTTGCAGTGGCAGATGATCCAGGACGGCGGCGCAGACATCGTGGTGGGTACCCGCAGCGCCATCTTTTCGCCGCTGGAAAACATCGGGCTCATCATCATCGATGAGGAGCAGGAGCACACCTACCGCTCGGAATCCGCGCCCCGCTATTCTGCCCACGAGGTGGCCCGGCAGCGCGCGGCGGAAAACGGTGCATTGCTGCTGCTGGCAAGCGCCACCCCCAGCACCGAGAGCTTTTACGCGGCCCAGCATGGCCGCACCCAGCTGGTGCGGCTGACCCAGCGCTACGGCGGCAACCCGCTGCCCACGGTGCAGATCGTGGATATGCGCGCAGAGCTGGCGGCAGGCAACCCGCGGGAGATCAGTCTTGCGCTGGAAGATGCCATCCGCCGCAATCTGGATGCAGGCAAGCAGACCATTTTGCTGCTGAACCGCCGGGGCTACCAGACCATGGCCCAGTGCGAGGACTGCCGCGAGGTGCTCAAGTGCACAAAGTGCAGCGTGCCGATGGTGTACCACAAAGCGGCGCACAAGGTATTGTGCCACTACTGCGGCAGCCAGATGGAACCGCCCACTGTGTGCCCCGCCTGCGGCGGCAAGCTGCAGTACCGGGGCTTCGGCACCCAGAAAGCCGAGGAAGAGCTGGCAAAGCTGTTCCCGGATGCGCGGGTACTGCGCATGGATCAGGATTCCACTGCCGCAAAGGATGCCCACGAAAAGCTGCTGGCAAGGTTTGCGAACCACGAATATGACATCATGGTGGGCACCCAGATGGTGGCCAAGGGACTGGATTTTGAGGATGTGACCCTTGTGGGCGTGCTGGGCATCGACTCGCTGCTGTTTGCGCAGGGCTTCCGCGCGTATGAGAACGTGTTCAGCCTCATCACGCAGGTGGTGGGCCGCAGCGGCCGGGCCAGAGACCCGGGCTTTGCCATCATCCAGACCACCGACCCCGATAACCCGGTGCTGAACCTTGCCGCCGCGCAGGACTACGATGCCTTTTTTGAGCAGGAGATCGCCTACCGCAAGCTGGGCCTGTACCCGCCCTTCTGCGGGCTGTGCGTCATTGGCTTTGCAGGCGCAAAGGAGATCGAGGTGGCACGGGCGGCGGCGCGCTTTGCGGCCCTGCTGGGCCAGCAGGCGGCAAAACAGCCGGACCTGCCGCTGCGGGTGCTTGGCCCCACGCCCGGCAGCATTGAGAAGATCAACGACACCTACCGCTACAAACTTACCATCAAGTGCCGCAACGACCGCCGCTTCCGCGATCTCGTGCGCAGCACACTGGAAAGATACGAACAGGAAAAACTTCCGTCCAAGGCCACCGTTGCGGTGGACCTGCACTCGGACGGTGACATCTGATTTGGAGGTACCATAAATGGCTATCCGTAACATTGTAAAAGAGGGCGATCCCATCCTGAACAAGGTCTGCCGCCCCGTCACCACCTTTGATGACCGTCTGGCTACCCTGCTGGACGACATGCACGAGACTATGATCGCCGCCGACGGCGTGGGTCTGGCCGGCCCGCAGGTGGGCATGCTGCGCCGTCTGTTCGTGGTGTGGGACACCACCGACGCGCCCGAGGAGATCCCCGAAGATTACGAATATAAGTTCATCGACTTCGTCAACCCGGAAATTCTGGCTGTATCCGAGGAAGAGGAGACCGCCTATGAGGGCTGTCTGTCCTTCCCGGGCCACAACGGCGCTGTGACCCGCCCCGTCGCGGTCAAGGTGCGCGCACAGGACCGCCACGGTGAGTGGTTCGAGCTGGAAGCTGAGGATCTGCTGGGCCGCTGCATCCAGCACGAGAACGACCATCTGGACGGCATTACCATCATGCAGTCCAGCGAGTATTTCTATGAGGATACCGAAGAGGGCAAAAAAGCTGCCCGCGAAGCGAAAGGAAACAAGTAATGCGCATTTTGTTCATGGGCACGCCGGATATTGCCGCAGAGTGCCTCAAAGCACTGTATGCCGCCGGGCATGACATCTGCGCGGTGTACACCCGGCGGGACAAGCCGGTTGGCCGCAAGCAGGTGCTTACCGCACCCCCGGTCAAGGAAGTGGCCCTTGCCCACGGCACGCCGGTGTTCCAGCCCCGCACCCTGCGGGACGGCAGCGAGGACGAAAACATCCGCGCACTGGCCCCGGAACTGATCGTGGTGGTGGCTTACGGCTGCATCCTGCCGAAGTCTGTGCTGGAAACGCCGAAGTACGGCTGCATCAACCTGCATGTTTCGCTGCTGCCCAAGTACCGCGGCAGCGCCCCGGTGCAGTGGGCCGTGCTGAACGGCGATGCCGAGACCGGCGTTTCCATCATGCAGATGGACGAGGGCCTTGACACCGGCGATGTGCTCTGCTGCGAGAAGATCGCCATTGACCCGGAGGAGACCAGCGGCCAGCTGTTTGACCGCGTGACTGCCGTGGGTGCACGGGTGCTGTGCGAGGTGGTGCCCGCCATCGCCGCCGGAACGCTGAAACCCCAGCCGCAGGATCATGAGAACGCCTGCCTTGCACCTATGCTGAACAAGGAGATGGCAGAGTTCCGCCTGACCGAATCGGCTGCCCACATCCACAACTGGGTGCGCGGCATGAACCCGTGGCCCGGTGCATGGTTCGTCACCTCCGGCGGCAAAAAGCTCAAGGTGGTGGAGTGCCGTGCCGTGGAAGCTCACGGCGAAGCGCCCGGCACCGTGCTGGCCACAAAGCCGCTCACGGTGGCTTGCGGTGAGGGGGCCGTCCAGCTGCTGAATGTGGTGCCGGAAGGCAAAAAGCCCATGGACGGCACCGCCTTTGCGGCCGGTCAGCGCCTGAAAACGGGGGATATCCTCTGATGGCGGCGAATCCCCGCGCGGCGGCAGTGGCGGCGCTGGTGCGGCAGGAGCAGGATGGCTTTTCCAACCTTGTTCTGGATGCCGAACTCAAGCGCCAGCAGCTGGAAGGCCGCGATAAAGCTTTTGCCAGCGCCATCTTTTACGCGGTGCTGGAACACCGGGGCACGCTGGACTACATCCTGTGCCAGTTCCTGCCCAAGGGCCTTGCCAAGCTGGATGCACCGGTGCGCGAAATATTGCGCGCGGCGCTGGCGCAGGCCCGCTATATGCAGGTGCCGGTGTCCGCTGCGGTGAACGAAGCCGTCAAGCTGACCCGCGCCTTCAAAAAATCCAGCGCATCCGGTCTGGTCAACGCCGTGCTGCGCAAGGCGTGCAGCTACGACCTGAGCACCGCAAGCTTCAAAAACGAAGTGGAGCGGCTCATGGTGCTTGGCTCTGCCGGGCGGGATGTGGCGGAATTTCTGCACAAAAACTACCCGGACGAAGCACTGGATATCCTTACCTACAAGGCCGACGGCGGCATGACCAGCCTGCGGGCGAACCCGCTGAAAGGCAGTGCCGATGAGCTTTGTGCAAAGCTGCTGGCTTCCGGCGCAAAGGAAGCAAAGCGGGGCATTGTGCCCGGCAGTGTGCTGGCCCGCTTCGAGGGCAGCCCGGCGGAAAATGAGCTGTTCCGGCAGGGGTACTTCCATGTGGAAGGGCAGGCCAGCCAGCTGGCGGCGCTCTGCGTGGACGCACAGCCCGGAGAAACAGTCATCGACCTGTGCGCCGCGCCCGGCGGCAAGACCATCCTGCTGGCCGAGCAGATGCACAGCACCGGCAGGCTCTACAGCTGCGATGCCGCCGAGAACCGCGTGGGCCTGATCCGCACGGCAGTGCAGCGCATGGGACTGACCAATGTGGAAGCCCTGTGCAACGATGCCACAAAGGTGAACCCGGCCCTGCCGCAGGCCGACCGCATTTTAGCGGATGTGCCCTGCAGCGGCCTTGGCATTCTGGCAAAAAAGCCGGATCTGCGCTACAAAAAGCTGGAACCGGCCCGCGAAGCTGAATTATTGGCCACGCAGTCGGCCATCCTCGATACGGCGGCACAGCTGCTGAAAGCGGGCGGCAGGCTGGTGTACTCCACCTGCACCATCGACCCGGCAGAAAACCAGAAGCAGATCGCGGCATTTCTGGCCCGCCACCCGGAGTTTACGGTGGTGGAGCCTGCCGCAGCGCTGCCCGCCGGGATGACGGCAGGGGAGCACGGCGCGCTTTCGGTGCCCACCCGTACCGGCATGGACGGTTTTTTCCTGTGTGCCATGCAGAAAAACGGGGAAAAGCTGCAATGAAACAGGTGGCTTGTTCGTAAAAAACAATAGGAGAACACAATGGAACAAAAACGCTGTATCTCTTCCTTTACGCTGGCAGAGCTGACCGCTGAACTGAAAGCGATGGGTCAGCCGGGCTTCCGGGCCAAGCAGATCTTCCACTGGGTGCATCAGAAGCTGGTCACCGAGTTTTCTGCCATGACCGACCAGCCCAAGACCCTGCTGGAAAAGCTGGAAGAAAGCTTCTACATTGCCGCGCCCAAGATCGAGCGCAGGCAGGAAGCAAAGGACGGCACGGTAAAATATCTGCTGCGCATGGCGGACGGCAACTGCATCGAGACCGTCGTGATGCGCTACCACTACGGCAACACCGTGTGTGTGTCCACGCAGGTGGGCTGCCGCATGGGCTGCCGCTTCTGCGCGTCCACCCAGGCGGGCCGCGTGCGCGATCTGGAAGCAGGCGAGATCTGCTCTGAGATCTACACCGCCCAGAAGGATATCGGGGAGCGCATTTCCCACATCGTGCTCATGGGCATTGGCGAACCGCTGGATAACTTTGACGAAGTGATGAAGTTTCTGGAGAACATCACCTCGCCCGAGGGCGTGAACATCGGGATGCGCAACATCAGCCTTTCTACCTGCGGTCTGGTGCCCAAGATCGACCAGCTGGCCGAGAAAAAGCTGCAGCTGACCCTCTCGGTGTCGCTGCACGCACCCAACAATGAAATTCGCAGCGGCATGATGCCGGTGAACGATGCCTATCCCGTGGAAGTGCTGATGCAGGCCGTGCGCCGCTATCAGGACACCACCGGCCGCCGCGTGAGCTTTGAATATTCCATGGTGCGCGGTGTCAATGATTCCGATGCCTGCGCCAGACAGCTGGCAAACCTGATCCGGGGCATGGGTGCCCATGTGAACCTGATCCCCATCAACCCGGTGGACGGCAGCCCGTACTCGGCCACCGATGCAGCCAACGTGCACCGCTTCCAGCAGAAGCTGGAGAGCCTTGGCGTGAACGCTACGGTGCGCCGCCGCCTTGGCAGCGAGATCAGCGCCGCATGCGGCCAGCTGCGCCGTGACGAAATGAACGGGAAAGCGTAAATATTAAAGGGAGAAGCCTATGAAACTTGCAGGAAAAACGGATGTCGGCAGGGTCCGGCAGGATAATCAGGACGATTATCGCGCAGGAGAACTGCCCGGCGATGCCGCATGGCTGCTGGTATGCGACGGCATGGGCGGTGCACGCGGCGGCAGGGAAGCCAGCCAGAGCGCGTGCGATGTGATCGAGCGCTGCTTTCAGGAGCAGTATGCTTCCAAGTGCCTGCCCGGCGAAGAGGAGACTTTTTTGAAAAAGAGCCTGCTCAGCGCCAACCGCTTTGTGTTCCAGAAGGCCCTGCGTGAGGAATCGCTGGCGGGCATGGGCACCACGGCTGTGTGCGCACTGGTGCGCGGCGGCAAGGTGTTCCTGTGTCATGCAGGCGACTCGCGGGCGTACCTGTACCGGGACGGCAGGCTTGCCCAGCTCACCCACGACCACTCCTATGTGCAGGAGCTGGTGGACTGCGGCACCATTACCGTGGAGGAAGCCGAGCACCACCCTCAGAAGAACATCATCACCAAGGCGCTGGGCGTGGACTACCGGCTGGACTCGGAGTTCACCACCGCACCGCTGCAGAAAGGGGATATCCTGCTGCTGTGCTCGGACGGCCTGACCAATGCCGTGCCCAGAGAACAGCTGGAACAGCTGCTGCGCACCGGCAGGTTCTACGACCTGCCGGACCTTCTGATCCGCACGGCCAACGAGAACGGCGGCCCGGATAACATCACCGCGCTGCTGCTGTGTGTGGAGGAGGTGCGCTGATGGACAACCTGATCGGCAAAAAGCTGGACGGCCTGTATGAGGTGCGGGAGCTGATCGGTTCCGGCGGCATGGCAAACGTCTACAAGGCGGTCATGCTGGGGCACAACGGCCCGGTGCCTGCCGGTACCGTGGTGGCGGTAAAGGTGCTGCGGCAGGAGTATATGCACGACCCGGACCTTGTGCGCCGCTTTAAAAATGAATCCAAGGCCATCTCGTTGCTGAACCACCCCAACATCGTAAAAGTGTACGATGTATCGGTGAATGATGATCTGCAGTATATCGTGATGGAATATGTGGACGGCATGACATTGCGCGAGTACCTTAACCAGCGCGGCGGCAGGCTGACCAACCGGGAGACCGTGCATTTCATCTCCCAGATCTTAAAGGCGCTGGAACATGCCCACGCCAACGGTGTGGTGCACCGGGACATCAAGCCCCAGAACATCATGCTTCTGGACAACGGCCAGCTGCGCATGATGGATTTTGGCATTGCGCGCATCTCCCGTGCCGAGAACCAGCTGCTGAGCGGCAAGGCCATGGGCAGCGTGCACTATATCAGCCCGGAGCAGGCCAAGGGCGATGAGACCGACTGCACCAGCGATATCTACTCGGTGGGCGTGATGATGTACGAGATGCTCAGCGGTCATCTGCCCTTTGATGCAGACGACATGGTGGAAGTTGCCATCAAGCAGATCTCCGATCAGCCGAAGTCTTTGCACGAGATCGCGCCGGAGGTGCCGAATGCACTGGTGGAGATCACCGAAAAGGCCATGGCAAAGCTGCCGCAGAACCGCTACGCATCCGCCCGCGAAATGCTGGATGCGCTGGACACCTACGTGCACAACCCCTCCGTGATGTTCGAGTACAAGTATATTACAGAAGATGCTCCCGAAAAGGTGGTGAAACGTACCATGAACCAGAACCGTGCAAACCGTCAGGCCGAAAAGCCTGCGCCCCGCGGCAAAAAGGCCGCACCGCGCAAGAAAAAGCGCACCATCTTCCTGCCGGCACTGTTCGGCGTTACCATTGCATTTGCACTGGCGTGCCTTGCGCTGTGCTGGATGATCCTGAACGATTCCTCCAACCTGATGAACAACAAGGCCGATATCACGCTGGGCGATTATATCGGTATGACGCAGGACGAGGCTGCTGCCACCGAGCAGGTGGTCTCCGGCCAGATCAGCGTTACCTGGGAGCAGGAGTACAACAGTAACTATGCGGCGGGCTATATCTATAAGCAGTCGCCGGTGTCCGGCCGCACGGTGCGCGAGGGCCAGAATGTGACCCTGACTGTGAGCCTTGGCACCCAGTACGTTACCGTGCCGGACCTGACCAACTATGTGCAGGCCGATGCAGAGCAGCAGCTCAAGGAGCTGGGTGTCTCGGTGCTGGTAACGCAGGCTGTGGATACCTCTGTGGCATCCGGCGCGGTGATCCGCACCGACCCGGCGGCGGGCAGTCAGGTGGCTGCAGGCAGCACTGTGGTGATGTATATCAGCCGCCCGCAGGTGGCAACCACCACCAAGGTGCCCTCGCTGACCGGCATGAGCACCGCTGATGCCCGCACCCTGCTGGTGCAGAACCATCTGGGCCTTGGCAGCCAGACCGAGCAGTACAGCGACCAGCCGGTGGGCACTGTCATCAGTCAGAACCCGGCGGCAGGCTCTACCACAAAGCTGAACGGCCGCGTGAACATTGTGGTAAGCGCAGGGCCGGAGCCTGCACCGGAACCGGAAGCACCCAGCGACAGCACCACCGGCGGCGACTGGTGGAGCGGCCTGTTTGGCAGCAGCTCCTCTTCTTCCAGCACCGAGACCGGCACCGAACAGGGCACAGCGGGCAGCGGCGACCCTTCGCAGAAACCGCTGACCGACTGGTGGTCCTCGCTGCTGAGCTGACGGAGGCGTGCATGAAGGGATATATCACAAAGGGCATCGGCGGCTTTTACTATGTAAAAACGCCGGAGGGCATTGTGGAGTGCAAGCCCCGCGGCATTTTCCGCAAACAGAAGATCACGCCGGTGGCGGGCGATGAGGTGACGCTGGAGACCGAGAACGGTGCAGCCGTCATTGCCGAGATCGCACCGCGCAAAAATGTGTTCGTGCGGCCTCCGATGGCAAATCTGGATGTGCTGTTCCTTGTGGCCAGCACCACCCAGCCCACGCCCAGCACGCTGGTGCTGGATAAGCTTGCCGCCATTGCGGTGGACAAGGGCGTGCAGCCGGTGATCGTGTGCACCAAGGGCGACTTGGCCGAGGCGGAATTCCTGCGTAAGGCCTACGAAAGATCGACCCTGCCGTTCATCCGCATCGATTACGAGACCGGCGGCGGGCTGGACGAGGTGAAGCAGTGGATCAACGGCAGGCTGTGTGCGTTCTGCGGCAACTCCGGCGTGGGAAAATCCACCCTTTTGAACCATCTGCTGCCGGAAGCAGAGCGCGAGACCAGTGCCATCAGCCAGAAGCTGGGCCGCGGCCGCCACACCACCCGTGAGGTGACGATCTTTGAAGCCTTTGGCGGGCGCATTGCGGATACGCCGGGCTTTGCCAGTCTGGAAGCGAACCGCGCCGGGTTCATCCCCAAGGAAAATCTGGAGCATGCGTTCCCGGAGTTCGGGCCTTATCTGGGCCAGTGCCAGTTCACCGGCTGCTCCCACCGCAGCGAAAAAGGCTGTGCCGTGCGCGCCGCACTGGCCGAGGGCAGGCTCTCCCAGACCCGGTACGACAGCTACTGCGCCATGTACGAGGAAGTCAAGGACGTGAAGGATTGGCAGCGCCCGAAAGTATAAAGGATAAGGAAGAGATTCATGTCACGCTGTGTGATCATTTCGGCCTGCCCGGTTTCTCCGGAGCTGGCAGAGGCCCTGCGGCCGGACGACTTTATCATTGCCTGTGATGCAGGCTACCGCAACTGCGCACCTCTGGGGCGTAGACCCAACATCATCGTGGGCGACTTTGACACCGCCCCCTGCCCGGAACAGCAGGACGACGATATCATCGTGCTGCCCCATGTGAAGGACGATACCGACACCGAGTATGCCGCAAAGCTGGTCTCGGAAAAGGGCTTTGACGAGGTGCTGCTGCTGGGCGGCCTTGGCGGCAGACGGGTGGAGCACACCCTTGCAAACCTGTGCACCGGCCTTGGGCTGGAACAGCGCGGTGTGCGCACCACCCTGCTGGATGAGCGCAGCCGCATCACCTACGTGATGCCCGGCGAGACCCGCTGCTACCCGAAGGAGAAGTACTTCTTCTTCTCGGCCTTCCCGATGGAGGGCAGGGCGCAGGGCGTGTGCGAGCGCGGCTCCTACTATGAGCTGACCGATGCGGAGCTGACCGCCAGCTACCCGCTGGGCGTCAGCAACGAGTACGCTGCCGGGTCGGACTGCATCACCATCTCCACCCGCAGCGGTGCGCTGGTGGTGGTGGAGACCATCGCAGACTGAGCGCTGCTGCCCTTGCCGGAACGTTCCGGCCCCTGCCTGCATAGGATGGGCCAGAAAACGGAAAGGCGGGGAGCATATGCAGGTAGTTGTGATCCGAAGCCCCAAGGCGCTGCGCGGCATTCTGCGCAGACTGTTCGGCATTCAAAAACAGTAAAAAAGATCCCCTCGCTGCTGGTCGGCGGGGGGATCTTGCTTCATAATACTCCTTTTTATTGCGTCAGGGCGTTGTAACAGGCATCGAACGCCTGCATAAAATCAGTGATCTCCTGTTCCGTGGTCAGGTGGCTCAGGCTGATGCGCCACGAGGACAGCGCGTTGCGCCGGTCATGGCTCACGGCAAACACGGCGCGGGAGGGCAGGCCGTCCGAAGAGCAGGCCGATTTGACCGAGACGCATACGCCCCTGGCATCCAGCTCCCGCTGGAACACGGTGCCCTTCACGTTCTGTACGCTCAGGTTTAAAATCTGCGGCACGGCGGTGTCCGGGCTGTTGATGCGCACCTTGGGGTATTGGGCAAGCCCGGTGCGCAGGCGGGCGTTCAGGGCGCGGATGTGCTCTACCCGGGCGGGCAGCTCGCTCACTGCCTTTTCCAGCGCCAGCGCCAGCGAACAGGCCAGCGCCACGGTGGGGGTGCCGCTGCGGTAGATGGTGGTGCTCTCGCCGCCATGGATGAGCGGCTCCAGCGCAAGGCCGCGCCGCTTGACCAGCACACCGATGCCGTTCAGCCCGTAGAACTTGTGGGCGGTCAGGCTCATGGTGTCGATGCCCGCAAAGCTGACCGGCAGCTTGCCCACGGCCTGTGTGGCATCCACATGGAAGTGGCAGTGGGGGCAGGCCTTCAACATTTCCGCGATCTCGGCCACCGGCTGCACCACGCCCAGCTCACTGTCCACGGCAGTGACGGCCACCAGAATGGTGTCCGGGCGCAGCAGTTCTTTCAGGTGGGCAAGGTCCACCGTGCCGTCCTGCCGGATGTCCACAAGGTCGATCTCGTAGCCCTGCTCTTGCAGGGCGGTCAGGCTGCCGCTCACCGAGGAGTGCTCCAGCGGGGTGGAAATGATGTGTCTGCCATGGTGGCGCTCCAGCCGGGCGATGCTCTTGATGGCAAAGTTGTTGGCCTCGCTGGCACCGGATGTATAGATGATCTCGGCGGGCTGCACATTCAGACTGCGGGCAATGCTCTGGGTGGCGGCATCGATGGCAGCCTTTGCGGCAGTGCCTGCTGCGTGGCGGGAATTGGCATTGCCCGGGCAATTGCGCTCCACCTCGCAAAAGCGCTGTAAAACCGCTTCGTCTACCGGGGTATTGGCGGAATAATCCAGATAGATCATAAACTCTCCTGATAATTCTCTTATAATACAGATTACAATGGTAGGCTATATTATAGTGCGCTTTGGGCCGGATTGCAAGAGAAGCGGCGCAAACTTCCGGGCTGGAAATACAGGAGAATTAAGCAAAATGGTTGCACGGCGGCAAAAAGTCTGCTATAATCTCTTGAAGGACTGCTCGCTGCGGCCTTTTGCGGGGCTTTTGGCGGCGGTTTGGAAAGAGCCTGAATGAAAGGGGGAGCGCACCATGCTGCACAAGAATCATCGACTGCGCTGTATTGCACTTCTCATTTCCGGGCGGGATCATTGTTCCCAAATTTCAGGGGCATTGCCGTTTTGCTGACGGCGGTGCCTCTTTTTTTGGGGCTGCGAGTTCTGTAGGAGGCAGAAAAACTTCATGAGCGAAAAGATCAATTACTCCAAAGGCATTTACGACGCGCGCCAGCTGGGCGCAGGCCGCATGTTCATTCTGGGCGTGCAGCACATGTTTGCCATGTTCGGCGCAACGGTGCTGGTGCCGCTGCTCACCGGCCTGAGCGTTTCCACCACCCTGCTGTGCGCAGGTCTGGGCACCCTGCTGTTCCACCTCATTACCAAAAAGAAGGTGCCTGCATTCCTCGGCTCCTCCTTTGCGTATCTGGGCGGCTTCTCCATCGTGGCCCCCATGCTGGCAGATGCAGACGGCAACCTGACCGTTGCCAACACCAAGATGCTGCCCTACGCCTGCGCCGCCGTCGCATTTTCCGGTCTGGTGTATCTGGTGGCCAGCCTGCTGATCTCCACCTTCGGCATCCGCCGCATCATGAAATTCTTCCCGCCGGTGGTCACTGGCCCCATTATCATTTCCATCGGCCTGATCCTGGCCCCCTCTGCTATCAAAAACTGCCAGTCCAACTGGATCCTGGCCTTTGTGGCACTGGGTGTCGTGATCGTGTGCAACATCTGGGGCAAGGGCATGGTCAAGATCCTGCCCATCCTCATCGGCGTGCTGGTGTCCTATGCAGTGGCACTGGTGACCGGTGCAGTGGACTTCCAGCGCATTTCTGAGGCTGCATGGGTGGGCATCCCTCTGCACAAGGAGGCCATGGGCCTGTTTGCCATCGACGGCAGCCCGGAGTTCATCAGCGCACTGTTCACCATCATCCCCATTGCACTGGCAACCATGATGGAGCATGTGGGCGATATCGCCGCCATCAGCGCAACCGTGGGCCACAACTATATCAACGACCCCGGCCTGAATCGCACCCTGCTGGGTGATGGCCTTGCTACCACCATGGCCGGCCTGCTGGGCGGCCCGGCCAACACCACCTACGGCGAGAACACCGGTGTGCTGGCTCTGAGCAAGATCTACGATCCGCTGGTCATCCGCATTGCGGCTGTGCTGGCCATCATCCTGAGCTTCAGCCCCAAGTTTGAGGCTGTCATCAACACCATCCCCACCGGCATCATCGGCGGCATCAGCTTTGTGCTGTATGGCATGATCTCCGCCATCGGTGTGCGCAACGTGGTGGAGAACCGCGTGGACTTTACCAACAGCCGCAACCTGATCGTGGCTGCTGTCATTCTGGTGTGCGCACTGGGCTTCAACTCTGTGGGCGGTGTCAGCTTTGCCGTTGCAGGTGTTACCATCAACCTGTCCGGTCTGGCTGTGGCCGCGATCGCAGGCATCCTGCTGAACGCTATCCTGCCCGGCAACGACTACGAGTTTGATGCTGCCGACGGCTCCGAAGCCGCTACCAGCAGCAACCTGCAGGTCTGATCTCCCATAGAAGAAGGAAGAACAAGGCAGAAGCCGTCCTGTGTGTGCAGGGCGGCTTTGTTGTTTTTAAGGTGCACAGGGCAAAGCACACAGTTTTTGAGGATGGTTTTTAGTGACCCTGCCGGAATTTATCTGTAAGGCAAAATAAATAGGAATTATTCTTAAAATTATCCTTGACTAACTAGGAATAATTCGCTATAATAGAGCCATGACAAGGGCCGGTGAGTACCAACACCGCCCAGCCTGTTTTCTAACTGATATAAAAAGAATGATGGAGGTCTATTCTTATGAAAAAGTACGTTTGCACCGTTTGTGGTTATATTGCTGAAGGCGAGATCCCGGCACAGTGCCCCGTCTGCAAGGCTCCTGCTTCCGCTTTTGTGGAGAAGACCGGCAACACCTACGTGACCGAGCATGTTGTGGGCATCGGCAAGGCTGAGGGCGTTCCGCAGGAGATCGTGGATGGCCTGCGCGCAAACTTTGAGGGTGAGTGCAGCGAGGTCGGCATGTATCTGGCAATGGCTCGTGTGGCTGAGCGCGAGGGCTACCCCGAGATCGCTGAGGCTTACAAGCGTTATGCCTACGAGGAAGCAGACCACGCATCCCGCTTTGCAGAGCTGCTGGGCGAAGTTGTCACCGACAGCACCAAGAAGAACCTGATGATGCGTGCCGAGGCCGAGTGCGGCGCATGTGCAGGCAAGATGGATCTGGCCAAGAAGGCAAAGGCCCTGAATCTGGATGCCATCCACGACACCGTTCACGAGATGGCAAAGGACGAGGCCCGTCACGGCCGCGGCTTTGAGGGCCTGCTGAAGCGCTACTTCAACACCGAAGTCTGATAAGGTTTCCCCGGTTATCCATTCTGACCGCTGCATGGCTTTGCCGCTGTGCAGCGGTTTTTTTGTTCAACCTACGGAATTGTTCCGTTGACAGGTACAGCGGCGGCGGGTTATAATTTATCTCGTGTTCAATGAACTGCGAAAGGGGAGACGGGGGAATGAAAAACGGACACACCACCCGGCAAAAGGCCCCGGCGGGCCGCTACGCCCTGCTGGACGAGCTGCGCGGGCTGGATCTGGTCAGCATGATGCTGTACCATGCCTGCTGGGACATGATGTTCCTGTTCGGCATCTGGATGGACTGGTACGCGGGAATGCCGGGGCGTCTGTGGCAGCAGACCATCTGCTGGGTGTTCATTCTGCTGTCCGGCTTCTGTGCGCCCTTTGGGCGGCATATGCTGCGGCGCGGTGTTACCGTGTTTGCCGCCGGAGCGCTGGTAACGGCGGTGACGCTGGTGTTCATGCCGGGAGAGCGGGTCATTTTTGGCGTGCTGACCTTTCTGGGTACGGCCATGCTGCTGACCGGTGTGCTGGAACCGCTGCTGAAAAAAGTGATGCCCGCTGTGGGCCTTGCGGTGTCGGCGGTGCTGTTTGCGGTGTGCTACCCGGTCGGCTTGGGCTGGGTGGGCCTTGGCGGCTGGAAGCTGATGCTGCCGCAGAGCCTGTATGCCAACTACTTTACTGCATTTTTTGGCTTTTACCCGGACTGGTTCTACTCCGCCGATTACTTTGGCCTGCTGCCGTGGCTGTTTTTGTTCTGGGCGGGGTACTACCTGCACAAGGCGGTGGGCCGCAGACGCATGGAGCCGCTGCGCCGCCCGGTATGCCCGGCGCTGGGCTGGATGGGCCGGCACTCGCTTTTGCTGTATCTGCTGCACCAGCCGGTGATCTACGGCGTACTTTCAGCCGCGGCAGTCCTTTTTGCATAAAAGGCTTGACACAGCCGGGAAGCTGTGGTATTCTATCGGTGGTTAGAAGATACTAACCAAATGGGGATGCGTCTGCGTGGTTGGACGCATTTTCATGGAACATAAAGTTAGATATATCTAACTAATATTGATTTGAGAGAGGACGATCTTTATGAGCAAAGTAGCAGTCGTATTCTGGAGCGCAACCGGCAACACTGAGACCATGGCAAACTGCGTGGCAGAGGGTGCAAACGGCACCATCGTGCCCTGCAGCGAGATGAACGCCGCAAAGCTGGCTGAGTTTGATGCAGTGGCTTTTGGCTGCCCCGCAATGGGTGCTGAGCAGCTGGAGGAGAGCGAGTTCGAGCCGATGTTCTCTGATCTGGAGGGTTCTCTGAACGGCAAGAAGATCGCCCTGTTCGGCTCCTACGGCTGGGGCGACGGCCAGTGGATGCGTGACTGGGTGGAGCGTGCTCAGGGCGACGGTGCACAGGTGCTCAACGGTGAGGGCCTGATCTGCAACGAGGCCCCGGACGATGATGTTCAGGCTGCATGCCGCAAGCTGGGTGCAGATCTGGCTGCATGGTAAGCAGGAGAAACTTCTCTTGACAAACAGAGACAGCTGCGATAAACTATGAGAACACCGAAATACGGTGTTTTTGCAGAGTTTGAAGTTAGCAAATACTAACTTTCACGCAAAAGCAGCAGCCTCTGTACAGAATGCATCAAAACTGCGGCAGGGGACAGCAGACGGAAAGGTCTGCGCTCCTGCCGCTTTGGTTTCAGAAGGCGGTGTATATGGCAGTGGCTGCAGCAATTGGTGTTACGGTAGGCTTTGCATTTTTGCGCCGTGCGGTGCGCCGCGCTGCAATGCGGTCGGACCGTAGAAAAAAATAAGGCAGCAGGAGGCCCCGTCCCATGCAGGATACCCCGAAGAACTTGGATCAGAAGCGCGCAGATGAAAAGATGCTGGTGAGCGAGATGATCGCTCTTTACTGCCGCAGGCAGCACAAAACACCCAAAGGCAGCCTGTGCCCGGAGTGCCGGCAGCTGCACGATTACGCCCTGACCCGCATTGACAAATGCCCGTTTATGGAGACCAAGACCTTCTGCTCGGCCTGCAAAGTGCACTGCTACAAGCCGGAAATGCGGGAGAAGATCCGCGCGGTGATGCGCTGGGCAGGCCCGCGGATGCTGCCGGTGCACCCGGTGCTTTCCATCCGGCATGCGGCAGTCACACTTCGGTCTAAGCGCGAAGCGAAAAAGGCTGGCTGAATTTTCCAGAATAAACACCCTGCCCGCAGGCCATACTGTGGACAGAGAGGTGATAAATATGGAAAACATCGGCGTTACCTGTGATGTCTGCGAGTGCTGCCACAATGTGAGCGGCTGCAAGTGTGACCTGCCCCAGATCAAAGTGACCGAGCAGTGCACCTGCGATACGCAGCAGGTGGAGACCCCGCACTACTGCCAGAGCTACGAGAAAAAGTAATTCCTAAAGCAGCAAAACAGCTCCTGCCAGAGCATTTCCGGCAGGAGCTGTTTTGGGTCACGGAGGTCAGCGCAGGGCCACATTGCAGGTGGCAAGGCTGCGGATCAGGGTGCCCACGCTCTCCTTCATCCGGATGCCCACGAAGCCCAGCGTGAATGCGGCCTGCACATTGGCCAGATTGTCGTCGATGAACACGCACTCGCTGGCCTTCAGGCCGTATTTGTCCAGCAGGGCCTGATAGATGCGGGGGTCGGGCTTGTTGATGTGCACCTCGCAGGAGGCTACGCCGCCGTCAAAGCGGTCCAGCACGCCGCGCTCCTTGAGCAGGGCCAGCACGTCCTCCGGGATGTTGCTGAGATAGTACACACTGTAGCCATGGTTCTTCAGGCGGCGCACCAGCTCCTGCATCCGGCGGCGCGGGCGCAGGATGTGCAGCCAGTCGTCCAGCACGCCCTGCACCTCAAACTCGCGCCCGGCGGCCTTGGCGTTGCGCAGCATGGCCTGATTGCCGTCAAAGCGGGAGACAAGCCCCGCATCCAGCTGCTTCCACTCCTTGCTGCCAAAGGTCAGGTCATACACCTGCTCCTCGATCTCTTCATTGCAAATGCGGTCTACCAGATAGGCGCGGGGGGCAAAATCCACCATGACACCGCCCAGATCAAACACGATGCTTTTATACATTTAAAATTTCCTCTGTTTCTCATGGAATGCTCTGCCCACAGTATACCACAATCTGCCATGCGGTTTCCACTGCTTTTTGCATGATGTGCCCGGCGGCTGCATAAGCTGTGGCAGAAAGGGGAGAAGGGCATTGACCATCCGGGAACTGTGTGAAAAAGAGGTGGTGCAGCTGGAGCAGGGGGTCTGCCTTGGCCGGGCCGACGACCTGACCTTTGACCCTGCCACCGCCCGGCTGCAGAGCCTGATCCTGCTGGGGCGGCCAAGGCTGTTCGGATTGCTTGGCCGGGACGATAGCCTGACCATTCCATGGCAGGAGATCGAGACCATTGGCACGGATGCGGTGCTGGTGCACACGGCTCTGCCGGAAGCACCGCCGCAGCCGGAACAGCTCAAATGGTGGCAAAAGCTGCGCGTGAAGCTGGGTCTGTAAATTTTTTGCAAAAACAGGGTGGACTTTTTTGTGGAAGTGACTATAATAATCGCAGAAGCTTTGTGCAAAAAGCGTAAAGAAATGTGCTTTTGCGTTTGATCTGAGGTCTCAAGGATGAGGAAAGGAACAGGAATTATGAAAACTCCCAAACCGCTTTTGGCGCTGCGGATGGTATTCCCGCTGGCGGCATCGCTGATCGTGCTGCTGCTGGGCGAGGGGATCGCCCGCGGGAGCCTGAGCGCAGACGTTTTTGCAAGTTTTATCTTCCCGCACATCGGGGCTTATCTGCTGGCGTGGCTGCTGCTGTTTCTGGTGTGGCTGCTGCTGGACTGGGTGTTCCGCTGCCCGCCGCTGTCCACGCTGGGCATGGCGGTGCTGGGCTGTGCGCCCTGCGCGGTGAACTTTTACACCCTGCAGCTGCGCGGCGAGCCGTTCCTGCCATGGGATCTGACACAGGTGTCGGAGGCTGCCGGTGTGGCATCCGCTGCGGGCCTCAAGATCCAGCCCAGCATGGTGGTGACCATCATCGTGGTGCTGGTGCTGATGGCGGGCAGCTTTTTCCTGTACCGCGGCCGTCACAAACAGCGCTGGCTGCCCCGGCTGGCGGGCAGTGCCGCCACCGCAGCGGCCCTCTGCCTGCTGGTGTTCGGCGTGTACCTGCAGCCCGCTGTCACGCAGGTGCTGGGCATTACGCCGGATGCATGGATGCAGGACCGCTACTACCGCTACTACGGCGTGATCACCGGCTTTATGACCAACCTCACCAATCTGGAGATCTCGAAGCCCGAGGAATACTCGCAGGAAGCAGTGGATGCCCTGCTGGACAATGCGGACGAGAGCCAGAAGTTTGCCACCAGCCCGCTGTACGCCACCAGCTACAGCGCCGTGACCCCCAAGGACGAGCAGGTGAAGCAGCCCACCATCATCTATGTGATGGACGAGTCCTACTGGGATGTCTCGGAGCTGGAACAGTACGGCATCACCTTTGACACCGATGTCTCCAAGAACCTGCACGCCTTGCAGCAGACCAGCGCCTATGGCCGGGCCTACAGCCCCAGCTTTGGCGGCGGCACCTGCGATGTGGAGTTTGAAGCCCTTACCGGCTACTCGGTATCCTTCCTGCCCAGCGGCAGCAAGCCCTACCAGCAGCATGTGACCAAGCCCATGTTCGCCATGCCCAATTACCTCAAGCTCAAGGGCTACCAGACCGCAGCCGTGCACTGCTTCTGGGCAAAATACTGGAGCCGCGACAAGGCTTACCCCAACCTCGGCTTTGACGATTTTATCAGCCTTGAGGATATGCATGGCGTGACCAAGGTGCGCAAGCACTACTGGACCAACGGCCTTGTCACCGATGATTCCATGGCCGACCAGATCATCCAGCAGTACGAGAGCATGAAGTCCAGCTCGGACAAGCCCATCTTCCTGCACGCTGTCACCATGCAGAACCATACCAATTATAACAAGGACAACTACCCGGACGACGAGCGCGTAAAGGTGCTGTCCCACCCGGCGGGCCTCAAGCCCAGCACCGTGGGCGCGCTGGAAGATTTTGCTACCGGCATCCGGGATGCAGATGCCATGATGGGCAAACTGACCGAATACTTCTCGCAGGTGGACGAGCCGGTCATTCTGGTGTTCTGGGGCGACCACTATAACCCCATCGATTCCAATTACGATGTCTACACCACTACCGGCTATGCCAGCGATTCCAGCGCAGACCCCCGCCTGCACCAGACCACGCTGCTGATGTGGTCCAACTACAGCCAGCAGCAGGTGGACCTTGGCACCATTGCCGCTTACGATATCTCGCCGGTGATGATGGATATTTACGGTCTGGAAGAGCCGCTCTACTTCCAGTTCCTGAACCGTCAGCTGCGTGTGGCCAGCCGCACCAATACCCGCGGAACCACCATGAATCTGGACGGCACCACCACGCAGGAGCCTACCGAGTTCCAGCAGCGGTGGAGCGCAGAGCACTGGCTTTTGCAGTACGACCTGATGTTCGGCAGGGGATACGCCCTGCAGCGCATGGGCCTTGCGGGCCTGAGCGGTGTGGACACAGGCAAATGAGCGAAAAACAGACGATTTCTTTGTAAAAAACAGAGAAAAACTCTTGCAACCGGCGTTTGTTTGTGATATTATAACAAGGCATTACACACGCATCACTATGCCCTTTTGTGCCCAAATGGGTGGAGGGCAGTCCCGAACCGTCCGATACGGCCCGGGATCACGGTGTGCGGAGGCAAAACAATATCTGGAGGTATTTTTACTATGGCAGTCGTTTCTATGAAGCAGCTTCTCGAAGCAGGTGTGCACTTCGGTCACCAGACCCGCCGCTGGAACCCCAAGATGGCAAAGTACATCTTCACCGAGCGCAACGGCATCTATATCATCGATCTGCAGAAGACCGTGAAGAAGCTGGACGAGGCTTACAACTACGTGAAGGAAGTTGCAGCTGAGGGCGGCGACATCCTGTTCGTCGGCACCAAGAAGCAGGCTCAGGAGTCCATCCGTGACGAGGCTCTGCGCTGCGGCATGCACTATGTCAATGCTCGCTGGCTGGGCGGTATGCTGACCAACTTCCGCACCATCCGCAAGCGCATCGACCGTATGGATCAGCTGGCTAAGATGAAGGAGAACGGCACCTTCGAGCTGCTGCCCAAGAAGGAAGTTGCCAAGCTGGAGCTGGAGATGGAGAAGCTGGACAAGTACCTGGGCGGCGTCAAGAACATGAAGACCCTGCCGAAGGCTATGTTCATCGTCGATCCTCACAAGGAGCGCATCGCTGTTGCTGAGGCCCGCAAGCTGAACATCCCCATCGTTGCTATCGTTGATACCAACTGCAACCCCGACGAGATCGATTACGTGATCCCCGGCAACGACGACGCAATCCGTGCTGTCAAGCTGATCGCTGGCGCTATGGCTGACGCTGCGCTGGAAGGCAAGCAGGGCAACCAGGAGGCCGCTCCCGCTGAGGATGCAGCAAACGCCTGATTTCCCATCCCACAAACAACAAAATAACGTGTAAGGGAGAATACGAAAATGGCTATTTCTGCAAAGGACGTTATGGAACTGCGCAAGCAGACCGACTGCGGCATGATGGAGTGCAAGAAGGCTCTGACCGAGGCTGACGGCAACTTCGAGAAGGCAATCGAGATCCTGCGTGAGCGTGGTCTGGCTACCGCTGCCAAGAAGGCAAGCCGCACCGCTGCCGAGGGCATGGTCTACGCTGACTACTGCCCCGAGTGCAAGGTGGGTGTTGTCATCGAGGTCAACGCTGAGACCGACTTCGTTGCCAAGAACGACAAGTTCGTTGCTTTCGTCAAGGAGGCAACTCAGGTCATCATGAAGCAGAACCCTGCTGATGTTGAGGCTCTGATGGCTTGCAAGACCGAGTCCGGCGAGACCGTTGACGAGGCTCTGAAGAACCTGATCCTGGTTATCAAGGAGAACATCAAGGTTCGCCGTTTCGTCCGTTACGAGGGCGTCTGCTCTGCATACGTCCACGGCGGCGGCACCCACGGCATTCTGGTCAACTTCGAGACCACCAACGGCATCGAGGCTAAGGACGAGTTCGCTGCTTACGGCAAGGATATCGCTATGCAGGTCGCAGCTGCAAACCCCGGCTATGTCGATGAGGCATCTGTCCCCGCTGAGGTCGTGGCCAAGGAGAAGGAGATCATGCTGGCTCAGATGGCTGGCGATCCCAAGACCGCTAACAAGCCCGATGCTGTGAAGCAGAAGATGATCGAGGGCAAGATCAAGAAGTTCTTCAAGGAGAACTGCCTGATCGATCAGGAGTTCGTCAAGGACAGCGACCTGACCGTTGCTCAGTACACCGCTAAGGTCGCTAAGGATCTGGGCGGCGACATCAAGATCGTCAAGTTCACCCGCTTCCAGAAGGGCGAAGGCCTGGAGAAGCGTGCTGACGACTTCGCTGCTGAAGTTGCAAGCATGGTGAAGTAATTTAACCTTTGGGTTGAATCTGGGAGCTGCAGTACCCGTAACAGGGCGCTGCGGCTCCTTTTTTGTTTGTGTTCGGCGGGTGGATGTGCTATCATAGAGAAAACGGAAAGAAGGGAGGACGAAAAGCAATGCGCAGTGTAAACAAAACGTCTCTCCGAATGGAGAGCATGATCGGATAAGGAGAATCCCTTATGAAAAAACAAACTGTGACTCTTGCGGGTGTCCCTGCCGTCCTGTACGGCGAACGGAGCCGCAGAGCCTATCTCTATCTCCATGGTAAGAACGGCTGCAAGGAAGAGGCAGAACGTTTTGCCGCTACAGCCTGTGAAGCTGGCTGGCAGGTGCTGGCCATCGACCTGCCCGAGCATGGCGCACGGAAAAACAGCCCTGAGCGGCTTCTGCCGTGGGTGGCTGTGCCGGAGATAGAAGCCGTATACGCCCGCATGAAGCCGGTGTGGGCGCATATCCGGCTGTATGGCGTGAGCATCGGCGCGTGGCTTGCCATGCAGGCGCTGCAGGGAGACGCGCCGGAACAGGCCCTGCTGGTCTCTCCGGTGGTAGATATGGAAGCTCTCATCACGAATATGATGCAATGTGCCCATGTGACCGAGGAACAGCTGCAGCGGGCAGGGGAGATCCCCACGGATCTTGGGGAGACCCTCTCATGGCCGTATCTGTGCTGGGTGCGGGAACATCCGCTGCACTGGCATGGCCGCACGCAGGTGCTGTATGGTGACAGGGATGCCCTGACCAGCCGCACCGTGATCGAGCGCTTCCGTCAGGAAAGCGGGGCGCATCTGACGATCATGGAAGGCGGGGAACACTGGTTCCATACCCCGGTGCAGATGGCGGTCCTTCAAACGTGGGAAGAAACGAACGTTTGATTTTTGATTTAGAATAGCCGCCGCGTGCGCTTTGGCTATTTTTAGTGGAAGTATTATTTTTATATTTGCAAACCAGCAAAGCCTGCGGGCTTTGCTGGTTTGCTTTTTCACGGGAAAGGTCGTGACCGCACACTGCATTTTTTGTGGTGACTATGCATTTTATCTTTGGGACTCTTTCTGTGAAAAAATGGTTTGGAAACGACCGCAGTCGTTTCCAAACCACAATATCAAATAAATTTTCCTCTGCTTATGGCCAGAGCGCACGCGGAGGCCATTTCAAATCATAGAAGCTTACAGCAACAAAAACTGCCGCTGACGGTTTTTACGCCGTCAGCGGCAGTTTGCATTTACAGATTCAGTTCAGCAGGATCTGAAACTCAGACCTTTGCTTCGCTGTTGTGCTCAGCATTCTTATAGGCCTTGAAGGAGTGGAACACGATGTTCAGGCCCAGAACGATCAGCAGCACGGCCAGGATCAGCTGCAGGCCGTTTGCAATGAACACAGCACCCCAAGTGGTCTCGCCAGCGGGGATGGTGACAGCAGCGGCATTGCTGATGGCCTTGACCATAGCGATCAGGCGCTGCACCAGAGCGGTGAAGGTGACGCACAGCATGATGACCAGCGGAGGGAAGATCATCTTGTTGCTGCGGCCGGTGACCTTCAGGAACACGCACAGGGTGGCCAGAACCAGAGCGCTCAGCAGCTGGTTTGCAGAACCGAACAGGGGCCAGATGTTGGCGTAGCCGATCTTGGTCAGCAGGAAGCCGAAAGCCAGAGTCAGGAAGGTGGAGAAGTACACGTTGCACAGCAGCTTGCGCCAGCCCTCAGCATGCTCCATGTCGTCCACGCTGAACAGCTCCTGGAAGCTCATGCGGCCGATACGGGCCACAGCATCCAGACTGGTCAGGGCCAGTGCGGAAACGCACATGGTCATAAACACAGAGGCAAAGTGCTGGTCCAGACCGAAGCCCACGAAGAAGCTGGCAACGCCGCGGCTGAAGACCTGGAACGGAGTGCCGTCTGCGGGGGTGCCGTCTGCAGCAGCAGAAGCACCGGCAACACACAGGGCGATGACAGCCAGCAGGCTTTCCAGCACCATGGCACCGTAGCCGACCTTCAGCATATCCTTCTCATTGGTAACGGTCTTGGAGGAGGTGCCGGAAGACACCAGACTGTGGAAACCGGAAACAGCGCCGCAGGCAACGGTAACGAACAGGATGGGGAACATGGTGCCCAGCTTGGCGTTGGTAAAGCCGGTGAACACCGGCAGGTTCATGACGGGATGGTTGACGATCAGGCCCAGAACAGCGCCCACGATCATGGCCACGAACATAAAGGTGGTCATGTGGTCACGGGGCTGCTTCAGCAGCCACATGGGCAGGACAGCGGCAAAGAAGATGTACACAAAGGTGATGTAGCTCCATGCAGCCTTGCCCAGAATGATGGGGAAGTTTGCGCCCACCACAAAGGACAGCACGATGAATACGATGCTGATCACATTCTCTTTCCAGCCGGTGAAGTGCAGGTTCTTCTGCAGCAGGCCAAAGACCACGGCGAACACCATGAACATGATGGAGACCATGCCGGCAGCACCGTTGGTCTGGGCAGCCTCCACCAGAGCACCGTCAGCACCGTAGGCATTGAAGGTGCCGGCCACCATGTCGGCAAAGGCGGCGATCACGATGCCGCAGAACAGCCAGCAGAACAGCAGGAACAGCTTGCGGCCGGTCTTGCCGATGTACTTTTCGATCAGCATGCCCATGCTCTTGCCGTCGTTCTTAACGGAAGCATACAGAGCGCCGAAGTCGGTGACAGCACCGAAGAAGATGCCGCCCAGCAGCACCCACAGCAGCACCGGCAGCCAGCCGAAAGCAGCGGCCTGGATCGCACCGGTAACAGGGCCTGCACCGGCAATGGAGCTGAACTGGTGTGCAAACACGGTCCAGCCGTCGGTGGGAACGTAGTCCCGGCCGTCCTCATGGACAACTGCCGGGGTCTTGGCAGAGGGGTCGATGCCCCACTTGTTTGCCAGCCAGCGGCCGTAAAGCATATAAGCGCCAAACAGACACACGGCTGCGATCAATACGATGACCAGCGTATTCATTGTTTTTACCTCTTTCCTTTTTTGGCATCCGGCAAATGTCAGCGGCATGGGGGCGGCAGGGTGTAAAAAAGGCCCCGTCTTCCTGCGTTCGTTCCATTTGGGACGAACCATCGAAGACGAAGGCCTTCACATACACTGCACATCGTGTATGGAATACTCCGCGATACCACTTCGTTTGCTGCACAGGGCAGCCACTCCCAGCGTACATACATACGCAGCCCCGTAACGTGGGCAAAACGGCCATGCATTACTGGAAGGCGGGGTCAGCGCCTTTGTTCACACAGGCTGCTCGCAGGGGAGAACGCTTTGCTCCTGACTGCTGCCCTTGCATCAGATGGGCGGCTCTCTGGGAGAGGGTGCTGCAAAGAATCATGTCCTGTTCATCGCATTTGCCGAATGATTGTCCGTATTTTAGTGCGGAATTCACAAATTGTCAATATCTTTGGAACAAGTTCGGAGGATACACTAATTCAGAAAAGTGTTCTGCAATAATTTTTAGGTGATTTTTGTTCATGCGTGAAACGAAGAAAACTATACACCCACACGAATGAAAAGAGTTCACGCCAAGGGCTTGACTTTCACACTTTGATGTGCTAAAGTGGTGATGCAAGAAAGAACCTGAACATTTCCGGAACATTTAAAAGAGGGAACGCTCCCAAAACCGGACAGTCCGCTGCGGCGGCAAGGAGAACATTCATGGCAGATAAAAATTCCAGAAGAAACCAGACCACCGATGCACTGTTCGATGCCATCCTCAGTCTGGAAACGCGGGAGGAGTGCTACAACTTCTTTGAAGACCTGTGCACTGTAAAGGAGATCTCGGATATGGCGCAGCGGCTGGAAGCGGCAAAGATGCTGCTGGACGGCAGAACCTACGATCAGATCGTGAAGGCAGTGGAGATCAGCACGGCCACCATCAGCCGCATCAACCGCTGCATCCAGTACGGCTCCGGCGGCTACCGCGAGACCATTGAAAAGGTGCGCGGCACCCAGAACCCTAAAAAGCAGGAGTAACACCGGCGTACCCGGCAGACATAGAATGGGGCGTACACCGCCCCTGACCGGATGAACGAAAGGAAGGTTTTATCATGTCTGCTGAGAACTGTATCGATACCACCCGCTGCCCCTGCCCCTGCCTGCCCAAGGTGACGCTGGAGCAGGCGGTCGTTGACCTTGTGGAGAGCATCGCTCTGCAGGAAAATGCCCTGAGCCACATCCTGTGTGCCGAGAGCCGGAAGATGGACGCCGCCATGAAACTGGACGGTCTGGACCTGTGCAAGCTGCTGGAAGTAAACGATTCGGCCACCAACATGGTGCACGCCGTGGCAAACCTGGAGCTGGTGCTCAAGGATAAGCTGGAGTTCGTCTCCAACAACCTGTACTATCCGCCTGCGGATGCCGCAGCGAAGTAAGAAGATGCTGAAAGGCCTGTCCGGATGCCGGGCGGGCCTTTTCTCTGCTTGAATGCATAATTTTTGTAAAAACCATTTGTTGGAATTGCTGATAACGGGATTCTGTGCTATACTATACAATGTATCACCATGAAAGTGAGGAAATTTACAAATTGCTGAACTACGATGCGATCCTGTTTGATGTGGACGGGACCCTGATCGATTCCGCTCCCGGTATCATAAATACATTAAAAGAAGTCTTTGCCAGGATGGGCGTGGACACCACAAATGTGAACCTGCGCCGCTACCTTGGCCCGCCGCTGCGCAAGAGCTTTGGTGAGCACTTTACCGACCCGGCCCTCATTGAAAAGGCCACCGACCTGTACCGCGACAGCTATGCCGTCAAGGGCAGCCACGAGTGCGCCGCCTACCCCGGTGCAGCAGAGATGCTGCAGCGCCTGAAGGACGCGGGCCTTGTGCTGTGCACCGCTACCTCCAAGCCTACGCAGGTCGTCACGCCCATTCTGGAAGAAAAGGGCCTTGCAGGCTATTTTGATTTTATCGGCGGCGCGTCCATGGACGAGAGCCGCGACACCAAGACCGACGTGGTGCGCCATGTGCTGGCCCAGCCCATGATGCAGGGCAGGCGGGTGCTGATGGTGGGCGACCGCAACGACGACATGCGCGGCGCTGCGGACTGCGGGCTGGATGCCGCCGGTGCGCTGTACGGCTACGGCAGCAGGGAAGAGCTGGAACCCTTCCACCCGGTGCTGCTGGCCGAAAGCTGCGCCAGCCTTGCAGACCAGATCCTGAACGGACAGGCATGACCGGAAGGCCCTGTGCCGGAAACGAAATGAATGGTGAGAGATATGAGAAATACACGACCGGAAAAGCAATCGCTTACTCCTATGCAGAAGCAGGCTGTGCTGGTGTGCAGTGTGTGCGCGCTGGCAGCCATTCTGACCATTGCCATTACCATGACGCTGCTCAAGCGCGGCAAGACCCCTGCAGCCCCGGGGGAACAGCCCTCCAGCGAGGTGCTGGTGCCGGGCGAAGAGGATATCTCGGATCACTACCAGATCAGCGAGACCTCTGCCGCCCTGCTGCCGGAGACCGCCGACGCGGGCGAGAGCTACCAGAAGGAAACGCTGTTCCTCGGCGATTCCAACACGGTGCGCCTGTACGCCAACGGCCTGATCAGCCTGCAGCAGTTCTGCGCCAAGGAGGGCATTGGCACCCATGCCGCCCTGAACGAGGGCATCGTTACCTTTAAAAAGGACAGCAACACCTACACCATCGCGCAGGCCGTGGCCAAAATGAAGCCCCGCCGCGTGGTCATCATGCTGGGCACCAACGATACCGGCATGAGCGTGGACGAGTTCATCAAGAACTACACCGCGCTGGTGCAGGCCATTCAGGAAAGCTACCCCTACACCGACATCATCGTGAACACGGTGCCGCCGGTGCCTGCAAACCACGCAAACTACCCCCACATGGACCAGACCAAGATCGACGACTTCAACATGGCCCTGCTGTCCATGTGTGAGCAGATGGGCCTGAAGTTCCTCAACAGCGCCGAAGCGCTGAAGGATGCCAACGGCTATGGCCGCGAGGATTACTACCAGACCGGCGATATCCACCTGAAGCCCGTGGGCCTGAAGGCCATGCTGAGCTATCTGCGCACCCACGCTTACCAGACCGACGACCGCCGCCCGGACACCGCCAACATCCCCACCCGCGCCGAGTATACCCCGAACCCCAGCTCTGCGGTGACAGCACCCAGCAGCTCGGAGGCTGCAGGCTCTTCCGAAGAGCAGGGTGTGCTGTATCAGGCCAGCTACCGGGTGGACAAGACCGGCGGCACCCTTTCCAGCGGCAGCGACAGCGGCAAGACATCCCTCTCCTATGAAGTGACCAGCGCCGCCCAGTCCATCAGCGTGACGGCTGTGCCGCAGGACGGCTATGTGTTCGTCAAGTGGAGCGACGGCGTGACCCAGAAGACCCGCACCGATACGAACTTCAAGCAGAACGTGGACGTGACCGCCGTGTTTGCAGCGGCTTCCGTGCATATCAGCAGCACCGGCAAGGCCGTGCTGGGCGATTCCTACACCTTTACCGCAAAGCTGGGCGGCAAGCACCTCACTGCCGACAGCATCCGCTGGTACGCCAACGGTGCGGAAGTGCCGCAGGCGGCGGGCAAGACCACCGTCAAGGTGGAGATCGACCCCTCCATGCTCAATGCGACCTTTAAGGTGTACGCAGTGGCAAGCTACAACGGCTGCACCGTTACCAGCAACGTCCTGAATGTGACGGTCAGCGGCGTAAGCTCCGGCAGCTCGTCTCACAGCTCCGGCAGCTCTGGCAGCACGTCGGGCAGCAGTTCTTCCGGCAGCACCAGTTCTTCCGGTGCATCGTCCGGCACCACCTCCGGGGCATCCTCCGGGGCTACATCCACCTCCGGCAGCTCGTCTCACAGCTCTTCCGACAGCTCGTCTCACAGCTCTTCCAGCAGTGAGAGCACGGCTTCCCCGGCAGGCTCGGCTTCTGCTTCCAACGGAACAGCCAGCTCTTCCCACAGCACCAGCTCGTCCCACGCGGACTCTGGTGAGAGCAGCTCGGCTTCCCATAGCAGCTCCGGCAGCGAGAGCAGCTCCGGCAGCTCCCATGCGGCTTCGGAATCCAATGCCAGCAAGGAAGCCGCCAACGAGCAGTCCGCATCCACGGACTCCGCGTCCTGAGGCTGTCACCCCGGCCTGCCGTGCCGCATAGGCTGGCAGGAAGGGAGGCGTTTGCATGTACTACGAGGAACCCCGCATCCCGGCGCTGCCCGGGGAAGAGAACGTGACCGACGGCAGCGTGGACGATTACGGCACCGACTGGGAGAACGTGGACAACGGCGCGCTGGAAGAGGAAATGGCAAAGTGTGCTGTCACCCCCTGTGATGTCAAAACCACCTGCCCGGACAACGACCCGGAGCAGACGGACGTACCATCGTACGAAATTGTAACAGAATGATGTGAAGCCAGCTCTGTTTACGGCAGGGCTGGCTTCTGCCTGTTGTTGAGCGCATGGCAGCTGAGGCCATGGCGGAAGGAAAAGAGGGAAGGTTTATGGCAAAATATTATTGCGTGCTGTTCGATGCAGACAACACCCTGCTGAACTTTGACGCAGCCGAAAGCAAGGCACTGGCCGAAACGCTGGTGAACTACGGCATTGAGCCGGACGCAGAAACGGTGCAGACCTACCGCACCATCAACTCGGAGCTGTGGCGGCAGCTGGAAAAAGGCCAGATCAAGCGGGAAAAGCTCATGGCAGAGCGGTTCACCCGCTTCCTCAAGGCCATTGATGCCGCCGGTGACGGAGCCGAGATGAACCGCTTCTATCTGGAACAGCTCTCCACCCACCCGGACCTGATGGGGCCGGAAGTGCTGGATGTGCTGCGGGAGCTTTCCGAGGTGGCAACGCTGGCCGTTGTGACCAACGGCTTCCAGAAGGTGCAGATCCGCCGTCTGGCCGAGAGCGGTGTGCTGAACTTTATGGAGGACGTGTTCGTCTCCGAGAAGATGGACAGCGAAAAGCCGAACCGCAGAATTTTTGATGCGGCCCTGCGCGCCCTTGGCGTGGAGAACCGCGAGCATGTGCTGGTGGTGGGCGACGGCCTGAGCAGCGACATTCAGGGCGGCGTGAATGCGGGCCTTGACACCTGCTGGTATAACCCCAGCCACGCCGAGAACCCCGGCAAGGTGGTGCCCACCTACGAGATCGCAGACCTGAAAGAGCTGTACCCGCTGGTGATGGAGCAGGAAGAGCTGGCCAATGTGGGCCTGAAGAACCGCCGCCACCAGTGCTGAGCCAATAAGCGGATGGAGAACGGGATCATAAAACTATGCTGATACATTTGGAAAAACTAGGCAAGAGCTTTGGCGAAAAGATCGTGCTGCACGATGTGACCGCCAGTGTCGAGCGGGAGGACCGCATCGGCATCGTGGGCCAGAACGGCGCGGGCAAGACCACCCTGCTCAAGATTTTGACCGGCGAGTACCAGGACTACGAAGGTGAGTTCAGCGTGACCCACGGCGTGACGCTGGGCTATCTGGAACAGAACGCAAAGCTGGATGCCACGCTGGATCTCTACGGCGAGATGCGCTCCACCTTTGCCCCTGTGCTGGATGCCATGGCCCAGATGCAGGTGCTGGAACGCAAAATGGCCGCGCAGCCGGACGACACGGAGCTGCTGGCCCGGCACGACCAGCTGCAGAACATCGTGGATGCCGCCGACGGCTACAACATGGATGTGAACATCAAAAAGGTGCTGTCCGGCATGGGCTTTGCGCAGGATACATGGCAGAAGAACATTGCGGTGCTCTCCGGCGGCGAGCTGACGCGACTGCGGCTGGCAAAGCTGCTGCTGGAAAAGCCGGACGTGCTCATTCTGGACGAGCCCACCAACCACCTGGACTTTGCCACCATGGAATGGCTGGAAAACTACCTCAAAAGCTATTCCGGTGCGGTGCTGGTGGTCAGCCACGACCGCTACTTCCTCGATAACGTGTGTACGAAGATCTGGGAGGTCTCCTACCAGACCATGACCACCTACAAGGGCAACTTCTCGGCCTACCTGCCCCAGAAGGAAGCCGCCGATGCCCTGCGCCAGAAGCAGCACGATGCAGATGTGGCGCTGGCCGAAAAGCTGCAGGACTATGTGGACCGCAACCTTGTGCGCGCTTCCACCACCAAAATGGCCCAGAGCCGCCGCAAGCAGCTGGAAAAGCTGGAGATCACCGAAGCGCCCAAGGACGAGACCAACCAGCTCAAGTTCCGGTTTGAATATGACGTAGAACCGTGGAATGAGCTGGTGCTGCTCAAGAACCTGACCATCAAAATAGGGGAGCGCACCCTGCTGGAACCCTTTACCTACACGGTGTGCCGCGGCCAGCGGCTGGTGATCGCAGGCCCCAACGGCGCGGGCAAGTCCACCCTGATGCAGGTGCTGGACGGCAAGCGCCGCCCCTCCGGCGGCATGGTGCGGCTGGGCACCGGCGCACGGCCCAGCATCTTTGCCCAGCAGCAGAACCGTCTGGGGCAGGGCCGGGTCATCGATGTGATCTGGAACAAGTACCCCCGCATGACCGAGCTGGAGGTGCGCAGCCATCTGGCAAAGCTGGGCTTCCGGGGCGAGACGGTGTTCAAGCCCTGCGAGGCGCTTTCCGGCGGCGAGCTGGCCCGCCTGCGCTTTGCGGAGATCGTGCTGGAACGGCCCAACCTGCTGTTTCTGGACGAGCCCACCAACCATCTGGACATCTACACCCGCGAGAACCTTACCGAGGCCCTCATGGCCTACACCGGCACGCTGCTGCTGGTCACCCATGACCGCCACCTGATGAACAGTCTGGCCTGCCCCATCCTCTACCTTGAGGACGGCAAGGCCACCCTCTACCCCAGCTACGATGCCCTGATGGGCCGCAGCGCCCCGGCACCTGCCGTGCAGAAGGCCGCCGAACCGGCCAAGACCGGCTACGGCAGGGAGCAGCGCCGCCGCCGCGCCGAGCTGCGCGCCAAGATCAAGGCCTGCGAGGACGAGATGGAAGCCTGCGGTGCACGCGAAGTGGAGCTGGACAACGAGATCAACTCCCCGGAGGTGTACAACGACCCCGACCTGCTGCGCCAGAAGAGCGACGAGCTGAGCGACCTGCGCTTCCATCAGGAGGAGCTGTTTGCCGCGTGGGAAGCCGCCATGGAAGAGCAGGAAAGCTACGAGCAGAGCCAGCAGACCGAAGAGTAAAGGAGGGTGCAGCATGCCCCAAAACAGACGCAGTTACGAAAAAACGCGCCGCATCGCCCTTTCCGGCCTGCTGTTTGCGCTGGCCATGGCACTTTCGTTCATTGAGGGCACGCTCACCATTCCGGGCCTTTTGCCGGGCATGAAACTGGGCCTTGCCAACATCGTGGTGATGTACGCGCTGTTTTTCATGGGGCCAAGGCAGGCGCTGGTGCTGGACGTGCTCAAGGCACTGTTCGTGTTTCTGGTGTCCGGCTTCACGGCGGGCCTTCTCTCGCTGTGCGGCGGCCTTTTGTCCCTGCTGGTGATGTGGGTGCTGTACTATCTGCTGCCGGTGCGGCCCACCTGGTTCATCCTGTCCGTATGCGGCGCACTGGCCCACAACATCGGCCAGCTGCTGGGCGCAGGCGTGATCATCTCGTCGTCGCTGTCCTTCTACTATGCTCCGGTCATGCTGGTGCTGGGCCTTGTGATGGGCGCACTGACCTCCATCACCCTCAAGGCCCTGCTGCCGGCTCTTGGCAAAATGGGCTTCTCCACGCAGGAAAAGCGGGGGGAATAACCAACCGTCCATGCATCACAGTTGCATTTTGGCCGGAAATCAGTATAATAAGGAAACAACCTGCTATTTTAAAGATAAAATCTCTTGCATACAGCGCTGCCGCCGTGGGAAAGTGCGCGGCAGCCGGGAGGTGTTTGCACTATGAGTGAAAAAGTTACCATCAAGGTGGAGCGCAAAAAGCTGCATCTGCCCACCATCGCCCTGCGGGGGCTGGTGGTGTTCCCCAACAATCTCGTCCACTTTGAGGTGGGCCGCGAAAAGAGCATTGCCGCCGTGGAGTGGGCAATGGCAAATAATTCCAACGTGTTTCTGGTGGCACAGAAGTCCATGGACACCACCGAGCCGCAGCAGGCAGACCTGTTCAGCTACGGCGTGGTGGCCGAGGTCAAGCAGGTGCTGCGCGTCTCCGGGGACCTTGTAAAGGTCCTGGTGGAGGGCAAGTACCGCGCAAAGCTCAGTGCACTGGATGCCAGCGGCGATTTTCTGCTTTCGGAGGTGCGCCCGGCCCCGGTGCGCGCAGGCAAGGCCGACGATGCCGTGGAAACCGAAGCGCTGCTGCGCGCCCTCAAGGCCGGGTTTGACGAGTACCTTGGCATGAACCCGCGCCTTGGCAAGGACGTGGTGTTTGCCATCGTTTCCAGCGACGACCCCGCCTTCCTCAGCGAGTACATGCCCGCAAACCTGCTGTTCCGCTACGAGGACAAGCAGGCCGTGATGGACGAGGGCACCCTGAACGGACGGCTGAAAAAGCTCATCGAGATGCTGCGCCGTGAGTGTCAGGTGATGAAAATTGAAAAGGAGATCGCGGAAAAGGTCAACGAGTCCATGGACAAGAACCAGCGCGATTACTACCTGCACGAACAGCTGCACATCATCAGCGACGAGCTGGGCGAGGGTGACGACACCCACGCCGAGGCCGACGAGTACCGCCGCAGGATCACCGGGCTGCACCTTGCCGAGGACAGCGAGAAGAAGCTGCTCAAGGAAGTGGATCGCCTTGCCAAGATGCAGGGCTCCAATCAGGAGGCAACGGTCATTCGCACCTATCTGGACACCTGCCTTGACCTGCCGTGGAACACCTTTACGGTGGACGACCTTGATATCAGCCGCGCACAGCAGATTCTGGACCGCGACCACTACGGCCTGAAAAAGGTGAAGGACCGCATTCTGGAAACGCTGGCCGTGCGCAAGCTGGCACCGGACGTGAAGGCACAGATCATCTGCCTTGTAGGCCCTCCGGGCGTGGGCAAGACCAGTATTGCACGCTCCATCGCCGAAAGTCTGGGCCGCAAGTATGTGCGCATCAGCCTTGGCGGCGTGCGGGATGAAGCCGAGATCCGCGGCCACCGCCGCACCTACATCGGCGCGATGCCCGGCAAGATCATCACTGCCATGATCTCTGCCAAGAGCGCGAACCCCCTCATGCTGCTGGACGAGATCGACAAGCTGGCAGGCGACTTCCGGGGCGACCCGGCCGCAGCCCTGCTGGAAGCGCTGGACCCGGAGCAGAACAGCACCTTCAACGATCATTTCATCGATATCCCGTTCGATTTGAGCCATGTGCTCTTTATCACCACCGCCAACGATCTGGGCAGCATCCCCGGCCCCCTGCGTGACCGCATGGACGTGATCGAGCTGCCCAGCTACACCCGCGTGGAAAAATACAACATTGCCCGCAAGCACCTGCTGCCCAAGCAGCTCAAGGCCTGCGGCCTGACCGGCAAGGTCACGCTGAGCCAGAGCGCGCTGTACGGCATCATTGACGGCTACACCCGCGAGGCCGGTGTGCGCAATCTGGAACGCACCATCACCAGCGTGCTGCGCAAGTGCGCCCGCAAGATCGCCGCAGGCGAGGTGGAAAGCGTCTCCGTTACCGGTACCATGCTGGAACAGCTGCTTGGCCCCCGCTTCGTCAAGCCCGACTTCCTCAACCGCACCAACGCGGTGGGCATCGCCAACGGTCTGGCATGGACCAGCGTGGGCGGCGAGACCCTGCCCATCGAGGTGCAGGTGATGGACAACGGCAGCGGCAAGATCACCGTCACCGGTTCGCTGGGCGACGTGATGAAGGAGAGCGCTCAGCTGGCCGTTACGTGGGTGCGCGTGCACGCCGCCGAGTACGGCATCGACCCGGAAAAGCTCAAGAAGTGCGACCTGCACATCCACGCCCCGGAGGGCGCAGTGCCCAAGGACGGCCCTTCTGCCGGTGTCACCCTGACCACGGCGCTGGTGTCCTGCCTGTCCGGCATCCCGGTGCGCGGTGATGTGGCCATGACCGGCGAGATCACCCTGCACGGCAACGTGCTGCCCATCGGCGGCCTGCGGGAAAAGAGCATGGCGGCCTACCGCGAGGGCATGAAAACGGTGCTCATCCCCAAGGACAACGAACCCGACCTGTACGAGGTGGATGACGAGGTGAAGAAGAACCTCACCTTCCTGCCCATGCAGAGCCTGACACAGGTGCTGAACGCGGCCCTGCTCAAGCCCCAGAACGCAAAGAAGGCCAAGGCTCCCAGCCGCACCCATGCAAAGAAAAAGGCGGCAGACGCCGCCATTGTGCCGCCCACCGCAGAAAAGCCCCAGCCCGGCGCGGTGTGCTGAGAATAGGGCAGGGCGGCAGATAGCTTTCTCCGCGAACAGCCCGGGACTCCAGTCCCGCCCCAACGCTTGCGCGCCGGGGCCCCACCCCCAGGACATTCGCTGGAGAAACTATCTGCCGTCCTGCTGGGATCGGCACCGGATACTCCGGCAAGATGCGCGAAGCCATGTCTAAAGTGCAGGCTGCGACTAAAATCGACAGAAAAGCCCGACGGGAAGTGCGAGGGCTTGCCTTCGCTGGTGGTCTGGCGAGCGCAGGCGGGACGGAGTGTCCGGTGACGATCCCCCGATCCCCTTATCAAAGAAAGGAAAGCTCTATGAATTACAACAAAGCTGATTTCATTGCCAGCTACGGCATTTCCAGCCAGCTGCCCGAGAGCGACCGCCCGGAGCTGAGCTTTTCGGGGCGGTCCAACGTGGGCAAATCCAGCCTCATCAATAAGCTGTGCAGCCGCAAAAACCTTGCCCGCGTGTCCAGTACGCCGGGCAAAACGGCCACCATCAATTTCTATTCGGTGGACGACTGTTACTTTGTGGACCTGCCCGGCTACGGCTACGCCAAGGTGAGCAACGCCGACCGTGAGCGCTGGGACGACCTCATCAACAGCTACTTTGAAGCACCCCGCCACCACACCCTGCTGGTGCAGCTGCTGGACTGCCGCCACGCCCCCAGCGCCGACGATGAGCAGATGCTGCGCTACCTGCACTATCACCAGATCCCCTACGTGGTGGCCCTGACCAAGGCTGATAAGCTCAAAAAGAGCCAGCTGGCCAAGACGCTGGAAGACTTTGAGAACCTCTGCCGCCCCTATGGCTGCCAGAAGGTGGTGCTGACCAGCGGCGAGAACGGCTACGGCATCCCGGAGCTGCAGGCGGTGCTCAATGCCGCTGTGGCCGGGGAACAGGAAGCGGAGTAAACCATGGCCTACAACGAATTTGCCTATTTCTACGATGAATTCAACGGCGAGGCCGATTACGATGCCCTGTATGCCCACATCCATGCAAAGCTCAAGGAGCACGGCATCCACGACGGCATCCTTGCCGACCTTGGCTGCGGCACCGGTGAGCTGACGTTGATGCTCACGCAGGCGGGCTATGATATGATCGGCATTGACCAGTCCGAGGAGATGCTCTGCGTTGTGCGCGATAAGGCCGAACAGCTGGGCCTTTCCGGCAGGCTGCTGCTGCTCCGGCAGGACCTGCTCAAGCTGGATCTGTACGGCACCATCCGGGGCGCGGTGTCCACCTTTGACACCTTCAACCACATCCCGGACCTCGACACCGCCATTGCCAACGCGGGCTTTTTCATGGAGAAGGGCGGGGTGTTCCTGTTCGATATGAACACGCCCTACAAGCACCGGAACGTGCTGGGCGACAACGCGTTCACCTTTGAGGAAGAGGATGCCGCCTGTGTGTGGCGCAACCACTACGATGCCGCCAACCGCCGCGTGGAGATCACCGTGGACATCGACTACCACGAGACCGGCGAGCACTTCCACGAGCAGTTCTGCGAGTACACCTATGACCTTGACACCATCCGCACCGCGCTGGAAAAGCACGGCTTTGCGCTGGAAAGCGTCTGCGACGGCGAGACCTTCGGCCCGCTGACCGAGGACAGCCAGCGCTATTTCTTCTGCGCAGTCAAGCAGTATACACAATTGGAGGGATAACTTTATGGCAAATCTGATCCGCGGCCTGTCGGAGAACGGCGGGGTCGTGTTCTGCGGCGTGGACTCCACCCAGATCGTCCGCAAGGCCGAAAAGCTGCACACCACCAGCGCCACCTGCAGCGCGGCACTGGGCCGTCTGCTCACCGGCGCGGCCCTGATGGGCTCCATGCTCAAGGACGACCGTGACCAGATCACCCTGCGTGTGTCCGGCGGCGGCCCGGCGGGCGTGGTCATTGCCTGCACCGACGGCACCGGCAACGTGAAGGGCTGCATCGATCACCCCTTGGTGGAGCTGCCCGCAAAGCCGAACGGCCACCTGGATGTGGGCGGCGCTGTGGGCAAAGACGGTGTGCTCACCGTCATCCGGGATAACCGCCTGCAGAAGGAGCCTACCGTGGGGCAGGTGCCGCTGGTCTCCGGCGAGATCGCCGAGGACCTGACCGCCTACTACGCCTACAGCGAGCAGGTGCCCACCGTCATGGCGCTGGGCGTGCTGGTGGACAAAGACCTGTCCATCCTGTGCGCAGGCGGCTTTATGGTGCAGCTGCTGCCCGGTGCCACCGATGCGGAGATCGATCAGCTGGAAAAGAATATCGCGGCCATGCCGTCCGTCACCACCCTGCTGCACGAGGGCAAGACCCCCGAGGACATGATGCAGCTGGCGCTGGCGGGCTTTGCCCCCAACGTGCTGGACGAGCGCGACGTGCACTACCAGTGCGACTGCAGCGCCGAGCGCACCAAGGAGATGCTGTTCAGCCTTGGCCGCAAGGAGCTGGTGAGGATGCGCGACGAGGACCCCGCCTGCGAGGTGGTGTGCCACTTCTGCCACAGCAAGTACCAGTACGACCTGAACGACCTGCTTGCCGAGTACGACGCGCAGGCGGCGGAACGTGCCGCTGCAGAGCAGGGGACTTGACAAACCGCTAAAAAACAACTATACTACAAATAGAAAAGGCGCTGTCCGCAATGGTCAGCTTCCCTTTGGCTAAGGAGTCAATAAGAATGACCGCTCAGGTTTGGGAGTCTGGGGCGGTCATTTCTTATTGTTATGGATCTCTTTGAAGATTGCCCATGCGATCTGAAATGTAATCCCAACTGTGCCGCCAACAATGACGAACAGCTGCAGAACATCGTTCAACACCATGATGCATCCCCCCTTCCGCGTTTGCGAACGGGGGAACAAACAATAAGCTTTTACGTCCCCCGGACGCTTGCCGGAGGGAAGCATGACCACCTGCGCTTGCAGGTCGGGTTGCGGCACCCAGCATCCGCTTCGCTCTCGCTTGCGTCTTGCTGGCCGCGGCCCCAACAACTTCTCCTTGTTTCTGCCACTGGCAGCAGTCGTCGTTGTTGCAGCACCTTAACGCCACCCTTTGGGGTGGTGTTTTTAGTTTAACATATTTTTTGGCGAATTACAACGGGAATCCTTTCACCCGCAGATGTCCGCTGCCACGGTGTAGGTAACGGTATAGTCCAGTACATTGCCGTTCACGGTGCAGTCCTCTTTGCGGGCGATGTGCTCCGCGTCCGGCCATGCGGCGTATAGCGCCTGCAGGCTTTGCAGCCGGGCCAGCGCGGCGGCCTGCGCTTCGGTGCGGTGCAGCGTTTCCGGCTGCTGCACATAGCGGCAGGTCTCCTCCACAGAGCAGGGCAGGGCAAGGCCCAGAAGCGGCACCTCCGGCTGGAAGTGCCGGAGGATCACCGCCGCATGTTCCGGCACAGGCGCGGCGGGCAGGGAGAAGGCGTGCCCGAACGCTGCCACCCGGTATGCGCGGGTGCACGCGCCGGTGTACTGCTGCACCGTCTCTTCCAAGGGCACGGTGCGGGTGTCGCTCCACTCAAACTGCGCAACCACCGTTCCGGCGGCGGGCGCAAAGATCAGGGTGCCGTCCCGCTCGGCGCGGGCTGTGCCAATGAGGCCCTGCCCGGCTTCCACCTGCTGGCCCGGCTGCACCAGCATGGTACCGCTGGTAAGGTTCGTGCGCACCACAGTGCCGCTGCATTTTGCCCGGATGCCATGCAGCGTTCCGGCGGCAATGTCCGGCTTGGGCCTGGCTGCGGCGGCTTCCACCACCAGCCGCCCTTTGGCAAAATTCAGGCTGGCCCAGGAGAACTCGCCGCTGTGCAAAAGGGCGTACTCCCCGGCGGTGAGCTTTGCCTCGGTCACAGCCGCACCGGGCTGCAGGCCTGCTTCCCGCAGGACGGCGCAGGCCCGCGCAGCCTGTCCGGTGGTGAGGGAAGAGGTGTCCGCATACCAGACGAACTGCTGTGCAAAGAGCAGCAGCGGCACAAACACCGTCAGCCCCGCCCAAAGCCCGGCCCGGCGCAGCAAGGGGCGCAGGCGGAAATACAGCCCCAGCTTCCGGCGGATGCGCAGCCGCACCCGGTGCTTGCGGGCCAGCGCGGCAAGGCGCGGGTACTGCCACGCGGCGCACCGCCCGCCAAACCCTCCCGGCAGGGCCGTTACCCCGTAGGGATGCAGCCCGGCCCGGGCGGCAGCGGTAAGCAGGGCTTCGGTGCTGCCATTGCATGCGGTGAACTCCACCGCGGCCCAAAGGCTTACCGGTTCCATGGGCACCTCCTAGTCATCCGCAAAGTCCGTGCGCACGAACCGCCCCCGCAGGGTCAGGCGGCTGGCGGTAAGGGTGACGATCTTCAGCCCGTCGCCGTAGATGGTCAACCGGCCATGGGGCATCTGCAGGCACAGCCGGTCGGGGCTGTAGGCCAGAATGCGGCAAAAGTGCTCCACCTCCATGCGGCCCCCGCTCAGGTAGACGGCAGGGGCGTGGTAAAAGCCCTGCGGCGGCTGACGGAACAGCAGGGCCAGCCAGCTTTGCAGCAAAAGCCGCTTTTTGCGCTTGGCACACATCCCATTCCCTCCCATCCCGCAGTTCTGCCCGCGGCGCGCTGCTACATATATATGGATGCGGAGGGCTGAGTTATGAATCGAAGCTGGAATTTCCGGCGGGGCGTGCTGCTGGCGCTGGCAGGGTACACGGCGTTTCTGGTGTTTGCCGCGCCGCAGCGCTGTGCCGATGCCCTGCAGGCGGGGCTGCGGCTGTGCGGCGGGCCGCTGCTGGTATCGCTGTTTCCGTTCCTCATCGTATCGGCGCTGGCGGCAGGCTGCGGGGCCGGGCAGTGGCTGGGCTTTGTGTTCCGGCCTGCGGCGCGGCTCATGGGCATCCGGGCAAAGGGTGCGGGCGGCGTGCTGCTCATTGGGGCCTTGGGGGGCTTTGCACCGGCGGCGGTGGCTGCGTCCGAAGCCGTGCGCACCGGTCAGCTCACTTCCCGGCAGGCCTCGGCGCTGCTGCCCGCCTGTGTGTGCAGCGGGCCGTCCTTTGTCATCCTCACGGTAGGGCAGCAGATGCTGGGCAGCCGCGCGGTGGGGGTGCGGCTGTTTGCGGCCCAGCTGCTGGCGGGATACCTCACGGCGGCGCTGCTGTGCCGGATGCAGGGCGGGGCCGGGCAGGCTCCACCCGCGCAGGGGGAAACCATTCCGCTGCCCGCACTGGACGCGGTGATCGCGCAGGCGGCAGTGACCTACCTGAAGCTCTGCGGCTTTGTGCTGTACTTCCGGCTGCTGGCGGCAGGGTGCGGGGCATTGCTTCCACAGCCGTGGGCGGCGCTGCCCGCCATGCTGCTGGAAGTGTGTTCCGGCTGCGATCAGGCCGCCCGCACCGGGCTGTGGGCCAGCACGCTGTGCTGTGCGGCGCTCAGTGTGCAGGGGGTGTCGGTGCTTTTGCAGGTGCGCACCATCTGCCCGGCCGAGATCTCGCTGCGGCCTTTGCTGGCAGCGCGGGCGGTGCATCTGCCGCTTTCGGTGGCGCTGTTCTGGCTGGGCAGCACCGTGCCGGTGCAGGCCGTGCAGACCTTTACCACCCTGACCGAACGGGTGGTGGTGCTGCGCCGCGTGCCGCTGGACTGCGCCCTGCTGGCCTTTGCCGTGTGCTGCATCACGGTGGAGGAGTTGGCGCGTTGAGGATCGGGCCGCGTGCTGGGAGCTTTCTCCGCGAACAGCCCGGAACCCACGGTTCCGCCCCTGTGCTTACGCACGGGGCCCCACTTCCCGGACATTCGCTGGAGAAACTCCCAGCCCACAGCCCTTGGTTTCAGGGAACTTTATCAGGTGCTACTGTAGGAGCGTTATCTGAGTAAGTGACTGATTTTTGACGAATGAGCGTAAAAAAGACACTTTGTCAAGCTGATAAACTGACAACAGCGTGGCAAACAGAGTCACTTTGTCAGCAAGGGTCACTTTGTCAAATTGACAAACAGACAATTATAAACATAGATGCGTTATAATTTCGCCACTTTGTCACTTGTTTCTCCACGGTAGGGCATGGCAGTGAACCAACTACGTACGTTGCCGCCCTGATTGATCTGGTGCTTTGCGATCTCACCGGATTTTACAAGCTCACTGTACACACGGTTGTATGTACTGTCGCTGCACCCGATCTCCCGCAGGACGGCGGCGCGCAGCTCGTTGCTGGGCATCGACCCAAGGCGGCTCTCGGACAGAACGTTCAGGATGGCGCTGCGGGTGTCCTGCCGGGTCTCCGCCGTGCGCACCCGCCGCTCCTCAATGAAGTCGGCATCCTTCTTGTCGGTGTAGCCGTCAAACACGGCCCGCGCGGTCTTTACGCCCTCCACCTCCACATCGTCGATGTGCAGCAGCACCGTCTGCTGGGGGCGGGCGTAGCTGTTTTTCTCGTGGCTGAGATAAATTTTGCCGTCGTTCTTGGCGCGGCCCATCATCAGCACGCTGCGGGCCATGTCCCAGATATCCGAGCTGTCGGCCAGACGTGCGCGGCCGGAAACGCCCTGCTTTTTGTTGGAGTGCATCACGATGAGCACCGCGCAGCCCTGCTTTGCGGCAATGGCGCGCAGCGGCAGCAGGGCACCGCGCATCTGGTTGCGGCTTGCCATCTCCACATCGGCGGGCAGAAAGCTCTGCAGCGGGTCCACGATGAGCAGCAGCGGCCCGGCCTTGGCGGCAAAATCCGCCAGTGCCTGATCCTTGAGGGTAAGGGGCTGGCCGGTCTTGCCAAAGTAGTCGTCGGCGGTCAGCACCAGCACCCGGTTCATGTCGGCCCCGGCCGCCAGCAGACGGGCCTTGAGCACCTTGCCGGGGTCGTCCTCGCCCGCAAGCAGCAGCACCTTGCCGGTCTGCTGCGGCGGCAGCGGAAAAAAGCCGGAGGTCTTGCCCGCCGTCACATAGGCGATGAGCTGTGCCTGCCAGATGCCCTTGCCGGTGCCGCCGTCGGCACCCAGCAGCGACACTTCGCCCAGCGGCAGCAGCTGCGGCACCAGCCACGCCACGCTCTGCATGGGCACATCGGCCAGCAGGCCGGGCTGCGCCGCGCTGCCCTCCAGCGCAAGCTTGCGCTGCTTTGCGTCCGCGTTCACGGCTGCCATAAAAGCTGCGGGGTCGGCCTGCCACGCCTGCTTGCAGGTGTTGAGCCATTGATCAATCTTGTAATTGACGGCGGGCAGCTGCATGCTGCAGGCTGCGCCGCGCACGTCGTCCAGCAGGTCTTCCCGTGCATCCGGGTCGGTCTGGTGGAACATTACCGCAAAGGTCAGGCGGCTGAACAGCTGCTGCTCGGTCCTGCAGGCATCCAGCATGTTCAGAAAGTCTGTGCGGTCCTGAATGGATACTCCCAAAATACATTTCTCCTTTCGCTGTGGTTTATAACTGGAAGCAAAACCAAATGTTGTTGCTATAAGTATAACTCTGAAAAAACAACGTGTCAACAAATAGTTTTTGCGCAAAAAGCCACAGCTTCCGGGGCGAAAATGCACAGGAAAATGGGGAAAGAAAAAGAGAAGGCGGGCACCTTCTCTTGACAAAACGGCAAAAAATAACTATACTACAAATAGAAAAGGTGCTGTCCGCAATGGTCAGCTCCTTCCGGTTGGATCAATAAGAATGACCGCTTACCGTTTGGAGACAGGGGCGGTCATTTCTTATTGTTATGGATCTCTTTGAAGATTGCCCATGCGATCTGAAATGTAATCCCAACTGTGCCGCCAACAATGACGAACAGCTGCAGAACATCGTTCAACACCATGATGCATCCCCCCTTCCGCGTTTGCGAACGGGGGAACAAACAATAAGCTTTTACGTCCCCCGGACGCTTGCCGGAGGGAAGCATGACCACCTGCGCTTGCAGACAGCACCTAATCACCGCCTTTTCAGGCGGCATTTTTAGTTTAACATACTTTTTGACGAAATACAATAAGAACCCACAGAAACGACGCTTTGTAAAATTTTATGGTGCATGGTTGCTTTTTGAAAAAAGCAGAGTATAATAAAAGTAAGAAAGTAAGAAAATCGCACAAAGGAGGATGAAGGATGCTGACGGAATTGAGGACAAAATCCCAGATCACCATTCCAAAGGATATTGTAATGAAGATGGGCCTGCGTGAGGGCGACAAGCTGGAGATCGTGGAGAAGGATGGCGTGATCGAGCTGATGCCGGTAGCCGTTTACCCCAAAAAGTATCTGGACGAGCTGCGCAGCGAGATCAACGAAGCAAAGGCCAAAATTGCGGCAGGGGAGCAGCCGGTGTTCGACACGGTGGACGCACTGTTTGAAGCGCTGGACGGTGCGGACGAATGAATTACAAGATCACCTACACCAAACGATTCATAAAGAACCTGAAGCGTTTGAACGCAGCGGAGCGGGCGCAGCTGAAAAAGAAGCTGGAAATTCTGGAAATGGACCCGCTGTATCCGTCGCTGCGCACAAAGCGTATTCAAGGCACGGTAGACTTGTTCGAGTTCAGCGTAAACATGGACGTGCGGGTCATCTGGCAGTACGACGGTGATACGATCATTCTGCTGTTGGACATCGGACACCATGATATTCTGAATCAATTTTAAAAGCCTGTAAACACGATAAAAAGGCCGCTGCACGGTTCACATGCAGCGGCCTTTCCATTTGATGGGGAGTATTCAGCGGCGGTTTACTGGATGCCGGTCACAGGGTAGTCCTGATCCTCAACGGCCTTCTTCAGCACGTCGTCGGCGACCTCGGCGTTCAGGGTGACGATGGCGGTGCCGGCCTCGTGGCTCACCACGGCCTCGTCCACCTCGGGCAGGGCTTCCAGAGCCTTCTTCACGCGGGCTTCGCAGTGGCCGCACATCATGCCTTCCACCTTCAGGGTCTTTTTCATAGCAGTGTCCTCCTTGGTACTCTCTTTATTTGCAACCGCTGCGGGCTGTGCGGAGACAGCGGGCAGGGAAGCAGCATTTTTTGCCGCACGATCGTGCTTTGTGCTGTGCACGTCGAACAGATTCAGGCGCAGGGCGTTGCTTACCACGCAGAAGCTGGAAAGGCTCATGGCAGCAGCACCGAACATGGGGTTCAGCGTCAGGCCGAAGGGAATGAACACGCCTGCGGCCAGCGGGATGCCGATGATGTTGTAGATGAACGCCCAGAACAGGTTTTCGTGGATGTTGCGCAGGGCAGCGCGGCTCAGGCGGATGGCGGCAGGCACGTCCGACAGCTTGGAGTTCATCAGCACCACGTCCGCCGCGTCGATGGCAACGTCGGTGCCTGCGCCGATGGCGATGCCGGTGTCGGCACGGGTCAGGGCCGGGGCATCGTTGATGCCGTCGCCCACCATGGCCACCTTGCCGGATGCCTGCAGCTGGCGAATGACCGCTTCCTTGCCGTCGGGCAGCACACCTGCGATCACCTCGTCCACACCTGCCTGCCTGCCAATGGCGTCGGCAGTGCGCTGGTTGTCACCGGTGAGCATGACCACGCGGATGCCCATGGCCTGCAGCTCCCGGATGGCCTGCGGGCTGTCCTCCTTGATGGTATCGGCCACCGCGATGATGCCCAGCAGACGGCCTGCTCCGCCGAAGAACAGGGGCGTTTTGCCCTGTGCGGAGAGGGCTGCGGCCTTCTCCTGCAGCTGTGCGGGCACGGTGACTTTGGTGCCGATAAAGGACGCATTGCCGCCAAAGATCTCCACGCTGTCCAGCTTTGCGGCCAGACCGTTGCCCGGCAGGGCGGCAAAGCCGGATACCTCGGGGGCGGTGAGCTTCTGCGCGTCGGTGCAGGCCAGCACGGCCTTTGCCAGCGGGTGCTCGCTCTTGCGCTCCAGTGCGGCGGCAAGGGTGAGCAGCTCCGTCTCGGAAACGCCCTCGGCGGGCAGAATGTCGGTCACTTTGGGTTCGCCGCTGGTGATGGTGCCGGTCTTGTCCAGCGCCACGATCTGGGTGCGGCCTGCAGCTTCCAGCGAAGCGGCGGTCTTGAACAGGATGCCGTTCTTTGCACCCAGACCGTTGCCCACCATGATGGCCACCGGCGTTGCCAGACCCAGCGCACAGGGGCAGCTGATGACCAGCACGGAGATGCCGCGGGCCAGCGCATAGCCCAGCTCCCGGCCCAGCAGCAGCCACACGATGGTGGTGACCACCGCGATGGTAATGACCGCAGGCACGAAGAAACCGGACACCGTATCGGCGATTTTTGCAATGGGAGCCTTGGTGGCGGCGGCATCGCTGACCATCCGGATGATCTGGGCAAGGGTGGTGTCCTCGCCCACGCGGGTGGCCCGGCACTGCAGGAAACCGGACTGGTTGGTGGTGGCAGCGCTCACCTTATCGCCCGCAGCCTTGTCCACGGGGATGCTCTCGCCGGTCAGGGCGCTCTCGTTCACGGCGCTGGTGCCTTCCAGCACGATGCCGTCCACGGGGATGTTCTCGCCCGGGCGCACCACAAAGATGTCCCCCTTCTGCACCTGCTCGATGGGCACGGTCACTTCGGCACCGTCCCGCAGCAGGGTGGCGGTCTTGGGGGCAAGCTTCATCAGGCTCTTGAGCGCGTCGGTGGTCTTGCCCTTGGAGCGGGCCTCCAGCATCTTGCCCACCGTGATGAGGGTCAAGATCATGGCAGCGGACTCAAAGTAGAACTCCATCATATAATGCATGACCAGCTCACTGTTGCCGTCCACCTGCGCGCGGGTCATGGCGAACAGGGCGTAGGTGCTCCACACAAAGCTTGCCATGGAACCCATGGCCACCAGCGTGTCCATGTTGGGCGAGCCGTGGAGGAGCCCCTTGAAGCCGTTGATGAAGAACTTCTGGTTGATGACCATGACGATGCCCGCCAGCAGCAGCTGCACAAGGCCCATGGCGATGTGGTTGCCGTCGAACCAGCGGGGCAGGGGCCAGCCCCACATCATGTGGCCCATGGAGAAGTACATCAGCACCAGCAGAAAGCCCAGCGACGCAATGAGCCGCCGCTTGAGCTTGGGGGTCTCGTGGTCGGCCAGCGCGTCAAGGTCGGCGCTGGTGGAGCTGGCAGCCACCGCGCCCGCACGCTTGGGGCTGGCACCGTAACCGGCATCCTGCACGGCCTTGATGATCTCGGCAGAGCTGGCGGTGCCCTCCACGCCCATGGAGTTGGTCAGCAGGCTCACCGAACAGCTGGCAACGCCGGGCACCTTGCTCACGGCCTTCTCCACCCGGGCGGAGCAGGCTGCGCAGCTCATGCCGGTAACGTTGTATTGTTCCATAAAATATCACTCCTACGTTGAGTATGCACGGGAAAGGGCTTCTTATTTCATGAGCTTGGGCAGCAGATTCACCAGCTCGTCCAGTTTTGCCTCGCTGCCCGCGCGCAGGTCGTCCGCCACGCAGGTGGAGATGTGCTGGGCCAGCAACTCTTTGGAAAAGCTGTTCAGCGCCGAGTTCGCCGCCGCCACCTGCACAAGGATGTCCACGCAGTAGGCATCCTTTTCCAGCATGCCGCGGATGCCGCGCACCTGCCCCTCGATGCGGCTGAGCCGGTTCAGCAGGGCCTTGTGCTCCTCAGGGGTGCGGTCCTTGTGGCGGCAGCAGGAGGGAGTGACGCTTTCGGGGGGCACAGCGGATGCGTCAACGGCCGGAGCCGTGGCAGCTTCGGGCTGGGCGGGCGTGCCGCAACAGCAGCAGGGCTTTTTCTCGTTGTCCATAAAATATCTCCTTTACCCATAGGGGGTATACTTCTTACAGCATGAGTATAGCACAGCAAACCCGATAAATCAAGTAGGGAATTGAAAAATACAAACAAAAAGAGGGAAGGCACTGCAAATGCCTTCCCTCTATCAAATCACTTTTACTTCTCCAGAATCCGCGGCACAAACAGGCCCAGCATCTTGCCCCACCAGTACCACTCGTGGGAAACATCGCCGCCCCAGATCTCGAGGTGGGCGGGCAGGCCCTGTGCGGCCAGCACATCGGCCAGCGCCTGCGTGTCGGCTTTGGCATCGTCCTCGTAGGCACCCTGACCGGCGCAGAGCATCAGGCTGTTCTCCTCGGCCTTGGCCAGAGCCAGCTTGTCGGCGATGCCGTTCTCGGCCAGATACTGCAGGGGAGAGCAGCGCAGCACCAGATCGTCGGCTTCACTGCCCCAGAAGCGGGCCAGATCGTAGATGCCGGAAAGGCCGATGGCACCGGCAAAGAGCTTGGGACGGCGCAGGCGGCAGTTGACGGCGTGCACAGCGCCAAGGTCGATGCCCACACACCACAGCTTGGCATCCTTTGCGGCACCGTTCAGGGCCAGCACCCGGGGAGCCAGCTCGGCGGTAAGGTAGACGAAGTACTTTTCCTCCATCTCGGCGCGGCGGCGCACCGGGATGTCGCCGTTCAGTACGGCCTCGCCGTCAATGCTGTCGGCGCAGAACAGCTGCACCTTGCCCTCGTTCAGCAGCGTGGCAATGGCATCGGGCATGCCGTTGTTCTCCCAATCATAAAAGCGGCCGCCGCGGGCAGGCAGGGCCAGCACCGGCACACCGGCGCTGCCGTATACCTTGAACTCCATCTCGCGGTTCAGCACGCTGCTCCACTCTTTGTAATAGGTACCCTGGATCATAAATCAAGCACTCCTTGTTTCTATATTCACCGGCCCGGGCGTAGTCGCTGCACGTCGGTGCCGGTCGTTAGCGATCAAAAGAAAGCTTTCTCTGGAAATATCACACGAACTGGTTGCGCTGGGCATCGTACTCGTAGCCCACAGCTTTGAGCTTTGCGCACAGATCTGCCTTGTCGGCATCCATGTCTTCGCACAGAGCATCGAGGTTTTTGTAAAAATCACGCAGCTTCAGGTTCACCACGCTCAGCAGCATGATGGGATCGTTGGGCAGAGTCATGTGTTTTGCCTCCTTACAGCAACAAAAAAAGCCGGCCACTCGACAAAGTGACCGGCCACATACACCAAATTAGACAGCGCGGGTAACTTTGCCAGCGCGCAGGCAACGGGAGCATGCGTAGACGTACTTGGGAGAACCCTCAACGACCGCCTTGACACGACGGACATTCGGCTTCCAGGTACGGTTGGAACGACGATGAGAGTGAGAAACCTTGATACCAAAGGCAACACCCTTGCCGCAGCATTCACATTTAGCCATGGTACTTGCACCTCCTGCAGTGAAGTAAGGAATCAAAATAATCAGCTTGACTATTGTAGCAGATTGCCGGGCAAAATGCAAGCCTTTTTTCAAAAAATATTGCGCTTTTTTGGAAAACTGCCCCGATGCACTCAGATGCTGTTTTTTGTTACGACCCCTTGTGTGAAAATGTGATTTGGAGCAGCCCGCAGGCTGCAACGGCGACGACCGCCGCCAGTGGCGGAAACAGGGAGAAGCTGTTGGGGCAGCGGCCAGCAAGACGTGAGTGCCGTTCAAGGCACGAAACGAATGCTGGGTGCCGCAACTCGTAGACAAATCACGAATTAAAAATAAAATTCCGCTGAAATGATCAGAGCGAAGCGGAGATCATTTTAAATCGTCTGGACACCCCTTGTCTAAAACCTCAAAAAATAGTATTATATATGGTATACTGAAAAAAGGCAGGAATATCGAATGACCTCTCAGGGCATCTATTATCTCATCCGCGCGCTGGTGGCGCTGGTGGCCATCCCCTTCCACGAGTGCGGCCACGCGCTGGCAGCATGGCTTCTGGGCGACGACACCGCAAAGCGGCAGGGGCGGCTTTCGCTGAACCCCTTTGCCCACTTTGACCTGCTGGGCACGCTGTGCATGGTGTTTGCGGGCGTGGGCTGGGCAAAGCCCGTCTCCACCGACCCCCGCAATTTTAAAAACCCCAAGTGGGGCATGGCCCTCACCGCGCTGGCTGGCCCTGCGGCAAACATGATCCTTGCCTATGTGGGCATGGTGGTGTGGAAGCTCATGTACTACTGGGCACCGGTGAACGATGCCACCATCTACATTGCCATGTTCCTGCAGTACCTTGTGCTGATGAACGTGAGCCTTGCCGTGTTCAACTTGATCCCGGTGCCGCCGCTGGACGGCAGCCGCATCCTGCTGGTGCTGCTGCCCCGACAGATGTACTTTGGCCTGATGAAGTACGAGCGCTATATCATGATCGCCCTGCTGGCGGCAGTGTGGTTCGGCGCACTGGATACCCCCCTGTACTACCTGAACAACATCGTGTGGGAGCTGCTGGGCAAGGGCACCGGCTACATTGATAAGATCGCGTATTCCGTCTACTATGCCGGCCTTGGGACGGTGGTGTGAGCGTGGCAGAAGAACTGACCTTCCATCTGGAAGATTTTGACGGCCCGCTGGAATTATTGCTGGCGCTTGTGGCCAAACATAAGATGGACCTGCACAACATCCCCATTCTGGAGCTGATCGACCAGTACACCGCCACGGTGGCGCGGGCCGACCCGGACCCGGAAGCCGCCAGCGCCTTCATCGAGATGGCCGCGCGGCTGGTGGAGATGAAAAGCTACCTGCTTTTGCCCCGCAGCGAAGAGGGCGAGCGCATGAAGCAGGAGTTCACCGGCCAGCTGATCGAGTACGACCAGTGCCGCCGCATGGCTGCGCTTTTGCGCCAAAAGGCCGAAGCTGCGCCGGTTTTTGTGCGTCCGCCCATGGAGATGGAGTTCGATAACACCTACGACCTGCACCATGCGCCGCAGGTGCTGGCGGATTACTGGGCCGTTCTTTCCTGCCGCACCAAGCTGCGCCGGGAGCCTACCCAGCAGCAGTTCGAGCCGCTGGTCACAGCGCCCATGGTGTCGGTGACGAGCCGGGTGGTGTACATTCTGCGGCACCTGATCAGCGGTACAGCGGCAAAAATGAGCCAGCTGTTCAGCCGCCAGCAGACCCGCAGCACCAACGTGGCCACCTTTCTGGCCTTGCTGGAGCTGGTGCGCGGCGGCCGTGTAAAGCTGGACGACGAGGGCCGGCTGACCATGCAGCGGGGCCGCATCCAACGTGATAAGGAGAAGGAATGAACCAGAAACAGATCCGTGCAGCCGTGGAAGCCATGCTGTTTGCCAGCGGCGACCCCATTGGTGCCGACAAGCTGGCCCAGGCGGTGCAGCTGCCGCAGCTCAGCGTGGAAGCCGCGCTGGAAGCCCTGCGGGAGCGCTACGCCCGGGAGGACAGCGGCCTGTGCCTGCTGCACCTGAACACCCGCTGGCAGCTTGCCACCAAGACCGAGTGGGCCGACTGCATCCGCCGCCTGCTGGACAGCCGCCGCGCAGTGCCCCTTGGCCCCGCCGCCATGGAGACCCTGACCGTGATCGCCTACAACCAGCCGGTGTCCCGCGCCTTCATCGAGCAGGTGCGCGGCGTGGATTCCTCGTCCAGCGTGTCGGGCCTGCTGGAAAAGGGCCTCATTGAGGAAGCCGGCCGCCTTGACCTGCCGGGCAGGCCGGTGAGCTTCCGCACCACCGACACCTTTTTGCGGGTGTTCGGCCTTTCTTCTCTGGCCGACCTGCCGCCGGTGCATGGGCAGGAAACGGAAACGAACGCATCACCGACGGAAAGTGAGGGGTAACGCATGGGAGCATTCCTCGCCGCGCTGGGCGCAGTGCTGCTGTTCATCCTCCGGGTGATCGGCATTCTGCTGCTGGTGGTGCTGATCTTACTGGTGCTGTTGCTGCTGTGCCCCTTCTGCGCAGACCTGTGCTGGGAGCATGGCGTGCTCACCGTAAAGGCCGGTGCGCTGGGCATCACCTTCCCGGTGTTCCAGTACCCGAAGCCGGAACCGCCGCCTGCACCGGAAAACCCGGAGCCGCCCAGGGGCTTTGGCAAGGTCAAGGCAAAGTTTGCCGCATGGCGGGCCGAGCGCAAGCGGAAAAAGGCAGAGGAGAAGGCCCGCAAAAAGGCCGCCGCCGCTGCCGCCAAGGCAAACAAGCCCGCCCAGCCGCGCAAAAAGGCAAAGATCACGCTGGAGATCCTCTGCACCATGCTCAAAGGTGCGGGCACTTTGACCAAAGCTGTGTTCGGTGCGCTGCGCATCACAAAAATACAGGTGCGCCTTGGTGTGCGCGGGGAGGACCCCGCCGCCGCTGCCCGCAGCTACGGCAAGCTGCAGGCGTGGCTGTACCCGGTGCTGGGCGTGCTGGACCGCTTTCTCTGGCTGCAGTTCGATGAGCTGCGCATCCTGCCGGACTTTGGCAGCGGGCAGCCCACCGTGGAGGACCGGGTGTCCTGCCGGGTGAGCGCACAGGCACTGTTCATCGTCCTTGCGGCGGTGCGGGTGCTGTACGAGTTCTGGCGCAAAAAAGTATTGGACATCTTCCTATAATGTGGTACACTATAAGTGTATCCGGATCTGCAGACAACGGGCCTTTGCCCGAATCAAACCGATAAAGGAGAGCTGTTTTATGGCTGAGCATCCCATTCAGGGCCTGATGAACGTTACCATGGAGAAGATCCACCAGATGGTGGACTCCAACACCATCATTGGCAAGCCCATCATCACCGAGGACGGCACCACCATCCTGCCGGTTTCCAAGGTGAGCTTTGGCTTTGCCTCCGGCGGCACCGACTTTGACGGCAAGAACGCCGCCAACAAGGACCTGTTCGGCGGCGGCTCCGGTGCGGGTGTGAACATCCAGCCGGTGGCCTTCCTCGTGGTAAAGGACGGCTGCGTGCGCACCATCCAGCTGTCGGACAACGCCGACACCATCAACCGTGCCCTGACCATGCTGCCGGAGCTGGTGGACAAGGTTGCCGCCCTCATCAAGAAGGACGAAAAGAAGGAAGAGCCTGCTGAGCAGTAAGTGGAGGGCTTGGCACCGGATACTCCGGCAAGATGCGCGAAGCCATGTCTAAAGTGCAGGCTGCGACTAAAATCGACAGAAAAGCCTGCCGGGAAGTGCGAGGGCTACACCACGCTGGTGGTCTGGCGAGCGCAGGCGGGACGGAGTGTCCGGTGCCGATCCCGGCAGGACGGCAGGGAGTTTCTCCAGCGAATGTCCTGGGGGTGGGGCCCCGGCGCGCAAGCGTTGGGGCGGGACTGGAGCCCTGCAACGGCAACGACCGCCGCCAGCGGCGGAAACAGGGAGTTGCCGTTGGGGCCGCGGCCAGCAAGACGCAAGCGATAGCGAAGCGGCTGCTGGGTGCCGCAACCCGTCGCTGTTCGCGGAGAAAGCTCCCTGCTGGCCTGCTAACTACTATCGCCGTAACTGTGAGCTTCCAACTCACAGTTTTGATACAGGCGCACCCGCACCCCAAAACAGGGGAGAGGTGCGCGTTTTGAGCGCCGGGAGGCGCACAAGGAGTTTTATTATGGCAGAAGAACGTATTCAAAAGATCATGGCTGAACAGGGTCTGTGCTCCCGCCGTGCGGCAGAACAGATCATTGCCGAGGGCCGCGTGAAGGTCAACGGCCACCCCGTCAAGGTGGGCGACAAGATGGACCCCAACCGCGACGTGCTGCACGTGGACGACGAGCGCATCTATATCCGCAAGGATCAACAGATGTACTATCTGGCCCTGTACAAGCCCCGCGGCTATGTGACCACCGCCAGCGACGAGCTGGGCCGCAAGACCGTGATGGAGCTGGTGAGCGATATCCCCGCCCGCCTGTACCCGGTGGGCCGTCTGGATAAGGACAGCGAGGGCCTGCTGCTCATGACCAACGACGGCGCGTTTGCGCAGGCCGTCACCCATCCGTCGGGCGGCATCTCCAAGCTGTACCGCGTCACCGTGCAGCCCCGCGCCGATGAAAGCCAGATCCTGAAGCTGAGCAGCGGCGTTGTGCTGGACGACGGCACCAAGACCATGCCCTGCGCCATCAATGTTGTCACCGACGAGCCGGGCCGCACCGTGATGGAAATGACCCTGAAAGAGGGCAAGAACCGCGAGATCCGCCGCATGTGCGAGACCGTGGGCCTTGAGGTGGTGCGCCTGAAGCGCAATGCCGAGGGCGTGGTGAAGCTGGGAATGCTCAAGCCCGGCACCTACCGTGAGCTGACCAAAGCAGAGATCAACGGTCTGCGTGCCGCTGCCGCCAAGGGCCGCGCCCAGACCCGCAGCGCCGCGGTGCAGTCCAAGGCTGCCGCGCGCCGCCCCCGCGGCCCGGTGGGCAAGGGTACTGCCCCCAAAAAGCGCAAGTAAGCCTATATACCTATATAAACGAAAAGAAAGCACCTGTACAGCGGGTGCTTTCTTTATTGTAAAATGTTATTTTTTATGATATCATAAAGATGCCGCCCGAAAAGGCGGTGATTCGGTGCTGTCTGCAAGCGCAGGTGGTCATGCTTTCCTCCGGCAAGCGTCCGGGGGACGTAAAAGCTTATTGTTTGTTCCCCCGTTCGCAAACGCGGAAGGGGGGATGCATCATGGTGTTGAACGATGTTCTGCAGCTGTTCGTCATTGTTGGCGGCACAGTTGGGATTACATTTCAGATCGCATGGGCAATCTTCAAAGAGATCCATAACAATAAGAAATGACCGCCCCAGTCTCCAAACGGTGAGCGGTCATTCTTCTTATTGACCAATTAGCCGGAGGAAGCTGACCATTGCGGACAGCACCTTCTCTATTTGTAGTATAGTTTCTTTTTGTTGGTTTGTCAAGAGATGGTTCTCGGCTGTTATGCAAGGCATTTTTATATAAGTGAATAACTGTCAGCTCTTCACCTTTCAGGTGAGAAAAATTGCAGCCTGCCACAAATACACCGAAAACAGACGCATCTGCAACGAAAATTGCGGTACGACCCTGCGGCAGGACGGGCTGTGCACGCGGGAAAGACAAAGAATACTTTTGACAACAAAAGTTCATCTCGCTGAAGCACCCCTGTTCTTCGACCAAATTTGTGCTATAATACAAAAGCAACGCTTCGTCCGGCCCCGCAAAGGGCAGGGCAGAGCAGAACGGAAAACAAGGAGTTTGGAATCATGGAAAGAGAAAAACTGAAGTCCCGTCTGGGCTTCATTCTGCTTTCGGCGGGCTGTGCCATCGGCATTGGCAACGTGTGGAAGTTCCCTTATATTGCCGGTCAGGGCGGCGGCGGCGCGTTCGTGCTGTTCTACCTGATCTTCCTCATCATTCTGGGCCTGCCCATCATGACCATGGAGTTTGCGGTGGGCCGCGCTTCCCGCAAAAGCCCGGTGCGGGCCTATCAGGCACTGGAAAAGCCGGGCCAGAAGTGGCACATCCACGGCTACCTCACCCTCATTGGCTGCTATCTGCTCATGATGTTCTACACCACCGTGGCAGGCTGGATGCTGCACTATTTCTACATGACCGCCACCGGTAAGCTGGCAGGCCTGAACGCCGATCAGGTGGCTGGCAAGTTTACCGAAATGCTGGCAGACCCCGGCGTGATGACCTTCTGGATGGTGTTCGTGGTGGCACTGGGCATCTTTGTATGCGCCAAGGGCCTGCAGAACGGCCTTGAGCGCGTGACCAAGGTCATGATGATCGCCCTGCTGGTGATCATGGTGGTGCTGGCCGTCAACAGCCTGTTCATGCCCGGCGCAAAGGAAGGCCTGAGCTTCTTCCTCGTGCCCGACTTCGGGCGTATGAAAGAGGTGGGCGTGGTCAACACGCTGGTGTCCGCCATGAATCAGGCCTTCTTCACCCTGAGCCTTGGCATTGGCGCAATGTCCATCTTTGGCAGCTACATCGGCAAGGAGCACTCCCTGCTGGGCGAGTCCGCCCGCATCGTGGTGCTGGATACCTTCGTGGCCATCACCGCCGGTCTCATCATCTTTCCGGCCTGCTTCACCTACGGTGTGGACCAGACCAGCGGCCCCAGCCTGATCTTCATTACCCTGCCCAACATCTTTGCCAACATGGCCATGGGCCGGTTGTGGGGCTCCCTGTTCTTCCTGTTCATGGCCTTTGCAGCGCTTTCCACCGTGCTGGCCGTGTTCGAGAACATCATCTGCTGCGGCATGGAGCTGACCGGCTGCAGCCGCAAGAAATCCAGTCTGGTGAACTTCGTGCTCATCACTCTGCTTTCGCTGCCCTGCGTACTGGGCTACAACGTGTGGGCATGGGACGGCTTTGCCGTGTTCGGCGGCGCTGTGCTGGATCTGGAGGACTTCCTCGTGAGCAACCTGTTCCTGCCGCTGGGCAGCTTGGTGTACCTGCTGTTCTGCGTTACCAAGTACGGCTGGGGCTGGGACAACTATAAAAAGGAAGTCAACACCGGCAAGGGCCTCAAGATGCACGACTGGATGCGCGGTTACCTGACCTGCGTGCTGCCGGTGATCGTGCTGTTCATCTTTGCTTTTGGCATCTACGATAAATTTTTTGCGTAAATAAGCGAAACTCCTTCAGTCTCGCATTCGCTCGACAGCTGTTCCCCTTCTGGCACTTCGTGCCACCTCCCCCGACCGGGGGAGTCTGTCTCATGGAGGGAGCCTCTGGCGAAGAGATAAAGCTTTGCGTACTGCCAAAGCCTCCCTCTGGGAGGGAGGTGGCACGGCGCAAGCCGTGACGGAAGGAGTTCCCGGCCCCTCTTACTGCAAGAGGGGCCTTTTGCGGCAGAAAGGAACCTTCCATGCATATCCTGATCTGTGACGACGATGCGGCGTTCGGCGCGCGCATGGCAGAATATGTCACCGTCTACTTTACCGCCCGCAGCGTGCAGGTGCACACCGCCGTCTGCACCAGCGCAGCCGAGGTGCTTGCAACGCCGGGGCTGGAGCTGTATCAGCTGGCGTTTCTGGACGTGGACATGCCCGGTGCAAACGGCATGGTGCTGGGCCGTCAGCTCAAGCAGAAGTGCCCCGGCCTGATGCTGGTGTATGTTTCGGCCTATCTGGAATTTGCGCTGGAAGGCTACACGGTGAACGCCTACCGCTACCTGCTCAAGCGGGACATTGCGCGCACCCTGCCCAAGTGTCTGGACGACCTGCTTGCCGCCCTGACCGACCAGCGCAAGACCCTGACGGTGCACCACAACCGCACCGAAACGGAAATTCCGCTGGATCAGATCTATTATCTGGAAAGCGACCTGCGCCAGATCAACGTCTACGGCGACATTGCCCGCCGGCCCATCTGCACCTACTACGGCAAGATCGCCGACCTGCCGCCCATGCTCTACGAGAACGGCTTTTTGCAGGTGAGCCGCAGCGATGTGGTGAACATGAAATATGTGCGCAGCATCCGCAGCTACCGCGCCCTGCTGAAAAACGGGGTGGAGCTGAGCGTGAGCCGCGCAGGCTATGCGGCCATCCAGAACGCATATCTGGAATGGAAGGGGCAGTATGTGGATGAGTGATGCATTTGCGGAAATGATGCTGGGGCATCTGGTGTGTCTGGTTCAGGGCAACGCCTTTATTCTGGTGGAGTGGGCCTATCTGGGCAGGGGAAAACTGCGCTGGCCGGTTCTGTGGGCAGAGCTGCTGTGTATGGGACAGCTGGGCCTGTCACTCGCAACAGGAATGTCATTTTTCAATGTGCAGAGCGTCCTGCTCAATGTGCTGTACCTTTTTGTTACGGCGCAGCTGTTTGGCGGAACCTTTGCCGATAAGCTCACCGCCTGCCTGATCAACGGCACCATGTGCCTGCTGGTGGAGAACACGGTCAACTATACCTACTCCTGGTTCACCGGAGTGCGCACCGGCGAAGCATGGCAGCACACCGGCTGCCTGATCGCGCTGTGCGCCGCGAACCTTATCGTGGGTGCAGCAGTTGCGCATTCCCTGTACAGCTGGAACCAGAAGTGTGCTCTGCAGCCGCTGCAGGCGCTGGTGATGTCCTTTTTCCCCGGGGTGGCTGTGGTGCTGAACATTGTGCTGATGGTCACAGGGACCCAGCAGCCCGCTACCCGGATGACCATGCTGCTCACCTTTGGCATGAGCGTGGCGGTGCTGGTGCATATCGCCATCGTGCAGATGTTCAACGATCAGGTGGTGCAGCGGCAGAACTCCCGCTACCGTGCTCAGCTGGAACAGCAGCGTGCTGAAGCCCTGCTGGATTCCTACACGGAACAGCGCCGCCTGACCCACGAGTTCACCAACCACATGACAGCCCTTACCGCCCTGCTGGATCAGGGAGATCTGAAAGGCGCACAGGCCTACATTGCCAGCGTGAGCAAAACGGTGGCGGCGGGCACCACCATCATGGATACCCACAACCCGCTGCTGGATTCCATTCTGAGCAAAAAATACGAAGAAGCGGCAAAAGTTGGCGTGAACATTTACTTTGACCTGTGCGATCTCAAGCGGATGCCCTTCGACAGCATGGATATGGTCATCGTGCTCTCCAACCTTCTGGACAACGCCACCCGCGCCGCAGCGCAGGCCCTGCCGCCGGAGGTGCATGTGCGCATCCGCAAAACGCCGGAAGAATACCTGATCTCGGTGCGCAACCGCGTGCAGGAAGACCTGCTGCTGGAGGAGGGCAAGCTGCCCGGCACCACCAAAAAGGAGAGCGGCCACGGCATGGGCCTTGCCAACGTGCAGGACGTGCTGCGCAAGTACGGTGCCGAGTACACCGTGAGCTGCCGCGACCGGTGGTTTCGGTTTACCTGCGCCATCCCGTGCGCAGTTCATGACATGAGCACCGACAATTTATGACATGTTCTGTGCAACAGGCACGCAACAATGCTATACTAAGGCCAGTAAAGGTGACCTCCTGCCGGGGCAGGGCGGATTTGCGGCCAAAGGAAGACCTGGTGAAGCTTTGCCCCCTGTGCAGTGATCCGGGCAGCGGTGCGTGTTAAGCTGCTCTGTTTTCCCTTTGCTCTTCGCTGTGCAGTCCTCATGCGCTGCGCAGCTCATCTGGCGGGGCTTTCAACGGCGAACTTTGGGGTTTGCTGCTGATAAAGTCACTCGGTACGTCGCATTTCTGTCCGGCAGGTGCTGCTTGTGGGAATGGAGCATCTGCCGCACAGGGCATTTGCGTCGGTGAGAGTCCCGTCAGATTTTTTTATTGCAAAAAAAGAGCTGCTGTACGGCAAAATTGCCTAGTACAGCAGCTCTTTTTCTGTGTCGTTATTCCGGCTTTACCTGCAGCTCCTGCTCGCAGTAGATGCAGCGGTATTTGCCGTTGGAGCTCAGCTCAAAGATCTGGTCGCACTCTTCCTCAATGGAGGAGATGCAGCGGGGGTTGCGGCATTTTACAATGTTCACAAGGCGCTTGGGGGGCATCGGCTTTTCCTTGCGCACGGCCTTGCCGTTTTCAATGATGGTCACGCTGATGCCCGGGTCAAGGTAGGCCAGCACATCCAGGTTCAGCCAGGAAGCATCGCCCTCCACCTTGATGATGTCCTTGCGGCCGCTGGCGGTCTTGCTGCTGCGTGCATTCTGGATCAGCGCCACGCTGGCGGTGCGGTTGCCCGCAATGCCCAGCAGGTCCATCAGGCCAATGGCAGTGCCTGCCTTGATGTGGTCGATCACGATTCCGTTCTGAATTTCATCGATGTTCAGCATATCAGTTTTCCTCCTTAGGTGCCTTGGGGTCGCGCAGGCCCAGCAGGGTCATGATCAGTGCCATACGCACATACACGCCGTTCTGCACCTGCTCAAAGTAGGCGGCGCGGGGATCGTCGTCCACGTCCAGTGCGATCTCGTTGACGCGGGGCAGGGGATGCAGCACAGCCATATCCGGCTTTGCAAGGTCCATCTTTTCCTTGGTGAGGATGTAGCTGTTCTTCAAGCGGATGTAGTCCTCCTCGTTGAAGAAGCGCTCCTTCTGCACGCGGGTCATGTACAGGATGTCCAGCTCCGACATGGATTCCTCCAGACTGCGGGTCTCCTGGTAGGGGATGCCGTTGGCCTCCAGCACGTCCTTTACGATGTAGTCCGGCACGCGCAGCTCTTCCGGGCTGATAAGCACGAACCGGATGTTCTTGCAGCGGGCCATGGTCTTGATGAGGGAGTGCACGGTGCGGCCGAATTTCAGGTCGCCGCACAGGCCGATGGTCAGGTCATCCAGCCGTCCCATGCGGCGGCGGATGGTCATGAGGTCCGTCAGGGTCTGGGTGGGGTGCTGGTGGCCGCCGTCGCCCGCGTTGATCACCGGGATGCGGGAGTAGCGGGAAGCGCGCAGCGGTGCGCCCTCTTTGGGGTGGCGCATGGCCACGATGTCCGCATAGCAGGACACCACGCGGATGGTGTCGGCAACGCTTTCGCCCTTGCTTGCGCTGGACACGTTCTCACTGGGAAAGCCCAGCACATGGCCGCCAAGGTTCAGCATGGCTGCCTCAAAGGAGAGGCGGGTGCGGGTGGAAGGCTCGTAGAACAGGGTGGCCAGCTTTTTATGCCGGGCCACCTCCTGATACGCGGCCGGGTCGTCATGGATGCGGTCGGCCAGGTCGAGCAGAGTGGAAATTTCCTGCTGGGTAAAATCCAACGGGTCGATCAGATGTCGCATGGGTGCATACCTCCGTCAGTTTTTTGGTTTAGAGCAGCTTGCGTAAAATGGAAAAATCAAAGAAGTTTGTGTAGTAGCTCAGCGAACGCATCACCGGGCGGCACAAACGATTGAAACACACTTCGTCCAGCAGCAGCATGGCCTCGCCCGGAGCAAGGCGCATGGCGGAGCGGATGGCATCGTCGCCGCAGCTTGCCTTCAGGTGGGCGACGTTGGAGGAGATCTGCTGGTGGCACTCCCGTTCCAGAATATCGAACACGCCGCCGGTCAGGTCGATGCGGGTGTAGTCTCTGGCACCGAACAGTGCTCTGGGCAGGTAGTCGATGGAGTAGATCACCGGGGTGGTGTCGGCCAGAATGCGCTTTTTGATGCAGATCACGTCGTCGCCCGGCTCAATTTCCAGATCGCGGGCCAGCTCTTCACCGGCACGGATGGGAAATACCTGAATGCCGTCGGCGTGGGGGTAGCTGCCAAAGCTGCGGATCAGCGGGTAGTATTCCAGCTTCTGGTCCAGCCGGCTGCGCAGGCTCAGCACAGCGCGGTTCACCACCGTGCCAATGCCGCGCACGCGTTCCACGTAGCCTGCGCGCTCCATCTCGCTCAAAGCATCGCGGATGACGGTGCGGCTCACGCCCAGCTCAGCGGCAAGATCTACCTCGGCGGGCAGACGGTCGGCCCGGGCATAGCGTCCGGTGCGCAGCTCTTCCAGCAGACTGGCAACGATGCGGTCGCTGATCACAGCACCGCCCAATCGGTTGGAAGAGGTAAGTGCAGATTCCTTCATGGTTCGGTTCCTCCGTTCACTGGCAGGGGATGCTCCCCGCCGGGACTTGAAGCCTGCGCCGCACGGCACCTTTGTGACCACGCCATACGCCGCAGACCCCTTTATACTTTATTATAACATAAATTGACATTTATAAAAGCGGCATTTATACTGGAAACAGCGAAAAAGTATGATTTTATTTTGGAGGGAAACGCAAGATGGAAGTTTTTCTGCACAAGATCTGCGGCCAGCCGGTGCAGCCGCCAGTGTCCATGCAGCTGCGCCGCTGCACGCCGGAGCAGGCCCCGGCGGTGTACGCCTTGCAGAACGAGGTGCGCGCCGCCATGCCGGACCCGGAGCAGTTCGTGCCGGACACGCTGGAAAACATCACGGCCTATGTCCACAATGACCTGTGCATCGGCGCATGGCAGGGCAGCCGCCTTGGCGGGTATCTCATCGTGCGCTTCTGCGGGCACAGCGCACACAACTATGCGGCCTTCATGGATGTGCCGCGCACCGAGTGGGAGCACTGGGCCAATGCGGACAGCGCCATCGTCCACGCAGACTTTCGCGGCAACGGCCTGCAACGGCTCATGCTGGAAGCAGCGCTGCCGCTTTTCCCGAAAAAAATCACCCACATCGGTGCTACCGTCAGCCCGCAGAACCAGTACAGCCTGCACAACGCCCTTGTGTCCGGTTTTGCCATCGTCTCCCGGCGGGAAATGTACGGCGGCCACGACCGCTACCTGCTGGCAAAGGAGCTGTAAAAAGTTGTAATTCGTCAAAAAGTATGTTAAACTAAAAACGCCACCCCGAAGGATGGCGTTAAGGTGCTATCTGCAAGCGCAGGTGGTCATGCTTCCTGCCCGTTATCGCTGCTCTTTCTACATAGAACGAAGCAGAGGTTCCGGGAGTGGAACTTTTTTGCAAAATGAAACTTCCCGGAGCCTTGAAGGCGAAGGGAGGGATATCCGGTGACTCTGTTGGAAACCCTCGCACTGCTCACCTTCATTCTCACACTGTTGGGTCTGATCGTGGACGTGATCCGTCTGGCCGTTGAGGTCATGACAATGTTTCCCAAGCACAAAGCCGATGATAGCAAAAAAGACTGACCGCCCAGCTACCAACTCGTGCGGTCAATCTTTTCTTGACTAAACGGGCAAGGAGCTGACCATTGCGGACAGCGCCTTTTCTGTTTGTAGTATAGTGCTTTTTTCAGGGATTGTCAAGGGCGCAGGGCTTCTCTTTACGCCGCCTGTAGTGTCTGACCTCTCTGGCGCATCTTGTGCCGCACCACCAGCAGGCAGGCCAGATGCACGGCAGCCGTCAGCACCCAGCTGATGGGGTAGCTGATGTACAGCATGAACGGTGTGCGGTTCAGCTGGAAGATGGTGGCGATCCACACCAGCCGCAGCAGGCAGCTGCCCACAAGGCTCACCACCATGGGCAGCACGCTGTAGCCAAGGCCGCGCAGGCTGCTGGCCAGCGTATCCATGATGCCGCACAGCAGGTAGGTGCTGCAGATCACCCGCAGGCGCTCGTATCCGGCGGTGATCACCGCCGCATCCGAGGAGTAGAAGTGCAGCAGCTGGGTGCCCGCCAGCACCGCACCGCCGCCCAGCACCACGCCGGTCACGATGGCGCACAGCAGGCAGTTGAGGACAACACGGTTCAGGTTCTGGTACTTGCGCGCGCCCATGTTCTGGCTGGTAAAGGTCACCGCTGCCTGCGAAAAGGCGTTCATGGCGGTATAGACGAAGCCCTCCAGATTGGCGGAGGCCGAACTGCCTGCCACCACCGTGGAGCCAAAGGAGTTGATGGCCGACTGGATGACCACGTTGGACAGGCTGAACACGGTGCTCTGCAGACCGGCAGGCAGGCCGATGAGCAAAATCTGCTTCAGGGCACCCATGTGGAAGCCCAGATGATGCAGATCCAGATGCAGCGCGCCCTCCTCCTTCATCAGCATCCGCGTCACCATGCAGGCGGAAACGGTCTGACTGATGATGGTAGCCAGCGCCACGCCTGCCACGCTCATGGAAAAGCCAATGACGAACACAAGGTTCAGCACCACGTTGATGATGCCGGCTGCTGCCAGACAGTACAGCGGGCGCTTGGTGTCGCCCACGGCGCGCAGCAGCGCACTGCTGAAGTTGTACAGCATGGTCATAGGCATCCCGATGAAATAAATTTTAAGGTACAGCGCAGAAAGGTCGATCACATCCTCCGGGCAGCTCATCAGCTCCAGCAGCCCCCGGGCTGCAAAGAACCCCACCACAGCCAGCAGCACGCCGCTGACAAGGCCCAGCGTCACCGAGGTCTGCACCGTGTCCTGTACGCCGCGGTCATCTTTTGCGCCAAAGCAGCGGGCCGCCACCACGTTTGCGCCCAGCGAAAGCCCTACGAACAGGTTCACCAGCAGGTTGATGAGGGAGCCGTTGGAGCCGACGGCGGCCAGTGCGGTGCTGCCCGCAAAGCGGCCCACGACCACTACGTCCGCAGCGTTGAACAGCAGCTGCAGAATGCTGGAAGCTGCCAGTGGGATGGAGAACAGGATGATCTTTTGGAGCATCGGGCCGCTGGTAAGGTCAGCGGAGCGGCTTGTCTGAGCCATGAGAAAAGTACCTCCTTTTTATCGTTTACGCGGAGAAGCCGTTTTCCGAAGCATTGCACACTGCTTAGGAGGACAGCATCTGAAATGTAAATTTTTCGTAAATAAAGGGAACCGAAGGCATATTATAACGCGCGGCGCAGAAAAATACAAGTGGCACCGCCGAAAAAATGCAAATTCCCGGCGGTGCCGCTTATAAAACGATCAAAAACATTTCTTGAAGCACGGCAGAAGAGTTTATTCTTCCTGCAAAGCGTCCCGGAACAAAACCCGCAGATAATCCCGCCCGCCGTAGAGGACGCGGTCAATATAAATATCGTTCCGAAAAGCATGATAAAAAATCAGATACTTTCCGCTGACGAGAAAGCGCTCATCCAAATAAAGTTCATGATCCAGCGGAGCTACGGAAGAAAGCAATGCACCGCTTTCCGGGAACAGCTTTAATTGTTCAGCAGCATCCATGATGCGGTTCAGAATGCGCTCTGCAGAAGGCAGATTTTGCAAGTCGAACGAGATATAATCCCAGATGTCGTCCAGGTCCTGACGGGAACGAGTTGTATAAATGAGGTTATTTTCCATTGGCTTTTGCGCGGAAATGCGCCCTCATTTCTTCCGGAGTGTAAAGCTTTTCCGTCTCACCAGAGCACCGTCCTTTTGCAATTTCATTCATAAGCCGGATGGTAGCCTGCGTTTTCTCATAATCTTCCATGTCCAGAATGGCATACTTTCCACGGCCGTTTTTGGTAAGAAAAACCGGCGATCCTGCTTCCACATCGCGAAGGACTTCGTTGTAATTCCGCAGGTCAGAAATAGGTTTGATGTTCGGCATAAGATCAACTCCCTTCATCTGTAGTATAACAAATGCTGCTGTGAAATTCAACGTAAAATTTGCAGCTGATAAAAGTGAGATCCTACAAAAAAACCGCCGTCCTGTCGGGCAGCGGTCTTCTGATAAAATAAGCTTACGCTTCCAACGTCTTCCAGTGCTCCGGTGCGGCAAAATCGCTCGTCTCGCCGTCATCGGTGTACATCCGGCAGCGGGCGCTGCCATTTTCATCCGGGCAGGCCCACAGGGTCAGGGCGGCGTCGTCCAGCTGGGCGGTGCAGCTGGCGGGTCTTGCCACCGGCACCGCATGGCCCGGGCGGATGAACAGCAGCACTTCGTCCAATGCACAGCGGACGTAGTGGTGCCCGGCGGGCAGAAGCTCGGTGTCGTAGTCGTCCACACTGCGGATGCGGTAGAGCTTCATTGCTTCCGGCAGGTAGACATGCCGTCCGCTGGCGTTCTGGGTGTAGACAGGCGCTACCATCACACCCTCGCCCAGCAGCAGCTGGTCCTGCACCTCGCGGGCATCCGGGTCAGCGGGAAAATCAAAGCCCAAGGGCCGGAAGTAACTGGTATTTTCCAATGCCGCCTTCATGAAGGTACTATAAAGGTAGGGCAGCAGGGCATACCGCAGCCGGAGCATCTTCCGCAGGGCAGGCAGCATATCCGCAAAGCGGTAGTATTCCTGCATCCGGGAGCCGTCGGTGGCGTGGTTGCGCATCAGTGGCGTGAACAGGCCGAACTCCAGCCAGCGCAGAGCCAGATCGGGCGTAGTATCGTAGGAAAAACCGCACAGGTCGGCACCGGTATAAAGAAAGCCGCACAGCTGCACGTTGGGCATCATCTGGATATTGGCCAGAAGCTGTGCCCATGTGGAAGCGTTGTCGCCCAGCCAGATGCCGCCGTAGCGGTGGCTGCCGATGAAGCTGGAACGGCTGTAGAGCAACGTGCGTCTGCCGGGCCGCAGGCGGGCAAAGGCTTCGCCTGCCGCACGGGTCATATTGCCGCCGTAGAGGTTGTGCACCCTGTCATGGCGCACCCGCTGGCCGTTCACATCGTGGTAGAAGCTGGCGTAATCCTCGGGGGCGTTCATCAGGCCCAGCGCACCGCCCACCACCTTGCCAAAGAATTCATCCTGCACGACGTTGTCCTTCCGGCTCAGTTCGTCCATGCTCTCAAAGAAAGCCTTGAGCCGCTCGGGTGAGTAAAACAGCGCAGGCTCGTTCATATCGTTCCAGAAGCCCTCGATGCCGCAGTCGGTCAGTGCCTTGTACTGCCGGCCGAACCACTCCCGCACCTCCGGGCGCAGGAAGTCCGCAAAGTAAGCCTTGCCGGGCCACACCGCCGCCACAAAGGGGGTGCCGTCGGCTTTGGTGCAGAAGAAACCGTTTGCAAGGCCCTCGGCACAGACGGGGTTTTCCGGGTCGATGCGCACACCCGCATCGATGATGGGCACCAGCCGGATGCCCTGTGCCTTCAGTTCGGCGCTCAGGGCGGCAAGGTCCGGGAAGCGCTGCTTGTTTACGGTAAAATCCGCGTAGTCCTGCATGTAATCAATGTCCATGCAGATCATATCCAGCGGCAGATCGTTCTCTTTGTACTGGCGGGCCACCTCCCGCACGTCCTCAGCGGTCTTGTAGCCAAAGCGGCTCTGTGCCAGACCAAAGGCCCACTTGGGCGGGATATAGCTGCGGCCGATGAGCTGCCGGAACTGGCGGCTGATATCGTTCAGGTCGTCGCCGGTGATGATGTAAAGTTCATGATCCGGCTCTTCGGTGGCAAAGCGCAGGGCATCGTATTCGGTGTAGCCGATATCGTAACGCACTTTGCCCGGGAAATCGATGAACACGCCAAAGCATTCACGGCCTGCGCCGCCGTCAATGAGCAGAAAATTGTGCGCACCATAGTAGGAAAGCTTATCCTCGCTGTGGCGGGCTTCATCGGTGTTGTTGGTCACGTAGTGCCAGCCGCGCTTGTTGATGCCGCGGGGCATTTCGCCCAGACCGTACACGATGGCATCCGGAGCCATCCGGTAGGCCCAGCCGTCTTCTTCGGCTGTGAGGAAGGGCACCGGCCCGGCGGAAACTGGGATCTCCTGCACCACACTGTCGGTGGGCAGGGGCAGGCCAAAACGGAAACGCTGGATCATAGGGAACCTCCTTGTAGCATCCTTGCCCTCTCCGTCACGCCTTTCGGCGTGCCACCTCTCTCAAAGTGAGAGGTTTTGCCAAAGGCCCCATCTCCGAGGGGGCTGTCGAGCGAAAGCGAGACTGGGGGAGTTGACTTCTCATTTTCTTTATCTTACCCCGGGCCACGCTGCAAAACAAGAGACAAAACCGGCACTTTTTTGCCACAAAACCGGCAGAACGCAGCCAAAGCATAAAAATATCGGCGGCAGGCGGCGGATACAATTGCAAATTCCGGCCCATACTGTTATACTGGAACCGCTACTTTGAATCGGAAAATGGAGGAAACCCATGTATCGCAATGGAATCAAGCGCCTGCTGGCGGTGGTGCTGTCGCTGTGCGGCATGATCTGCCTGTCCTGGCTTTTTCTCATTCTGGCCGTCGCCATCAAGCTGGACTCGCCCGGCCCGGTGTTCTTCAAACAGAAGCGTGTGGGCATTGGCAAAAAACACTTTTACATTTTAAAGTTCCGCACCATGCGCATCGATACGCCCCACGATATGCCCACCCATCTGCTACACGACCCGGACCAGTATATCACCCGCATGGGTCATTTCCTGCGCAAGACCAGTCTGGACGAGCTGCCCCAGCTGTGGAATATCTTTGTAGGTGATATGGCGGTCATCGGCCCGCGGCCTGCTTTGTGGAACCAGTATGATCTGCTGGCAGAGCGCGACAAGTACCATGCAAACGATGTGCGCCCGGGCCTGACCGGCTGGGCACAGATCCACGGCCGCGACGAGCTGGAAATTGCCGAGAAGGCCAAGCTGGACGGCTGGTATGTGGAGCATCTGAGCTTTGGGCTGGATGTGAAATGCTTCTTTGGCACCATTGCCGCGGTGCTGAAGCACGACGGCGTGGTGGAGGGCGGCACCGGCACTCTGCACGAAGAGGAAAAGCGGGATCATTAAAAATGGCTCCGCTTTGCTCTGCCATTCTTAGCGGAAAAATATTTTTTATTTGCAGTTCTGAAAAATCTGCGGATTTTCCAGAACTGTTTTTTCACGGAGGGGCTGTGACCAGAAACTGCATTTTTTGCTGATTTGTCCTGATTTGTGAAAAGGTGCTTGGAGCGGCCCGCAGGCCGCGACAAACACAAAATAAAAATAATTCTTCCGCAGAAGATGGCCAGAGCGCAGCGGAGGCCATTCTAAATCGCCATATCTCTTGATTTATCCCCGGAAAAGCGTATAATAAAACAGTACACAAGACGTCAAAGGAGGATTCCTGTATTATGGAACGCACCTATATCAACGAGGCTCAAAAGGCCATCGGCGGCACGGTCAAGGTGCAGGGCTTTATCGAGAACCTGCGCAACAGCAAGTATATGGCCTTTATCGTGCTGAAGGATATTACCGGCAAGCTGCAGATCACGGTGGAAAAGGAAGATCACCCCGATCTGGTGGATACCATCGATCAGCTCACCCCGGATTCCGTCATCACCGTCACCGGCAAGGTAGTGGAGAACGACTACGTCAAGATGGGCGGCGTGGAGATGATCCCCGAGAGCATCGAGATCGAGAGCATCGCCAACGCTCTGCCCATCGTCCGCAAGGAGATCGCAGCCACCAAGAAAAAGAAGGCTGTGGAGCGCTCCAGCATCGATCAGCGCATTGATTACCGCTGGATCGACCTGCGCACCGACGAGAACCAGCTCATGTTCAAGGCACAGAGCTGCTTTGTGAACGCCATGCGCAAGTTCCTGCTGGACCGTAACTTCATCGAGATCCACACCCCCAAGCTGATCGCTGCCGCCAGCGAGAGCGGCTCTGAGGTGTTCAAGGTGGACTACTTTGACCGCAACGCCTATCTGGCACAGAGCCCTCAGTTCTACAAGCAGATGGCCATGGCTGCAGGCTTTGAGCGCATCTTCGAGACCGGCCCTGTGTTCCGCGCCGAGAAGAGCTACACCAACAAGCACTCCACCGAGTTCTCCGGCTTCGACCTGGAGTTCAGCTACATCACTTCCTATAAAGACGTGATGAAGATGGAAGAGGAGCTGCTGACTGCCGGTCTGCAGGCCGTCAAGGACAACTATGGTGACCAGATCAAGGAGATGTTCGGGCAGGAAGTGATCGTTCCCACCACTCCGTTCCCGGTGGTCAAGCTGGCAGACCTGTACAAGGGTCTGGAAGAAGAGTTCGGCTACACCGTCGATGAGAGCGAGAAGGGCGACCTGACCACGGAGGCCGAGCGCCTGAGCTATGAGTGGGTGAAGAAGCACTACGGCCACGAGTTCCTCTTCATCACCGATTATTCCGCCGAGAAGCGTGCGTTCTACCACATGCGCGACGAGAACGGCGTGCCCCAGGGCTACGACCTGATCTGGCGTGGTGTTGAGATCACCACCGGTGCCCAGCGCGAGCACCGCTACGAGGTGCTGAAGAAGCAGGCCGAGGAAAAGGGTCTGGCCGATGATGTCAAGTTCTATCTGGAGTTCTTCCAGTACGGCTGCCCGCCCCACGGCGGTTTCGGTCTGGGCATCGACCGCCTGACCATGCTGCTGTGCGGCCTGACCATCAAGGATGCCGAGTTCCTGTTCCGCGGCCCCAACCGTCTGACCCCGTAATTTTATAGAGATCATACCGAGAGCTGCTGTGCATTTTGCACGGCAGCTCTCTTTTTGTTGGATGGTTTAGAATGGTGGACTCACCCTCTCAGTCAAATCCTTCGGATTTGCCAGCTCCCCCGAAAGGGGGAGCTTCTGACGCATCCGCAAGGCTTGCATTTTATCTGGAAACTGCGCCGTTACTGCAAAAAGCTCCCCCTTCGGGGGAGCTGGCGAACGAATGTGAGCCTGAGAGGGTTCAGCATGCTGAAAGCAAACGAAAAAGCCTATTCCACAGCGCCGCGCTTTCGCAGAAAGCGGCGCTGTAAATGCTGTTTTCCTCTACGACCCCATCTGTGAAAAAGCAATTCAGGAAAATCCGCAGATTTTCCTGAATTGCAATTATAAAATAAATTTTCCGCTGAATATGCCCAGAGCAAGGCGGAGGGCATTCAAAATCGTTCCGGCATAATGCCCCGCCCTGTTTCATACGATTACAACAAGCGGACCGGAATCCTGTCCGGTGCACAGCGCAAACGGGAAGGGGAGAGCAATTTGGCAAATCAGGAACAGAAGAGCATCTGCCGCGAGATCGGCGCACGCACCGGCGGAGATATCTACATTGGGGTGGTTGGCCCGGTGCGCAGCGGCAAATCCACCTTTATCAAGCGTTTCATGGAACAGCTGGTGCTGCCCGCCATCGGCCCGGCGGCTGCGCGGGAGCGTGCCCGGGACGAGCTGCCCCAGTCGGCAGCAGGCCGCACCATCATGACCACGGAACCAAAATTCATCCCGGAAGCAGCCGTGCCCCTGCGGTTGGAGGGCGGCGGCGAGTGCCGGGTGCGGCTCATCGACTGCGTGGGTTACATGGTGGAGGGGGCTATGGGCCACGAGGAAAACGACAAGCCCCGCATGGTCAAAAGCCCGTGGTTCGACCACGAGGTGCCCTTCGACCTTGCCGCCGAGACCGGCACCCGCAAGGTGATCTGCGAACATTCCACCATCGGCATCGTGGTCACCACCGACGGCTCTGTGAGTGACATCCCGCGGGAGGGCTATGCCAGAACCGAGAAGCGCATCGTGGAAGAACTGGATGCGCTGGGCAAGCCCTACATCATCCTGCTCAACAGCACCCACCCGGATGCGCCGGAGACGAAGCAGCTGGCCGAGGGCATGGCACGGGACTACGACCACACCGTGCTGCCGGTGAGCTGCGTGGATCTGGACGCGGAGGCACTCGGCAGCATCCTGCGGCAGGTGCTGTACGAGTTCCCGGTGCAGGAGCTGGATTTTGCCCTGCCGCGCTGGGTCACGATGCTGGAAAACGGCCACTGGCTGCAAACGCAGGTGTACGATGCGGCCATGCAGCTGGCGGCAAAGGTCTCCCGCATGAAGGATGTGCCCTCCGGAACAGACGCACCTGCGCTGGAATGTGACGCAGTGCAGCGCTCGGCCATCAGCGGCATCGACCTTGCAAACGGCAGTGTGCGCATCACGGTGGAGCTGAAGCCGGAAATTTTCTATCAGGTGCTGAGCGAGCAGACCGGCCTTGCCATTGGCGACGAAGCGGGCCTGATGCCCTGCATCATGGAGCTGGCAAAGGCCAAACGGGAGTACGAGAAGGTGCGCAGCGCCCTTGAGCAGGTGGAAGCCACCGGCTATGGCATCGTGATGCCCACGGTCAGTGAGCTGAAACTGGAACAGCCCCAGATCGTGCGGCAGGGTACGAACTACGGCGTGCGGCTGGAAGCCTGCGCGCCCTCCATCCAGATGATGAAGGCCACCATCCACACCGAGATCAGCCCCATCGTGGGCACCGAAAAGCAGAGCGAGGACCTTGCCCGCAGCCTGCTGGCCGGCTTTGAGGACGACCCGGAAAAGCTGTGGGAATCCAACATCTTTGGCAAGAGCCTGCACGAGCTGGTGAACGAAGGGCTGCAGAACAAGCTGCTGCACATGCCGCAGGAGGCCCGCACCCGCCTGCAGGAAACGCTGGAACGGGTCATCAATGAGGGCTGCACCGGGCTGATCTGCATTCTGATCTGACCGCTACAAAACAGAAGAGGGAAGCGCCGCGCGGGTGCCTCCCTCTTTATTTGTTCACTTTTCTTCTTCGGTCAGCTTATTGATGAGCATCTGGTAGATCTCGTTGCCCTTGAGGATGAACTGCTTTTTTACCAGCTCGGCGGTCAGCCGGTCCGGTGTGCCGAGGTCCAGACAGAACAGCTCACTGTCCAGCCCTTTCACCGTGCAGCGGATGGTGCAGTGGCCGTCCTCTTTTTCGGTAATGCTGGCACTGTACTTGGCTTCCTTGCGGGCCCATGTCTGGCAGCGCAGCACAGCGGCCACAGCGCGCTCCCGCACACTGCGGGGCAGGTCGTAGGCAAGCTCCTGCGCCACTTTGCGGCCCTTCTCGGTGATGGTGTAGCTGCCCTTTGTCAGGGTGACGAGCTGCTGCCTGGTGATATCGTCCAGACACGAGCCGATCTCGAAATAGTTCACCAGCGCTTCTTCCATCAGGGCGTTTTCGATCTCCTGCCGGGTAATGGGTCCGGCATTTTTGACCAGATAGCACAGCAGCAGCCGGATCTCGGTGCTGCTGGTCAACCCGCCGGGACGTACACCGGCAGTAAAAGCATCATTGGCGGCCATCGTTCCATACATCCCCCTTGCATTCCTTTTCTTTTATAGTATAAAGGCTTTCACGCCGGATTGCAAGCCGCAGCGGCAAAATCTGTCTCAATGCGCTTGGGGCTTTCCGGCGTGGAGTACACCCAGTGGTCCAGATGGCCCTCGGTGATGAAATACTTCAGCTCGAACCGATGGCGCTGGCTCAGGGCATGGTTCACGATCACCAGCTTGATCTTCATTTTTTCCGGCAGGATGTTCTTGATGTAGACGCTCACCGCCTGCCCGGGCACAAGGTCGGTGCAGCTCTCGGCAAGGCCCGCGAGGTTGGGCGCGATCTCGATAAAGGTGCCGTATTCCTCCACGCTGCGCACGATGCCCACCACGGTCTCACCCACGGTGAACCCGGCCGCATTTTCCTCCCATGTGCCCAGCAGTTCCCGGATGGTCAGCACAAAGCGGCCCTGTGCATCCCGGTTCTTGACGGCGCACAAGATCTGCTGGCCCACGCTCACCCGGTCGGCGGGGGAGGAGATGCGGCTCACCGACATGCAGTCGATGGGCAGCAGGGCACTGATGCCGCAGCCCACATCACAGAACGCGCCAAACGGCTCGATATGGGTCACGGTGCAGGGCAGGATATCGCCGGGCTGCAGGGCGTCCAGATAGTCGGCCTTGCACATCTGCTGCGCCAGCGCGCGGGAGAGCCGGTAGAAGGGCTGACCGTTCTCGTCGGTGTCCAGCGCCTCGATCACAAAGCAGGTGGGACGGCCCACCCTCGTCAGCACCGCAATGTCCCGCACGGTGCCGTTTGCGGCACCATCGGCGCACTGGGCAAAGGGCATCACGGCTCTCACCCCGCCGATCTCGAACCGCAGCTGGCGCTGGGTATCAAAGGCCAGAGCAGTGGCCTGCAGGATCTCGCGGTTTGCCATGGCGGCGCGCAGTTCAGTGGGGGACAGGCGCGCAGCAGAACGGTAGTTGCCTTCGGTACGGTAAGCTTGCATCATCTTTCATTCCTCTTTCTCTGCTTTTTAGGCCGTGCTTGGAACGGCAGCGGCCTTTCTGTTAAAACTTATGCATCCGCATGGGCGGATATTTGCATTTTGTGCGGCTTTGCATTATACTATATCTGTATGCGCAGCAAACCGGCACGCCGGGCTTTGCGCACACACCGCCTGCTGTTTTGGGCAGGCAGAAGGGAGAAGCAGAGCTATGGACATTGCTGTAGGCGATACCATCCTCACCCGCAAAAAGCACCCCTGCGGAGCGTCCAGCTTCGAGGTGCTGCGCGTCGGCATGGATTTTAAGATCCGGTGTACCGGCTGTGGGCGCGAGGTGATGCTGCCGCGTGCTAAAATTGAAAAGAACATCAAAAAGGTGGTAAAACCCGGGCAGGCCTAGCGCCCGGCGCAGCACGCATCCGGGGCGGAAAGGCCCCGGAGCCGTTCGGCTGCACGAACATGAATCTGAGTTTGTAAGGAGAACTGCCGGAATTATGCCGAACATGTTTACCCAGATGGATGCTGTCTGCCACCGCTTTGAAGAGCTTTCCATCCGCCTGAACCAGCCGGATACCGCCGCAGACCCTGCGCTTTTCCGCAGGCTGATGCGGGAGTACCACGATGCAGAACCTGTGGTGCAGGCCTACCGCGCGTGGCAGACCGCACAGGATCATCTGGCACAGGCCAAAGCCCTGCTGGAAGAACCGGGCGCACTTGACCCGGACTTCAAGCAGATGATACAGCAGGAAATCAGCGAAAAAAGTCAAGATGTGGAAAAGCTGGAAAATAATCTCAAAATTTTGCTGCTGCCCAAGGATGTGAACGATGGCAAAAATGTCATTGTGGAGATCCGCGGCGGCGCAGGAGGGGAGGAAGCTGCCCTGTTTGCCCACAGCCTGCTGCGCATGTACACCATGTATGTGCAAAGCAGGGGCTGGCAGCTGGAAATGCTCAACCTCAACGAGACGGAGCTTGGCGGCGTGAAGGAGGCCATCTTTTCGGTGGACGGTGCCGGGGCCTACAACCGCCTCAAGTACGAGAGCGGTGTGCACCGTGTGCAGCGCGTGCCGGAGACCGAGACGCAGGGCCGCATCCACACCTCCACGGCCACGGTAGCTGTGATGCCGCAGGCCGAAGAGGTGGACTTTGCGCTGGACATGAAGGACCTGCGCATCGACACCTTCCGCTCCTCCGGCGCGGGCGGTCAGCACATCAACAAAACCTCCAGCGCCATCCGTGTGACACATCTCCCCACCGGCATGGTGGTAGAATGCCAGAACGAGCGCAGCCAGTTCCAGAACAAGGACAAGGCGCTGGAGATCCTGCGCAGCCGCCTGCTGGCCCAGAAGCAGAAACAGCAGCAGGATGCCATCAACGCCAGCCGTCAGGGGCAGGTGGGCACCGGCGACCGCAGCGAAAAGATCCGCACCTACAACTTCCCGCAGGACCGCTGCACCGACCACCGCATCGGCCTGACCGTGCACAATCTTTCCAAGATCATGGATGGCAATCTGGACGAGCTGATCGACGCACTGGCCACCCGCGAACAGGCCGAAAAGTTGCAAAAGCTCAACGAGCAGGGCTGAAATGCGGCTTTGAAAATAAAACGATATCCTGTCGATAAATGCTGAAAAGCATAAATACTTTACAGATAGAAAGAACGATGATCCGTATGGAAATGAAAACTGAAATTTTGCCCGCATCGGACGAAAAGAGCATTGAAAAAGCCGCTGCCCTGCTGCAGAACGGTGAGCTGGTGGCCCTGCCCACCGAGACGGTTTACGGCATTGCTGCCGATGCCCGCAACGGCGAGGCTGTGAAGAAGATCTTTGTGGCCAAGGGCCGCCCGCAGGACAATCCCCTGATCGTCCACGTCACCGGGCCGGAAATGCTGCCCGGCCTTGTCAGCGAGGTGCCGGAGCGCGCCCAGCTGCTGATGGCTGCGTTCTGCCCCGGCCCGCTCACCATCATCATGCCCCGCGGCCCGGAGGTGGCAGCGGAGTGCTGTGCCGGTCTGGACACCGTGGGCATCCGGATGCCCAGCCACCCGGTGGCCCGCGCCGTCATTGAAAAGAGCGGCTGCGCCTTTGCTGCCCCCAGCGCCAATCTTTCCGGCAAGCCCAGCCCCACCAACGCGCAGGATGTGTTCACCGATATGGACGGCCGCCTGCCGCTGATTTTGGACGGCGGCGAGTGCGACGTGGGCGTAGAAAGCACTGTGGTGTCGGTGGTGGGCGAAAAGCCCACCCTGTTCCGTCCGGGCCACATCACGCTGGAAGACCTCGAGCGTGCCCTCGGCGAAGAGGTGGAAGTGTCCAAGGCCATCCTTGAAAAGCTGCCGGAGGGTGCTGTGGTGCGCAGCCCCGGCATGAAGTACAAGCACTACGCCCCCAAGGCGGATGTGACCTTGCTGGAAGGCACCTTTGAGCAGTTCAAAGCCTATGTGGATGCCCACGCCGAGCAGAATCCCAGCTGTCTGTGCTTTACCGGCGAGGCGGAAAAGCTGGGTGTGCCCTGCGTGGAGTATGGCCGCGAGGGCGACGGTGCCAATCAGGCAAAGCACATCTTCCGCTGCCTGCGTGCGCTGGATGAGCAGGGCGATGCCGTGGTCTACGCCCGCTGCCCGCAGAAGGACGGCCTTTCCATGGCGGTGTACAACCGCCTGATCCGCGCTGCGGCCTTCCGGGTGATCAAGCTATGATCGCGCTTGGCATCACGGGCCGCAGCGGCTGCGGCAAATCCACGGTCACGGCGGTGTTTTCGGCCCACGGTGTGCCGCTGGCCGATGCCGACCAGATCAGCCGCGAGATTTTACTGCCCGGCTCGCCGCTGCTGCCCCGGCTGGCTCAGCGGTTCGGCGCAGACATTTTAAAAGCAGACGGCACATTGGACCGCCGCCTGCTGGCTGACCGCGCCTTTGCCACCCCGGAAGGCAAGGCGGCGCTGGACAGCCTGACCCACCCGGAGATCGTGCGCCGCATCCGTGCGGCAAAGCAGGCAGCACAGGATGCCGGTGCACCGCTGTTCGTGCTGGATGGCGCGGTCATCGTGGGGACTGCGGCGCAGGCCGAGTGTGACCGCCTGTGCGTGGTCACGGCACCGTTTGAGACCAGTGTGGCCCGCATCGTGGCCCGGGACGGCATCTCGGCCGAGATGGCCGCCCGCCGCCTGAACGCCCAGACACCGGAAAGCACCCTCACCGCGCAGGCAGACTATGTGCTGCGCAACGATTCCAGCCTTGCACATCTGCAGGCTGCGGCAGAGCAGCTCTGCACAAAGCTTCTGGCAGAAGGAGGTGCGGGAAAAGAATTTTGAACAAACGATATAACGAACAAGATCCTGCACCGCAGTACGACCCGGAGACGGCCCGCATCCGCCGCGCTCTCCGCGCCCAGAAGGCACGCCGCCGCAAAAAAATGCGCAGCCGCAGGCTGTTCCTGCTGGGCATGGCACTGATCCTGCTGTTTGTGCTGGTGCCCAACTTGTGGGGCAGGGCAGAACGGCTTTTATACCCCCGCAAGTACGAAGTGCTGGTGGACCAGTGGGCGGAGACTTACGGCCTTGACCCGCTTCTGGTGGATGCCTTCATCCGCACCGAAAGCGGCTTTGACCCGCAGGCCACCTCCACTGTGGATGCCCGGGGCCTGATGCAGATGACCGAGGAGACCTTTATCTGGCTGCGCAGCAAGATCGCACCGGACGAAGGACTGCTCTTTGCAAATCTCTACGACCCGGAGACCAGCATCCGGTTCGGATGCTATTACCTGCACCTGTGCATGGAGCGCTACAACGGCGATGTTGCCACTGTCGCTGCCGCTTATCACAGCGGGTGGGGCACGGTAGATGCTCTTTTACAGATGGAAGAGCACTCCGCAGACGGCGAGACCCTGCAGGGCTTCCCTTACAGCCAGATGAACCACTACGTAAAAAAGATTACTTCCTGCTATGCGCGGTATCAGCGTATCTATGCAGAAAGCTGAGAGGAGATAAGGAACATGAGCGAGAAACTTACCGCAAAGCAGGCTGCCGAACAGCTGCTTTACAAGCCGGAGTACGCCGCCGACAAGAGCGCCGACGTGAAGGAGAAGGCTGCAGCCTTTGCCGAAGGCTACAAAGCCTTCCTGAACGCTGCCAAGACCGAGCGCGAAGCTGCCGCCGCTAGCGAAAAGCTGCTGCTGGAGGCCGGTTACGAAAAGTTTGAGCCGAAAAAGACCTATGCCCCCGGCCAGAAGATCTACTTTGTGCAGGAGCACAAGGCGGTGGTGGCCGCTACCATCGGCCGGAAATCTTTTGAGGAGGGCTTCCGTCTGGTGATCGCCCACATCGACAGCCCCCGTCTGGACCTGCGCCCGAACCCGCTGTACGAAGCAAACCACCTCAGCTACTTCAAGACCCACTATTACGGCGGCATCCGCAAGTACCAGTGGGGCACCATGCCGCTGGCCATCCACGGCGTGTTCACCCGTGCCGATGGCTCCAGCGTGTCCTTTGCAGTGGGTGAGGACGAGAATGACCCTGTGTTCTGCATCACCGATCTGCTGCCCCATCTGGGTGCCGAGCAGAACGACCGCAAGCTCAGCGAGGGCATCAAGGCCGAAGAGCTGAACGTGCTCATCGGCTCCGACGCTGTAGAGGATGCCGACATCAAGGAGGCCGTCAAGCTGAACACCCTGATGCTGCTGCACGAAAAGTACGGCATCACCGAGCGGGACTTCACCCGCGCCGAGATCGAGGTGGTGCCCGCCCACAAGGCCCGGGACGTGGGCTTTGACCGCTCCATGGTGGGCGGCTACGGTCACGATGACCGGGTGGACGCATACCCCGCCCTTATGGCCGAGATCGAGACGAAAGATCCTGTGCACACCACCGTCTGCGTGCTGACCGATAAGGAAGAGATCGGCTCCGACGGTGTGACCGGCATGCAGAGCATGTATGTGTTCCACTTTATGCAGCTGCTGTGCCGCGCCGCCGGTCAGGACGACATCCTTGCCTTCCAGAACAGCGTGTGTCTCTCCGCCGATGTGACCGCCGCCTACGACCCCTCCTGGGCAAATGCCTTCGAGCCGCATAACGGTACTTACGCAGGCCGCGGCGTGGCGTTCTTCAAGTACACCGGCAGCCGCGGCAAGAGCTCTGCCAGCGATGCTTCCGCTGAGCTGGTAGGGGATATCACCCGCCTGCTGGATGCCAACGGCGTGGCATGGCAGATCGGTGAGCTGGGCCGTCTGGACCTTGGCGGCGGCGGCACCATTGCCAAGTACGTGGCCAACCGCGGCATCCCGGTGCTGGACATCGGCGTGCCGGTGCTGTCCATGCACTCGCCCTTCGAGGTCATCCATAAGACCGACCTGTACATGGCCTACCGTACCTTCTCGCTGTTCTGCCAGAATGCGGAATAAAGATTTAGCCCCGGATCGCCCGCAGCCGCGCGCATTCCGGGGCTTTTTTTGAAAAAAACTTGACCTTCAAGTGTCTTTAAGGTGTAATGTGAGTGCGGAGGTGAAGCAAATGAACATCAAACAGGCTTCGAAACAGAGCGGGGTGTCTGCCCCCAATATCCGCTTCTATGAAAAAGAAGGACTTCTGAATCCCGCCCGGCTGCCTGGCAACGACTACCGTGATTACACGGAACAGGACATCCGCACTCTCCGGTTCATCCGGATGCTGCGGATGCTGGATGTGCCGCTTCCGGTCATCCGATCCGTGCTTGCAGGCGATGCATCGCTGGGGAGTGTCCTGCGGGAGCAAAAGACCGCACTGGAACAGCGCGCAAAGCAGCTGGAAGGGGCGGCGCGTTTTTGTGCAGAACTGGCCCGGCAGGACCCGTCTGTGGCATCACTGGATGTGGACGCCTGCCTGACCCGGATGGAAAAGCCTGCCGTACAGGGTGCGTTCTGTTCTGGCTGGCTGCAGGATTACCGCACGCTGGCACAGGTGCAGCACCAGAGGCATTTTTCCTTTATTCCGGAGGGCAGCATCAACACGCCGCAGGAGTTTGCCGCGGCCTTGCAGGCGTATGCAGAGGAACACGGGATGCAGCTCAGCCTGACAAAAGAAGGAATGTACCCGGAATTTTCGCTGGATGGGATCCTATACAAAGCCTACCGCAACCCGGGCAAGTACCGCGATGAGATCTGCTGTGATGCTGCATCTCCGGAACAGCTGAACACCGGGCTTCCCTCCCGGCGGGAAAAGCTGCTGCGCATCGCGCGTATCGTGCTGCCGCCGGTGTTCACCTTTGCCGCCATTCTGGCGGCAGGCTGGGTGGCGACCGGCGGAGCGGACTGGCTCTGGCTGGCAGCACTGGCAGCGGCAGGGGTCCTGCTTGGCCGCGGCTTTGAACACCGGCTGTAACTGGGCCAGTCTGCTCAGCTTAGCGGCAGAGCTTCGGCCACCGTCAGAAAGGTGTAGCCGTTGTCTGCATACCACCGGATAATGTCCGGCAGTGCTTCGGCGGTGGTGTGTGTGGAGGAAGAATCGTGCATCAATACGATGCAGTTCGTCTGCTGCCCGGTCTCGTGCACCACATTGCGGTAAATGGTGCCCGCGCTTGGGTGCCCGCCCACGGCATCCTCGGCACACACGTTCCAGTCCACCCAATGCCAGCCTTTCTGCTCTACTTCGGCTTTCAGCTGCTTCATCAGGCCTTTGCCGCCGTAGCGCCGACTGACGGTGTTGGTGCTGCCGCCCGGAAACCGTAGATACCGGATGCTCTCGGCATCCACATAGGGCGCAATGCGCTCCTTTAAAAGGGCAATGTCCTCCCAATAAGCGTCGCTGCTGCGGTAGATATCGCTGTACTCGTGGGAAGCAGAGTGCAGCGCGATCTGGTGCCCGGCGCTGACCGCTTCGGTGAGCAGGGGCAGATACTTCTCGTTGTAACCGGTAGCCACCACAAAAAATGTGGCGTGCACTCCGGCCGCGTTCAGCGCGCTGAGCACATCCGGTGTGGTCTTGCTGGGGCCGTCGTCAAAGGTCAGGCAGACCCACTTTTCCGGCAGCGGCTGGGCAGCAGGCTCCTGCTGCTCCTGTGCCAGAGCCGAAACGGCGGGGGAGAGCATCGAAGTGTCCGGTGCCGGGGTAAGATCCTGCGCCTGACATCCGGTGACGACCGGCGGCGCAGCAGATACAAACCCCATAATGAGGGCGAACAGCATCACGGCCGCAACTCTGGCCCGCCTGCGCCGTGCGAGATATTCTGCAAGCTTCAAGAGCAAAACCTCCTTTGTCTGTTTGGTTTGCTCTTATCAGAATATGAACGACGGCGGATTCTATGAAAAAAATCAGCCCACTCTCTGCCGTTTATCCAGCCGCATTTTATCAGCTATCATCGCAATGAACTCGCTGTTGGTTGGTTTTCCGCGCAGGTTATGGATGGTGTAGCCGAAGTAGCTGTTGAGGGTGTCCACGTCTCCCCGGTCCCATGCCACCTCGATGGCGTGGCGGATGGCGCGCTCCACCCGGCTGGCGGTGGTGCCGTTTTTCTTGGCGATTTCCGGGTACAGACGCTTGGTCACAGCGTTGATATACTCCGGCTCGTTCATGGTGAGCAGGATGGCATCCCGCAGGAACTGGTAGCCCTTGATATGGGCAGGGACGGTATCAGAGTAGGCAATAAATCTAAGTCAAAATCTTATTATTTGTTGGTATAGTCTCGAACGCTTTATTGTGCTACCAGTATACCTCATTCCACCTATAAAAGCAACTTCTCTTTACGGTTTGTATTGCAGCGGATGGCGTTTTGTGTCCGCTGCCGTCTGTGCTTCATTCACTTGTCAGAATCAAAACAGACTCTAGCAAGCCTTGCAGCGCATCAATCTTTCATGCGCGTATTTTCATTATCTAAGACAAAAAGGCTGTCAAAACGTCTGCTAGAACGCCTAACAGCCCTTTATCATAGTCCCTATGAAACCGACTATAAAATATTTCTTTTGTTCGTCTGGTCATTCTCCCCGGCGAGGCCATAAGTAGCTGTTTAATCTTTGACTTTTCGACCTCGCCGGGAGGGGACATTCTTTTTATAATCTAAGAGAAAAAGCCTATCAGCTTATATAAAGTCGATAGGCTCTATTATTTAGATTTTCTACTTTACTATTCGTCCGCCCGCCTTTGTCCGCTTTATGGGCTACCACGGCGGGCGTACTAGAATGTGGGAGTATTATCTTGTACAAAAATCATGCAGTACCCTTATAGGAGGGTTCTGCACGTTTTTTGTCATTCACCTTTCGGAACAATAATCCAGTAGGTCTTACGTCCCTCGTTTCGGTCTGTTTGACCTTTTTGAAGTTTGTACATGATATTATTTTCAATCAAGTACTGATTCAGGACACCGAGTGTTCGTTGTAATCGATACTCGTCACGAACATTAAACTGCTTTATCAGTTCTTCTCTATCAGATTTAAAAAAACGTCTATTTACGTTCTGTTCCAGATAGGTTAATAAGGTGTAATGCCTTTCTGCCTCTTCATAATGAACTGCGTTCTTTTGCAAAGCTATCGACACTTGTTGATGCAAGGAAGTTTCCTTCTTTGTAATCGAACGGCAAAATTCATAATCATCCACTGCTTTGTAATAAGTCGGAAAAACTAAGTCTGACTTGTTATCAAAGAAATTCGGAAGAGGCGATAGTCGATACTCATTCTTAAAGTCCTCTGTCAGGCCCTTTTCCCTCAATTGGAAATATTCTGCTGCTACTTGCATCTGCATTGCAAGGCAGCTATATAACCCTGCTATTTTGGAAAAATTGTCATAGAAGTACAGTTTAACGGTATCTTCCTTATCTTGAACGCGCTTTCTGCCAAAGCACTGTATGAACTCGACCATATCAGTCTATTCAATAATGATATGCTTAATGGCTTTATCTTTTAGATTTACGCCATTATCGAGAACTTTTGTAGTGAAGAGCATTCGGCATTCAAAGTGTTCGGTTTGAACTATCTCGCTGAATACAGGACTAGTTTCCTTATTATCACCGGAAAGATACGCGCTATTTGAGTATCTTCGATTCAATTCCTGTAAACGTTCTTTGTTGTCGCCAAAAACGACAGCCTTTTCATCTGCTGGGATATTGTCTAAGATTTTCAAAAGCGTGTCTTTCTTAGTATAATAGGACACCGATTCAATGTAACTGTAATCTGCCTCTGCCGTGTATGTGGCTGTTATCTTGCTTGAAAAATATTCCTTCAGCAAGTCAGCCGTTGCAGATAACATGATGATAACTTTGCTCTTTCGGAACTGCTCAATCATTTCAAAAATGGTTGAAGTTCTCCGATTGAACGCCGCATCTTGGAACAGGTAGTGTGCTTCATCTAAAACGATGTAATCAAACTCCTGCTCAACAAACTGCATCAAATCAGGCACAGAATTTTGTACCGTCCACAAACCATTCAGATAGACATTGTATTCCATCTTCTGGTAAGTCATGCAAGCTATGTCTGTGCCAAATGCTTGGTGTTCCTGCTAGGCTTTCAATGCCAGTCGATTGGAGAACACCAACATTCGCTTGCCATTCTGGTGGACATAAGGATAGAGCGTCTTAAATATAAAGGTGCTCTTACCACAGCCGCACGGCGCATCTACAAGGTAGATACCCGCTGACCACTCCCTATAATCGGGGATTTCAAGATACTTCTACACGATTTTCTTCGTATTATTCACCCTCGTTTTGTCAATTTATTATATTAAAGTACTCCGGCACATTCCGCCGAGCAGTCAATCCGAAACCTTTCTGAACATCTGTCTGTTCTGACGATATTATACCGCACAAATCGGCCAAAGTCAAGGACTTTTGGAAAATATTTTACATAGCTACGTTTAATTGCGGAAGCGACAGCTACCTATTGTATCGCTAAAAATTCCAAAAGTCAACCTCTTTACAAAAAGTTCAAAAAGTTAATTTTTTGTTAATCTTTGCTGTCTTTTTTCTGTATTTATTCATATCATCATTATATCGTATATCGTTTTGTTTTTTCTGTGCTATGAACACAAACCGGGTATAAATTAAATCGGTCATGATTTTTTCTCCGAATACAGATTGAACGGCTACCACGTCATTTTAACAAAAATTTTTGCAGGGTTTGTTTTTGGGCGGGGGAGTATGTTTCCGACAAAAAAGCACCCCTTGCGGGGTGCGTGGTATTATGCCAGTCCTCTGTCCTTCAGCATCTTGTCCAGTGTCGGGCGGCTGATTTTCAATTCTGCTGCAAGCTGGGTCTTGTTCAGTTCTCGGTGCTGGTATCGTTCATACGCTGCACAGAAGGTCTTATCATCAATGCGCTTGACCTGACCGCCTTTGAACTTACCCGCTGCTTTGGCGATTGCAATTCCTTCCCGTTGACGTTCCAGCAAGTTCTCACGTTCAAACTCGTTGATTGCTGCAATCATGGTCAGCATCAGCTTTCCCGTGGGGGTGCTGGTATCAAGATTCTCCTTATTAGATACAAGATGCACCTTTTTAGCTTGCAGCTGTTCCACGATAGCAAGGAGGTCTTTGGTACTGCGGGCAAGGCGGCTGAAGTCGTGGATATAGACTGTATCGCCTTCACGAATATAGTCAAGCATGGCTTCCAGTTGCGGGCGGTTCATGTTCTTGCCGCTGACCTTTTCCGTGAACCACTTGTCGATGTCGTGCTTCTTGAGGGCTTCAATCTGCCGCGCTTCATTCTGTTCAGCGGTGGAAACTCGTACATAAGCAATGTGTGCCATATTGCAAGCCTGTCCTTTCGTCCTGTGATTATCTCCACCCCTATTGTACCTCTATGTAAAAATGAAGTAAATAACTTTATTTACATCTCGCAAAATAAATCTAAAATAAAGTCTATTTTTACAACAACGGCGGCTTTTGGGATGTAATAGGCAAGTATACTCTGTTTTGACAAAATTCACATCTAAATAAGAAAAGACCGCAAGCGGCTTTTGTTCCGTCTGCGGTCTTGTGCTTAGATTGCTCTTAGGTTAGATTTTTCATAGCGTAGTCTATCGCGTCTTTTTCATAGCCTTCAAATTCAAGCTGTTCGCGAACTTGTGATTTAGACAAATCCAGATTATGATAGTACCATTCTGCCTTTGAAAGTGCATTTCTATGCTCTTGTGTTATATTATTCGTGCTACTCGATGTAGAACTATTGCTCTTGCTTGGCTTTTTACCTACACCGGGGCCACCTGTAGAATATCCATTATTTGAGGTGCTAGATGTTGAGGGATTGTCCCGTTCCTCATCGGTACTGACAGTTAGCTTTTCGTTAAAAACGCTGTACCATTTTCCATTGCTATGAATGTCTCCCAAAAGAATAGAATTGAATCCCATGCTGGCCTTAAAGATTGATTCATTCATTTTGTCGGACAATTCATCGTATTTTTTTATGATTGTATCATTTGCTAAAGAACTAAGTGCTCTTCCGTTTATATTGTCACACTCGATATTGATATAAAAAATAGGCGTACTTCCCGTTATTGGAAAAATTTTCATAGTTGCTTTCGGGTTTGAGAAGCCGCAGCTTTGGGCAAGCTTTTCAGCAACTTGTAAGATTGTCTTTTCTAATTCGATACCGCTATCCAATGGAGAGGTCAGCCCCATGAAACTCATTGCACTAGCTGTATTTTCAATAGCGGTCTGATATTCCCCCTGCTCCACTAAAGCATCTTGCTGTTTCCAATACAAGTCTAACATTTCGGTTGCGCGTTTCTGTGCTTCTGTATAGTTAGAATCATCTTCTATCACTTTTTGGTACAGCGAATAGGCTTTGAAATATTCGCCGCCTTCTTGATAGTTCTCAGCTGACTTGAACTTTCGTTCCGACTCCTCAAGCGCCGCCTTGCGCTCTTGTTCTTCCTTAGATATTGCTTCTGACGTTGCTGTGGTATCTACGGTTTCCTGTTGTGAACTTTGGCTTACTGAATTGACTGCTGTGCTATCTGCTGTACTTGCGCCATCGCTGCATCCAGCAAGCAACAAAACACAAAGCAACACTGAGCCAACTGTCCCGGCTATTTTACGCCTCATTCCGATTTTCCTCCTAACTGGTAAATGACTGTTGTTCGGTTGTGTCTGTCCTCCTTTTGTCAATTATACATCTAAAGACTACAAATGTATACACTTATAGTTCAATTATTATAATTGTAGGCTACAAAAGCATCCGCCTTTTGGCTACACTTGTAGTAAAAAGAGGTGCGTTATGGATAACAACTTGAACAAAAAGCTTATAATTCGTCCCCGCCGGGCTGCATTGGGTAAGACCGCCGTTGTTTCCGTGCGCCTGTCAGAGGATACTATCAAGCGTTTGGACGCTATCACCACACAAACCGGGCATAGCCGCAATGAACTGATTCAGTTATGCGTTGAGTTTGGGCTGGAAAACCTTGAAATCAAGGATGATTGATAACTACACTCTATCTAAAAGAACGAGCCGCAGCTGGGGAAGTGATTCCTGTCTGCGGCTCTTCTATTTAGATTATCTTACTAAGCGGGCTGTGCTTGCGGTACATCTCTGCAAGGTCGTCTTGGTTCACATCCAAATAGGCTTGCTCCGTCACGGTGACGCTGCTGTGCCCTAGCAAGCGGCTCAAGGTGTAGATGTCGCCGCCGCTCATAAGAAAGCGCTTTGCAAAGTTGTTTCGGAAAACATGCGGGTGAATGTCCTTTAGTCCTATCCGCTGGGCATACTTGCGAACATTGGCTTCAAAATTATTCACCTCAAGAAATTTACCTTTGTTTGTACAGAACAGAAAATCACTGTCCCGGTATCTATCCTTATACTTTATCCACCGTTGCAGTTGCGTTGCCATTTTGTCAGAGAAGAACACATAGCGGCCTTTCTTACCCTTGGTGTTCTCCGCCGGGAGATAGATGTACCGTTTTTGCAAATTCACATCCGTTACTTGAGTCAATAGACATTCGTTGACTCTCATGCCAGTATCTAACAAGAGCTGAATGATGATAGAATCCCGGTACTCGCTAAAGCTGGCCGTGTTCATGTTCCGCAGCAGTTTGCGGAAGTCCTCATCCGACACGAACTCAAGCGGGCGGCGTTCTACCTTGATGTAATCGCCACGTTTGACAGGCGAACGGAGAATCAAATCTTCTTCCACACACCAGCCAAAGAAAGCGCTCATGTTCCGCAGGTAGTTGTTGATAGTCACATCTGACACTTTCTTGCCAAAATCCAACCGCCGCTCCTGATAGTTCCCGCTGTTCGGGTTGCTTGTGACAGTATACTTGCCCCGTTCCTTTATCTGCTTAACGTAGTTCTGAATAACCGTGTGCGTGATTTTCTCTGTCTGTGTGATGCCCTGTTCATCAAGGTAAAGCATCAAAAGGCGCAACGTTTGTTCATAACTTCCAATCGTCTTTGCTGCAAGCCCTTTGTTTTCACAGTGTTCAATGAACATCTCCACATCCCGGATAAGCATAAAAAATAACCTCCTGTATTTGCCGGGACTATGACCCAATAAATACAGGAGATTTATTGCCTTAGATTCAAGCTATTTATTGGTCTGGTTCCATATTTCCACAACGTTTTTCGCTTTATTTATTGGTACGGCTCCCATTGTTGGAATATTATGGAATGTTTTCAGACGATTTACCGTTTCTCTCTTACCCCACCCGCTGCCGTTTATCCAGCCGCATCTTGTCAGCAATCATTGCGATGAACTCGCTGTTCGTTGGTTTTCCCCGCAGGTTATGGATGGTATAACCGAAGTAGCTGTTGAGGGTATCCACATCGCCCCGGTCCCATGCCACCTCGATGGCGTGGCGGATGGCGCGCTCCACCCGGCTGGCGGTGGTGCCGTTTTTCTTGGCGATTTCCGGGTACAGACGCTTGGTCACAGCGTTGATATACTCCGGCTCGTTCATGGTGAGCAGGATGGCATCCCGCAGGAACTGGTAGCCCTTGATATGGGCGGGGACGCCGATCTGATGCAGAATCTCGGTAACGGTCAGCTCATCGCTGTCCACACTGGTGTGCAGGATGTGCTTTTCCGGGCCAAGTGCCGCCTTGAGCACCCGTGCGGCAAGCACGGTCTCATCAAAGGGCTTTACAAAGTAGTAGGCAAAGCCTTCGTCCAGCAGCTCCTGAACCATCTCTTCGCTCTGGAAGGCACCGGTCACGAAGAAGGAGGTGTGCCGCTCACCGGCGGCATTATAGCGCTGCTTTACCGCAAGGGCATCCAGACCGGGCATAAAGGCATCCAGCAGAACCACCTGCGGGCGCACGGTGAGCATTTTCTGCAGGACCTTGTTGCCGTCCTTTTCCACAACGGTCACGTCCACGCCCTTCTGCTCCAGCGCTTCGCGGCAGGCGGCAGTGAACGGGGCACCAGTATCCGACATCAAAAATCTAACTTTGTCCATGGTTGTTTCCTCCAATGTGTGCAGTTCCCTTAACACCATGGATTTTACCATAATTTTCCAGAACTTTCAACGGTTTATATTGGTAAATTTTGGCAAAGAAAATCGAAATGCGCAAATTTTTTTGCAGATCAGCTTTATGGCTGCGCAGCATCGTCTGTTTTTTCAACAGCGCGGGCCTGCTTGAGCATGGTCTGAGCAAAAATGCCGTAGCCCCGCGTGGGGTCGTTTACCAGCACATGGGTCACTGCACCCACCAGTCTGCCGTTCTGCAGGATGGGACTGCCGCTCATGCCCTGCACGATGCCGCCGGTTTTGGCAAGCAGCTGCCGGTCGGTCACGCGCAGGATCATGTTGCGGTGGGGGTCTGCGTCGTTTACCTTTTCAATGCGGATGCGGTATGCCTTGGGCACCTCGCCGTCCACGGTCGTCCAGATCTCGGCATCGCCCGGCACAACCTCCTGCGCAAAAGCCATCTCCAGCTCCGGGCCGGAAAATGCAGCCCGTGTTCTGCCATAGACCCCGGTCTTGCTGTTGATGCAGATGCTGCCAAGCGCATGGGTGCTCAGAAAGCGGCCCTTCAGCTCACCGGGGCTGCCCACGGTGCCGCTGGTACACCCCACGATCTGGCAGGGGACGATCTCACCGCTGCGCAGGGCCACGCTCTCACCGGTGTCGCTGTCGCTGATGGGGTGGCCAAGCCCGGCAAACACCCCGGCGGCATTGTCCACAAAGGTCATGGTGCCTACCCCGGCGGAAGAATCCCGCACCCACATCCCGGCGCGCCACTGCCCGGCGGTGCTGTCCCACACGGGGGTCAGCCGGGTCTGGAATTGCTCACCATTGCGGATATAGACCACCTGCACCGGCGCGCCTGCGGCCGTTTCCAGAGCATCGTGCACGGCGTCGTTCGTCTCGGTCAGGGTGTCATCCATGCGCACCACCCGGTCGCCCAGCCGCAGCCCGGCCTTCTTGGCGGGGTTCGCGGTGCCGTCCGGGGTGTTCAGGTCGGAAAAGCCCACAATGAGCGCACCCTCGGAGAACATCTTAACGCCGAAAGGCGTACCGCACACGGTTACCACCGGACGTGTTTCCACCAGAGCGCGCACAGTCTTGACGGGCAGCCACCCGCCAATGGACAAAGTGGCCTGATAGCTGCCCGCAGCCTGCGTGCTGGCCGCGTTGCGGGAGCCAGCGGTGCGCAGCGGCTGCACATAGGCAAAACGGGGCAGGGTAAGGGTCTGGCCGGGTTCCAGCAAAATTTCAGCAGGCAGACTGTGCCACAGCCAGCCCAGCACCGCCAGCGCGGCCACCAGAAGATAAGCTGCCGCAATGCTGCCAGCGCGGCGTAGTTTTGATCTGCGCATCGGCAAAAAGCCCCTTTCCGCCATGGAAAATGATACGATCGTCCGGCGATAGTATGCGCTGTGAAGGGCGGAAATATCAATGCAGTGATTGACTTTTGCCGCCGGAACTGATACTATATTAAGGCGGTTTGGCCGCAGCTGCAGAATAGAAGAATACGCGGGTATGGTGGAATTGGCAGACGCGCAGGATTTAGGTTCCTGTGCCGCAAGGCGTGTGGGTTCGACCCCCACTACCCGCATACAAAGAAAAGCGCGATGAGTTCTCAGAATTCATCGCGCTTTCTTATATAATAAATAGTGTTGTTCGAGGTCCCCTCCCTCGCACAAAAAGAAACCGGTACAAAATGAGTACACCCCTGATAGACATTCCTACGGGTTGGGACCCGCAGGCTAAGCAACAGCCTACTGGGCTGATTGCTTGCGGCATAAATGCCGCCGCCCTGTTCGAGTCCCCTCCCTCGCACAAAAAGAAAAACCAGCACACAATGTGTACTGGTTTTTGGTGCGAGGGAGGGGACTCGAACCCCCAAGGATAAACCACACGCACCTCAAACGTGCGCGTCTGCCAGTTCCGCCACCCTCGCATACCGTATTGTTTTCGCAGCCCTGAAATCTCTGAGGTGAAAGACCGTGATGCGGACTGCTTGAATATATTACCACGTTCCAGGCAGATAGTCAAGCGCTTTTTCTCTTTTTAAATGAAATTTTCGGGCCGTCATTTCTTAAGAATATGTTGGTTGAAATGCATGGATGGGTGTGATACTATATAACTAACTATCTCTGCTCAGTTGTTTTGGCAGCAGGGAAGAAGATGATAAGGATACGGCGGAAATGCATTTCTGCGCAGGGTGCAGACCGACCGGTTTTTTGAAAGGAATTTGAGTGGACGCAGGAATGAACGAGAAAAAAGAAAATGTTATTGTAAACGGTTTTTTCTGGCGCTTTGCAGAGCGGTGCGGTGTGCAGCTGATCTCAGCGGTGGTGTCCATCCTTCTGGCGCGCATCCTTACACCCGATGATTACGGCAAGGTGGCACTGGTGACGGTGTTCAACAATATCATGTATGTCCTGCTGGACTGCGGCATTGGCACCGCGCTGGTGCAGAAGAAGGAAGTGGACGAGCTGGATTACTCGTCGGCGTTCTTTTTCAGCATTGTGATCAGCTTTGTGCTGTATGGGGGAATGTTCGTGGCGGCACCGTATCTGGCTGCTTTCTACAATGACCCCAGCATGACCCCGATCTTTCGCGGCATCAGCCTGACAGTGGCGGTCTGCGGCATCAAAACGATCCAGCAGGCGCATGTGACCCGGAACATGAAGTTCCAGTATTTTTTCTATTCCGCCTTTGCGGGCGCGATCGTATCCACGGTCCTGGGCCTGGGCCTTGCCTATATGGGCTTTGGAGTCTGGGCGCTGGTGGTGCAGCAGGTATCCAATATCACGGTGGACACGCTGGTGTTGTGGAAGCTGTCCTCCTGGCGGCCTAAGATGGAGTTTTCGTGGCAGCACCTGAAAGGGCTGCTCTCTTATGGCTGGAAGCTGCTGGCCTCGTCGCTGAGCAGCGTCATCTACAACAACCTGCGCAGCCTGATCATCGGCAAGATGTACACCTCGGCGGATCTGGCGTATTACAATCAGGGCGATAACCTGACTTATAATATCGCGTCAAGCGTGGATACTTCCATTGAGAGCGTTTTGTTCCCGGTCATGTCCTCACTGCAGGATGACCGTGCGCAGGTCAAGAACATGACCCGCCGCTCCATCAAGACCTGTACCTATATTATTGCGCCGGTGATGATGAGCACTGCGTTCTGTGCCGAACCGCTGGTGCGCCTGATCCTCACCGAGAAGTGGCTGCCCTGTGTGCTGTTCCTCAGGGTGTTCTGTCTGGGGTATGCGTGCTGGCCGATCATCACGGCAAACCTGAATGCAGCCAAGGCGGTGGGCCGCAGCGATCTTTACCTGAAATGTCAGCTTTTGAACGAAGGGGTGTGCATCCTTTTTCTGCTGGCAACATTCCGTGTCAGCGTCGAGGCCATTGCATATGGTATGCTGATCACGAATGTTGTGACCCAGATCCTGGATGCACAGCTCAACAAAAAGCTGATCGGCTATGGCTATCTGGAACAGATGCGTGATATCCTGCCGACCCTGCTGCTGGCAGCGGGCGCGGGCCTGTGCATGTATCTGGTCATTTTTCTGCACCTGCCGGATCTGCTGACGGTGATCATTCAGGTGGTGGTTGGTCTGGGCATTTATCTGACAGGCTCTGCCATTCTGGAATTGGACACCTTTGAATATTTCAAGGATGTGCTGGCTCCGTCCATCCGGCAGAAGCTGAAACGCTGAAACCGGCATTTTGAATCGTGTAAAAATCCGTCGGGCGGGTGATGTCCGACGGATTTTTGTTCTTTTTGTCTAAAGTATACAAGAACAAACATTAAAAACCGGCAAAGCGACCATTGAAAAAACGCAACTGATATACTAGAATATAAGTACAAGAGCGCGGCACACGGCTGCGCGGAAAATGCAAAGCAGAAAATATAAAACAGGAGGATTTTCCTATGCCTATGAAAATGGGTTGGCGCTGGTATGGCGAGGGCAACGATCCCATCAGCCTGAGCGACATCAAGCAGATCCCCGGCGTGACCAGCATCGTCTGGGCGCTGCACGACAAGATGCCCGGCGAGATCTGGGAGATCGACGAGATCCAGAAGGTAGCTGATCAGATCCACGCCTACGGCTTCGACATGGACGTGGTCGAGTCGGTCAATGTCCACGATGACATCAAGATCGGCCTGCCCACCCGTGACAAGTACATCGAGAACTACAAGCAGTGCATCCGCAATCTGTCCAAGTTCGGTGTCAAGGTCATCTGCTACAACTTCATGCCGGTGTTCGACTGGACCCGTACCGATCTGTTCCACCCCGTGGGCGACGGCTCCACTGCACTGTTCTATGAGAAGGATAAGATCAAGGGCGATTACAAGGCTATGGCTGAGTACATCATGTCCTTCACTGAGAAGTATAACATGACCTTCCCCGGCTGGGAGCCGGAGCGTATGGCAAAGCTGGACGAGCTGTTCAAGGCTTACGCCCCTGTCACCAAGGAAAAGCTGTGGGAAAACCTGAAGTACTTCCTGGAAGCACTGATGCCCACCTGCCATGAGTGCGGCATCAAAATGGCTATCCATCAGGATGATCCCCCTTGGGATATCTTCGGCCTGCCCCGTCTGCTGGTGGATGCCCAGAGCATCGACCGCTTCCTGAGCATGGTGGATGATCCGTACAACTGCCTGACCCTGTGCACCGGCAGCCTGAACGCAAACCCCAACAACAACTGTGCCGAGATCGTGCGCAAGCACTGCGACCGCATTGCCTTTGGTCACATCCGCAACATCCACCACTTCCCCAACGGCGACTTCTCCGAGGCTGCTCACCGCGACTGCTGCGGCGAGACCGGCATCATCGAGGTGCTGCGTGCTTACCATGACTGCGGCTTTGAGGGCTACATCCGTCCCGACCACGGCCGTCAGCTGTGGGAGGAAGGCCCCGGCAACTGCCGCCCTGGTTACGGCAAGTATGACCGTGCTCTGGGCGTTCAGTACATGCTGGGTGTCTGGGATCTGCTGGATCGTCTGGATGAAGAGAAAAAGAAGGGCTGATAAATATGAAGCTGTCTGAGATCAAAAACGGCAATCTGTCCGCCGAGTGGGCAGAGAAGGGCTATGAGCTGCCCAAATTCGATATCGAGGCTGTCAAGGCCAAGACCCACGCCGAACCCACCTGGGTGCACTTCGGCGCAGGCAATATCTTCCGTGCATTCCCGGCTGCCATCCTGAACGATGCGCTGAACACCGGCAAGTATGACCGCGGTGTCATCGTGGCCGAGAGCTTTGACTACGAGATCATCGACAAGGCTTATCGTCCCTACGACAATATGAGCCTGCTGGTCTGCCTGAAGTCCACCGGCGAGATCGAGAAGAAGGTGGTGGCTTCCGTTACCGAGAGCCTGAAGGCTGACTACTCCTTCGGCGAGGACTGGGCACGTCTGGTGGAGATCTTCCAGAACCCCAGCCTGCAGATGATCTCCTTCACCATCACTGAGAAGGGCTACGGCGTTGCTCCTGCTGATCTGGAGCGCGGCCTGACCCCCGTGCTGGCCATGGGCAAGGTCACTGCTCTGCTGTACGAGCGCTTCAAGGCCGGCAAGCTGCCCCTGACCGTTCAGAGCATGGATAACTGCTCCCACAACGGCGATAAGGTCAAGAACGCTGTCCACACCTATGCTGCCAAGTGGGTGGAGCAGGGTCTGGTGCCCGCCGAGTTCCTGGCCTATGTGCAGGACGAGACCAAGATCACCTTCCCGTGGAGCATGATCGACAAGATCACCCCGCGCCCGGATGCCAAGGTCCAGCAGATGCTGGCCGACGACGGCTTTGAGGACAACTACACCATCGTCACCGAGAAGCACACCTTTACCGCTCCCTTCGTCAACGCCGAAGAGACCCAGTACCTGTGCATCGAGGATCACTACACCAATGGCCGTCCTCCGCTGGAGCTGGGCGGTGTGCTGTACTGCGACCGCGAGACCGTGGACAAGATCGAGAAGATGAAGGTGTGCACCTGCCTGAACCCGCTGCACACTGCAATGTCCATCTATGGCTGCATGCTGGGCTACACCCTCATCTCCGCCGAGATGGCCGATGAAGACCTGCGTGCCTTCATCCAGAAGATCGGCTATATCGAGGCGATGCCTGTGGTCGTTGATCCCGGCGTGCTGAACCCCTACGAGTTCATCGGCGCTGTCATCAACCGCCGCCTGCCCAACCCCTTCATGCCGGATGCTCCCCAGCGTATCGCAACCGATACCTCCCAGAAGCTGGCCATCCGCTTTGGTGAGACCATCAAGGCCTACGAGGCACGCGGTCTGGACAAGAGCAACCTGATCCTGATCCCGCTGGTGCTGGCAGGCTACGCCCGCTACCTGAAGGGCATCGATGACAATGGTCAGGCCTTTGAGCCTTCCACCGATCCGCTGCTGGCTGAGCTGCAGGCCATTGTGGCTCCGCTGGAGGTCAAGGAAGGCGAGCAGGACTTCAGCTGCCTGAAGAAGCTGTACAGCCGTGTTGACGTGTTCGGCGTGGATCTGTATGCCGTTGGTCTGGGCGAGAAGATCGAGGCAATGGCCAAGGAGCTGTTTGCAGGCCCCGGCGCTGTGCGCAAGACTCTGCACAAGTATACGCTGGCCCGCTGATCGGCTGACGCAGTAACATAAGCTATCTTCGCACCCACGCTGCGCCTTGCTTTGCCGCAGCGTGGGTCTTTATAAAAGAAAAGAACTGCTGAACGAAATGTCAGCAGTTCTTTTTTGCGTGTGCATATTTTTGGGGTTTAACCTTTTCTGCAGTCGTGCAGCTTTTCTTTGGGCAGGATGCCGGCCAAAAACTTCCACACCACTTCCATGCGGTCGTTCAGTAAGTAAGCTTTCTCTTTCTCTACGTAGAGGTACACCGCATTGTCCGTGCGGTAGGCGCAGTAAAAGCTGTCCCATGCGTGGCGGCTGGTGGGTTCGGGCTTGTCCTGCTGGCCGTACATCCACACAGCAATGCCGGTGTCGGCCAGCTCCACACGGTAGAAGGCCCGCGGCAGGTGCATCTGTTTGATCTGCCGGGAAACGCTGCGGAAGAACGAGTAAAAGTAGCTCACCGGCAGGCCGATGCCCACAATGGCAAGCACAGCAGCCAGCAGCCCGGCACCCGGGCGCTTGCCCAGCTGCGAAAGGCAGACGGCGGCAAAAGCCAGCATGATGGCGGCAAAAACAGCGGGACGCAGCCATGCTTTGCGGTGATGGAATGCATCGAACACGGCAAAATCGCGGAAGCCCTGCTCACCCATGGTGGTGGAAACGGAGATGGTCTGGGACATAAAGTCGCCTCCTTTGTATTTACAGGCATCGTACCACAATTGCGCGGTTTAGGCAAGAGAAAAACATGCAAACCTTGCCAATCCGGCCCAAAGCGTGGTACAATAAATCGTTACCAAACGAAAGGAGGCGGCAGGCTTTGCAGCACCGCAAGCGGCAGATCACCCTCAAGCAGCGCATGGGCTTGTGTCTGGCAGCATTTTTTGCGGCCTTTGCCATGCAGCTCACGCTCAATGGCTACCAGTCCAGAGCAGTGCAGGCAGTACAGGACGCGCAGATGGGCTGCTTCAACGCCATCAGCCGCTTTCAGGGCGGTGTGGAAAGCTCTATTTCCGTGCTGGAGAACTACCGCTGGGAGAACAGCGAGCCGGAGGAGATCATTGACCGGCTGCAGTCGGCATCTTCCACCTGCAACGCATGGCTCTGGCGCATCGGTACCAGCCTGAACAGTCTGGAAAGCGTCAGCGATGAGCAGCGGGTGCTCTACAGCGCAGTGGATACGGTCTATCAGACCTACACCGGCCTGCTGGATGAGCTGGAAAACGACCTGCTCAGCGGCAACGATGCCGCAGCTTCCCAGCTGTATTATGCAAAGGTAGTGCCCTGCGGCGATTACCTGAGCCAGTACACCCTGCAATTGCTGGAAACCGCCATTCAGGATTCCCAGACCACCTACACCACCATCTCGGCCCTGAACGAGCGCATCACCATGCTGCAGACGGTGGTGGTGGCGCTGTGCGTGGCGCTGGGCTGCGTTACCGGTTTGATGGTCATGCGTCTGCTCACGCCGGTGCAGCAGATGATCGCTGCCTCCCGCGCCATTGGCAAAAGTGAGTTCGACACCCCGGACATCCCGCTGCCCAAGCAGCCGGAGATCGCTCAGCTGGCCGAGTCCTTCAACATCATGAAGCACTCCATGGCCCAGCAGGTGACCACCCTGCAGGAGAAAAACGAGATCGAGCGGGAGCTGCACCGCCAGAAGACCGAAGCACTGGAGCTGCAGAACCGCATGGAGCGCAGCCGGCTGCAGCAGCTGCGCAGCCAGATCGACCCGCACTTTCTGTTCAACACCCTGAATGTGATCCAGCAGACCGCCGGTACCGAGACGGCCTACCGTACGCAGGCGCTCATCATGGCGCTTTCGCACCTGCTGCGCTACAGCCTGATGAGCAACGATGAACAGGTGCCGCTCTCCCGTGAGGTGCGCATCGTGGATGAATATTACTCCATCTACCATGTCCGCTTTGGTGAGCGGGTGCGTATGGAGTGGCGCATTTCCGATTCGCTGGATCTTACCGAGACCATGGTGCCGTCCTTTATTTTACAGCCCATCGTGGAAAATGCCTTCAAGCACGGCATCTGCCCCAAAGAGGAGGGCGGTGTGGTGCGCATCCGCGTGAACCCTCTGCGGGAGAAGGGACTGCTGTGCATCCGCGTGGTGGATAACGGCGTGGGCATCCAGCTGGATCAATTACGACAGCTGCGCAGGGCGCTCAGCCAGCCCGGTGAGCGCTGGGAGCATATCGGCATTTATAATGTTGCGGCCCGCCTGCGTCTGCTGGACCGGAACAGCCGCTTTGTGATACGGTCCCATCCGGGACGCGGTACGGCGGTGGTGCTGTATCTGCCATTGGTGGAGAATGAGGAGGAGTTTGAGGAATGATTCGTCTGTTGATCGCGGATGATGAAGCACTGGAACGGGAAACGCTGGCGGACATCGTGGCCCGCCGCTTTGAGCACGAAGTGACCATCGAGACTGCCGAGAACGGCCGCAAGGCAGCGGATACGGCGGTGCTGTGGGGCGCAGACCTGATCCTGATGGACATTGAGATGCCCGGTATGAACGGTCTGGATGCAGCCCGCGCCGTGCTGGAACAGCGCCCGGAGTGCAAGGTGATCTTTGTTACGGCCTACAGTCTGTTCCAGTACGCCCACGAGGCCATGCATCTGGGTGCCTGCGATTATCTGCTCAAGCCGGTGAACCCGGACGAAGTGGAAGCTTCCATCCGCAAGGCTATCCGTCAGATCGAGGCGGGCCGCCGCCTTGCAGAGCTGGCTCCGGTGGAACCGGAGCCGGAAGCTGATCCGGAGAGCGATGCCGCCGAAGCAGGGGAGAACGACCGCAATGCACTGGTCATGGCCCATGTGCGCAAGTATATGGAGGATAACTATATGTTCGACCTCTCGCTGGACAGTGTGAGCGAGATCCTGCATATCAGCCCGGCGTATCTCTCGGCACAGTTCAAGAAGTACCAGAAGATGAACTTTCTGGACTGCCTGACCGAACTGCGGATCAACGCTGCCAAGGAGCTGCTCACCGACCCGTTCCGTTCGGCAGCAGAGGTAGCTTCCATGGTGGGCTACGAGGATTCCAGTTATTTTGCCCGCACCTTTAAAAAACGCACCGGCATGACCCCCACCCAGTACCGCAGGGAAGCGGCCAAGGCTGCACGGGAGGCCCACCTGTGACCCGCCGTCAGATGCTCATCGCCCTGTTCGGCGCGGCGGTGCTGACCCTGCCAATGGCCGGCTGCGGCCACCAGCCGGTACAGGACGAGCCGGGGGCAGAGCTGATCCTGCGCTATGCGGAGAACCAGCCGGAGGATTATCCTACTACGCAGGCGGCGCTGGCCTTTGCGGATCTTGTAGCCCAGCGCACCGATGGCCGCGTGAAAGTGCTGGTGTACAGCGGGGGAGAACTGGGCGCGGAGCAGAGCGTGATCCAGCAGATGCAGTTCGGCGGCATTGATTTCTCCCGTGTGTCCCTCAGCCAGCTGGCTGAGTATGAACCGGCGCTGAGCGTTTTGCAGCTGCCGTACCTTTACACCGACGCTGACCAGATGTGGCGCGTGCTGGATGGGACCATCGGCGACGAGTTCCTCTCCACGCTGGAGTCGCTGGAGCTGACCGGCCTTTCCTGGTTCGATGCCGGTGTGCGCAGCATCTACACCCGGCAGAAGGTGACAGGCCTTGCAGATCTGCAGGGCCTGACCATCCGCGTGCAGGAATCGGACATGATGAGCGAAATGATCACCGACCTCGGCGCAAAGCCGGTAAAGGTAGTGTACAGCAAGGTGTATGCCGCCCTGCACAACGGTGAGATCGATGGCGCAGAGAACAACTGGCCCAGCTACGAAGCCATGGGTCACTACGAGGTGGCACCTTACTTTTTAAAGGATGAGCATACCCGCGTGCCGGAGGTGCAGCTTGCAAGCCCTGCTGTGATGGAAAAGCTGGCCGCACTGGACGAGCGCTACCCGGAGATCATCCGCCTGTGTGCCCGGGAGAGCGCCAAGGTGGAGCGCAGGCTCTGGGCGCAGCAGGAGGCGGAATCGGAAAGTGATCTGCGTGCAGCAGGCATTGAGGTGACAGAGCTGGACGAAGAAGAAAAGGCAAGGTTCCGTGCTGCTGTGCAGCCGATGTATGATCGGTTTGCCCAGCAGGGCGAATTGATCGCCCGCATCCGGCAGGCATAAGCCCCACAGCAAAGCCCGGAAAAGATGGGCAAAGAAATCAGGAAAACAGAATAAAGAACCGGCAAAGCGCTGTGTGCTCTGAACCCCAAAGGGAAGGGCATCCAGCGCTTTGCTTCTATCTGGAATACAGAAATGTATCCATCTGTTAGGCGAAGGTGCACAAACAAAAAGCAAAGCACTTGGCATTTTTCACAAAAGAAATTCTGACATTTTTTCAAAAAACAGGACATTTTTTGAAAGCCCTTGTTTCGTTTAAAAAAATTTGCTAAAGTGTGTACAGTAAATGAACGGCATGCGGGTCCTGTGCAGACCGTGCTGTTCGGGAGATTTAAGGAGGACGATTTATTATGAAAAAGATCACTCGTCGCAGCTTTCTGGCAGCAGCCGGTGTTTCCGCCGCTGCTCTGGCTCTGACCGCATGTGGTGGCTCCAGCAATTCTGCTGCTGCTTCCACCTCTACCGCAGCTTCTTCCACCGCAGCTTCTGCTGCTGGTGATGCTACTGCTGCTGCAAACGATCCCAAGGTGACTCTGGTCTACGCCGAGGTCAACCCGCTGGATACCATCGTTGGTCAGACCGCTACCCACTTCAAGGAGAAGGTCGAGGAGCTGACCGGCGGTTCCGTCGTCATCGACGTGCAGGCTTCCGGCGTTCTGGGTTCTGAGAACGACGTTCTGGACGCAATCCTGGGCGGTTCTACCTCCATCGATATGAGCCGTATCTCCGCTTTTGCACTGACCAGCTACGGCTGCAACAAGTCCAAGTTGCTGTCCATCCCCTTCACCTTCGAGAACCGCGCACACTTCTGGAACTTCGCCAACAGCGATCTGGCACCTGAGTTCCTGAACGAGCCTCAGGAGCTGGGCCTGCCCGTTCGTGGTGTCTTCTACGGCGAAGAGGGCTTCCGTCACTTCTTCACGGTCAACCCTGTTTCCGGCATTGATGATTTCAAGGGCCTGAAGCTGCGCGTGTCCAACGACCCCGTCATGAACGGCCTGGTCGAGGGTCTGGGCGCTAACCCCACCGTCGTTTCCTTCGGTGAGCTGTACAGCGCACTGCAGACCGGCGTTGTGGATGGTGCTGAGCAGCCCATCGCAAACTACAAGTCCAATGCATTCCCCGAGGTTGCCAACAACCTGATCCTGGACGGCCACACTCTGGGCGCTGTTCAGGCTGTTATCACTGATAACGCATGGGGCAAGCTGACCGAGAACCAGCAGGCTGCCATCATGGAGGCCGGTGCTGATACGCAGGCCTTCAATGCAGACCTGTCCGAGACCGCTGAGAACAAGGTTCTGGATGAGCTGAAGAGCTCCGGCTGCAATGTCGTGGATGTTCCCGATAAGGCACCTTGGCAGGAAGCTTGCCAGAAGGTCATCAGCGAGAACACCTCCGATCAGGCTGAGCTGTATCAGCAGCTGCTGGACATGAAGGCATAATTGAAAAAGCCTTTCCTGTTCTGAGATAGTATATAGCCCGGCGGGGGACTACGGGATACGCCCGCAGACCTGCCGGGCTTTTTATATGGAGGAATTCATATGCCGAAAATCTTTACCACTTTGGATAAGATCAAGCCGGTGTACGACATCACCTACAAAGTGGTCCTGTTTATCTGCAAGCTGCTGCTGATCGCAGATATCCTCATCACTACCATGTCGGTCATCGGTCGTTACGTCTCGTTCATCCCGGACCCGGCATGGTCGGAAGAGGTTGTGCTGACCTGTATGAGCTACATGGCCGTGCTGAGTGCTGCTCTGGCCATCCGCCGCGGTGCCCATATCCGCATGACTGCGTTTGACGTGTATCTGCCCAAAATCGCCGTCAAGGTGCTGGATATTCTGGCCGATCTTGCCGTGTGCATTCTGGGTGTCATCATGATGGTGGTCGGCTGGAACTATGCCACCACTCTGGGCGGCCGCGGCTTCTACGTGTCCATGCCCTGGCTGAGCCGCTTCTGGATGTACTTCCCGGTGCCGCTGGCCGGTGTTGCCATGATCATCTTCGAGATCGAGGCACTGTACAACCACATCAAGAGCATTTTTGTAAAGGAGGAAGTGTAATATGACAGTTCAGACACTGGCAATCATTGTCCTTCTTGTCAGCTTCTTTGTAATGATCTTCCTGCGTTTCCCCATTGCATACGCCGTTGGTCTTTCCAGCGTGCTGTGCATGATGGTGCAGGGTCAGGCACTGACCGATGTCTGCCGTCTGATGGTCAAGGGCATCTCTTCCTTCAGCCTGATGGCCGTGCCGTTCTTCATCACCATGGGCGTACTCATGGGCTCCGGCGGCATTTCTGAAAAGCTGATCGCTCTGGCTGATGCCTGCGTGGGCTGGATGCGCGGCGGCATGGCAATGGTCAACATCGTTGCTTCCTACTTCTTCGGCGGTATTTCCGGTTCTGCATCTGCAGATACCGCTTCCATCGGCTCCATCATGATCCCCATGATGGTCGATCAGGGCTACGATGCCGACTTCTCCACTGCTGTTACCATCACCTCCTCCTGCGAGGGTCTGCTGGTTCCTCCGAGCCACAACATGGTCATTTATGCCACCACTGCCGGCGGCATCTCGGTCGGCAGCCTGTTCCTGGCAGGTTATCTGCCCGGTGCTCTGCTGGCCATCGTCCTGATGATCGGTTCCTACATCATCTCGGTCAAGGAGAATTACCCCAAGGGCTCTCCGTTCAGCATCAAGGGCTTCGTTAAGCAGCTGGGCACTTCCATCTGGGCACTGGCCGCTGTTATTATCGTTGTGTTCGGCGTTGTTGGCGGTGTGTTCACCGCTACCGAGTCTGCAGCTATTGCAGTTATCTACTCTCTGTTCGTGTCGGTGTTCGTCTACAAGGGTCTGGACTGGAAGGGTGTCTGGCATGCACTGGATGAGTGCGTGAACACTCTGTCCATCGTGCTGATCCTGATCGCCACCTCTGCAGTCTTCGGCAACTGCCTGACCATGCTGCATGTGCCGGATCTGGCTGCAAATGCCATCACCAGCGTCACCGATAACCCCTACATCATCGCTCTGCTGATCGACCTGATCATCTTGGTTCTGGGCTGCATCATGGATATGGCTCCCATCATCCTGATCGCTACTCCCATCCTGCTGCCCATCGCAACCTCCATCGGTATCGATCCCATCCAGTTCGGTATCATTGTGGTTCTGAACTGCGGCATCGGCCTGCTGACTCCTCCTGTCGGCGCTGTGCTGTTCATCGGCTCTGCCGTTGCAAAGCGCCCGATGGAAAAGGTCGTCAAGGCGACCCTGCCGTTCTACCTGTGCATGTTCGTTGCACTGCTGCTGCTGACCTTCGTGCCCGACATCAGCCTGGCGATCCCCAAGCTGCTGGGCGGCTACGTCAGCCCCATCACCAACCCGCTGGGTCCTGTGTTCATCCACTGATGGCCTGACGGCGTAAGGTAAAACCGTTAAAGTCCTCTGCATGAAAGTGCAGGGGACTTTTTGTATGCTAAAAACTTTATTTTCCCTCTTGCATTCTGTCGGAATCGTGCTATAATAGTAAGGCAATCGTTTCCAAGGCCGCTCGACGGGGTAGCCGATATTGAAGGTTGTGATGGGCACATACATTTATAATATGGCCCCAATAAGTCAGAACCAGAAATGAGGTGAAAAGAATGAAACAGGGTATCCATCCGAACTACGTTGACTGCACCATCACCTGCGCATGCGGCAACGTCATTAAGACTCGTTCCACCAAGCCTGAGATCCACGTCGAAGTTTGCTCCAAGTGCCATCCTTTCTACACTGGCAAGCAGAAGCTGGTTGACTCCGGCGGACGTGTTGAGCGCTTCAACAAGCGTTTCGGCCGTAAGTAATTATGGTTTTCTGAGCACCGTTTCCTTTGGGAGACGGTGCTTTTTTGCTGCCTTTTTGGCATATGAAAGGGCGGCCTTAATCATTCTTAAGAATTCTTTTTGCATCCCGCCACAGGATTGTCTTAATTTTTACACATTTTCGGTCTAAAATATACCAGCATTGAACTAGATGAAAAAGGAGCGTTTGCTGTGATCGAAGTATCGCATCTGAGCAAAAAGTATGGCACGCACCCTGCCATTGAAGATTTGTCCTTTACGGTGGGCGACGGCCAGATCTTCGGCCTGCTCGGCCCCAACGGCGCGGGCAAGTCCACGATCATGAATATCCTCACCGGCTACCTTGCCCCCACCTCCGGTGAAGTGAAGGTGGCGGGCTTCAGCCTGCCGGAGCAGGCCCAGCAGGCCAAGGCCTGTGTGGGCTATCTGCCCGAGCAGCCGCCGCTCTACCCGGAAATGACGGTGCAGGAATATCTGGATTTTGCTGCAGAGCTGAAAGGCATCCAAAAGAAGGCCGACCGCAAAGAACAGGTGCGCAAAGCTGCCCGCCGCACCGGGCTGGAAGAGGTGCTGCCCCGGCTCATCCGCAGTCTGTCCAAGGGCTACCGCCAGCGCGTGGGCATTGCGCAGGCACTGCTGGGCGCGCCGCAGCTCATCATTCTGGACGAGCCTACCGTGGGCCTTGACCCTGCACAGGTCATCGAGATCCGCAGACTGATCCGGGAGCTGGGGAAAAGCCACACGGTCATCCTGTCCAGCCACATCCTCAGCGAGGTGCAGGCAGTGTGCAGTCAGGTGCTGATCCTTTCCAAGGGGCATCTGGTGGCGGTGGGTGCGCCGGAACAGCTGGCCGAAAAGCTGAACCCCGGCAGCCGTCTGCGCGCTACCGCTCTGGGCGGGGGGAAGACCGTGCTGAAAGCAGTCGGTTCCATTCCGGGCATCCGCAAGGTGGAGATCGAATCCGAGGCCGACGGACAGGTGACCTTTACCGCAGAAAGTGCCGATGCTTCTGACCGCCGCGCCGAGGTGTCCCGCGCCCTTTCGCAGGCCGGATGCACGGTGCTGGCGCTGGCAGCGGAAAACAGGACGCTGGAGGAAGTGTTCCTTGCACTGACCGAAAACGAGTCTGAAACACCATCGGATGAAGGGGAGGAGAAAACGGAATGACCGCCATTTTCAAACGCGAAGTCCGCAGCAGCTTTCATGGCATGATCGGCTATGTGCTCACCGCCTTTATGCTGGCGGCAACGGCCATCTATTTTGTTGCCCTGAATCTGGGCTACGGCCTGACGGATTTTGGCTATTACACGCTTTACCGCACCACGTTTGTGCTGCTTTTGTATATCCCGGTGCTCACCATGCGCTCCTTTGCAGAGGAACGCCGTACCCGCACCGATCAGCTGCTGCTTACCAGCCCGGTGTCTGTGTGGGAGATCGTGCTGGGCAAATTCTTTGCCCTGTGCGTCATCTTTGCACTGCCGTGCCTTGCCGATGCGGTCATGATCCTTGTACTGGCCGCACTGGGTGCCACCGGCACGGCCACGCTGGCAAACTTGGCCGCTCTGCTGTGCTATTATCTCATGGGCTGCGCCGCCATTGCCATTGGCGTGTTTCTTTCCAGCCTGACCGAGAATCAGATCATTGCTGCGGTGGCAGGTGTTGCCGCACTGCTGCTGGCCTACATGATGCCCAGCCTGCGCAGCATGTTCACCGCAGGCAGCGCAGTGGCGCTGGCCCTGTTCACCGCCATTGCAGCAGTGCTCAGTGTGGTGGCAGGCCTGCGTACCCGCAGCTTTACGTTGGGCTGCCTGACCTTTGCGGGCTGCTGTGTGGTGCTGACGGCATTGTTCCTGCTGCAGAGCAGCTGGCTGACCGAAGCGTTCAGCGCGGTGCTCAGCGGGCTGTGCCTGTTCACGCCGTTTGAAGAGTTTGTCAACAACAGCTTTTCCATCCCGACGCTGGTGTACTACCTGACCGTGACCATGCTGTTTTTGTTCTTCACGGCGCAGGGGCTGGAAAAGCGCCGCTGGAACTGAGGGGAGGGGAACAACATGAAAAATTTCAAATTTTCTTCCTCCGCAAACGGCAAGGTGTTCCGCAATGGACTGTACTCCACGGCCATTCTGGCAGCAGCCATCGTGTTGGCCGTGCTGATCAATCTGCTGGTGGGGGCCATCCCGAAAAAATACACCGAGTTCGACCTCTCTGCCGCCAAAATGTACACGCTGGGCGACAGCTCCAGGCAGCTGATGCAGAGCCTGGATCAGGACGTGACTGTTTATTATCTCTGTGAGACCGGCAGCGAGGATGCCATTATCACCAAGCTGCTGGATCACTACGCCGACGAGAGCGGTCACTTCCACTGGGAGCAGAAGGACCCGGCGCTTTACCCGACCTTTGCAGCGCAGTACGGCGCAGAGAATGCATCCACCGGCAGTCTGATCGTGGTCAGCGGTGAGAACAGCGAAGTGCTGAACGCCGCCGAACTTTACGAGTACGATTACTCCGATTACTACACCACCGGCGCTGCCAACGTGACCTTTGGCGGCGAAAAGCAGATCAGCTCTGCCATCTACAAGCTGACTGCCGCAGCAGAAAGTCATGCCTACTACACCACCAACCACGGCGAGCAGGCGCTTACCTCCTCACTGACCGAGGCGCTCAAGGCGCAGAATATCGATGCCCAGCCGCTGGATCTGCTCACCGGCACCATCCCGGAGGACTGTGATCTGCTCATCATCAGCGACCCCGCTTCGGATTTTGCAGCTGACGGCCTTGTGGATGAGATCGCGCAGCTGCAGGCCTATCTGGAAAACGGCGGCAAGGTGCTGCTGACCACCAGCGGCTATACCGAAACGCCCAATCTGGATGCAGTGATGGCACAGTTCGGCCTTGCACGTGAGCCGGGCCTTGTGGTGGAGGGCGATGCGGGCCACGCGCTGTACGGCTACCCGTACTCGCTGTTCCCGGACTACGCGGCCGCCGACGAAAGCACCGCGCTGGACGGCGTGAATCAGAGCACCCATGTGATGCTCTCGGTGGCACAGGGCATCACCATTACCGAGACAGACGATGTGACGGCGGAACCGCTGCTGTATACCACCGAGGATGCCTACAGCAAGCAGGACTTTGATGCCAGCTCTTCTTCCGCAAAGGAAGCCGGCGATACCGACGGCCCGTTCTCGCTGGCCGTATGGGCGCGCAATGATTCCACCGGTGCCGAGGTGATCTGGATCGGCTGCCCCAACATGGACAACGAGCAGGTGTACCAGTCCATCCCGGGCAACCTGACCTTCCTGCAGGGCTGTGCCGCTTCGCTGGTAGGGCAGAGCCTGCTCATCGACACCAAAGCACTGGAAGCCGCACCCATCACGGTCCCGGCTTCCGCATCCATGACGCTGGGCATGGTGTTCGTATTCGTGCTGCCCGCAGCAGTGCTCATTGCAGGTGCTGTGGAGGTGCTGCTGCGCCGCCGCAGGTAAGGGGGCACTGCCATGAAAACAAAACAGCGCACCCTTGCGGTGCTTCTGGTGCTGGTACTTGTGCTGGGCGGGCTGCTGTGGTTTGTCAGCCGCAGCAATGCCGCAGAAGAGGCTGCTTCCAGCGCCGCCGCAGAGGGCAGCATCCTGCTTTCTTCTTTTGCGGCGGGCGATGTGACCAGCATCCGGTATGCCTATGGCGGCGAAACGCTTACCCTAAATTACGATTCCGGCAGCTGGACGCTGGCGGATGACCCGGACTATCATCTGGATGTATCTGCCTGCAATACCATGGTCACGGCGCTGGCATCCCTGAACGCCAAACGTCAGCTCACGGCTCAGCCCGGCGAGGACTACGGCCTTGCCGATCCGGCTGTTACGGTCACGGTGACGGCGGCAGGCGAGACGAACACCTTTGCCTTTGGCACCGAGAACCCGGTCACAGGAGATCTGTATGTGCAGAAGGCAGGGGACGATGCCGTGTACACCGTTTCTGGCAACAAGGCGGCCTGCTTTGAGCTGACCAAAGCGGACCTTTTTGGCGCGTTCAACCCGGCGGGACTGACGGCCTCCGCGCTGGAAAGTGTTTCCATTACGACGGGCAGCGGCACCCTTGCACTGAATGCAGTCTCTGAGCCTGCGGAAGCGGAGAGCGATTCCTCGGAAAGTGCGGCCGATTCCACCACCTATCAGACCGTGTGGCGGCTGGCCGATGAACCCTCTGCCGATCTGGACGACAGCAAGGTGCAGAGCATCCTCTCCGCTCTGGCAGGCTATGTGACCGCACAAATCACGGATGCCGACCCGTCGGCCTATGGCTTTGATGCACCGCTTGCAACGGTGCGGGCCGCCTCTGCCGATGGGACTGTGACCCTCCACTACGCCGAAAATGCAGACGGCTGCTGGATGATGGTGGAGGGGGACAGTTCCGTCTATGCGGTTGACCTTGACACTGTGCAGGCCCTTCTGATAACGGCCGCTGCCTTAAAAGCGGAATAAAAACCTTTGTGCGCCGTATGCGGAAAGCCCGCTGCGGCGCATGTTTTTTTGTTGCGGCGTGTAAAGCTTCGGCAAACATTGGCAGAGTGATTGACATTTCAGCAAAGATTGATTAAGATAGACGAGACAGGGCAGAATAACTGCGCAATATAAGAGCCTGCTTTTGCAGGTTCTCCGGTCGTCATGGATGTTGTGCGGGGCTGGGTCGCCCTGGTACGAGGGATGGGGCATGGCCCTGTCTTTTTTCGTATCTGAGTTACAAGGAGGATAAAGTAAAAATGGACAACTCGGTGATCGTTTCACTGCGGGATATCGTAGTGGAATTTGACGGTCAGCGCATTCTGGATGGGCTGAACCTCGACATCCATGACAAAGAGTTCGTGACGCTGCTGGGCCCTTCCGGCTGCGGCAAAACCACCACCCTGCGTCTGATCGCAGGTTTTCTGGAACCCAATTCCGGCAAAGTGCTGCTGAAAGGTGAGAACATTACCGGCGTGCCGCCCTATAAGCGCCCGGTGAACACCGTTTTTCAGAAATACGCACTGTTCCCGCACCTGAACGTGTTCGAGAACGTGGCCTTCGGTCTGCGGCTCAAAAAGATGGACGAAGAGACCATCCGCCGCAAGGTGCGCAACATGCTGGAAGTTGTTGGCCTGAAAGGCTTCGAGCGCCGCAGCATCAGCCAGATGTCCGGCGGCCAGCAGCAGCGCGTGGCCATCGCCCGCAGTCTGGTGAACGAGCCGGAGATCCTTCTGCTGGACGAACCCCTTGGCGCACTGGACCTCAAGCTGCGCAAGGAGATGCAGCTGGAGCTGAAGCGCCTGCAGCGCGAAATGAACATTACCTTTATTTATGTTACCCACGATCAGGAGGAAGCCCTTACCATGTCCGATACCGTCGTGGTCATGAACGGCGGCAAGGTGCAGCAGATCGGCACGCCGGAGGATATTTACAATGAGCCGAAGAATGCCTTTGTTGCAGACTTCATTGGCGATTCCAACATTGTGGACGGCGTGATGCACCGGGATTTTCTGGTGTCCTTCTCCGGTGTGGACTTTCCCTGTGTGGACCGCGGCTTTGCCCGCGAGCAGAGCGTGCAGGTAGTGGTGCGCCCCGAGGATATCGAGGTGGTCTCTCCTGTGGAAGGCCAGCTTGTCGGCGTTGTGAACGATGTCATCTTCAAGGGTGTCCACTTTGAGATGCATGTGGAGTGCGAGGGCCGCGAATGGCTGATCCATTCCACCCGCGCCTGCACCCCCGGTGAGACCATTGGTATGCGCATCGGCCCCAACGAGATCCACATTATGGCGCGTTCAGAGGGGTGAGCCGCAATGATGAAGATTTACGATAAAAAGCTGGCCTATCCGTACTTTGTATGGATGACGCTGTTCACAGTGGTGCCTTTGATCATCGTGGTGTACTATGCATTTACGGATGCAAACGGAGCTTTCACGCTGGATAACCTCACCTCCATCAGCGGCTACGGCTCGGTGTTTGCCCGCAGCCTGCTGCTGGCCCTCATTGCCACGGTCATTTGTCTGGTCATTGCGTTCCCGGTGGGCTATTTCCTTTCCCGCCTGCGGGTGAACAAGCAGCACATCATGCTCATGCTGGTCATGCTGCCCATGTGGATGAACTTCCTGCTGCGCACCTACGCATGGATGGGCCTGCTCAGCATCAACGGCCCGGTGAACGCTGTTCTGGGCGTGTTCGGCCTTGGCCCCTTCAATATACTCAACACCTCCGGTGCGGTGGTGCTGGGCATGGTGTATAACTATGTGCCCTATATGATCCTGCCGCTGTACACCAGCATGACCAAGATCGACCAGAGCCTGGTGGAAGCTGCGCAGGATCTGGGCGCTTCCACCACCAAGACCCTTCTCCGGGTGCTCATCCCCATGAGCGTGCCCGGCATCAGCACCGGCATCACCATGGTGTTCGTCCCGGCGGTGTCCACCTTTGTTATCAGCCGTATGCTGGGCGGCGGCTCCAACCTGCTCATTGGCGATCTGATCGAGATGCAGTTCCTTGGCAACAGCTACAACCTGAACGTGGGTTCTGCCATGAGCCTTGTGCTGATGATCATTGTGCTGCTGTGCATGAGCTTCACCTCCAGCTTTGATGAAGATGAAATGGAGGGCGTGTCCTGATGAAAACGAAACATCTGCGCCTGATGCAGCGCGTCTATATCGTGCTGTTTTTCTGCTTCATGTACCTGCCCATTGCATACATGATCGTATTCAGCTTCAACCAGTCCAAGGGCTATTCGCTCTTCACCGGCTTTACCCTCAAGTGGTACTCCAGCCTGCTGCACAACTCCTCCATCCTGCATGCGCTGCTGGTCTCGCTGGAAGTGGCTCTGATCTCTGCGGTCATTGCCACTGTGCTGGGTACAGCGGCAAGTCTGGGCATTGCGTCCATGGGCCGCGGGAGCCGCCTTGTCGTCACCAACATCACCTATATCCCGGTGGTCAACCCGGAGATCATCACCGGCATCTCGCTCATGCTGCTGTTTGTGGCCTACCAGCGCTTTGCCGGGGGTGTCTCCTGGCTGCCGGATACCATCATGGGCTTCCCGACGCTGCTCATTGCGCATATCGCGTTCAATGTGCCGTATGTCATCTTCAACGTCACGCCCAAGCTCAAGCAATTGGATATCAAGCTGTATGAGGCAGCGCTCGACCTTGGCTGCGACCCCAAGCAGGCCTTCTTCAAGGTCATTCTGCCGGAGATCAGCCCGGCCATCCTGTCGGCATTCCTCATCTGCCTGACCTATTCCATCGACGACTTCATGATCTCCTATTTCAACTGCGGCACGGTGGAAACGCTGCCCATCGCCATCTACTCCATGACCCGTAAAAAGGTCAGCCCGGAGATCTATGCGCTGTCCACCATCATGTTCGTGGTCATTCTGTGCATCATTCTGATCTCCAATGCAATGGAGAGCCGCAGCTACCGCCGCGACCAGAAGGCGCTGAGAGGGGAGGGCGTGTGATGAAACGTTTTGCTGTGTTGCTGCTGGCGCTGGCAATGACGGTCTGCTGTGCAATGCCCGCCTTTGCCGCCGGCACCATTGAGGTGACCGAGGATGTCTCGGTGTCGGACGATTACGACTGGACCCGCTTCAAGGGCCAGAACGTGGCCATCAATGTCTATAACTGGGGCGAGTACATCTCCAACGGTTCGGACGACAGCGTGGACGTGGTGGCGGCCTTTGAAAAGCTCACCGGCATCAAGGTGAACTACACCACCTTCGACTCCAACGAGTCCATGTACGCAAAGCTCAAGTCCGGCGCAGCCAACTACGATGTGGTCATTCCGTCGGATTACATGGTGGCAAAAATGATCGCCGAGGGGATGCTCAAGCCTCTGAACTACGACAATATCCCGAACTTCAAAAAAATCAATCAGGAATACGTGGATCCGGATTACGATCCGCAGAATGCCTACACCGTGCCCTATATGCTCTGCACCACCGGCATCATTTATAACACCACCATGGTGGACAAAGCGCCCACCAGCTGGGCCGACCTGTGGGACGAGCAGTACGCAGGCAATATCCTGATGTTCAACAACAGCCGCGATGCCTACGCCATTGCTGCTTTTAAGAGCGGCCACGATATCAACCCGCAGTCCACCGAAGAGGTGGATGAGGTGGTGGAAGAGCTGAAGGCTCAGAAACCGCTGGTGCAGGCATACGTCATGGACGAGATCTTCGATAAGATGATCGGCGGCGAGGCAGCCGTCGGTGTGTACTACTCCGGCGATGCCATCACCATGATCGACGATAATCCCGACCTTGCATGGGTGTTCCCGGAAGAAGGCAGCGTGCTTTCCGTGGACTGCATGACCATTCCTGCTGCCAGTGAACATCAGGAAGCTGCGGAAATGTTCATCAACTTCATGTGTGAGACGGACATCGGCAAGGCAAACGCCGAGTACATCGGCTACACCACCCCCATGCAGGATGTGTGGGAAGTGCTGGACGAGGATTTGAAGGAGAGCGAGATCGCTTATCCGTCCGAAGAGAAAGCCGCCAAGGAAAAGGTGTTCACTTCCCTGAGCGACGATGTGAACAGCGAGCTGGACGTGAAGTGGAGCGAAATGAAGAGCTACGACGAGGGTGGCAGCAGTCTGCTGTTCCTTGCGCTGCTGGCAGCCATGGTAGCGCTGGCCTGCTTCAACATCTGGCGCAAGGTCCGCAGGCGCAACCGCAATCAGTATTAAACGCAAAGGAGGCTGCTGCACAGAACAACGTGCAGTGGTCTCTTTTTATAGAAAGGAAAAACCATGGAACAGTTCTTTTACACCGAGACCATGACCGTCATGAACGCAGATGCCGACTTCCGCAGCCTGCTCAAGCCCAGCGCCCTGCTGCGCTATGTGGAGCAGATTTCGACAGACCACGCCCGCGCCTTTGGTATGGATGACCAGTTCTTCAAAGATCGCGGTGTGACCTTTCTGGTGGGCAAGCAGGCCCTGAAATTTGACCGTGTGCCCCAGCGTGCCGAAACGCTGACCCTTACCTCCCGGGCGCAGGTCAGCAAACACGGTTCGGTCAAACGCATCACCACCCTGACCGATGCCGAGGGCAAAGAGGTGGCTATGGTGGACTGCCGCTGGATCGTGGCAAGCCTTGCCGAGGGCCGTATCCTGCGGGAGCCGGGCTGGACGGTGGAGAATTTCTGGAACGATACGGTGGAGGGCGAGCTGCCTTTGCAGCTGCACAAGTGCAAGGATGGTCTGACCAGCGCAGGGGAGTGGACGGCGCATTATTCCCAATGCGATCTGAACGGCCATTTGAACAACGCATTCTATCTGGACCTTGTCTGCGATGCGCTGCCGCTGGAAGTGATGCGCAAAGGCCCTGTGACCTTTGCTTCTATCAACTACCACCGCGAGATCCCGATGGGAGAAACGGCAGAGGTGTTTTATGCCCCTTCGGCGGATGGCTGGTATGTGATCGGAAAGCACAGCGGCCAGACCAGCTTTGAGTGCTATCTGGAGGTGGGAAAGACAAACGTGTAAATCGTTGATTTCTCAAGAGAACCGCTGCGCCGCTTTTAGCTGAAAATAAGCGAGCAATGCAAAAAAGCGTCACCCGTGCAGAAAAAAACGGCGCATTTTGAGAATTGCATCCTCTGAGGAACGGGGAGTACTCTTTTATTAGAAGGATCTTCTGATTGTCCAAAGGAGGATAAAACAAATGAAAAAACATCTCCGAGTCCTTGCGGCCGTTCTGGTACTGTGCTTCAGTCTGCTGTGCCCGGCGGCATCTGCCGCCAGTGTACAGACTGCGGCCTGCAAGCCGTCCACTGCAGCCGTTCAGACCATTTCTGCCGGCAAAAAGACGGAGCAGATGGTCTGGGTCCCAACGCACGGCGGCAAAAAATATCACAGCAAGTCTACCTGCAGCAATATGAAAGACCCGGAAAAGGTTACATTATCGAAAGCAAAAGCGGAAGGCTTCACTGCTTGCAAAAAGTGCTATTAAGAAAATAAAGAATGATCTGCAAAGCCCTTGCCGGAAATTTTCTGGCAGGGGCTTTATATGTGTCTACAAAAAGTTAACAAAAGAAATTACAGAAAAATTACAAAACCCTATTGCAAAATGGTTTCAAAAGAGTTACAATATGGTTACAGCAAGGGCAAACGACCCTGCTGAGTGTGAAATCTTTTTCTTCTTGTTTTTTGGGATATCGGGCACAGGTTCTCCTCCTCCGGCTGTTCTCCTTCACAGTCGTGATCCATGTGCCGCACAGGCGGTATCCCGCTTCGTGTGCAAAAAAGCTCGTCCGTTCTGGACGAGCTTTTTTGCATCCATAAATCACGCAAAAACCGGCTTCTCATGCGGGAAAGTATGACCTTACGCCATTTTGGTGGGCAATTTGCCTGTTTTTCTGCAAAGGACATTTACAAAGTTTGGCGCGGCGGGGGTTTGTATTCCGGCTGGCTTTGTGGTACAGTATATACAATCAATTTATAGGTTGCAAACATGAATCCGATTGATGTTGATGCGTTAAGAGAAAAGGAGTTTGAACATGGCTTATTTCTATAAAGAACCTTCCCGCACTTTCGGTGAATATCTGCTGATCCCCGGCTATTCCTCTGCAGAGAATATCCCCACGGCTGTCAGCCTCAAGACCCCGCTGGTCAAGTACCGCAAGGGCGAGGAGGAGTGCCCCCTGCAGATGAATATTCCCATGATCAGCGCTATCATGCAGGCGGTCTCTGGCGATAAGCTGGCCATTGCACTGGCCCGTCAGGGCGGCGTGTCCTTCATCTACGGCTCTCAGAGCATTGAGAACGAGGCTGCCATGGTGCGCCGCGTCAAGAGCTTCAAGGCCGGTTATGTCGTGTCCGATTCCAATCTGGCCCCCACTGCCACCCTGCACGATGTGCTGGAGCTGAAGGCGCGCACCGGCCACTCCACCATTGCCATCACTGCCGATGGCACTCCGAGCGGCAAGCTGCTGGGCATTGTTGCATCTCGTGACTACCGCATCAACCACACCCCGGATGATGCCCCTGTCACCACCTTCATGACTCCCATTGAAAAGCTGGTCACTGCACCGGAGAACACCTCCCTGCACGATTGCAACAACATCATCTGGGATAACAAGATCAACACCCTGCCTCTGGTGGATGCCGAGGGCAACCTGAAGTATATGGTGTTCCGTAAGGACTACGACTCCCACAAGAAGAACGCCAACGAACTGCTGGATAAGAACAAGAGCTATGTGGTGGGCGCCGGCATCAACACCCGCGATTACGCTGAGCGCGTGCCCGCACTGGTGGATGCCGGTGTGGATGTGCTGTGCATCGACTCTTCCGAGGGTTACTCCGAGTGGCAGAGCCGCACCATCGGCTGGATCCGTGAGCACTACGGTGATACCGTCAAGGTGGGCGCAGGCAATGTTGTGGATGCCGAGGGCTTCCGCTTCCTGGCCGAGGCTGGTGCAGACTTCGTGAAGATCGGCATTGGCGGCGGTTCTATCTGCATCACCCGCGAGACCAAGGGCATTGGCCGTGGTCAGGCTACCGCTGTCATCGAGGTGGCAAAGGCCCGCGATGAGTACTATAAGGAGACCGGCATCTACGTGCCCATCTGCTCCGACGGCGGCATCGTCCACGATTACCACATCACGCTGGCACTGGCCATGGGTGCGGATTTTGTGATGCTGGGCCGCTACTTTGCCCGCTTTGACGAAAGCCCCACGAATAAGGTGCGCATCAACGGCCAGTATATGAAGGAGTACTGGGGCGAAGGCTCCAACCGTGCCCGCAACTGGCAGCGCTACGATCTGGGCGGTTCCAGCAAGCTGAGCTTTGAGGAAGGCGTGGACAGCTACGTGCCCTATGCCGGCCCTCTGGCTGACGGTGTGCAGACCACTCTGTACAAGGTCAAGAGCACCATGTGCAACTGCGGCGCTCTGTCCATCCCGGAGCTGCAGCAGAAAGCAAAGCTGACCGTGGTTTCCTCTACCTCCATCGTTGAGGGCGGCAGCCACGACGTTGTGCTGAAGAATGCTACCCCCAATATCATCAACGGTTAACACGTTTGTTCTGAAAGCCGCCCATGCTGTTTGTGTATGGGCGGCTTTTTCTTACCGGAAATTGACCGGGATTTTCCAAAAATGCTTGCACCGCTCTGCGTTTGGTGATATCATGATAGAAACGCACTGTCAAGACAGGCAGGCGCGCAAACCTTCCCACAGGTCAGAACGGCAGGGGACAGCAAGGAGCCTTTGCCGGGTGTAAAGAAGAGAGGATACTATTCATGGACGAAATCAAGGTTGTGCCTTACATCCCGGATGAGGACTATGACAACCCCGCAATGGTCGTGGATTTTTATGAATTTACTATGGCCAACTGCCTTTTCCTGCACGGATTCAAGGATACTACACTGGTGTTTGATATGTTCTTCCGCAAGAACCCGGATAATCAGGGTTACTCCATCAGCGCCGGCCAGCGCAAGCTGACCCGCTTCCTGCTGAACTACCACTTCAATGCACAGGATATCTGGTGGCTGCGCACCAAGGGCATGAGTGAGGAATTCTGCGAGTATCTGCGCACCTATCAGTGGAAGGGCGACATGTACGCTCTGCCCGAGGGCACGGTGGCATACCCGCATGTGCAGATGGTGCGCATCGAGTGCGACCTCGTGGGCGCAATTCTGATCGAGACCTACCTGCTGCAGACCATGAACTTCCACAGTCTGATCGCCACCAAGGCTACCCGCGTCACCGGCCTGAACACCCACACGCCCCGCAGCGTGATGGAATTCGGCACCCGCCGTGCGCAGGGCGAAAGCGCTGGCAACGATGGTGCATATGCTGCTGTTCTGGGCGGCTGCGTGGGCACTGCCAACTGTTTGGCCGAGATGAAGTTCGGCGCGGAGGTCAAGGCTGTGGGCACTGTAGCGCACAGCTTCATCGAGTTCTTCCCCACGGAGTTTGATGCCTTCAAGGCCTTTGCCGATACCTACCCGGATTCGGTCAGTCTGCTGCTGGACACCTATAATATCATGGAGAGCGGTCTGCCCAACCTCATTAAACTGGACGATTACCTCATCGAAAAATACCCCAATGACCCGAACCGCCGCGTCAAGAGCGCCCGTATCGACTCCGGCGACCTGGCCCGCGGCTCCAAGCGCCTGCGCAAGGCACTGGATGCGGCCGGTAAACCTTACATCAAGCTGGTGGCTTCCAATGGTCTGGACGAAAAGAAGATCGCCAACATGGAGCTGTATGAGCACGCTCATTTTGACTCCTACGGCGTGGGCGAAAACCTGATCACTTCTGCTTCCGACCCCGTGTTCGGCGGTGTGTACAAGCTGGTGGCGGTCAAGCAGCCGGACGGCAGCTACACTCCCAAGATGAAGTGCTCGGATTCCGCCAGCAAGGCCATCATTCCGGGCAAGAAGATGCCGTGGCGTCTCTACGATGAAAATGGTCAGGCCCAGTGTGACCTGATCGCCATGGATGATGAAGTCATCGAGGCGGGCAAGCCCGTCACGATGGTCAATCTGGACTCCGATGCCATCGAGCGCACCGTCACCATTACCCCCACCAAGGTCAAAAAGCTGCTGGTGCCGCATGTGCTGAATGGTCAGCTGGCCATTGAGCTGCCTTCGATCGCAGAGAAGAAGGCCTACATTGCAAAGCAGCTCACCGAGGAGACCTGGGAGAGCGAGCTGCGTCTGGAGTGCCCGCATAAGCACTATGTGAACATGACCCCGGCTGTGGCCGAGTGCCGTTCCAAGATGTATGCAGAGCTGCACGGCGGCAAGGTGTAAAATAAGCAAAATAAAAAGCCCCTCAAGCGTAAGCTTGGGGGGTCTTTTTATGCCGCCGACGGGGGTCGAACCCGTACTCTGTCTCCAGAAAGGGATTTTAAGTCCCTCGTGTCTGCCAATTTCACCACAGCGGCATACAACGCTAATAATAATACAATAGAATGGCTTCTTTGTCAAGAAAAAGCACGGAGCCCGTCTCTTCATCCTCCATTCACGATTCATTTGTAAAAAGTGCTTTTTCTTTCCGTGGTTTCATGGTATAATAACCTTCAGATACGGTTTTCCGGGCCGTAGCCGCATGCTTTGGCAGCGCGGCAGAAGAGGGCAGAGCGGGCAGCGTGCCGCTCTGCTGGGGCAGTGCCCGCAAGATAGGGCGGGCGGGAAATACAAAAAGAGAGGCGAATCGAGATGTTGGATATGATCAAGTGCAGCACCGGCGGCGCATACTATGCCCGCGGTGAATGGGTGCCTGCAGACGGCGAAGCAAGCGCCGCACTGGCAGCAAAGGGCTTTGATGCCGCAGCCATCGAGAACGCAAAGACCGGCACCATGGCCTACAGCATTCTGCAGGCCCACAACACCAGCGGCGATGCCGAAAACCTGAAGATCAAGTTCGATGCCATGGCCAGCCATGACATCACCTTTGTGGGCATCATCCAGACGGCCCGTGCGTCCGGTCTGGAGAAATTCCCCATTCCGTATGTGCTCACCAACTGCCACAACAGCCTTTGCGCCGTGGGCGGCACCATCAATGAGGACGACCACCGCTTCGGCCTGTCCGCCGCCAAAAAATACGGCGGCATTTTTGTGCCCCCGCATCTGGCGGTCATCCACCAGTACATGCGCGAAAAGTTTGCGGGCTGCGGCAAGATGATCCTTGGCTCGGACTCCCACACCCGCTACGGTGCTCTGGGCACCATGGCCATTGGTGAGGGCGGCGGCGAGCTGGCAAAGCAGCTGTTGGGCCGCACCTACGATGTGGCCCGTCCGGGTGTCGTTGCAATTTATCTCACCGGCTCTCTGCCTGCAGGCTGCGGCCCGCACGATGTGGCCATTGCGCTGGTGGGCAAGCTGTTCAAGAGCGGCTATGTCAAGAACAAGGTGATGGAGTTTGTCGGCCCCGGCGTTGCGTCCCTGCGTCAGGATACCCGCAACGCCATCGATGCCATGACCACCGAGACCACCTGCCTGTCCTCCATCTGGGAAACCGACGAAACGACGCAGAAATTCCTTGCGGTGCATGGCCGTGCCGCCGACTATAAGAAGCTGGCTCCGGCCGACCTTGCTTATTACGACGGTGTGGTAGAGGTAGACCTTTCTGCCATCCGCCCCATGATCGCACTGCCCATGCATCCCTCCAATGCATTTACCATTGAAGAGCTGAACGCAAACCTTGAGGATATTCTCCATGCCTGCGAGCAGGATGTGCAGAAGCTGATCGGCCGCAAGGATGTCAGCCTTGACCTGTGCAGCAAGATCGAGAACGGTAAACTGCGTGTGGATCAGGGCGTGATCGCAGGCTGCGCAGGCGGTCTGTACGACAGCATTTATGAAGCTGCCTCCATCCTCAAGGGCCACACCGGCGGCTGCGGTGACTACGCCCTGAGCGTGTATCCCGGCAGCCAGCCCATCATGATGGAACTGGTGCGCACCGGAGTCATCCACGACCTGATGGCCAGCGGTGCCACCGTCCGCACTGCGTTCTGCGGCCCCTGCTTCGGCGCAGGCGACGTGCCCGCCAACGGCGCGCTGTCTATCCGCCATACCACCCGCAACTTCCCCAGCCGTGAAGGCTCCAAGCCCGGCAACGGCCAGCTTTCCGGTGTGGCACTGATGGATGCCCGCAGCATTGCGGCCACCACGGCCAACGGCGGCATTCTGACCCCGGCTACCGATATCGACTATGATCCCACTGTGCCGGAGTATCAGTACGATCCTTCCAGCTACGATACCCGCGTGTATCAGGGCTTTGGCAAGGGCGATTACGATGCTCTGCTCAAGCTTGGCCCCAACATCAAGGACTGGCCCGAAATTGCACCGCTGGGCGATAACCTGCTGCTGAAGGTGGCATCTTACATCACCGACCCTGTCACCACCACCGATGAGCTGATCCCCTCCGGTGAGACTTCGTCTTACCGTTCCAATCCTCTGGGTCTGGCCGAGTTCACCCTCAGCCGCAAGGACCCGGAGTATGTGGGCCGTGCCAAGGCCGTGCAGGCCGAAGAAAAGGCCCGCCGTGCAGGCGAGGGCAGCGCCGAGGTGCTGGCCCAGCTGCACAAGGTGCCCGGCTGCGAAAACCTGACTTGGAACGATGTACAGATCGCATCCACCATCTTTGCCGTCAAGCCCGGCGATGGTTCTGCCCGTGAGCAGGCGGCCAGCTGCCAGCGTGTGCTGGGGGCCGGTGCCAACATCGTTACCGAGTACGCCACCAAGCGCTACCGCTCCAACCTCATCAACTGGGGCATGCTGCCGCTGCAGCTGGTGGGCGCAACGCCCTTCGGTCTGGGCGACTATGTCTTTATCCCGAATGTCCGCGAGGCACTCAAGGGTGACCTGCAGGACATCAAGGCCTATGTGCTGGGCGACACCGCAAAGGAGTTCAGCCTGTACATGGCCCCGCTGACCGCCGACGAGCGCAAGATCCTGGCCGACGGCTGCCTGATCAATTTCTATAAGCACTGATATGATAGAAGGCTTCCTCTTGGGGGAAGCCTTTCTCTGGTTTTCTTGGGAGGTTCATTTTCCATGCCCGGCGATCTTCACAACCATTCTACCTGTTCCGATGGCTCTGTGCCCATCCACCGCCTGCCGCTCATGGCGGCGCGGGCGGGGCTGGACACCATGGCCATTTCCGACCACGACACCCTGCTCAGCGTAAACTACTGCTATGAGCACCCTGTGCAGGACGGCGTGCGCCTGCTTCCGGCCACCGAGCTGACCGGCTATGACCATGAGCATAAGCATCGCGTGCACCTGCTGTGCTACTTCCCGGATCCGGAAAGCCGGGAACTGAAGGAGCACTGCGACATCCTGCGACAGCGCCGCAACGAGTGCGGCCTGCAAAGCGCAAAGGAGATCGAAGCGCTGTACCCGCAGTTCCGCACGGAACAGGCGCTGGAATACGCAAAGGACAGCGGTGTGCTGTTCAAAAGCGGCATTATGGAAGCGCTGCACCAGCTGGGGCTGTGCGATGCTGTGTACGGCAAGCTGTACAGTTATCTCTTTGGCTGGGAGCCGCGCGGCGTGGTGCTGCATCAGGTAAAATATCCCTCGGTGCAGGAAGTGATCGCCACGGCGAAAGCTGCCGGTGCGGTGCTGGTGTTTGCACACCCGACCGTTTACAAGAGCATGCCGCTGGTGCGTCAGCTTGCCAAAGAGGGCATCATCGATGGCATTGAGGTGGAGCACCCCCGCAACAGCCCGGAGGACAGGGCCGAGTGTGCTGCTCTGTGTGAGCAGTATGGGCTGATCCATACCGGCGGTACGGACTTCCACGGTGCAAACCATAAGGTGCCGCACCCGGTGGGTACCTGTACCACGGCAGACGATCAGGTGGCCCGCATTCTGGAGCTGGCCCACAAGCGCCGCGGTATTGATGTGTGACCCGGTCACATTGACATTCCGGCGCGCTGCTCTATAATAGAAACAGACGATCTTCGTCGGGATTTCTGTCAAAAAGAGAGGATTTTGAACTATGAGCAAGGAATTCAGCTTCCCGAACAGCGGCACCTGTTCCAAGCAGACCAACTTTGTGCTGAACGATGACCACACCATTGCGTCTATGGAGGTCATTGGCGGCTGCAACGGCAACCTGAAGGGCATCTGCCGTCTGGTCAAGGGCATGAAGGCCGAAGATGTGATCGACCGCATGGAGGGCACGCTCTGCGGTTTCCGCAATACCAGCTGCCCGGATCAGATCGCCAAGAACCTGAAAAAGGCTCTGGCCGAAATGGACTGAAAAAATCAAACAGCGAAGGGGGAGATGCCTGCGGGTATCTCCTTTTTGTTTTCCCATCCCGACAGAAAGAGATGTTTTTTTTCTGTGCTTCGGGGCTATACTTCTTGTGAAAACGAATTTCATCAGCAAGGAGCGGGCAAATGAGTATTTGGGAAAAACTTGGCTTTGGCGGGTACAAAGGCTTTTCGCACGAGTCGGATCAGCTGCTGCGCAGTGCGGTGGAGCTTGCCGGGAACCTTGGCTGCGAAAAAGCCGATACCGGCCACCTGCTGCTGGCGATCCTGCAACAGGATCACGGGGCGGCAGCACGGTTTCTGGAGGGCAAGCAGATCCGGGAACCGGAGGTGCGCCGTCAGCTGGCCGAGAGCCGCCGCGCACCGGCTTTGCATCTGGATCGCTACGCTCTTGCGCCGGACCTCAAGCGCACCATGGATTACGCCATCATCGGGGCACAGAACGCGCACCTGAACCGGGCCGAGCCGGAACATCTGCTCTGCGCCATGCTGGAGGATGACGGCTGCACAGCAGGCATCCTGCTGGCATCCATGGGCGTGCAGCTCACAGATGCCGTGCGGGAGTGCCGCCAGCTGTCCGGGCAGTTCGTACTGCCGTATCAGATGCGGACCACGGTCAGTGCGCCGCGCGGCAGCCGCGCCAGTGATAAGTACTGCCGGGATCTGACCCGCCGTGCTGCGGAACGGGAACTGGACCCGGTGTTCTGCCGGGAAGCAGAGCTGGACCGCATGGTGGAGATCTTATGCCGCCGTCAGAAGAACAACCCCTGCCTTGTGGGGGAGCCGGGCGTGGGCAAGACCGCCCTTGCCGAAGGGCTGGCCCAGCGCATTGCCACGGATCGTGTGCCCCGTGCGCTCAAGGGCCGCCGTCTGCTGGCATTGGATATGGCCAGCCTTGTGGCGGGCACCAAATACCGCGGTGACTTTGAGGAGCGGTTCAAGAACCTGCTGGAAGAGCTGGTGCGGGACGGCAGCTCCATCCTGTTCGTAGACGAGTTCCATACCATCGTGGGTGCCGGTGCGGCGGAGGGTGCCATCGATGCAGCCAGCATCTTAAAACCGGTGCTGGCCCGGGGCGAGATACAAATTATCGGCGCTACCACTACCGAAGAGTTCCGCACCCACATCCAGAAGGATGCCGCACTGGAACGCCGTTTCGGCAAGGTGCAGGTAGAGGAGCCTACGCCTGCGCAGGCGCTGGATATCCTCAACGGGCTTGCGCCGCGCTATGAGCACTACCACAATGTCTGCCTTCCGCCGGAAGCGCTGCAGGCTGCGGTGGAGCTTTCGGTGCGGTATCTGCCGGGGCGCTTTCTGCCGGATAAGGCCATCGACCTTGTGGACGAAGCCTGTGCGGCGGCACGCATCCGGGCCGAGCAGGCAAAGCAGTCAAAGCCCACGCTGATGCCGGACGATATCGCCCATGTGGTGGCGCAGGCCAGCGGTGTGCCGGTGGAGCGGGTAGGTGAGCAGGAGCGGGAACGACTGGACAAGCTGGAAGAACGTCTCAACGCCGAGATCGTGGGTCAGAGCCGGGCGGTGGCTGCAGTGGCAGGTGCCATCCGGCGCAGCCGCACCGGTCTTGGCGAGCCGGGCCGGCCCATGGGTGCCATGCTGTTTCTTGGCCCCACGGGAGTGGGCAAAACGGCTCTTGCCCGGGCGCTGGCGGTCAGCTGGTTCGGCAGCGAAAAGGCCCTGCTCAAATTTGATATGTCGGAGTATCAGGAGCAGCACACCGCTGCCCGGCTGCTGGGTGCGCCGCCGGGCTATCTGGGCCATGACGAGGGCGGACAGCTGACCGAAGCAGTGCGCCGCCGCCCTTACAGTGTGGTGCTGTTTGACGAGATCGAAAAGGCACACCCGGACATTCAGAACATCCTTTTGCAGATACTGGAAGATGGCCAGCTGACCGATGCCATGGGCCGCAAGGCGGATTTCCGCAACACCATCGTACTGCTCACCTCAAACCTCGGCGCACGTTTTTTGGCGGGTCAGAGCACGCCGCTGGGTTTTGCGGCGGGCAGCGAAGCCGTGTTTGAAAAGCAGTCTGCACAGGCCATTGAGGAGGCAAAAAAGTGGTTCCGGCCGGAGCTGGCAGGCCGTCTGGACGAGATGATCGTATTCCGTCCGCTGGCCGACGACAGCCTGTGCGCCATTGCCGAAAAAATGCTGTGCCAGCTGGAGCAGCGTGCCGCCCGCAGCGGCTACCAGCTGCATCACACACCGCGGGTAGGGCAGGCGCTGGCAGCAAAGGCCCGCTCTGCCTACGGGGCCAGAGAACTGCGCCGCGCAGTGGACAGGGCAGTGGAGCAGGCACTTGCGGATCAGATCGCATCCGGCACGGCCTGCGTGGGCCAGCACTGGACAGCGGACTGCTCGGCGGATGGTGCTATCGTCCTGCGGGAGGACGAAACCGCAACACTGTAAAGCATCGGAAGCTCAAAAGGACCGCCCTGAGTTACAAGACCCGGGGCGGTATTTTTTTGTCTGCAGGGGGGAGCGGAGCCATCCGCTCCTTTTTTGTGCGTACGGGGCAGGGACATTGTGAGATTGGCTCTTGCATCCTTTTGGTTTTCTGTTATCATAGAAGCAACAGAATTGCAGGAGGAAGTCCATGCGCACATTATTCCTTTTGAACCCAACTGCCGGTAAGGCCGATTGCACCCGTACGCTGCCGCAGCAGATCAATGTTGCCGCCGCGCGTGCAGGGCTTGCGCCGGAAGAGTATACCATTCAGGTCACAAATCACGCCGGTCATGCCCGGGAGCTGGCCAATGCCGCTGCGCAGCAGGCCCGGCAGAGCGGGGAAGAACTGCGGGTCTTCACTGCCGGCGGCGACGGCACCTTCAACGAAGCGCTCACCGGGATCTATGGCTATGCAAATGCAGCCGTGGGCTGTCTGCCCTTTGGCAGCGGCAACGATTTTCTGCGCACCTTTGGTACAAAGGAAGAGTTTCTGGATCTAGATGCCCAGCTGGCCGGTGGGCCGGTGAGCATCGATCTGATGCAGACCAGCCTTGGCCTTTCGGCCACTATCTGCGCTGCCGGTCTGGATGCGCAGGTTGCCTACGGCATCCCGAAGTTCCGGCGCATCCCGCTGTGCGGCGGCGAGATGGCCTATGTGCTTTCCATTGTGGAACAGCTGTGCGGACACATCGGCCGCAGGGTGGAGTACACCATCGATGGTGAAACGCTGGATGTGGACTGCCTGATGTGTGCCATCTGCAATGGCCGCACCTATGGCGGCGGTTTCTGTGCAGCGCCGGAAGCACAGCCCGACGATGGCTGGCTGGATGTATATATCATCCGCAAGGTGAGCCGCGTGACCATTGCAAAGCTGCTGGGAATGTACAAGAGCGGCAAGCACTTCCAGAACGGTCAGCTCGTCAGGGCTGCAGAGCCGTATTTCATTTACCGCCGCGCAAAGCAGGTGAGCCTGCGCGCTGCGGATGGCCGCGGGCCGATCGTTGCCACGGCAGACGGCGAATGCGCACCCAAGGAGCAGATCACTGTACAGGTACAGCCGCTGGCAGGGCGCATCCTTCTGCCAAAGCCTGCTTTTGAGCGCTTTGCAGCGCAGAGGACCGAACAGAGTGTAACCTGACCAGACGCGAAAAAATCAGCCTTCAGGATCTCCTGAGCAGCCAAAGGGCCGGAAGCCTTAAAACGGGGCTTCCGACCTTTTTTTGCAGAAAAAAGAAAGGAGGCCCGGAAGGTTTTGAACCGAGTTTTGCTGATGATACGTTGAATGAATGAATCGTCACAAATTGTTAATAAAGAATTGCAAAAAAGGTCTTGATTTTTTGGGTCAAGATGAGTACAATACACTTAGCACTCAGAGAAATGGAGTGCTAAAGAACCAAAGAGCCGATATGAGGCCCTTTGGACACAGCAAAGTTTTAAATTATATTTTTACTATAGGAGGGCAAGAACTATGAAGATCATTCCTCTTGCAGACCGTGTTGTCATTAAGGCTGTTGAGGTTGAGGAGACCACCAAGGGCGGTCTGATCCTGACCGGCAGTGCTAAGGAAAAGCCCCAGGTGGCTGAGGTCATCGCTGTCGGCCCCGGCGGCGTTGTGGACGGCAAGGAAGTCAAGATGACTGTGAAGGTCGGCGACAAGGTCCTCACCAGCAAGTACTCCGGTACCGAGGTCAAGGTGGACGGCGAAGAGTGCACCATCGTCCGTCAGGGCGATATCCTGGCAGTCGTTGAGGACTGAGTGGTTTCCCCTCTGATATTTGAAAATTGAGCTTTAAAGGAGCGATTTGATTATGGCTAAGCAGATCAAGCAGGGCGAGGATGCCCGCAAGGCACTGTGTGCCGGTATCGACACCCTGGCAAACACCGTTAAGATCACCCTGGGCCCCAAGGGCCGCAATGTGGTGCTGGGCAAAAAGTTCGGCGCACCGGTCATCACCAACGATGGCGTGACCATTGCCAAGGAGATCGAGCTGAAGGACGAGTTCGAGAACATGGGCGCACAGCTGGTGCGTGAAGTCGCTACCAAGACCAACGACGCAGCAGGCGACGGCACCACCACCGCAACCGTTCTGGCACAGGCCATGGTCACCGAGGGCATGAAGAATGTCACCGCCGGTGCAAACCCCATGGATATCCGCCGCGGCATGAGCAAGGCTGTTGCCAAGGCTGTTGAGACCATCAAGGCTCACAGCCAGAAGGTGAAGGACAGCAACGATATCGCCCGCGTCGGCACTATTTCTGCAGGCGACCCCGAGATCGGCCGTCTGATCGCCGAGGCTATGGAGAAGGTCACCTCCGATGGCGTTATCACCATTGAGGAGAACAAGACCACCGCTGAGACCTACAACGAGATCGTGGAAGGCATGCAGTTCGACCGCGGCTACCTCACCCCGTATATGGTTACCGATACCGACAAGATGGTGGCTGATCTGGACAACGCCGCTATCCTGATCACCGATAAGAAGATCAGCGTGATTCAGGATCTGGTCCCTCTGCTGGAGCAGGTGATGCAGAACGGTATGAAGCTGCTGATCGTGGCTGAGGACATCGAGGGCGAGGCTCTGTCCACTCTGATCGTCAACCGCCTGCGCGGCACCCTGAACGTCTGCGCTGTCAAGGCTCCCGGCTTTGGCGACCGCCGCAAGGAAATGCTGCAGGATATCGCAACCCTGACCGGCGGCACCGTGATCTCCTCCGATCTGGGCTATGAGCTGAAGGATGCTACCGTCCAGATGCTGGGCCATGCCCGTCAGGTGAAGGTCTCCAAGGAGAACACCACCATCGTTGGCGGTGCAGGCGATAAGGATGCCATCGCAGCCCGCATCGCTCAGATCCGCAGCCAGATCGAGGTTGCTACCAGCGATTTCGACCGTGAAAAGCTGCAGGAGCGTCTGGCAAAGCTGGCTGGCGGCGTGGCCGTCATCAAGGTCGGCGCTGCTACCGAAGTTGAGATGAAGGACAAGAAGCTGCGCATCGAGGATGCTCTGAACGCAACCAAGGCTGCTGTTCAGGAAGGTGTTGTTGCCGGCGGCGGTACTGCTCCTATCAATGCGATCCCCGCTGTGCGCGAGCTGTGCGACACGCTGGAAGGCGACGAGCGCACCGGCGCCAAGATCGTTCTGAAGGCTCTGGAAGCTCCTCTGCGCCAGATCGCGAAGAATGCCGGTCTGGAAGGCAGTGTCATCATCGACAAGATCATCTCTGCCAACAAGCCCAACTACGGCTTTGATGCTCAGAACGAGGTCTTTGTGGACGATATGATCGCTGCTGGCATCGTTGACCCCACCAAGGTCACCCGTTCCGCTCTGGAGAACGCAGCCTCCGTCGCTGAGATGGTGCTGACCACCGAAAGCCTGGTCGCTGATCTGCCGGAACCCCCTGCTGCACCCGCTGCTGCAGGCGGTGACATGGGCGGTATGGGCGGCATGTACTAATAGCTGCCAAAAAACCGCATGAATCCTTGATTTTTGGAGCGCGCAAAAGCGGATTTACGCCAAACTTACGCCACTTACGCCAAAAATCAAAGCGCACTATAGGGTAACAAAATCGGCACTCGCTGAAAAGCGGGTGCCGATTTTTTGTGTCTAGGGGATTTGAAGACTCATGAAATCCACTGATGGATTCTGCAAGCGGCAGACTGTCAGCGGCTTTATTGTTGACGAAAAACAAAGGTAGGGATACAATAAAAAAAGAATGTAAAACCGGAAGGGAGCGTGCCGCCATGGAAAATCAGAGGGATTTCTGTACAGAATGCCGCAGAGAAACGAGCTGCACCCTGAAGAAAATCAAAATCAACCAGACCATCCGGGAAAAGGAGTATACTTTTGAGATCACGGCTGCTTTCTGCAACGAATGCGGCGGCGAAATGGGCTAAAGAAGCATACTGCAACAATGATATAAAAGTAGTTTCTTTTCGTGTGAGGTAGAATCAATGAATGCTGACTATGTTGAAAATATCATTCGAAATATTGATAAGCAATCTTATAAATGTATCTTAGTTGATGGCGCTTGGGGAATTGGTAAATCTTATGTTGTAGAAAAGGCACTTGAAGATAAAAAAGATAGAACCTGTATGGTTTCGTTATTTGGAATGGAGGATGTTCAGCAGATATATCATGAAATTTTATATCAGCTGCTTCTTCATACATCAAACGGAGGGAAGATTGTTGAATTCCTAAAAGACTCATTCAGAATCCTCGGAAATTTTGATGATAGAGCAAAAAGTGTAAGCACAATTTTAGAAAGCCATTTTTCTGAAGAAGATATGGTGAACTCTATTACACGAAAATTTGATGAAGGGCACATTGTTGTAATCGATGATTTGGAACGGTGCAAAGAAAGCATTGAATTGAGAGATTTTTTTGGCGTGGTTGAAAAACTGAAATCTAATAATCACATTCAGGTGGTTCTTATTGCAAACTCTGAAGAAATTACAGATAAGAAGGATTTTGAGAAATATAGGGAAAAAGTGATTGATCGGACTTTTACTATTACAGAGAACTCCAAAAGTGCTAATTGGTCTAAATTGGGAATACAAGGTGATTTTGCTGATGAACTGTGCAAAAATCACCCGATAAAAAATTTGAGAACACTTCAAAAAGCTCAAGATTTTTATAATGATGTAAAACAATATGCCAAATCAATTCATGACGAAATGTTTATGAATGAGGTTCGGCTTATATGCTTTGCAATCGTTATTGAAGATACAGACAAACTCTATTATAAACCGCTCACTGAAGAGGAAACAAAAAGTGAGTTCGACAAAACAGTAAGAACACTTCAAAACTACTTTGAATCGAGAGTCAAACAATATCTACTCGGAATAAAGTCAAGCGATGCTCTTATAAATGAATTGTATTCATACTATGAGAGTAAAAGGCCACTGACAGAGGAGGACCTTAAAGTCCAGCATAAATTATTTGTTGAAGTAGGAATCAAACCGAATTTTTATAAAACAGACGATGAAATAGCAGAGTACTTAAAAAGCTGGAAAGAAAAACTGACAGATGCTAAAACGTCCTATGATTTGACAATGACTGCCAATGAACTGGATACTTGGTGGTGTGTCTTGAATGACGATGATGGCGAATTGCTTGATACCTATAAATCAATGCTAATGACAGTGTTTGCAGAAGAATTTTCTGGCGAAGGTGTGAAAAGGGTGAGTTCTTATGATAGCCAATATTTCATGAATATAAATCAGAGTATTAGTGAATCTTACAATGAAGTTCTTCGCACGGCACGAGAAAATCTTGCAGACAAGTACATTGAATACCTTCGCAAACGAATAGATGATAAATGTTCTGAAGAATATGCTGGACAACTTTCAATTTGGCATTTTGAAAGGGCACGCATGAGCGATATCCTTGAAGGAAAGCTAGACGAGTTCCTTGATAGAAAGTATTTTCCGCTGGCCCCAATGAATCAATACAAAGAGAACAGTAGCTATACATTATTGGCGATTCTATTTGATGCACGGAAAGAACAGCTATTTGAAAAGTATGAAGAACTAAAGCCTACATTCAGTAAAATGGATAGGTATAGAACAGAACATTATTTTGAAGTTTTGAGAACATCCCACAGGTAAAATATAGCATATAGCAAAAACAGCCGCCCAGCGACCTTACGGTCTCGCTGGGCGGCTTATTTTTTGCGTTTCCAGAGCAAATATTCTTCGTAGCGGTGCATCTCGTTTTGCTCTTCTTCGGTCAGGCGCTGGCGCTGTTTGCGGACCTCGTCCGAGGGGTCGATGTCGGTCAAGCCCAGCAGGTAGTCGGCGGAGGTGCCGTAGAGCTTGCAGATGGCAAGCAGCACATTGCTGAAGGGGTAGCTCTTTCCCTGTTCCCACGCACGGATAGACCAAACGGAGATACCAAGTTTGTCCGCAAGGGTCTGCTGTGTGTCATCATTCAGTTTGCGGAGTTCTGCCAATCGTTCCCCAAGCATAGCTTGACCACCTTTCCTTACTACTAGTATATGAATCACTCCTACTTTTGACGAAAAGTGGCTGTACAATACTAGACAAGGCGAAAAGTAGCTGTATAATACTAGTATAAGGCGGAACTAGTACAAAAATACTACTTCCGCCGCAACGCTAAGGCAAAGCGAGGGAATCCCCGTTGGAACAACTGATCGACTTTCACGCACCGGAAGTGCAGGCGGTGCTGGATACGCTACTAAAAGATAAATCCACCGGTAAAAACATCATCTGGGCCACTGACCCGCCGGAGGAGCTGCAAACGGTGATGTACGAATCTGTCACGGATAGATCCCAGATCACCACCCAGCAGCTCGGGCTGACCCACTACGAGGTGGTGCTGCCCCGGATGATGAAGCAGACCGACACCCAGCAGCAGCGCACCCGCAAAAAAGGCGAAGTATTCTCGCCCGCATGGGTCTGCAACAAGATGAACAACGCACTGGACGCCGACTGGTTCCGTGGGCTGGGGGCAGAGGAGAGCGCCGGGCAGTTCACGGTGGAGCTGCCCCAAGGCTGGCAGACGGTGGAAACGCCGGTGCAGTTCCCGGCTTGCAAGGGCAAGACCCCGGCATGGGTGCAGTATGTGCAGAGCCGCCGCTTGGAGGTGACCTGCGGCGAAGCCCCTTTTCTTGCATCCCGGTACGATGCCGCCACCGGCGAGATGATCCCGGTAGCCCGGCGCATTGGCATTCTGGACCGCAAGCTGCGTGTGGTAAGCGAGAACGCCGCCACAGAGGACGAGTGGCGCAAATATGCCACCCATGCGGTGCAGTCTACCTACGGCTATGAGTATCAGGGCGATAACCTTTTGCTGGCACGGGTCAACCTGCTGCTGACCTATGCAGAGCATCTGCAAGCCCGCTGGCAGCGCAAACCCACAAAAGAAGAGTTACAGCCTATCGCCAACATCATCAGTTGGAACCTGTGGCAAATGGACGGCTTGCACCTCTCTGTGCCCGGCGGAAAGCCTCAGTCGGAGGCAGAACAGCTTGACCTCTTTTCCATGTTCGGGGCGGCAGAGCTGCAGCCGCCTACGGTATCCTGTAAAGTGAAAAACTGGCGCAAGGGCAGCCATGGAACGACCCAGAACTTTGAAACCATTCAGGAAGGGAGTACCAGCATGAAGTTTGATTATGTCATCGGAAACCCGCCGTATCAGGAAATGTATAACGGAAATTCTTCAGGAGCAAATTCGGTATATGATAAATTTCTTGATGCATCACATGAAGTGGCAGATAAAGTCGAAATGATTCATCCCGCACGGTTCTTGTTTAATGCGGGGTCTACGCCTAAAGCTTGGAATGAGAAGATGTTAAATAATCCGCATTTTAAGATTTTGTCGTATGAATCTAATAGTGACGTGATTTTTCCTAATTTGTCAGCCCCTATTGAAGGAGGTGTTGCAATTTCATACTGGGATAAAAAGAAGGATTTTGGAGTAATTGGAACGTTTACACCGTTTGTGGAATTGAACTCTATTTTAGAAAAAGTTCGTGATAATGGGAAATTCTCTTCTTTTGCTGATATTGTAGTTACAAGCTTTGCATACCACTTCACACAGAAAATGCATGATGATTATCCTGATGCGGCTTCGTTGATGAGTAGGGGACACGCATACGATTTGAAGTCTAATGTGTTTGATAGACTTTCAATGATTTTTTATGATGAAAAACCAAATGATGGTCATGAATACATTCGAATTTTTGGGCGAGATGGAAGCAATCGAACGCTTAAATATATCCGAAAAGAATATGTCAATAAAGTATCAAATCTTGACAAGTACAAACTTTTAATTTCTAAAGCAGATGGCGCATCAGGGCATATCGGAAAACCAATCCCGGCAAGAATTATTGGCAAGGCAGAAATTGTTGAACCATGGGTTGGTTCAACAGAAACATTTCTGGGAATTGGAAAGTTTGAAACACGCAATGAAGCAGAAAACTGCTTGAAATACATAAAAACTAAATTTGCAAGAACAATGCTTGGTGTTTTGAAGGTGACGCAAGATATCACGCCAACAAAATGGAAATACGTTCCCCTTCAAGATTTTACTGTCCATTCCGACATTGATTGGAGCAAGTCGGTGGCGGAAATTGACCAGCAGCTTTACCGCAAGTATGACCTGACCGCAGACGAGATCGAATTTATCGAGACCCATGTAAAGGAGATGGCATAATGGCGGGCATAACCCTGCGCACTGCCCGGCAGGTGGTGCCCATGATCTACGCCTATACCACCCCGGAAATTGCCCGGCACAACGGCTGGACGAAGATCGGCTACACCGAGCAGCCGGTGGACAAACGCCTGAAACAGCAGACCCACACCGCCGATGTGCTGTACCATGAGGAGTGGCGGGGCAATGCCGTCTACGATGACGGCAGCGGCGAGGTGTTCACCGACCACGATTTCCACGCCTACCTCCGCAAGCTGAACGTGGAGAACGACCGCAAAAACGAGTGGTTCCATCTGGATGGGCAGCAGTCCCGGCGGTATTTTCAGGATTTCCGCATGAACCGGGGGCGCGTGCAGCTGGATGCCGCCATCGCCTACACCCTGCGGGAGGAGCAGGCAAGGGCTGTCCACGACACCAAGACCTATTACCAGAGCCACCCCGGCGGAGAATACCTCTGGAACGCCAAGCCCCGCTTTGGCAAGACCCTTTCCGTCTACGACTTCTGCAAGCAGGTCGATGCACAGACGGTGCTCATCGTCACCAACCGCCCTGCCATCGCCAATAGCTGGTACAGCGACTATGTGCGCTTTCTGGGCAGGGAGTCCGGCTATCTGTTTGTCAGCCATGTGGATGCCCTTGCCGGGCAGCCCCATGTGCTGGACGAGCAGGGCTATCTGGATGCCGCCGCACAGGGCGAGGAGCTGTATAAGCGCATTGAGTTCGTTAGCCTGCAGGACATGAAAGGCTCCAAGTATTTCGGCGGCGAGTACGACAAGCTGCGCCACCTGACCGAGCTGAACTGGGATGTGCTGGTCATCGACGAAGCCCACGAGGGCGTGGACACCTACAAGACCGACCTTGCCTTTGACCGCATCCGCCGCAAGTTCACGCTGCACCTGTCCGGCACGCCCTTCAAGGCGCTGGCGAACGACAAGTTTGCCGGGGATGCCATCTTCAACTGGACCTACGCCGACGAGCAGGCCGCCAAGCGGAACTGGCAGGGCGCACCGGGGCAGCAGAACCCCTACGCAAACCTCCCCATGCTCAACCTCTACACCTACCAGATGTCCGAGATCATCCGGGACGAAATTCAGCAGGGCGTGGAGATCGACGGCGAAACGCAGGAATTTGCCTTTGACCTGAACGAGTTCTTCAAGGTGAAGCCCAGCGGCAGCTTTGAGCACGAAGCTGAGGTGGACCGCTTTCTGGATGCCATGACCACCCAGAACAAGTTTCCGTTTTCCACTCCGGAGCTGCGTGCCGAACTGAAGCACACCTTCTGGCTGCTGAACCGGGTGGACAGCGCCAGAGCGCTGGCGAAAAAGCTGCAGGCGCACCCGGTATTCCGGGACTATGAGGTGATCCTTGCCGCCGGTGACGGCAAGCTGGACGACACGGACGAGAACCAGAAGAGCTTTGACCGGGTAAAAGCCGCCATCGCCCATCACGAAAAGACCATTACCCTGTCGGTGGGACAACTGACCACCGGCGTGACCATCCCGGAGTGGTCGGCGGTGCTGATGCTCTCCAACCTGAAAAGCCCGGCGCTGTATATGCAGGCGGCGTTCCGTGCCCAGAACCCCTGCCTTTTCCACGAAAACGGCACCTTCCGCCGCAAAGAGAACGCCTATGTGTTCGATTTTGACCCCGCCCGCACTCTGCTGATCTACGAGCAGTTCGCCAACGACCTTTCACAGGACACCGCCAGCGGCAAGGGCGACACCGAGGAGCGCAAGGCGCACATCCAGAATCTGCTCAACTTTTTCCCGGTCATCGGCGAGGACGAGGAAGGGGAGATGATCCCGCTGGATGCGGAAAAAGTCCTCAGCATCCCCCGGAAGATCAAGTCCAAGGAAGTGGTGCGGATGGGCTTCCAGAGCAACTTCCTGTTCCAGAACATTTCCAACGTGTTCAGTGCGCCGCAGGAGGTGCTGGACATTCTGCAAAACTTCCAGCCCATCAGCGAGGCAAAGGCAAAGCCCATCCAGATCACCCCGGACACCGGCGCAGAACTCTCCCTGAACGACAAGGGCGAGGTAGACCTGGACGAGGGTTACGTCATCGGCAAGGCAGCGGATGTGTTCGGAGAAAAAATTTACGAGAGCACCCCCGCACTGGACACCGCCCTGCAAGACCTGACCGATGCCCCGGCTCCTGCCAAAGAAGAGCATCTGGAACCCCTGAAAAAGAGCATCACCAAGGAGATCATCACCCCTATGGTGGAGCAGGCAAAGCAGGAGTATGGTCGGGACCTGAAGCTGTCCGACCAGAAGCGGTTTGAGAGCACCGCCAAAGCCAAGATCGACGTAGCGGTGAACAAGGTGGTGGACAACTACCGCATCGACCAGAGCCAGTTGGAGACCCAGCGCACCCAGCAGCTGCAAAGCTGCACCACTGCCCAGCAGCGCCAGCAGGTGAACCAGGAGTTTGATGCAAAGCAGCAGCAGAGCACCGCCGCCCTGATGGAGACGCTGCAATCCACCATCCAGCAAACGGCGCAGGAAATGCAGCAGACCATCGTGCGCACCGTGGAGACCAACCAGAAGGAGCAGGAGAAAAAGGGCTACGAGGACACCGTCCGTGACCATCTCCGGGGCTTCTCCCGCACCATCCCGTCCTTCCTCATGGCCTACGGCGACGAGACCGTGACGCTGGCGAACTTTGACCAAATCATCCCGGACAAGGTCTTTCAGGAGGTCACCAGCATCACGCTGGAGCAGTTCCGCTTTTTGCGGGACGGCGGGCCGTACATCAACCAAGCCACCGGACAGGAGGAACACTTTGCAGGCCACCTGCTCGACCCGGTGGTGTTTGACGATTCGGTGAAGGAATTTCTGAACCTGAAGGTCAAGCTGGCGGATTACTTTGACGAGAGCCGCACCGAGGATATCTTCGATTACATCCCGCCCCAGAAAACCAACCAGATCTTTACCCCCAAGTGGGTGGTGAAAAAGATGGTGGACCTGTTGGAGCAGGAAAACCCTGGCTGCTTCGATGACCCCGGCAAGACCTTCCTGGATCCCTACATGAAGTCCGGCCTGTACATTACGGAAATCGTCAAGCGGCTCTACCGCAGCGAGAAGATGCGGCAAGCCTTCCCGGACGATAACGCCCGACTGGAACATATCTTTGCCAAGCAGGTCTATGGGCTTGCCCCGACAGAGATCATCTACCGCATTGCCATCAGCTACATTCTGGGCTTTGCAAAGGGTCACGGCATCACCGCCCACCATATCCGTCAGGCCGATACGCTGGAATTTGCCAAGGCGGGCACCATGGAAAGGGAACTGGATAAGATTTTCAGAGATTGAGAAAACAGAATACAGCATAAAACCAAAGGCGGCTGTCTGCATGGGTGCAGATGGCCGCCTTTTTGTGCTATGCCTGTTACAAAAATGAAAGCTGTTGAACGTCCGGCAAATCGTTTTCAGGTGTGGAATGATTGGCTTTTTTCATCATGTTTCCAATGGTTTTTTTGATGGTGGACTTGTTTTCGAGACTTTGCTTACGCATCTTTATATCATCGGTGTTCTTTTGAGTCGAACAGATACTGGATTTCAAGATATGATCGTAGAAGTCCAATGCCATGATATTCGTCCGCTCATTTATATCGATCGTGGACTTTCCAGCATATCGCTGAGCGATATTCCGTGCGGTTTGAAACATTGATGTTTCATAAATTTTAAGTTTGCTTGCGAAATCTTTTCCGTTACACCTCGAATTTAAGCTGTCCTCAAGGGGAATCAAATTCCCAATGATACCATTTTCGGGGGAATTTGTATCATCCAAGATATGCTCGATCGTGAAGGCAGCACACTGCTTACTGGCACATTTGTATCGTTCAAGGACTTCCAAAACAACTTGCACACGTTCCTTGTTTCGGTCATCGTCGTAATACCCAGCGTGATGTGACCACCCTAAATTGGAGAATGCTTTGAGAAAGACTTCTTTGCTGGGAAGTTTATTCTTTAACTCTGAGATAAAGCATTCCAATGCGGAGTCGGAGTAGTGGTTTTCGAGAATACTGGAATTTTTGTAAATCGCATTTGTTATTTTGTTCGAATTTTCTTGTCCAATAATGGTATAGCAGATGAAAAAATCATAGAGAAACAGAAGGGTCTCCTCGTACTTCTCTTGGCTGAGGTGACCGAGTTCATATTGATGAATTAGACTTAAAAGGATAGGACGAATTTGTTCTTGCCGATGCTTTTTGAAAAAAGCATATACTTTAAATTCAACATTCGAACAGTTTGCAGATTCCTCAGATTGAGAAGGAGAAAGAAGGCGGTTGTAGTAGATGGACTTCTGATAAATATCGTCAAGAAGCGGAACAGTTGGAATGCCTTTGTTGGAATCACGAATGAGTTTATAATCGCTGACACCTTCCTGAACAGAGGTTCTATATTTGTGGGTTGCATAATGTTTTACAAAGCGTTCGATGTTGTTACCTAAAAGCGATTCGATCTCCGACCAAGTGGTTTTCGCAGTGTCGACATCTCCATCGGGTCTAATGCCTCTTAGAATAAAGTTCTTTAATAGTTCATGTCCTTCCAATGCTGAGCCGCGAGCGTTTAGAATTTCAAATATCGTGTACGCATCTTCCTCGGAAGATGCGGTAATATCAACGTATAGCAGATTGTCCGTGATGGCGGTTAGTAAATTGAGTAGGACTTGAATTGGGGAAAGAGTAGATTCTTCAATATGTTTATAGATGCTGTTTATGAAAAACACAAAGGCAGCTGCGAGATTCTTGTTGTTTCGAGAAAACTGCTTTACAAGTGCTGCGGTTTCAAAACACTTTGCCATATTTGGAGAAATTGAAAAGAGCCCGGTAATAATTCGCTCCAGTGCAATATATTGCTCAGACTTGATGACCATGGCTTCCTGATTTAAATCGTCACGAGTGAACAAATACTGCTTTGTTCCTCGAAATTCGTCGTCAAATTCATAGCAATGAAGGCAAAAGGCTACACTTGCAAGAAAAATTGTTAGGGAAATAATTCGTTGTTGACCATCTACAATTGTAAAATATGAGATGCCGTTTTTGCGGTCGTTCTCTTTGTAAAGAACGATACTTCCGATGAAGTGGGTTGCTTCTTTTCCGGTAGCAACGAGCAAGACATCATCAAATAACTCTTGCCAGTTTCTTTTGTTCCATACATACTGTCGCTGGTTTCGGGGCGTTCCATAACAACGCTTGGTGAAAAGGTCGTAGACGTGTTTGTCATCTGCTTCAAAACTCAATGAAAGTCACCTCTTTTTCAGTGGATGGATTTGACCATTTGCTAATTAAGTTCATTTTAACCCATGAGAGCCAGAAAATCAACATTAACGCTATGATTTGGAAGTTGCGGTTTACCGATGAAAAAACGAAATGGACTGAAAAGCTAATAATATAGAAAAACCAATACTGACTTCTACATAATCGCAAGCGACAGTATGCTAGTGCAGGCTTCATCTAACGGATGCGGTTTACGGGTTTAGGTGTTCCCAATAAACATTCCGCAAAACGAAATGCCGTTTATATGCTGACGAATTGTTGGCTTACGCTACGGAGACTCCTAGGGGGCTTTCCAAATTTCAAAGCCATTTTGTAAACCAGACCGTCAGCTTTCAACTTTGACTTGAAACTGGCGGTTATTTCATAACCTAGATGATTTTCGAGTTCACAACACCATATTAAACAGGATAGGCTACCTTGTTCTCTATCTTTTTGCCAAAGTTTTCAGCGCGTTTTCTTGCACACTGCCGAAAGTGGCGTGTTTTCAAAACTTTTTGTTGACATGGCTCGATTTTTGTGGTAATCTATCCCAACAATTTAATATAACATATTTACTTAGAGTTCCAGCTCGGCTCCCGAAGGAGTCGGAGCAAGTTTTTAACTTTCTTATCGCTACATAACGAATCCGAACCAAGGCCATCCCAGAAGGGACGGTCAGGTTCAGGTTGTTGTGTGGCGATTTTTTATTGCAAAATCAGCAACGAACCTTGAAAACCGCATGACCGTCTGCATGGAATACACGGCGATGACCCCGCAAGGGAGAGCCGGAAAACGCCGCCGGAAGGGGGCAGGAAAGCCATGCAGGGAGAACGGCAACTGACATCCACTCGCCTCATGTGTTCAAAATGAGCACATGAGGCGAAACGGACGTTTATCTACTCGTTGAGGTAGGAGAAATCAATGTGGACAAATTGTCCACATTGATTCTGTTCGTGCTACGCTTAACCTCGACTTGACATTTTGTCAAGCCACGGTGAGATCTGGTAAGTGTCGCTTTCCGGTATTTTCCAGATTACTGTAACACGATTACCCCATGGTGGGTTACGAAAACCGTAACTCACCACTTGGAAGTGGTAAATGGACAAATTG